>Ga0272442_10005995_pt1 | contig 16126 bp, 17 predicted proteins | sample SSMForm2O_FD_200262 | JGI IMG/M metagenome (GOLD analysis project Ga0272442, IMG submission 200262) | Marine sediment archaeal communities from Little Sippewissett salt marsh, Falmouth, MA, United States - SSM-Form-2O | ecosystem: Environmental > Aquatic > Marine > Wetlands > Sediment ...
TACGCGCGTGGATCCATCCATCAAGCTGGAGGCGCTCGATGCCGTCACCCCACCCAAGGTCCGCTCAGGGCGTTTCCGTGCAAGCGACGAACTCATTGCGTCGCTGACAGCAGGTATCGTTATGCGGAGAGAAGAACACTCGAAGTAGCGGAACCGCCGGGATCTCGGAGGCAGGAGTCCGCATAACGATACGCACCGCATTAAACCTGTTATGCGGTGCACCGCATAACAGGTTGGTCGTGATAATCGTCGCCTTGCGGTTGTACCGCTCCTCCATCAGCTTGAAGAAGATGTTGCTCTGCTCGGGACGCAGGTTCAGATAGCCCATCTCGTCGATCAGCAAGACGTCCATGCGCATCAGCCGGTTGAGCAGCCTGCGTGACGAGCGGTCGGCCAGGCTGGCGTACATCTCGTCGAAGAGATCCTGGGCCTTGATGAAGAGCCCGCGATATCCGTTCTCCAGCGCCTTGCGCAGCAGACCGATCGCAAGTCCGGTCTTGCCCACGCCGGTCTCGCCGATGAAGACGATGTTCTCGGCCCGGGCGATGAAGTCCAGCTCTGCGAGCTGCCGGATCGTGGTCTTGCGCACACCGCGCTGCTGCTTGAAGGGGAAGCTCTCCAGCGTCCACGGCTCGGGCAGCTGCGCCCGGTCGATGCGGTAGGCCAGGCTGCGTTCCTGTCGATACGCCCACTGCTCGCGCAGCAGCCGGGCGAGGAAAGCCGCGTAGCTCGGCTCGCGTCTGGCCGCTCGCTTCAGCTCGCGATCGAGGATCTCCTGGATCCGGTACAGCTTGAGGTTCTTCAGCAGCTGCTCGAGGTTGTCATCCATCGTCGTCACCCCCGATCGGTCCGCGCGGCAACAGGAAGAAGTCACCGGCGATGTTGTGCAGCGTCATCTGCTCGATCCGTTTCAGGTCCAGCAGCCCGTACTCCAGCGCCGAGGCGCACGCCTGGCGCAGCGGCTCGCTCGGGTACTCCAGGTACATCCGGTGCAATCGCCGCAGGGCGCGCACCGCGCGCCCGCCGTGCCGGGACTTCAGACGATCGACCAGCGAGGAAAGCTCCGCACCTGCCGCGCGCAGCGCCTGCTCCTCGGGCAGCGGCGGCCGCTCGCGGTTGCGCTTCCAGCGTACGCCGTCGCGATGCGCGGCCAGCGTGACCCGCTTGCCCCGGCCTTCCTCGTGGCGCGCGTGCTCGGCCAGCAGGCGGTGGCCCAGGTAGATCCGCACGTGGTCCCGGCTCTCGCGCACCTCCACGCGGCGCCCGATCTCCTGGAAAGGTACCGAGTAGCGGTTGGTGTGCAGCGCCACGTACCCCTCCACGTCCACGATCCGCTCGTGCAGCCGGTACACCTCGGGGACGTGGATCGGCAGCGACTTCAGATGCGGTCGCTCGGCCTGAAACAGCTCGACCGGCTTGGCGTGCAGCTTGCGCTTGAAGCTGGCGTTCTTCCGCTCGCACCACGCCCGGAGCTGGCGGTTCAGATCCGCCAGGTCCTCGAAGCGGCGCCCGGGATAGAAGTTGTGCTCGATGTAGTGGAAAGGCCGTTCCACCCGGCCCGAGCGGTTGGCGTCGCCGAGCTCGTGCGCCGCGAAGTGGAAGTTGAAGCGATCGGCAAACGCCGCCATCTCGGGCGCTGGCACCGCGTCCTTGCCCGTGCCGTGCGCGATCACCACGGTGCTGTTGTCCAGCATGCAGCGGTCCGCCGCGCCGCCGAAGAAGCACAGCGCCTCGGTCAAGAAGATCTTGCAGTAGAAGCGGTTGAAGGTCGGATACGCCTGCGCGTAGATCATCCGCGAGTAGCACAGCACCAGCGAGGCGCACTGCAAGCGCCGCACCCGGCCACCCACCTCCACGTCGTGCGGCGACGTGTCGTGCTGCATCTCCACGCCCGGACCGAAGTGATACCGGCCAGCCGGTTGCTTCGGCTTGACGCCGATCTGGTGGCGACGACAGAAGCCGGTCAGCGTCGAGTACGAGGTCGTCACGCCCTCGCGGGCTGCGAGCTCCTCCTGCACGCGGACCAGGTTGCCCTGGCAATCCGCGTGCAGCTCACGGATGATCTCCAGGTGGCTCGAGAGTTTCTCCGCCCGCTTCAGCGGCAGCACCTCGAAGCTCTGGCTCTTCAGCACCCGACGCACCGAGTTGCGCGACACCTGCAACGCCCGGGAGATCTTCCGCACTCCGTGACCCGCTCGACGGAGCTTCAGGATCACGCTCCGTGTCTCTTGATCCAGCACCGTTCGCCTCCTTCACCAGCCGCGTGAGCGACTGGAAGCTCACCTGTGACTCACGCCAGGCGTGGCGAAAGCCCGACCACGGCACAAGCCCCGCTGGTCGCTTCGCCAGGCTTCGTATCCGCCGCCGTGCACGGCGGCAGACGCTGCTCACGATCTCCAGGTCCTCCACCAGGGCACGCTCCTCGGGTGCGGCCACCGGCTCGGGCGCTTCCGTCGCCTCCAGCGCTTTCAGGAAGAGCAGCGGCGCCGCCATGATCTGACGCCGCTGCTTTTCATCGCCCAGCCGCCACCACATGTACAGCTGCTTCACCTGGCGCACGGAAAGCCGCGCAGCCCCGATCCCCTCGGACAGTTTCTCGCAGTCCGACGCGTTGGCCCGGGCCAACGGCAGCAGGTACTTCATTGCTGCCTGAGGACAGATCGCGCCCTCGCGTACCAGCTCCTGCACACGCTCGGGCAGGCCAACGACCAAACCCAGCCGACGGCTGACCCAGCTCTTCGATCGGCCCAGCTTCCGCGACAAGGCGCCCAGGCTCAGCTCGTGACGCTCGTGAAGCTCGCGGATCAGCCAGCCGTCCTCCAGCGCGCTGCGCCGCTGCGATGCCGACAGCTGGTGCGAGAGCACCAGCGCGTCGGTCTCGCCCTGCTCGAGCACCAGCGCGTCCACCGTGTCCCGGCCCAGCTCGCGCAGCGCCGACACGCGCCGATACCCGTCGATCAGCACGTACCGATCGCCTGACTTCACCACCAGCACCGGGCACTGCTGGCCGCTTTCAAGCAGCGACGACGCCAGGCGCGCCTGGCGACCTTTGTCCTCGATCCGCAGCCCCGAGTAGCGAAGCTCCAACTGGTGAAACTCGATCTCCATCACCCAGATCCGCTCCTCGCCTGAAACCACGCCCGGTCACTATCACGGCGATGGACCCCGATGATCTCCGTCTCGTGCGCCATCAGCGGGGTTTCTCCGAGTTTTCCCAGTGATTACAAACCGTTCCCCACCGACTGCGTCTCGTGCCCACCTCGCGAGGACTTTCTCGGTTTCCTCAATAACTACGGAGATATCCAGACCGACTGCGTCTCGCGCCCTCGACCAGTCGATTCGGACCAGCGGGTCCGGATCCAGAGTCGCCGATCGGGTCTGCGTCGCCCCTGCGTCCCGCCGGATCGCGGCTCGAAGCCGATTCTCGCGATCGTAACCAGGATTGCGCCGGTGCCAGTCCGCACACGATCGTCGGTGACGCTCCCGCTGGCACTCAGCGGCGCCACACACTCGCTGCCGATCGCCAGCGTGTCGCGCTGGCACGAACCACTTGCCGCAGATTCTGCACGGGCGTTTCCTAGGCCTGCCGAGCATGCTTCCCTCCAGAGGAGAGAAGCATCACTGCACTACCTCGACTCCGCCAGTTTCAGCACCAACTCGATCGTGGGTGGGTCAATCTTCGTGAGCGGAGGTGGGTCAATTCTCGCGAGCGCTCAAGCCATACGAAGAAGATCAGCCCTGGCAGAATCCCGAGCAGGAGGAGAATGCAACCTATCCACATAGGCGCCGGATCTACTATGTGCGCGATCACCACCGCGTCGCAGAAGTCGCAGTAGTAAGCTCCAGCACTGATTTTCGACATGGGCAGATCCCCCGACCGCGAAGATAGCACGCTCGACGGCCCTGGGTGAAGCCCCAGAAACGGCCACCATGCGCCCACAGCCCGCTCCTGTGGGACAAACGGAGATGTTGAACGCCTTGGGCGGGCCAGTTCGTCGCCTACTGCCAGACTATGAAATCGCTTCTCCTAAATCTCCTGTTGCAGTCTGCCCATTACAGACATTCAGGCCAAACGTGCGGACCGACAGCGCCAGAACTCAACCCGTCGGGCCTTTCGCGAGCCGAAACAACGAGAATCGCAGTTGGATTCCAACGACCGAGCAGCTACAATGTTCGTCAAGAGGGAGGGACATGGATGCCTACAGGTCCAACTGGGCACTGTGCGATGAAGCAACCTTCCGCTACGACCACGGGCAAACTAGCCAAGGTGAAGTGATCTGTCTTTCGGTACATTCTCGGAGGATAAGATGCCGGATCCCAACACGCATGATGGAGTACCAAAAAAGGAGCCGTTCCGACTATCGTATTCCAACAAGGTAATGCTCGTTGTTCTTCTTGGTGTATATTTGTTGATACACGTCTCGATAGTGCTCGTTCGAGCTAGCCGGGCAGCGTCTAGTGAGTCTAGAGCCTCAGTCATCGGAGAAGGTCTAGAGTGGTTCTTCATCATAACGATACTGCTCGCTGTAGTCCCCTCGGTTCTGGCTGGGCTATCTTGGTATCTCGGCCCCCGTTCAAAGCCACTCAGTTCAGCAGCATTCAATGTGGTGATCTCTTGCTCCGCCGCCCTTATTCTGGCCCTGTCTTTCGCCGGTAACCGCATGCAGTATAAGAAGCGAGCCCAGCCAGCGGAATTCGAAGCCGCCGCTGAAGCAGCAAAAATGGAGTACAAGAAAGCCGTCTTGGCTGGAGAGGATATCAGCGAAGTAGGTAAGAAGAACGACAAGCTGTTAATGGACTCCTTGGGTCGTTGGACTGCATCTGAATCTGGAGAAGATAAAAAAATACTGCAAGCCGCAACAGCGACATTGAATGAACTCATGGAGGTAAAACAAAGGTATCGCCGCGCGGCCGACGCATTCGAAAGCGAGGAAGTGCTTGACATGACGATTGTCAAGGAACAGTCGGAACTGAAGCGTCAGCGAGCAATTATCGTGGAGTACGCGGAAGCTGCTTCCGAGTTTGCATCTGCGTATGCCAGCTACGAAGACCGGGTACAAGCAAACCTCGAGAAGGCCGGGGCCGACAGCGAACTCTCAAGAAGCGTGCTAGGCGACGTCCGAGGAAGGACGGGAGGAAACAAACCTCTTGTACTCCGTTCACTCACCTTGGCAGCGCAGTTCGGGCAGGTCTGCACTGAACTGATCGATCTCTTCGACAGCAATTGGGGCAAGTGGTCATATAGCCAGAAGACGGGTGGCTTCGAGTTCGAAGCGCAGAGCGCGGTGAAAGACTTCAACAGGATCACGAAGAAGATGGCTGCACTGGAAGATAGTATCAACGAAAACCAAAAGAAGATACTCGAGCGCCTATAAGACAACACAGACACGCACAGGCGACCACGCGAAGCTTCAGCTGTTCTCCACCTTGTCTTCACCACTGTTTGGAATTGCCTCCCCCTTCTTCCGGAGGAGCACCACGACAACTACAGCAATGAGAATGAGTTCAAAGACGTTTTCGAGGGAATCGACAAGGACCGCCTTCTTCTCCATCTCTGTAAGGACGGCCCATACATATGCCCACTGCCAGAGGTGATATACGATTAGTACCGTCAGCGCGACGACGGCGACGAGCAGCGCTATCCACTGCCTATTGTTCAGATGGTACCATTTTGTCGCCATCAGTTTGATTTGCCCCCCCCCTCGAATCCTGTTCACAGCAAAACGGAAACCGATCGTCTTGGACTTTGTATTCAGACTGCACTACCAGTGTCAAGTAGGCTGCAAGTCCGATAGTCTCGACTCTGGTTGGGCTCTCCTCTCACCTGGCACAGGACTGGAATGGTAGTGCCGTGATCGAGCGAAAGGACTACACCAGTTCATGTGAGTAGCCGAACGGCATTCGCTTTACCCAAGGGACATCCGTCCTTCTCGGTGGCCTTGGAAACGGCCACGACGCGCGTTGTGGCGCTCGCTGTGGGACGTTCGGAGCCAGGTTGGGGGTTGGCCGCTACTTGGAATTGCACACGGGCAGAGCGCGCCAGTTTGTCGCGTACTGCCAGATGAGATAGCGCTCAAGTGTGCTGATCGCGGCGTTCTGTTCGCTGCGCGGGAGACGCACTGGGAGGACGGTCACGAAGAGGCGATCGAGTTTCCCCTTCTTGTTCTCGTAGAAGGTGACTCCTCCGCTGTGGCCACTACCGCCCAGTGCCGAGGCCTCGAACTCACGAAGCCTCGCAAGGAGCGTTCGCCGGGTGGTTTCTCCGATGTAGATCACAGAGCTCGGGGGCGGACAGGTTGATCGCGGTCGGCTCCGACCCTGTGCGATCATGTACACACCGGGAAACGGGAGGTGGTCATCGAGCCTGGTCTCGCGCTTGCTCCAGGGCACCCAAGGTGTGAACTGCTTGGCCAGACTACCTGCAGCATTCCCGAGCCGGGTCCAGAACGGCCAGCGGTCATACGGCTGGCGAACCATCTCGAAACCGAGCTTACCCTCAAGGAGGTTGGCGACAGTAGCCTCGCCCCCGCTGAAGTCCGTAGCCCGCCAGAAGTTGCCGGTCGCGAATCCGTGTGCGACACCGACGATGGCCTTTGACGGGTAGAACTGATGGCCACGCCTCAGTAGAAAGCTCTTGGTGTTGGAGAATCCGTACTTGGCGAGGAACTCATCCTCCCCGAGCCGGTTGCACTCTGCAATGGCTTTCAGGACATGGCCACGCCTGATCTGCTGGAGCGACATAGGAACCCCCGCCTCATGCTGTCGGTGCCTTGAGGTCTAGCACCAGGCCGCTGCGCAGGCAATCAGGACACCGTTTCAAATCGTATAACGTCATTTTGTCCGCAACTTCAATTCGCCTTAGCCGCAATAGTCGAATTTTTTAAGCACGTTAATGGAGCAAAACGAGTGGATGAGACGAAACCCAATGATCCGCCCGCAGCCCGAGCGGTACGGGCAGACAAGAAACTGTCCGCTGACCAGCTTAGTTTCGAAAAGTCGTGGGTCGACACATCAAGATCAATCACTGCGGCCGTACGCCGCACCGAAAGGAGGCCATAGAATGGCCAAGCCGACCAAGTTCGATCAGATGATCTCCGACCGCATCGAGGCCGAGAAGTCCCGCATCGCCAAGGAGGTCATCGCGGACTACCTGCAGACGGTGCCGTCCTTCGACGTCCCCCTGAAGCAGTTCCTCAGCGACATGGAGAGCGCGGGCATGGGCGCGGTGCTGACCATGAGCGTCTCCGACCTCGCCAGCGCGATCAAGAAGGCGACGCGGGCGAGCGGTCCCCGGTTCGACAAGGCGACCAGGGAGCGCCTGGCGGCGACCACGATCCCCGAGCTCCTCAAGTCCAATGGGCCGAGCACGCTGAAGACGATCTCCGAGAACGTGGGCTTCGAGGCGCGCAAGGTCAAGAAGCTCACGGACGAGATGGTCGCGGACGGGCGCCTGGCGCAGGACGGCACCGGGGCGAGCGCGACCTACTCGCTGCCCGGCTAGCCACTCAAGCTCGAGGAACCCCTCTCCTCACCGAATCGCTTCACGCCGATAGACCCACAAATTCCCGCCATGCTACGATTCCCTCCGCCTGAATGGGAGGGAACACACATGAAGCACAGGCTCCGGATACTTGCTTGCCTGTTCAAGGTCGCGCTGCTCTTGGCGGCTACCGGTTGCGATGGTTCGTCGGGCGATTCCGACGTCGACACCGATTCGGATACTGATGCTGACACCGACACTGATGCTGATACTGACTCGGATACCGACTCGGATACCGACACAGACACCCAGCAGGCGGTGGTCTGCCCGGACTGGCAGATGGTCGATCTTTACTCTGACGACAATCCCTGCGGACTGGTTGTAGCCAAGTACGAGGCTTCACTCTACGTGGCTCCGGGCAACCGGAAGGCCGGTTGCTCTCGCGGTGACCAGGAACCGTGGGTCAACGTCACGTGGCAGGAGGCCAAGGACGCCTGCGAGATTGTCGGAATGCACCTCTGTTTTGGTCACGAACTCGAGGATGCCTGTGACGGTGTCTATAGCGACGGTGGGTTCATCTACCCCTATGGCGACGATTATGACGCCCAATCCTGCAACGGTACTGACCGCCAGGAAGACGCTGCTCTGAAGACTGGCTCCCTTTCTACGTGCAGGAGTGGCTTCGGTGCTTACGACCTCTCTGGCAACGTCCGCGAGTGGGTGGCTGACGAGGCGGCAGGTGGCAAGCGGTTGACCTGGGGAGGCTCGTGGAATTCGACCGAGGAGGGGCTTACCTGCACGTCGTTCACCGAGCACGATCCGGAGGAGCGGAGTGGCGATATCGGGTTCAGGTGCTGCTACTGGGATCCGGGCTGATCTTCGCGGTCAAGCGCCTGCTCGCGGACATGGTGCAGGACGGGCGGCTCGTCCAGGAAGGCACCGGGGCGAGCGCGACCTACTCGCTGCACGGGTAGCAGCCGCAAGCCGCTGTCTGTCTGAACTGATCTCCGTCCCCAGATCGCTATTACCCTGATAGACCCCCAACTCCTCACCGTGCTACGATTCGGCAATCGCATTTCGACGAGGTTCGGGGAGTTCTAGACGTGAACACGGCCAGCCGCAAAGCCACCACAAGACGTCGATGGCTCATGCTGGCACTACTGTCGGTCTCCACGTTCACCCTGGTCGCCATCACACCTTTACACTCCGAGGGCCACCTACCCTCGAGCGAGCACGAGAGGGTTTCCAGACTCGTCTGACGCGCAATGTGAACCGTTCCGTCCCTCTCGCAACTCCTCCCGCTTCGCTATTCTCTCTCGTGAAATACCCGACAGCACTCGGTGACATGTCGGCGTATCTCACTCCCAAGCCCAAAGAGGGAGGGAGACATCCAGCTATCATCTGGCTCATCGGCGGCTTCCCACCGGGAGGAGCCGGTAAGATCACTTGGGGCCGTCCCCTCCCCGGAAACGACCAGTCTGCATCTCAGTATCGCCTGGCTGGTATCGTGATGCTGTATCCGACATTGCGTGGCGATTTCGACAATCCTGGCAACCAAGAGTCGTTCCTGGGAGAGGTCGATGATGTCCTAGCCGCGCTGGAGTACCTGCGTACTGTAGATTACGTCGATCCGAGTCGTATCTACCTGGGTGGCCACAGCACCGGCGGAACCCTGGCGCTGCTAGTGAGCGAGGTCACCAACGAGTTCCGAGCCGTGTTCTCCTTTGGTCCCGTCGACAGACCGACGCAGTACGATGGGCGCCATCTGACCTACGACTGGACGGACGCACAAGAGAACCGTGTCCGCTCACCTATACATTTCCTCCACGGAGTCACATCACCGACCTTCATCATCGCCGGGCAGAAAGGGAACAGCGCTTCACTGCGCGCCATGAGCAGGGCGAACGACAATCCGGCCCTCCAGTTCATCGAGATCCTAGGTGGCAATCACTTCAACTACCTGGCTCCCCTGAACAACCTGCTCGCGGAACGAGTGATCTCATACGACGGCTCTGGGCCGTTCCGGTTGTCTGAACACGAGTGCCAGGGAGCTTTCAACGCAAGAGAACAAAGCCAATCATCGAGAAATCACCAATGACGCCCGGACTCTGCTCTGCAGAGTCCCAAACAGACGCCAATAATCATGAACGCAACCGTTGAGTCGGCACCATCTGGCCTACGATCTTACGTCCCGGTCCCTCGCACCACCTGTCGTGCAGAATCCGCCAGTCTGCGCCTCTCCCCGACATCAAGATGCCTGGGTGCGCGAGATGAACGACGTCGACTTCGACGCCGACGACATCCAGCTTAACCGGACCCCGGTAGAGATACTGCTTCACATCCCGCGAGACACGGCTATACGCCTGTTCTCTGATGAAAGCAGCGACCTCGACTCCAAGGGTGAGCAAGAGCCGAGGCCTGCACTTCGAGAGATAGTCTGTGAGCCGCTCGACGTTCCCCGGCATCTCCCTGGCCAGTCCCACCATCTTCGAGGGCGAAAGCCTGGCCTCGATGCCTAAGGCCTCTCCGGTCAGGCTCTCGAATGTCCGGATGTTGTCGGCCATCGTGTGGCCTTTCTTGCCTCGCTTGTTCGCAAGAAAGTACGGAAGCAGGTCGAGGAGGAGCACGTCTTCTCGGGTCAGGCCGAGCGGCTCGAGGTAGTTTTCGTCAAGGTGCTTCCCGGACTCGGACACACCATGCTCGAACGAGGTGCGCTCGACCTGGACGGGCAGGTTCATCTTGTGCCCAGCGATAGTGCGCTGGGCGACCTTGGCCGCCGGATACAGACCGAGGATCGCTATGTCGGCGTCGAGGTTGCCGCCAGGGTCGGTGCGTGGGAGTGGCTCGCCGCCGGGGAGAGGTAAGTCCTCGCCCTTGCCCGTCGTGACGCCCGCGTGATCACCTGCGATGATCGCCGGTCTCGAAAGGAGGCAGGTGATCATGGACAAAGAAGCCAAGGCGTTTCGACGGGCAAGGGCGAGGACTTACGGGGAGAGAGCCTCGGGTGGGCGGGCCGAGGGACTGCCAGGATCTTACCATCAGTGTGTCTCCCGTGCGGATCCAACAGATCGATCTCGCCCTCGTGAAGGGCTAAGGGCAGGACCCTAGCAACCACCAGGAGTAGAACCGCGAGAAACGGAAACGTCGATTTCATCAGCTTCATTTGTCGTAGAACAAAGCCTGCTTGGTAATGCAGCAAGTGTCAGCTACATTCCTTTGCACGGGCTCTTTACAGGTTCGTCATGGCATTCGTTTCCGGCACTGGTGCTTCTGATACCGAAGACCGTTCCTGGATATTTGCGGGCACAGTTTCTGACGCAATCACACGCTTTGTCCACTTGCCATATCCACTTATACTCATCGAAGCACGCACGATCACACCTACATCTGGAAAGCTGCCGTTCTCGTTTCTGTTCTCTGCGTCGCTTTTCTTCCTCTTCGCGCCTACGCTTCTCCTCGTATTTGCGCTGTCTCTCTTCCTCTGCTCTTTTGCGAAGCCTCTCATCAGCAAGTGCTTGTTGGCGCTGCCTCTCTTCGCGTTTTCGCTCAAGTTCAGCATCCCTCCTCGCTTTTTCAGCAGCCTCAGCCTGCCGCCGTCGGAGGCCCTCTCTCTCGAGACTTGTCTCATCGATTACTGTCCCCGAACGAAAGTCCGCCTTTATCTTGAGAGTTTCACCTTTCACGACATCAATCCGTGAGCTGATTCTTTTTCCTGCGCGCACCCACATCACCGTGTGAGAACCCGACGAGACATTCTTGATTCTTTTATGCCCAATGCCTTTCTCTTCACCATCCAAGTAGACGATAGCCTTGGGCCGAGGCGGAACCGCTCTAACTTCTAGAATGCCCACATTCCGTTCCAGTTCTTCCTGGTGTTCATCATCAAGGTCCTCAATGACCTCACCCTCTTTAACCAACCGAATCTTGAACTCCAGCGTGCGCCCTCGAGGAACGCTGACTCTCTCAACGAAAGGAGCGTAGCCCGCCAGGGATGCCTTCACGGTGTGCGTACCGAAAGAAAGACCCTCTATAAACAAACCTTCTTGTGCCGCATCAGTCGTTCCGTGAAACACACCGTCAACGTATATCTTGACTCCCGGCTGGCAGACTATTTGAAGCTCTCCCCCGGCATAGGTGGCGCCCGGTACGAGGAATGCAAGCAAGAGTGAAACATATAGCAACGTCCCTCTTCCAATATTCGGTGTTGGTTTCCAATTGTCCCCATTCAAATCGATTGTCCTCCCCATTGGGAGTAGGATACAGCGTCTGCTAATGAAGTCAATCCCCGCTGCGAGCATCCCCGCTGCGAGCTACTCCGTATCTCAGTAATCCTGACCGACTTCGGCCAAAAATGCATTCCCTGTCCTGGGCTAGCTTCCCTGACCCGTATCCAGCCGGTTAAGGGTATAAGAGCCAGGAGGACCCGATCATGATCACCCAACCCAACCCCCTACCGCTTGACTACAAACCCCGTCCCCCGTCACACCTCAAGGTAGACAGGATCGTCCTGTCCAAGGGCAGCACCGCAACGACTGAACGCCAGCGATACATTGACCGCCTGTGCTCGGCCTATCCCGAGGCCGAGGTCATCGAGGCCCTGGATACCCAGCACAACCGGATCGACCTGGGTATAACCGACGCCCAGGAAAGGCAGCGCCGTGGGAAACGCACCCTGGTGATCGGCGTTCACGCTTCCGCCGTCCGTTTCTCCCAGGAGGAGGGCAATGCCTGTCCAAACTACTGGCACTTCTCTCCGGTCGGCTACTGCTTCTACCAGTGCCGGTACTGCTACCTCGCTGGCACGCGGAGCTTCTGGTTCGCGCCCAGTGTGAAGGTGTTCGTGAACCTTGAGGAGATCCTCGACAAGATCGACCGGCAAGCAAAGAAGCTCGGGGAGCCGACCGCATTCTATGTAGGCAAGTTGCAGGACGGTCTCGCCCTTGACCCGCTGACCGGCTTCAGCAAAGTCCTGGTTCCTTTCTTTGCCGCCCACGAACACGCCCGGCAGGTGATCCTGACCAAGTCGGCCGACGTCCAGAACCTGCTCGGACTCGACCACGGTGATAAAACGATCCTATCCTGGAGCCTCAACCCGCCCGAGGTGGCCAACGAGTTTGAGGCCAACGTTCCCTCCGTCGAGGATCGGCTGACCGCGATGGCAAAGTGCGCCGAGGCCGGATATCCAGTCCGGGCAGTTCTAATGCCGGTGATCCCCGTCCGTGGGTGGAAGGAGATCTACACGCGGTTCGTCGCGGACCTGCTGGCCAGGGTTCCCATCCAGCGGCTCACCATCGGCGGCATCTGCTCGTACGCAAACGCTGTGAACCTGATGGAGCAGGCCCTCGGTTCTAACAACGCGATTTCGCGCAACATGGATCCCGGCCGAAAGATGGGCGACGGCCGACGGCGCTACCCTCGGGACTTGCGTGTTGAGATGTATCGGCACATCCTGGACTGCGCCAGGGGCGTTGATGCGGATGTCGAGCTTGCGCTTTGCCTCGAGGAACGCGAGGTGTGGGATGCGCTCTGCCTGGCCGACCGCATCGGCCGGTGCAACTGCGTGCTGTAGGCCGGGTTGAACACAGGCCCAACCCAGAATTCTGCTGAGCCACGGTTTCCACTCGCATCAAGGCCGCGTGAATCTCGGCCAGCGGTTATTGGGGGAGAGGGGGAGGACGGGACTCGGCGGTCAGTCAGTGTTCAACGGCAAGGGGAGTTTTACCCTTATTCCTTCGCCGGTGAATTTCGGATACTGCCAGCTCTCAACTTCGCGCTTGATGCAGCTCTCTAGGTACTTACTCTTAACTGACTCTGGTTCAAGGAATACTCCGCTGCACCTGCCGTTTCGGCTGATAATGAATCCTAGGGTAACCTCCTTGCCAACCAAGTCGGTGTCTCTTCTGGCCTGCTCCTTCGTGCATATCCCTAGATTCGGCAGGCCGCGTATAATCACCGAGTGCACAGTTCTTCTAGCGAGAGTATCGGGAAGCCTCTTGCGCGAAGACGGCGCATCATCAAGAATGTCGTCAAACGATTCGGAGGAAACCTCTACTGTTCTGTCTTCGCGTTTCTTCGGCGGCGATGGTTGCGCATACTCAACGATAATTCCGAAATCCGTATAGCTCTTCTCGCGGACCTTTTCTATTCTATCATCGATCGTTGACTTCTTTGTTTTCGAGTATGCGTACCATTCTCCAGTCTTTGGATCTTGCCAGTACTCGTAAGACAGTCCAGCTATGTCGGCATCCTGAAGCCTCTGTGCGGACCGGAGATCAGCTTCATATCGACTAGCCGCCTCGTTGATTGACTTTCTGTCGTCAAAATTACAGACCCTATTTGCGGAAAAGACGTTCTCTTGGAGGGATGCAATTGCCTGCTTCTTCGCTTCCTCCTTTGTCTTGGCCAATCCAATACCGACGTATCTGTCAGACCTGTATGGCCGTGACAACCAGATTGGTCTATTGTCATCCATCCGGCTCTCGCTCGATGTACCGCACGCAATCGGTATCGCAACTGTGAGCAGGACTGCCATGAAATACATATTGACTTGCATTCGATATACCCTCCCGCCGTAGGCGAGTCAGTAGCACGCGAGTTGATAGCCCAGTTTGCAGGCGACTCTTGCCATTTCTTTTGCACCTGATTCATTCTTGGCGCCACCGAGACCATCTCGCCACATAATACTTAGAAAGAAGCAACTACTGGCTTTTCCGCATTCACATGCCTGGGAATACGCCTTTCGGGCCTGGAATAAATCGACTGATCCGCCCCTGCCCCACTGCAGCATCATCCCAACGCTGTCGCAAGAGTCACAATGACCCCGGTCGCAGGCCTTGCGGAGGAGTTCCCGTGCTTGACTTTCGTCTTTCGGTCCTCCGCGACCGTTTCTGAGCATTCGAGCCAGTTCAATGCATCCTGCAACATTGTTGTCTCGACAGTCCTTCTCGTAGGACTTGCGTAGCGCTGAAATGTCTACAATGTCGTTTGCATTTCCTGCGATCTCGAGAGCCAGACGATCGCAGGCTGGGGAGTCATTCCCCTCACAAGCGAGTTCTATCAACGCTCGCCCTTGTTCTCTATCCGCATTTCCGCCAACGCCCCTGAACAGATCCTCTCCATAGGCGAGGCAGTCCGCCAGTGTCTTTGCCATGCAGCCGAGTTTTCCCAGAGATCTACCCTTCACTGGGTCCTTCTCCACGCCAATGCCATGATGGTACAGATAGCCGAGGTTGTTGCAGGCGAATCCAGATCCGCCATTGCAGGCTTTCTCGTACAGCTTGCGTGCTTCGCCTTGGCTCTTTCGGCCACCCATTCCCTCTTCATACATGTACGCGAGAAAACCGCAGCCGTCGGCAGACCTTGCCGCACCAGAGTCAAAGAAGGAGCATGCACGCTCGTAGAACATCCGGGCCTTCTTGAGATCCTTTCGAGAGGTCTTGCCTAGTAGCCAACGATTTCCCAGCAGCATACAGCTGATTGCTACTCCGGTCTCGCATGAGACTTTTAGGCGATCAACCTCGGTCTTTGCCTTGGTGCTCCGACTCGGTATCCGCTTCGGAGCTTCCCTGGAATACCTTATTGTGAGGTTACCCCGAGCCTTGGACATGAGAGTTGCAGAATGGCTGACAACCGCCTTGTACAAGTTACCTACGGTGCAGTCCGGTTCAACGAGAACATTGACAGAACAACTTGGGACTAGGCGACCGGTCTTGGACTCTACGATCTTCATGCTCAGCGAACACGGGCGGCCAAGGGGCTGCACGCTCGAAAACAGAACATAATCAACATTCAGTGCACCTGCGACATCCGAAGCACATGCTGAGTCCGAGCATTGCTCAAGAGGCTTCCATGGATCCGACTCCTCGCCCTGAATCTGAGTTATCTGGGAGAATACATCGACCTCGCCACTCGAATTGACTTGGAACTCGATGGCTTCGGTGAGCGCGAGGCTCTCTTGTTGTGCTTCGAGAGCCTGGGAAGAGTTACGTAGAACGGTAACCAGTATAGATGGGAGTTTCCCAGCCCGGACAGCAGAAGGGCATGTTAGCAGGATCAGCAGCGCGACTGGCCCGAGTGCGTATACGCAACCTCTCACGATTCCGCTCCATTGTTTCACGGCTTGGATTCCCCGCCTGTTGCGCTGCACACCCCGTGGCATGACTCAGTATCAATAGGATGGCACGGACAGCCGCCCGGATCAAGACGTCACCGGCACGCTCTGCCTTGCGCAACTTCCAAGCACCAGGGCGCGATTCTCTGCAGATAGTGCCTGCCTTAGCGCCGCTGTAAGCCACGACCTCCACTTGCCCAAGTCCGCCAGGCCACCGTCCAAGACCAGATCCAGGCCCTGATCCCCGCCCCCGGCGACCTCGGCCCAGAATCCGACCGCGTGAGAGCCCCCACAAGCGACGATCTCGACCCGGCGCGGGTCTAGACACCCCCCGGGTTCGAGCCCTGATCGCCGGATTCCGGGGCCTCCAGGCGGCAGCTTAGTTCGGCCTGGTCGCCGGTAGACAGGGTACCGAGAACCGAAAGTTCCCGGCACCTAGAGGCTATGTTGCGTTGCACGCCCCGTGACATGCCTCGGATGGTACGGGGCGTCCCCCGGATCAAGGCTTGTGGTACGTTCCATTTCGGCGGCTAGTA
>Ga0272442_10005996_pt1 | contig 16124 bp, 13 predicted proteins | sample SSMForm2O_FD_200262 | JGI IMG/M metagenome (GOLD analysis project Ga0272442, IMG submission 200262) | Marine sediment archaeal communities from Little Sippewissett salt marsh, Falmouth, MA, United States - SSM-Form-2O | ecosystem: Environmental > Aquatic > Marine > Wetlands > Sediment ...
TTAAGTTAGCCTCAAGGGTGATTGAAAACTCAGTTTTCCTTTATTAAACCTTCCTTTAAGTTAGCCTCAAGGGTGATTGAAAACTCAGTTTTCTTGTATTCAACTTCTCAAAGAATTATAATATTAAAAGTTTTCTAACAAACTTTTCTAACAAGATTTATATTTCCTTTTTTATCATAAGCTCCGACTCCAAGAGTTTTTAATCCAGAAATTATCTTATGATTAGGAAAAAGTTTTTTTAAATTATAAACTCCTGCATCACAAGCAAGAACAATCTGAACATTTCCATGCAACTGACTCTTATTAAGCAAATCAAAATTACAGGGAGTTCCGATTAAATCATTATCAACAACATTAAAGCCATCTTTTCTTAACCTATTAGAAAGTTTTTTCATTTGCTTTTCTCCTCCTGTATTGCACATTCTTGCACAAGCATTACAAGAAATAATTCCAATTTTATCACTCTTTTTTAATTGAGATTTAATCTCACCATAAGGTTTTAATTTTGTAACAATCATAATTATATAATTAAAAAGAAATTTATAAAGTTATTTAAAATTTAAATGCCCCCGCCATCTTGAACTTGTCAAAGTTTAAGAGATAGAAAATCTCTGATTTTCTAGAGGATTCTAACCTTTTATTTGGTTCGATATGCCCCCGACAGGATTCGAACCTGCGACCTATTGCTTAGAAGGCAATCGCTCTATCCAGGCTGAGCTACAGGGGCCTCTATAAATCTAAGAAATATTGATATTTAAAAGCTTTCTATTAAACTTTTACAACATCTAAATCATCAACTAAAAAAGAATTCTTAAAAATTTTCTTAGCTTCTTTTAAAATAAATTCTGGATTTTTTTCATATCTCTGACTTAAATGAATAAGAATTAATTTTTTAGCCTTAGCTTTTTTAGCAATTTCTGCAACTTGTTTAGAAGTCATATGATTATGCTCTTTTGCCATGTCTTTTAATTCATCGGAATAAGTAGATTCACAAACAAATAAATCTGAATTCTTAACAAAAGGAATAATTTTTTTATTATTTTTAGTATCTAAAACAAAAGAAACCTTTGCTCCCTCTGTTTTATAAGTTAATTTCTTAGCAAGATACTTTTTTCCTTTATAAGAAATATTTTTTCCTTGTTTTAATTTCCCAATAAGAGGACTATTTGGCAAGCCTGCTTGTTTTAGTTTAGATTTATTAATCCTTATTTGAGATTTTTTAACAAAACAATAAGCATTACAAGGAATCTTATGTTCCATTGGAACAGCTTCTAAATAAAAATCAGAAGTCTCAAAAAACTTTCCAGAAACCTCTTGAACTTCAATTTTATATTTGCCCTGAAATAAAAAAGTCTTTAAAATTTCTTTCATAAATTTTTTTGTTCCTTTTGGACCGTATACAAACAAAGTTTTATTATAACCACTCAAAGCCATTGATTGTAACATGCCAGGAATTCCTAAAACATGATCTCCATGCCAGTGGCTAATTAAAATTCTATTTACTCTATTAGGATTTATTTTTGCTTTTCTAAACTGTCTTTGAGTGCCTTCACCACAATCAACCAGAATATTTTCTCCATCATAAGTCAAAAGAATTGAAGTATGATTTCTCTTAGCAGTTGGAATTGCATCTGAAGTTCCAAGAAAAGTTAATTTCATCATATTCTTTAATATAAATCTTAGTTTATATATTTTTCAATTAAAGTATCCACTAGAATTAATCGTCTGAGAACTAAACTCAGCGAAATAAAAACAAAAACGCTTATTCTTTTTTCAAGGCTGTTGATGCAGGTGAAACAAAAATAATTGTATCTCCTCTTAAAAAAGTCAATCCCAAACTTTTCTTTATTTCTCCATTTTGCATCTCTTTAGTATTGTCCAACACAAGATTAATATGTATATCAAAAGCAACTAAACTTCCAACATACTGTTTATCTCCCTTAAGCTGAACTAATACTTCTTTTCCCTTAGAGTTGTTTAACAAATCAAGGGGCCTATCTATTCCATTAGCCATAGTTTATTCTTGATAAAATTGTTTATAAACTTTTTTATAATAGGAAATAAGGATACAAAAGATTTAAAAGACATCCTTACAATTTATTAAAATGCCAAAAGAAAAATCTAAAATAACAAAAGCAGAATTTGAAAAAAAAGTACTAGAAATAGCTAAAAAAGGTTTGACCAGTGAAAAAATCGGAGAACAGTTAAAAAAACAAGGAATACATTCAAAAGAATATTCAACAAAAATATCTAAAATTCTAAAAGAAAAAAAGCAATATATTAATCCAGATTTAAAAAATACAGAAGAAAAATTAGAAAAAATAAAAAAGCATTTTGAAAGCAATAAACAAGATAAAAGAGCAATGAGAGAAAAAGACAGAATTTTTTCTAAGTTGAGAAAGCTGAAAAAATATTTTAAATCTGAGTAATTATTCCTAAAATGAAAAAGAGGCAAGAAACACTAGAACTAGAAATAAAAAACATAGCAAAAAAATTTTTAGAAAAATCAAAAGATAAAGAAATAAAAATTATAAGTCATTTTGATACTGATGGAATAACTTCTGCTTCAATAATAATTAAAGCTCTAAAAAAATTAGATAAATTATTTAGTCTGCAAATAATAAAAAGAATTGAAACTGGATTTATTGAAAATCTTCCAAAAGATAAAATTATTCTATTTTTAGATTTAGGTTCAGGAAACTTAAATGAATTAAAAAATTTTGAAAACGTATTTGTAATTGACCATCACGAAATATCCGAAGAAATTCCAGAAAGCATAAATCTAATAAATTCTGAACTATATAATCAAAAAATAAGTGCTTCTGGATTAACTTATTTATTTTGTAAAGAATTTGATTCTCAAAACAGTGAATTTGCAAAACTTGCAATACTTGGAATGATTGGAGATTGTTTAGAAAGTGAAATCTCAAAACTAAATCATGGAATCTTAAATGATGCAGAAATAAAGAAAAAAAGAGGACTATTAATCTATCCTTCTACTCGTCCAATCAATAGAGTATTAGAATTTTCTTCAAATCCTTTTATTCCTGGAGTTACAGGCAATCCAGAAGGAGTTTCAGAATTATTAAGAGAAATAGAATTAAAACCAACTAAAAACGGATATCCTAGCCTTATAGAATTAAATGAAGAAGAAATGTCAAAGTTAATCACTGCCATAATGCTAAGAAATCCAAAAGCAAATAATAAACAAATAATCGGAGACATTTTTTTAATTAAATTATTTAATAAACTTGAAGATGCAAGAGAATTAAGTGCAAAGATAAATGCTTGTTCTAGATTAGGAGAACCAGAAATTGCTATTCAATTTTGCATGGAAATATCTAGAGTAAAAAAAACAGCAGAATCAATCCACATAAAATACAAACAAGAATTGATTTCTGGATTAAAAATAGCTTCTGAAAATCAAACTTCAAAAAAACAATTTATATTAATAAATGCTCAGAATAAAATAAAAGACACAATAATTGGAACAATAACAAGCATTTTGTCAAATTCTCTAATTTATGAAAAAGGAACAATAATCGTTGGCATGGCTAATTATAAAGATAAAATAAAAATTTCTGGAAGAAATGTTGGAAATTCTGGAAGAAATATTAGAGAAATACTATCAAAAGCTGTTACAGACTTAGATGCAGAAGTAGGAGGACATGAATTTGCAGCAGGATGTATGATTTTTCAAAAAGACCAAGAAAAGTTTATCTCAAACTTAAACAAACAACTTGAAATTGAAGTCATAAAAATATAAATCATTTCACAAATTCTACTTTTTCCATATCTTCAAATTCCTTATCTCCAGTAAGAAAAATTAAATTATTATCTAATGCATAAAAATAACCTAAGCTATCTGCATAAGATAAGTTCCGTTTTTTATATTTTTCTCTAAATTTAACTGCTTTTTTTATAGTTTCATCAGAAATTTCAAAAACTGCAGATTTATATTTTTGATAAATTTGTTCAGCAATATTCTCTCCATATTCCCTTAATGCAAACCAATAAATTTCCACAAGATTAAATAATGTAATTCTTACAGGTTCATGGATATATTTCGCATAATTTGGATTTCCCTGCAATAATTCTATAATTGCATAACTATCAAAAAAATAAGAGGGCATTTAATTCCATCCCTTTTTCATTTCTTTTTTTATTTCTTGAGCAGTTTTTTTTGTTTTTCTTGGAAATTTTCCAAATAATTCTCCTGCTAAAACTCTTTTTTCAATTTCAATAATAACCTCATCATTTTCCCGAATATTATTTTTAATTACTAACTCTTTAGGCAAAATAATAGCAAGAGAATTCCCCCATTTTCTTGCAGAAGTTTTTAGTTCCATGATATAAAATGATATAAAATGAGACTTATAAAGTTTTCTATAAATAATAATTTATAACACAACCTTTAAAACTTCTCTATTTATTCTAATATCATGGAAAATCTTGAACTCGGAGACATTGTGCTATGTACTGTTGAAAGAGTAGAAAAAACAATTGTATTTGTAAATATAAAGGGTTATGGACAAGGAAGCATAATAACAAGTGAAATAGCTCCAGGAAGAATAAGAAATATTCGAGATTATGTTGTTCCAAAGAAAAAAATAGTGTGTAAGGTTTTAAGAGTTTCAGGAGACAGAATTGACTTATCTTTAAGAAGAGTAACTCAAAAAGAAAAAAAACAAGTTTTAGAAAAAGAAAAGCAAGAAAAAAGTTATGAAAATATACTAAAAAGTGTTCTAGGAGAAAAAGTAAAAGAAGTTTTAGAAAAAATAAAAAAACAAAATGATTTAGTAGAATTTTTAAATGAATCAAAAGAAAATCCTAAAGAATTAGAAAAAATAATTTCAAAAGAGCAAGCTAAAAAAATAATCGAAATTTTAAAAAAACAAAAGAAAAAAACAAGAATACTTCAAAAAGAATTTCAATTAAAAACAACTGCTCCCAATGGATTAAGCTTAATTAAAGAACTACTTGAAAAAGTAAAGGCAGAAATAAAATATATTTCTGCTGGAAAATATTCAATTAAAGTAGAATCAGATGATTTAAAAAAAGCAGATAAAGCAATAAAAGAGATTCTTGAAAAAATATCTGAAAAATCTAAAAAATTAAACTTGGATTTTAGTTACTGAAAAAATTTAAATATTATAAATTAAGTTTATGGATTTCTGTATTAATCGGGGTTATTATCCTAATTATTACTCGTCATACTATTAAACAACTAATGTAATTAATGCTCTGCTGCATCAGCTTCTGCCTTAGTTTTATGAATTGTTCTCTCAGGATGTTCTGCTGGCGTGTAAATTGTATACACTTTCAAATCTTTATCTTCTGAAGAATTCTTTACATAATGTTGAGAACCTGCAGGAATTATAATTATATCATCATCCTTAAGATTAAACTCTTCTTCATTCACTTTAATATAAGCTTCACCTTGCTCAATTCTAAAAAACTGGTCAATCTCTGGATGAACTTCAGAAGGAATATCTTCTCCTGGTTTAAGGCTCATAAGAACTAATTGCATCTTGCCTGTGTATAAAACTTTCCGATAATTCTCATTATCTATTGTATCTTTCTCAATATTTGTTGAAAATGGTTTCATTTTAACCTCCTTTCAAATTATTTAATTCTTCTACACTTTTATAATTTTCCTTAGTAATAACCTATTTAAAGATATATTTCTAAATTATTATAATGACTCAATTAAAAGAAGTGTATAAATGTGAAATCTGTGGAAACATTATAGAAGTTATACATACAGGAAAGGGGAAATTAGTTTGTTGTGAAAAACCAATGGCCCATTTGCAAGAACAAAATCAAGGAGAATACGCAGAAAAACATGCTCCTGTAATTGAAAAAAACTCTAAAGGAGTTATTGTAAAAGTTGGACGTGTTGAACACCCTATGGAAGAAAAACATTACATTGAATGGATTGAAATCTCTACAGATAAAGGATACTCAAGAAAATTTCTTAAACCTGGAGAAAAACCACAAGCATCTTTCCCTGTTAAGGCTGAAATCAAAAAAGCAAGAATGTATTGTAATATCCATGGTTTATGGACAAATAAATGATTCAAATAATTAAAAGGGAAGTTGACTGTCAAGAAACCGTAGGTGTCTTACAATGAGATATCAAAAACTAGCTCAACTTTACGAAGATTTATCTTCAACTACAAAAAGATTAGAAAAAACAAAGATTTTATCAGATTTCTTAAAACATCTTTCAGAAGAAGATAAAGATGTTATGTATTTATTGATGGGAGATATTTATCCAGAATATAGTGAAAAAAAAATTGGAATAAGTAATCAATTAGCAATTCAAGCAATTTCAAAAGCAACAGGAACAGAAAAATCAATTGTTGTAAAAGAATGGAAAAAAATAGGAGACCTAGGAAAAGTTTCAGAATTATTAATTCAAACTAAAAAACAATCTACACTCCATAGCCATATCATTACAACAAAAAAAGTAATTGAAAATCTAAGAAAACTTCCAGAACTTATCGGAAAAGGAACAGTTGGAAAAAAGCTTTCACTAATAACTGAGCTTTTAACTTCTGCAACTCCAATTGAAGCAAAATATCTTGTAAGAACATTAATAGGAGATTTAAGAGTTGGAATAAAAGAGCCCACAATAAGAGACGCTATGATTTCTGCATTTTTCAATAATAATAAAGAATACACAGATAACATGCAAAGAGCATTAGATAGAGCAAATGATGTAACTCTAGTGTTCACAATTGCAAAAAAAGGAAAAATAAAAGACTTGAAAAAAATTTCTTTAGAAGTTGGTAAACCAATAAAAGCTATGCTTGCTCAAAAAGCAGAAAATATTAAAGAAGGTTTTAAAATGGTTGGTAAACCCTGTGGAATTGAATACAAATATGATGGATTTCGTTGCATCACAGGAAATACAGCAATATACACAAAAAACAAAGGAATTCTTTCGGTTAAAAATATAAAAATCAATGATGAAGTTCTTACTCATAAGGGAAAGTTTAGAAAAGTCATTGCTATAAATAAAAGAAAAATAGACAAAGATGAAAAATTATATAAAATTCAGTCCTATTTAGGAAATGAATTCCGTATCACAGAAAAACATCCAATATTCATATTTAGAAATAATAAATTCAGATGGATTCTCTCAGAAAATATAACAAAAAAAGATGAATTGGCATTTCCCCTAACTAAAATACAACATCCAAAAACTATTATTAAAAAACAATTAAAATTAAAAAATACCTCAGGCTACAAAAAAATAATTCCAGTAAATGAATTTTTCTTTAGATTTTTAGGATATTGGATAGGAGATGGTTTCACAAATAATTTTCATAATACCGAAAGAGTAGGATTAATTTTCAACCAAAAAAAAGAAAGAAAACTATGCAATTATTATAAAAAAAATATAATAAAATATTTTGGAATTAAAAACATTTCTGAAAATATACATAATGGAGCAATTTATCTTTATTGGAGAGATAAACCCCTAAGAATCTGGTTATCTAATCATTTTAGAAGGGAATGGAAAGGTAAAATAATCCCAGACTGGTTTTTTGGTATAACAAAAAATCAATTTAAGGTATTTTTAAAAGGATGGATAGAATCTGATGGGCATATAGATGGCCTTGGAAGAACAAGCATTACTACAAAAGAAAGAGATACGGCAATGTCTGTCCAATTATTAGCATTAAAATTTAAAAAGATAATTGGAATAAAAAAACTAAGAATAAAAGAAAAAGATTATTATAAAATAATTATCCCAAAAACAGAGAGAAAATGCAGAATTCATAAGAATTATGTTTTATTAAAAATATTAAAATATGAACAAATAAAACGCCCTGATCCAAGAATAAATCTTTATAATTTGCAAATTGACAGAGATGAAAGCTATTGCACAACAATGATTACATTGCATAATTGTTTAATCCACAAACAAGGAAATGAATTAAAATTATTTACTCGAAGATTAGAAAATGTTTCAAAACAATTTCCTGAAGTTGTTAAATACATAAATAAATATGTTAAAGCAGATTCATTTATAATTGATGCAGAAGCAGTAGGTTATCATAAAAAAACCAAAGAATACACTTCTTTTCAACACATATCTCAAAGAATTAGAAGAAAATACCATATAGATAAATTGCAAAAAGAGCTTCCAGTTGAATTAAATGTCTTTGATATATTATATCTTAATGGAAAATCAGTAATTGATGAACCTTATGAAAACAGAACCAAATTATTAAGAAGCATAATTAAAAAACATCCTTACAAAATTATTCCTTCAAAAATGATTATTACTGGAAATGAAAAAAAAGCAGAAAAATTCTACAAAGCAGCATTAAAAGATAATCAAGAAGGAATAATGATGAAAAACCTAAAAGCTCGTTATCAGCCAGGCAGAAGAGTAGGACATATGATTAAAGTTAAACCAGAAGAAAGAGATTTAGATTTAGTAATAACTGGAGCAGAATACGGCACTGGAAAGAGAAGCGGATGGATGTCATCCTTTATACTTTCATGTAAAGGAAAGAAAAAAGGAGAATTTCTTGAAATAGGAAAAGTAGGAACAGGAATTAAAGAAAAAAGAGAAGCAGAGTCAGGAGGAATTTCTTTTGATGAACTTACTGAAAAACTAACTCCATTAATCACAAAAGAAAAAGCAAAAAATGTTAAACTTAAACCAAAATTAGTTGTTTCAGTTACATATCAAGAAATACAACGTTCTCCAAATTATAATTCTGGCTGGGCACTAAGATTTCCAAGACTAACTGCTTTACGTCCAGATAAACCATTAAATGAAGTTGCAGACTTAAAAGAAGTTGAAAAAGATTTTAAAAATCAAAAACGTAATTGGAAATATGGTTAATCACTCTCTCCAAATCATTTTTGCAATTTTCTTCATCCATTGAGGAGTCTCTCTTTTTTTAGCTTTATCTAATCCACTTCTTAGCTTATATCTATAAAATAAATTTGAAAAAAATCCATAAATTTTATCTCTAAAACTTTCGTCTGTTTCAATTCTATAAATTTTAAAACTCTTATCTACAATTCCTTGTTTTTTTGCTTGCTCAAGAATATATCCATATCTATCTAAATGACTTGGATTTGAAGCAATCCCAATACTCTTAGCTCCTTTTTCCTTAAGTTTCTCTAAAACATTTAATAAATTTTCAAGAGTATTTTTTGATTTACTTTCAATCCCCATGTCCTTTTGTTTAATTCCATACTCTCTTAATTGTTTGTAAATCTCTGCTGTTTGGGATTCAGAAACAGGCTTTCCTTCAAGAGTTCCACTTATAATTAATTTTTTAGCTCCTCTTTTTAAATATTCCTGAGCTGCAGCATCTGTTCTTTGTTTATTATGATATTTTCCTCCAGTAGGAATTACAATTGCGTCTAAACTCTGTCTTAAAGCAAAAACAATAAAACATCCAACTAAAAAAACAAATCCAATAATAAAATAAAAATTAAGTTCTAATCCTCCTCCAATAATATTTCCAGTCATATTAAAAGAACTTGGAATAATAAAAAATCCCATTGCAATTAAAAACAATAAAAATCCAAATTTATTTTTACTCATAATTTAAATTAAATTGCAAACCTTAAAAATATATTGCTTATATTATTTCTTTTTAGCCATCCATTTCCAAACAGGCAAAATCAAAATTTTTCCTTCATCAACATTAATTTCATCTTCTTGATTAAAAGTTAAGATTATTCCTTGATTAAGATTAAATTTTTTCATTGCTTTTCTTAATCCATTAATTTCCCTTGTTTTATTATCCTCATTTAAATCATAACAAACCTGAATAGCCTTTATAATTTTTTCCCGATATTTTATAATAAAATCGCATTCATTTTCTTCTTGGAAATAAAAAATATTTTTATATTTTTTTCTTAATTCTAAAAAAACAGAATTTTCCAACATTTTTCCTTTATCTTTTGAAAAAGAAAAAGAATTAGCAGAAGAAAAACCATTATCTATTGAATAAATTTTTTTAGGACTTATTTGTTGTTTTTTATAAGAATAACTAAATTTAGGAACACTAAATACAAGATATGCATCTTCAAAATAAGAAATATAATCAATGCAAGTTTGAACAGATTTTATATTAAAAATCTTCTTTAATTTATTATAAGAAAATTCTTTTCCCACCGAAGTTATTAAATAAATAGCTAATTTTTTTAAAATTTGGGTATTTTTGATTCCAAATTTAACGGCTATATCCCTCATAAGAACATCATTTAATAATTCATTAAGAATTTCTACATTTTCCCCCCCCAAATATTCAGGAAATCCTCCTTTAAATAAAAATTTTTCATAAGATTCAAAACTTGGGTTTAAATTTAAAAAACTTAAAAATTCTCTATAAGAAAAAGGAAATAATTCCGTTGTTAAATGTCTTCCAGTTAATCTTGTTCCAAGTTCTCTGCTAAGTAATGAAGCATTTGAACCAGTTATCATAATTTTTTCGCCTTTGTCTGCGATATACCTGATAAATTTTTCCCATTGTTTAATATTTTGAATTTCATCGAAAAAATAAACCCCTCCTTTTCCGTATAATTCTTTAAAAATTTCATCAACCCTGTTAAAATCATTTAATTCAAATCCATTTAATCTTGGGTCCTCTAAATTTAGATAATAAAAAGTTCTTTGTAATTTAGAAACTTGATTTAAAAAGGTACTTTTTCCACATCTTCTAATTCCAGAAACAACCAAAACAAATGTTTTTCTTATTTTAATTTCTTGTAATTTTTCTCTTTTAATTCCTGTTTTAACTGTTAAAATCCATTTTCTTTGAGATTCTATTATCTCCTTTAATAATTCTTTTCCTAACATACTTATTTAAAAAATTCCCTATTTATAAAAGTTTCTATTCTCAATAGAAACTTTTATCTATTCTCAATAGAAACTATTTCTTTTTAGCTCTTGAATAAATTGTCCAGATATTTCTTTGATCTCTATTTAATATACTTCCAATTTCCACATATTTCATTCCTTGTTCTTTTAGATACTTAACAATAGCTTCAAAAATTGTAAGCTTTCTATTCTTAAATATTGAAATTGGTATATGAACATATGTTTTCTTTACTCTTATCTTTGAAGAATGCTTTTCATGAGCTTTCTTATAAGCAGTCCAAATTGTTCTGTCATCTCTATTAATTAATTCAGCAATTTCATGATATGTTAATCCAATATTTTCTTTTAGATATTTAGCAAGTCCTTCTAATCCTCCTACTTCATTAATAAAGATTGATGCAGGAATACTTAAATCTCCAATAACTTTCTTTGATTTCTTTTTCTTTCTCTTTGTTACAACAATTGCTAGACTTAATACTACTTTAATTATCCAAGATTCTGATTTATAATTCTGAGTAGAAAGAGTTCCTGTTTCTGTAATACAAAAGTATAATTGTTCTTGAGCTTCTGATGCTGAAAGATTTCCTGGTTCTAAAACAGATTGAGTTAAAGTAACTTGAGTTGCATTTTGCAATTGGATCCCATCACATTCAGCAGGAGGGTCACTTCCTGTATCAATATCTGCTGTAAAGTTTTCAGCTGCAAGATATTCGTCTGCATTAGTTTGTCCAATTAAATTACTTGCATTAATTGCAAGTTTTCCAGTCATATTATAATTTCCTGTATTATTTACAACAATTGGGTCATTATCTGAAGTTGTATTTGTATCTCCTGAATTTAATGTAAAGTTTATTTCAGTAGGAGATAAAACAATTGACTGAAGTAAATTATATTGAAAAGTTTCAGAAGTATTTGTTGCTGATTCTTGAGATAAATCTTCTCCATAAATTCCAATATTCCAAGTTCCATTTGAATCCCAATACTGCATATTTATTGTACAAGAATAATTAGCTGAATTTGAATCAATATCTTCAAGATGAACACAACTTAAATTTTGTCTTGTTGTTTGTCCTGTTTTTGTAAAGTTTGCTATAACACTTGAATCATTTAAATCTTCAACTCCATCTTCATCATACATTGTAACATAAAACTCAATTGGCTTTGAACCTGCTTCTATTGGATCTGTATTTGCAATTAAAGAAACATAAGTTATTTGAGGAGCTGTGTTTAAATTAATACTCAAATTTCTTACTTCACTTTTATTCTCATTTGTTCCATCTGAACAATTAACCCACCAATCATATTCATCATTAGCTAAAGTTTGATTTGCAGTTATTGTTGTAGCTGTATTATTAACAACACTTGCATTACTTCCAACTCCAAATACTGAACCATTATCCATATATAAAACACAAGATAAAGTTGAAGCTGTTTCATCTGTAACATTAAACACAAAGTCAGGAGTATTGTCTGTTGTGTTTTCTGCATCATCTTCTGGAGTTGTTAAAAAGATTTGTGGATATTCTGTGTCTAGCTCAGATACAATTAAATCATTACTCATTAATGTTGTTCCATCAATTGTTCCATCATTTGGAGTTATTTCGCAAGTCCAATTTTCTCCATTAGAAGTTTCTTGAGAAACAATTAAATCTGTTCTGTTATTATAAAGAGCTAAAACTTGTTCTGGACTTAAACTAATATTATATACTCTTACATCATCTATTGTTCCATTAAATGCCCAATCTAAAGCTAAACTTCCTCCATAAGTTCTATCTCCTATGCAAAAATCATCTACATTGCTTCCAGTCCAAGTATATGCAAAACTACTTCCAATTTTAATCCCATCAGCATAAACAGTTCCATGGGTTCCATTTCCAGTTAATACTAAATGATACCACTTATTTGGTGTTGTTAAAACACTTGAAGTTATTACACTTCCACTACCATAACCAGCTCTTATTGGTCCTTCATACCAATCAATATAAAACCTATGATCATTTGCATCATGTGCTCCAACAATATATCTTGCATTTCCAACATTTGGAGTTTTTGCCCAAACAGAAAGTGTTCCTACTGAACCAAAATCTTTGAAACTTGTATTTATATAATCATTTGCCCCATCAAACTCATAAGCTCCAAATCCGTCATGCCCTCCTGCTGAATTCCAAACAGGAGAACCATTAACAATAAGATTATTATCTAATCCAGAGTAATCTTTTGTGTATGTTGTATTGCTTCCTCCTTCAAAAGGAATATTTAATAACATAATTGAAGTTGAGTCTTGATACCAGTTATAAATATTTTTCACATCATCCTCATTTACATCTGAAGTTGATTGATTATAACAAGTTAGATTTTCTGATGTTAAGTTAGTTCCTAATGAAGAATTTAAAATAGGTTTAGTGTGTGTTGGAGGAAAATTAACTTCAACGTCAATGCTCAAATTCCTTACTTCACTCTTATTCTCATTTGTTCCATCTGAACAATTTATCCACCAATCATAAGTATCATTAAATAAAGTTTGATTAGCAGTAATTGTTGTAGAAGTCCAATTTACAACACTTGCATTACTTCCAGCTCCAAATACTGAACCATTATCCATATATAAAACACAAGATAAAGTTGAAGCGGTTTCATCTGTAACATTAAACACAAAGTCAGGAGTATTGTCTGTTGTATTTTCTGCATCATCTTCTGGAGTTGTTAAGTATATTTGTGGGGAAATTGAATCTGGAACATTAATTGAAATATTTCTTTTTTCAGAAATCCCTGAATTATTCCAAGAATCATTACACTGAATCCACCAATAATAATTCCCATTAGATAAAAGACTATCTGCTGTTATTGTTGTAGAAGTTGCATTTAATGTTGAAGCATTACTTCCATAAGAATCCCAATTTCCATCTGAATCATTAATAATTAAAGCACAACTTAAAACAGTACTTGTGTCATCACTAGCATTAAAAATAAAATCAGGAGTATTATCTGTGGTATTTTCTGTGTCATCAGCAGGAGATTCTAAATTAACTTCTGGGGAATCAACTCCAAAATAAGAATCAATACCTAAAATAACATTTTTACCATCTTCTTTATAAAAATCTGCATCTTGTCCTGTTAAAGACATTACAGTTTCCATTGTATTTGCTAAAATTCCAAAAGCATCATACATCTCAATATTAAGCCATTCTTGTTGATCAGCTGATCTTTGCTCATCATAACTATCTGTAAACAAAGAAACATTTCCAAACAATTGAAGTTCTCTATTGTAATACTCTGCTCCAACATAACTTGAAGGAAGATAATAAAACCATGTACCATCTGCACTATGCCAGTCTGCAAGATAATCAATTCCATAAGAATTAAACCAAGATTCAATTTCATTATAAGTGCAGTTTACTTCTGGCTCTCTTGTTGCTGGACCTTCATCCCATTCTCTGTTTAAATTAACCCCATTCATATTCACTCTTGTATGACCATTATAAACTCCATCTGGATTTAACATTGGATTAAATTTAAATGTAAATTTATTTCTTAATCTAATTGCTGTTTCATTTGTTTCATTTGTTAAGAAATCCGTTGCACCTCTAGTAACCCACATACCAGAATATTCTGAAGGATGTTGCCCACTTGTAATCCAAATTGTTTTTTTGTCTTCTGGAGGAATTGAAAAATTTGTAATTGTTACTAAATCTATATTTCTTCCATCTACACTTGAACCAATAATACTTCTGTTTACAAAATCTAAACCTTCAATACTCCCTAAATATGCTTGTTCATCAGTATATCTATAGGGAATACCCATAGCAGCTAATACACTATCTTGTGTAAAATTTGCCCAAAAAGTATAATTTGGAGCTGAATAAGAATAATTAAATTCATTCCAAGTTGCACCATTATCATAAGAATAAACAGCTTGTCTATCTCCACTAGGAACACCAAACCATGCACTTTGAGCATTATTAAAAACAAAAGTAATGTTTTTATTTAAAGCATTTCCAGTAACATTAAACATCCACCAGTAAATTGCTTGCCCATCATGACTTCCGTTAAAGGTAATTTCATTATATCCCGTTTGAATAAAGTTTGTTCCATTTCCACACTCTATATTTATATCTATATCTGAAACACTTATTGAATCATAAGCTATACTCAAATTCCTTACTTCTGATTTATTCTCATTTGTTCCATCTGAACAATTTATCCACCAATCATATTCATCATTTGCTAAAGTTTGATTTGCTGTAATTGTTGTGGATGTCCAATTAACAACACTTGCATTACTTCCAGCACCAAATACCGAACCATTGTCCATATACAAAGTACAATCTAGTGTAGAAGCAATATCATCTGTTGCATTAAACACAAAATCAGGAGTATTGTCTGTTGTGTTTTCTGCATCATCTTCTGGAGTTGTTAAATATATTTGTGGATAAAGAACATCCTCACTTTCATTAACTTCAACATAAATTACACTTGAATTTGTATTTCCATTACTATCATTAACAGAAATATTAAGCCAATATGTTCCTACAACTAAAGTAGAAACATTCTCTAAATAACCAGTTGAATTAATTGAAAAATCAGTATCATTAACTCCAAAATCATTTACACCTAATCCTAAATCTTCGGCATCAAAATCAACACCTAAACTTTGATTATCATAAATAGATTGATTACTAATATCTGTAAAGTAAGGTTTTAATGTATCATCAACATCAACTTGATACCAAGTCCAATTAAGATTACCTACTGAATCATTTACAGAAATATTTAAGATGTAAGTGTTTATTTCTAATGCTGTTGCATTAATTAAATAACCAGTTGAATTAATTGTAAAGTTAGTGGTATCATCTACTTCCCAAACATTCTCCTCATTAGCATCAAAATCAACACCTAAACTATCTACTTTATATTCAAGAGAAGCATTAGCAGGAGGAGTTATTATTGGTGCTATTGAATCTATTGTAAAATTAACCTCTGAACTATTTGTATATCCTCCAGTATCATTACAATGAAATATTGCTGTATGGAATCCCTGTGTCATAGAAGAATTTGTAGCATAATAAATATCTGAAACATTTGACATAGAGATATTTCCTACTGAATCTAAATTATAAACACAAGTATCCATTCCAACTCCAGAATCATTTGCTGAAACATTAAAATCAATAGTGGTTGTTGTGTGAGTTATATTTGTTGGAAAAATTATTGAAATATTTGGAGCTGTTGTATCTGGAGGAGCAGTATTAATACTCAAATT
>Ga0272442_10005997_pt1 | contig 16120 bp, 18 predicted proteins | sample SSMForm2O_FD_200262 | JGI IMG/M metagenome (GOLD analysis project Ga0272442, IMG submission 200262) | Marine sediment archaeal communities from Little Sippewissett salt marsh, Falmouth, MA, United States - SSM-Form-2O | ecosystem: Environmental > Aquatic > Marine > Wetlands > Sediment ...
CTCTGTTCATTTCATAGGCGTATTCAAATTCTGTTTTAACATCGTCTCTGTTAAGCAGTTGCGCCGCAATAAAGGGTGTTCTTCACTACAAAGAACGGTGGCTCTAAAGTTTTTTCAGAACAAACGTTCTTAGTCGTTTATGTTTGTTCAGGAAGCTGATGATTTTTTTTGACGCATGGACTATTTGCTTGTCAAACAGTCTGGACACAACAAGTGCGGCAACGAATACGAAGACGCCTAAGAAAGCCGCTTGAACCGCGTCGATTGCGCCCAAATACAAGACCACGAGGAAATAGATTAAGGCGCTTATCAAAGACATAAGCACTGACCGAACTACAAAATACAATCTTTGGGTTCGTACGGATTCTGCGATAACGGCAGTCATTGCGTCTAGTATTCCCGCAGATTGAGAGCCTTTATCGACTGATTCTTCAGCGAGTATTCTATCCAGGTCTTTTTGCATAGCTCGAATCAACTGGTCGTTATCATCCAAATCTGCTTTTGACATCTCCAGTTGCCTCTTTAAGATATTAGAAGAGTGTTGGGAAATAAAACTCATTCTCAACTACACGGCGGATAAACGGCGAATCAATGCGCTCTAGCCAAGTTGAGCTGGGAAAGTAAAGAAAAGTTCATATTTAAATATTAATATAAACTTCAACCGCAGAGTCGGAACAAAAAACTTGCAAATATTCAAATAAAGGTGGCAATCCTTTTATATTGTCTTAAAGCTCTATTGGGTGGAATTTATTTTTCCATTCCTCGGTTGAGGCGCTGTTCACATGAAAGATAAAAAGGAAGAAATACGTCGCAGAATGCCGCGGCTGGTAACGAACCTGATAATGGCAATTATTTTTTGGATAATAAGCGTGTTCATACCGCCGACGCTACCAAGCCTAATTATCCCGGGGATAAACACTGAAGCCTCTACACTCGTGTGGATTCTCACAATGATCATCATGGCAATTTTTCTGATACGCGCATTAACTGACGCGTTAGTATTAGGCGACGTATTAACAGATGTGTTAACTAAAAAGTTAGGCGTTAAAGAAGAGCATTCTTCTAAGAGAGCGGCAAGAGAGTTTGTTTACATAATAGTCATAGTGCTGGTAGTCACAGCGGTATCCCCGTTTTTAGCCAACATCCAAGATGTTGGAGGTTACCTGTCAACAGTCATAGTCTACATTGGACTAGGTTTAGTCATCCTTTTCATCTACGACATCGGTAGGACGGTATACAAGATTATTGAGGAGAAAGCAGAGTCGCTTGCTGATTACGTTTCACAGGCGAAGCAGGACAAGAGCAGTGACTAAACATGGTCCCGGACACAATCGTCCTGATTTTACTCCTCATTTACGTGCTTATACTTCTAATCTCCATCCTTGAGCTAACTTCGTTATCTGTTGCCGCGTTAATCGGCGCCGTACTCGTCGCATGGTTTGGAATCCAATACGGCACCTTCACCTACCAAGACGCTTTAACCTTCATAGATTTTAGACTTCTTGGACTGTTAATCGGCACCATGATTGTTGTAGAAGTAGCCAAAAGAGGCGGCTTGTTCAACGTTTTAGCGTTATACGCCATAAAATTTTCTGGTGGAAACCCCGGAAGGCTTTTTGTCGCTGTCTGCGTCGTTGCAGCTCTTGTTTCAATGTTTCTAAGCGACCCCACCGCGATGCTGCTTGTAGCTGCAGCCACCGTGACGATAACTAAGCTTCTGCATTATGACCCCGCGCCGTACTTCCTGTCTGCAGCCATTATGATAAATCTCGGCGGAACCAGCACGCTGATAGGTTCAGTAAGCAACATGATTATTGGAATAGACGCAGGATTAAGCTTCACTGATTTCCTAAGCTTCCTAGGTGTATGCGAAATAATCTTGTGGGTATTGACAATTACAGCGCTCTACTTTGTTTTCAAATCGCGGTTGGGAGAGAAAAAAGTGTTGCCAGAATATAACCCTAAGGAAGGTATAAAAGACAAACAGATTTTTTACAGATCTGCCTTCGTTCTCGTCATTCTAGTAATTCTCTTCTTAACTCTGGATCAACTAGGCGTAGGACCCGAAGCTGTGGCTTTGGGCTGCGGCGTTCTCGCTTTGTTAATTTGCAAAGTAGACCCCGCCGAGATTTTCAGAGAAATAGACTGGGAAACAGTGTTTTTCATCGGGGGATTCATGTTTATCATTGCTGGGTTAGGAAGAACTGAGTTTCTCAGCGACATGTCAGTGCAACTCTTTAGTTTTGCTGGAGGCAGCTCCCTTTTAGCAACACAAATGACGTTATGGGTTAGTGGACTTGCAAGCGTGTTCATCAGCAACATAGCTGTAGCTTTGACTTTCACTCCGATTATCGCCGCTCAAGCTGCTTCAGGCTTAAACTTGAACGCTGTATGGTCTGGCTTAATCTTAGGGACAAATCTTGGAGGTGCCACTACACCCTTCAGTGGCGCTGTAATGATGATGGCAATTGGCACGCTCAAGCGCGAAAAGATTTCAGTGAAGTTTGGAGACTTCGCAAAGATAGGGATAATTACATCGCTCATTCAATTGGGCTTTTCAAGCTTTTATCTTATAGTCAGATTTGGATTAATGGGCACGTGAGGTAAATGTGGAAAATCAGAAAATGGTTCGAAAGGAAGTCTGTCTCAAAGAAAGAGTACGAAGAGGAAAAGCGAGAATTCGAAATGGCCATCGGAAAACCGTTCATAACTTTAAAAATTGAGCTACCGGAAGGCTTTGAAGACCAGCGAAAACCGTTCTTAAAGCTGGAATACGATGAAGAATTTCTAGACGAAGTTAAAGACCTCATCAAGAAGAACCTGCTGTGCAAACGAGAAACTGCAGAAACACCCTCCACCGACAATTAAAGACTTCAGCACAAAAAAACGCCGCAAAGGCAACGTGAATAGGCTAAACCAACAAATAACAGAAGCAGGCTTCCAATATGTCTACGGCGGCAAGAACATCAAATTAAAATGTTTTTTCACACTATGCAGTATAGGCTGATAATGTTGAAAACGCCGGGAGTTAGGTCCAAACCCACGTTTAAATTCCACGCGAGAACTATCTCAGCAGAATCAGTTTTGGCGGTTTCTGGAAATTAGAGAATGCTAATATTGAAAAAACCTTTTGTCAATACCTTTGCATGGGTCAAGGTAAGTAAAATTAGCCTTTTGTAGTCACCTATGAGAAGGCTTAAATACGTGTAGTCACCCCAAGTTTTCTCATGCACTTGGAGATTCGCGAAAGGAGCGGGCATAAAAAGTATTATTTGGCACATTCATTCAGGGTCAGAGGCAGCGTCAGAAAAATCAGGGTTTACATTGGCGCAGATTTGTCCCCTGAAGACCTGAAGCAGAAAAAAAAACACGCTAAAGCTGAACTCAAAGAAAGAATAAAAAAAAGGCTATCGATACGCGACCCGTTTATTACGGCGCTTTCGCCTTCTGATTTTAAGCAGCTCGAAACTCTTGAGGCGCGTGGAGAACTGCGAGTGCCCCACCTTTCAGAACTCGATTGGGACAGGTTCAAGGAAGCCTTCACTTATGACACAAACGCAATCGAAGGCTCGCTTGTAGAAGCCAAAGAAGTCGCAGACATACTCAGAAACAGGAAATGGCCGGAGGATAGAAGTAAAGAGGATATCTCCGAAACCTACGGCGTTGCCGAAGCAGTCGACTACATTCGCACGACAAAGGAGCATATTTCCCTACGACTCATAAAAAAGCTGCACCAGATAGTTTTCAAAAACTCAAAGCCTTTTGCAGGAAAATTCCGAGAAAAGGGAGTAGAGGTGATAGTTACAGATGCCTTTGGAAACGTTGTGCACCGTGGAACACCTTCCGCGCAGGTAGAAAGGCAGCTGAAAGAACTAATCAGATGGTATACTCAAAATAGGAAAAGGTATCCTCCGCTGGTTTTAGCAGCCATTGTTCACAATCAATTTGAGAACATTCACCCTTTCCAAGATGGAAACGGCAGAGTTGGGCGATTACTCTTGAACAACATCTTGCTGAAGTATAATCTGCCGCCCTTGAACATTGAACTGAGAAACAGATCACAATACTACGCCGCACTCCAAGTGTACGGAAAAGACCATAATATACGTCCGACTCTCGAGTTGATGCTCAAAGAATACAAGGCGCTTAAAAAAATGCTTAGAAGGTGACTACACCCACATGACTTGTAGTCACCCAATTCCCAGAAAACAAACGAGCAGAAAAAGCGCCGGGAGTTAGGCCTAAACCCACTTTTAAATTTAACACGAACCCATTGCTATTGGAATGAACGGCAAGCCTTATTTTCGTAGTTTTTTAGGCTTGGTTCGTTTTGCGCTGTTCAGCTATTTTTTTGTTTATTAATTGCAATTCATCCTGAAGCATTTTAATTTGGTTTATCATATGCTTTTTCTGCCGCTTTAGTTTTTCAATTGGTTCTCCAGGTTCTTCTTCAAGAAACTCAGAGAACGGCGTAGGCATGACTGGTACGGGAAAGCTTTTCGGTTCGATGTTCAAAACATCCTTGGCGAACTCCTGAAAGAGAGAATTCATGTTGTTCGCGATTTCGTTTTGTTTTATGATGGCGTGCTTTAGGATGAGCCGCCCTTTTTCGGTAATTCTGTAAACTTTTATTTTTCTGCTGTTCTGAGTGGCCCATTTGCCTTTGATGTATCCGCCTTTTTCTAGGCTACGAAGAACAGGGTATACGCCGCCGGCTGTTGGTCTCCAGAACCCTTTTGTTTTGTCTTTGATTTCTTTCATAATCTCGTAGCCGTGGGCTTGCTTCTTGCTGAGCAGAATGAGGATTCCAACGCGTATGTAGCCTTTCTGGGCTTCTTTCATCCAGTTTGAGGTTGTTATGTCTTCGATATCTGGGTGCATATGACTTTCAAAGTTAATGGTGATTGTAGTAATACTTATATTTTACTTCTATATATTGCACTGAAATATATTTGAATGAAAGTGGTCCCAATGGAAAATGAAATTATAATTGAAGTTCAAAACCTGACGAAGACTTTCGGGAAATTCACAGCCGTCGACAACATCTCCTTCACTGTGAAAAAGGGCGAGGTTTTCGGGCTGCTTGGACCCAACGGCGCAGGCAAAAGCACAACTCTACGAATGCTGTCCACGTTAGCAAGACCCACAAAGGGAGCTGCCACGATTGGTGGTTATGACATAGTCAAGAATGACACGGGCGTACGGAAAATGATAGGCATTGTTTCCGAGAAGATGATAATGTATGATCGTTTAACAGCTAAAGAGAATCTGTGGTTTTTCGGGAGCCTTTTCAATATTCCAAAAGATGTTTTAACGAAAAGAATTGACGAACTTTTAGAGTTGGTTGAACTTACAAAATGGAAGAACGTGCAGGTGGGCACTTTTTCGACAGGTATGCGGCAAAGGATGAACGTGGTGCGTTCGTTGCTTAACCTGCCTCAGGTGCTGTTTCTAGATGAACCAACACTGGGTTTGGATCCTCAGTCGTCGGTTGAGATTAGGGATTTCATTAAAAAGCTTAACCGAGAAAACGGCACCACCGTTGTCATAACTACCCACATGATGATTGATGCAGATTTAATGTGTGACCGCATAGCCATTGTGGACCACGGGAAAATTGTTGCTCTTGACACACCATCGAATTTGAAAAAACTAATTTCAGGAGCGGACACCACCATATTGAAATTGGATATTGCAAATCTCACATCTGAACTTATCGAAACTGTTCGGGCACTCAAATGTGCTGATTCTGTTACTCAAGAGAATTCTACCACTTTGAAGATTCTTGTTCATGGAGACGAAGCTTTCGATTCCGTGATAGATGCGATAAGAGTGAAAAATGGCAAAATAACTTCAATGGAAAATCTTCAGCCCACCCTTGAGGACGTGTTCTTACACATAACGGGTCACCAAGTGCGAGACAGCGCCGACCAGAAAATAAAAATGGAAAAGCATGGGCCCTTCGCTCGGCAACAAAGGAGAATAAGGTGAGTTACATGGGCGCAAAAACTCTGCTCTCCCACAGTTTCAGGATTGCTTGGAAAGATACAATGGAACTGTTCAGGAACAAAATGATGCTTGTTATGTTAATCTTGATGCCTTTATTCATGATGGTCATGGTTGGTTTCATTTATTCATCCGACGCTTCTATGAGCAATGTTCCCATTGCATTAGCTAATCAAGATAGCGGTTACGGTGATTCTATGGTTGGAAGCCAAACTTTCACTACCGTTTTGCAGCAAATCAACAACAGCACGGGTATGATGAAGCTTTCTAGCGTTTCCAGTGTTGATGAAATAAAAACGTTGGTCCAGAATGGTGAAATCGACGGCGGGATTGTGGTTCCTAGCAATTTCACTGAAAGCATCTTGTCGGGGCAACAGGGAACAATCATCATTATAACTGATCAGTCTAATCCTCAAATGTCGGCAACTATACAAGCCGTCTTGGCGAGTGTGTTTGATCAGATGGGTACAATGCTGGCTCAGCAAAATGTTATGGGTTTGAATTCTTCAGTTAATTACAGCAATTCGATAGCAATTGTGAAACCCTACACTGTTACAACAGAAGGAATTGTTGATGGCAGCGCTACCTACTTTGATTTCATTGCGCCTGGCATAATGGCTATGACGGTTATGATGAGCGTAATGACTGGGTTGCCTGCGGCTATTTCTCAAGAGAAAGAAGTCGGTACATTAGACGGGATGATGGTGGCGCCAATCAACAGGTTGTCTATAATACTGGGAAAAACCCTTGCTCAAACTGCAAGAGGACTCCTGCAAGGCGCCATCATTTTAGGGTTGGCTGTTGGCTTATTCGGCGTTACTATCCATGGAAGTATTCTGCTGGTGTTCGGGTTACTGCTGCTGGGCGTGTTCAGTTTTGTCGGGCTCGGTATCGTGTTGACCTCGTTCGCAAAGGATCAAGAAACCGCAACAATGATGATGACAATGCTCATGTTTCCGATGATGTTCCTCAGCGGCGTGTTCTTCCCGGTAGCGCAGATGCCTTGGTTTATGCAAGGTATAGCTAGTTTTCTGCCGCTCACATATGTATCAACAGCTCTCAGGAAGGTCATGGTGCTAGGAGCAGAAATACCTGCAATATCAACAGAGTTGATGATACTGATAGCGTTCGGCGCAGTCATGATTGCCATAGCTGTGCCAGTGTTCAGGCGCGCAATGACTCGATAAAACCGTCGACCCCCAATTGTATATGGCGCCGGGAGGGGGATTCGAACCCCCGCGGCCCCAAGAGGCCACAAGCTGCTTGGTGCTCTGCTACGGCACAGCATCTCCAGGCTTGCTCCCTACCTGGCTAGGAGACCCCGGCACTGAGCGGTTAATCATGTTGAGCGTTTTTATTATAGTTTCTTCACGCAACTTAAACTTTTACAGAAGCGTTTCCTACAGAGTAGTTTACTGTTTTTCTGCTGTTAGCACGCGGTAGCCGCTTTTTCTGGCGAGAACTTGGCAGTTGCCGAAGGTTTCGTTGAAAACGGAAGGTAATGTTTTCGCGCCGATTTTGGAGCGGATAACCATCTGGAAAGTGGCTTCGCCCGTCATGACTTGTGGCGCTTGGGTTATTACGGCTTTCACGGTTTGCATGCCCGCGCTTACTGGCGGGTTCGAGAGAACACAGTTAAACGCCAGGTCCTTGATTGGCTCGTACAGGTAGCCGCATCGGACTTCAGCGTTACGCACCTTGTTTATTTTGATGTTTTTTCTTGCAAGTTGGACAGCGCGCATGTTCACGTCCGTCATGACCACGTGTAACTGCCTGTTTGCGGTGGCAGCTGCTATTCCAACGGCGCCGTAGCCGCAGCCGACGTCTAGTACCGTGCCTGCGTCTGGGAGTTGCATGGCTTCGATTAGTAGTCTTGTTCCAGAGTCAACTTGTTTTTTGGAGAAAACGCTTGAGGAGGTTAGGAACTTGAAGGGTTCGCCTCGGAGGCGCGTGTGGATCATGCCGAGTTTGGCTTCAGACTTTGGAGTTGCAGTGAAATAGTGTTCTGTGTTGGGGTTTGGTTTTTCGGTCATTTCTGTTTACCGCTTTTCCAAACTTTCGGGTATGTGCCTCGGGGCATTACGACCCGCTGAAGAGTGGCTACGGTTCCACGCTTCAAATTCATGATTTCGTCTGTGGAGATGAGAGCCTGCGCCAGCGCTACTGCTTCTCCTTTCAGAGTTAAAACTGCAATCATGGAGTCTTTTTGGATGCCTGTTTCAGCTGACAAGACTCCGGGTGCGGTGAGGTTGGCGCCGTGGCATACTGCGTCAACGGCTGAGTCTCTGACCACGATTTTGGGGATTAAAGCCAGTGCTGTTTCCATGGGTTGAATGATTTTGTGTAGGAGTTTCTCGTCTTTTTTCTCTTCCCACTCCCCGAACCAGTAAGCCACGTCGTGCAAAGTGACTCTGCCGTTGCTGTTTTCCACGAAGGGTCCTGCACGTGTCCTGCGAAGCTCCTGCATGTGGGCGCCGACGCCTAGGATTTCTCCGATGTCGTAGCAGAGTTTGCGTATGTAAGTTCCGCCTTCGCAGCCGACCTTGAAGAGAACATTTCTGCCGTTCACCTCGAAAAAGTCTATGTAGTAAATGCGTCTTGTCCGCAGTTGCCGCTTAACCGACGAGCGCAGTGGCGGTCTCTGGTAAATTTCGTCTTGGAACTCTTCCAGAACCTGTTTTACGCGGGTTTCTTGGGTGTCTCCATGGAGTTTCATGACGCAGACATATTCTTTGCCGCTGTGAAGAAGTGCCTGAACGATTTTTGTGGAGTCCTCCAACGTGACGGGCAGGACGCCTGTGACTTTCGGGTCTAGGGTTCCGCCGTGGCCTATGCGCTGTAAGTGCAGGATTTTTTTTGTCCACGCGGCGACTTCGTGGCTTGTGGGTCCAGCAGGCTTGTCCAGGTTTATTACGCCGTAGCGTATGTACTCCGCTGTGGGTCTTTCAGAGGGTTTGTGCCCGTGCTCGGGGTCGGTGGTGTCTTCTGCTTTTACACGTATTTCCCGCTTGGTTTCCCATGGAGGAGATGTTCTAGGCATGTGAAAGTTTCATTCTCCTTGAAGTGTAGAAAAAGAAGGTTTGGAGTATTAAGAGTTTACATTGGTTTCGTGATTGCAGCCATATCTTCCAGTTTGCCATCAGCCTGTATCATTTGAGCTACTTCGTCGTCGGAAGCGCCTCTTTTAATCGGTATTACGTCTTCTGTGGGCGCAACATGGTTAATGTTGACCCTCCGACGTTTCACTCCCGTGACTTTTTTTGGTCCAGTTACAACAACGAAACTCTTGTCCATGACATCAACGATAACGCATTTCCGTCCAGATTCGCGACCAGCCACCTTAACACATACTCTACCAACTTCTATAGCGGGCACACCCTTAGCCTCCTAGTTAAAATATAAAATAAAAGAACCTTTAGCACATATTTAAGCATGACACAACCTAAACCATTATAGAACTACTGAACTGGTCTGTTTTATGGTGCTCGGCTGAGCGGAGTTTCTTGAGGTAGATGGTGTTTACTGTAGAAAATACGTTGAGGAGAACAAGGGTAGGCACAAACTTAAGCCGTTCCAGTTCTCTAAGGGTTTACGCACGCCTTTAGGTGGCTACAGAGTATTCTATGGGTGCAAAAGGCTTGACGGAAGGGTTTTTGTTTAGGGAAATAACCCTGAATCCGCAAGCTATTAGAGCTGAAAACCATGCACAATTATTGTGAAAATGATGACCTTTTAGTTAAGTGACATGTCACCAGAGCTACCATTGGTTTGGGCGTTGATACTTGAAGAGAGGATTGTTCTCTTTTGAATTTTCTACTTCTGCCATCATCTGTAAATACTCATTTTTCTTCTCAGCAATGAGTTTTCTTATCATATCCAATAGTTCCTGTGGGTCGAACGGCTTTGTTATGAATCCATCAGATTTCTCGTTAAGCGCCTTCACAGCGTTTTCAATTGAAGGGTTTCCCGTAACTATTATCTTGACCATTTTAGGCTGTAGCTGTTTTAGTTTACGGAGCAGTTCAGTTCCTTTTATGTCTGGCAAGTTAATATCAACAAGGGCAACATCAAAAGGCAGTTTTTCACAGGTTTTGATAGCTTGCTCGCCATTGTCAACAGCTTCAACTGAATAGCCCTCATCTTCCAGAATTGACGAGATCATGTCTCTCACTCCTGCATCATCATCAATAATCAAGATACTTGCTACCAACATCGGACTCTCTCTCCATAATGTCGCTTCAACAACATTACAGTGAGGCGCCAATATGTCTTTTATGAATTTGAAATATACGTCAACCATACTTTGCCGCGGTGTGTCATCCTTGCTGCACAATTTGGTGTGGAGAGGCTAACTGAACAGGATAGAAAGGCAATAACTTGAAAACTGACTTTACACAGCACACCAGTGCTGACCCAGCATATTTGGATCCTAATAGAGGCTCTATGCAGAAACCAGTAGGGGGTAGGTCCGTATTGCTTGTTTTCACAGCCAATAGCATGTTGAAACCACGAAGCGAACATATTTGGATCCTAATAGTTAATGTATGCAGAAAAGGGGGAGAGGGGTCTACCCGACAGCGCTTCTCCTGAAGACTATTTTGCTCCTTTATAGGGGGGTGTGGTCTTTTTCGAGCGTAAAAGAGATTAACTCTATCTGAAAACATCGGAAAGTGTTCAGCTATTTCATCAACCGCTTTTGCCCTTCGCTCTGGTATGTATAGTTTCTCAACACTTAGAACAGCCTTCGCGCATCTGTTAATGTCAGCCAAATCCAAATTTAACCATTCATAAAGCAGGCATTAAAGGTCTTAAAGCATTTTCTGGCTAAACCAAGAGCGACGTAAGAATTCCACCAGCCAAACCCAAAACTACGGGGAAAGGCAAGCCGGGAAAAATTCCCTTCTTTTCCAGCATTACAAGGGTAAGGAAAGAACCAGCTAGAATGCCAATAAGGGAAACGAAGTAAGGAAACAAAGAGTTGTAATTCAACAGTATGCTTCCAGAAAGCATAGAATAAAACACCAAGTCGCCTAGGCCCATTTGAACATCCTTAAACGAGTAGCTTAACCCTTGAAGCTGGTCAAGTCCTGAATGCGCTATTTTGCCCACTGGTCCATAATAAACCGCGAACACATCATAAACCGCCAAGAAAACCAGAATCAGCACTGCACTAAAGAATGGAATGGACGCGCTGAAGAACACGCCAAGCCCACCGCCTAAAAGTACCACAGCGCCATTGCGGGTTTTGCTGCCTAATCGAAAAATGGCAAGGTCAAATAGAACAGTCACCAGTATGGAAAGAGGCAAAACCAAGAAATCCAAACTTGGCGCATAAGCAAAGATAGCCGACAAGTAAACCACTGACAGCAGCAAAGAAGCAGTCGTCAAAGCCACAGCGATAAGAGCAAATATAATTTTGCGGCTTTTCCGTTTGAGCAGAATATAAAAGGTTGTAGCACTCAAGCCGATGAGAATGACAAAGTAGAAAGCGTTGCCTAAGGGAGCTGAAGGCGTGTCCTCATGAAAAGGCGTGACCTCCATAGGTGGTAGCGGCTGAGCTATAAGCAGGTAGGCGCAACAGAGGCCGAACAGTAAACTCACCAGTACCGGAACCAAATATACCAGTTGACCGCTGAATTTTTCAGTCATGCCTTTTACCCTAACCTGTTGGCGCTTATCTTAGCGTGTAAGTAGCACTTGTCACAGAATAAGCTTTGTTTTATATCTGTGTCGGAAATAGAGTTAGAAAAATGCATAACACACGAAGAACAAGAACAGTGCCCTAAACCCAAAGTGTGACCCAACTCGTGCACAGACTCCTTTAGTATTCTCTCCAAAAAAAGCGACGCGTTTGGTGCATCGCCGTAAAATTCAGGTTTAAGCCGCCACAAGGATATCAAAGCGGCTTTCCCGGGGCATGTAGCCTCACCGAACACAAAGCTCAGTTCAGGAACAAAAATGTCCGCGTCCACAACGCCTAAGACGCGGTTCAAACTTGCCTTTCTGACAGCGTAGCCTTGAACTTCGCTTAGAATAAGGTGCGACTTATACTGCTTGCGCTTTTCATCGAAGGCTTCCTCTCGAAGAGGCAGTTTTTCGTCAACAACTATCCCTGTCGCATCTGGGAAAGCTCTTGTCAAGTTCTCCTTAATCTGGAATAGTATGGCTGTTTCTGCTTTTCCAATGGGTAGAACGCCAATTTTCATAGCTGCGCTCTAAACCTCAAAGGTGTCGCCGGTTTTTGGTGCAACAGCGTCCAAGCCAAGCTCGGATTCCGCCCACTTCGCGAAAGTTTTACAGTTTTCTTCCTCGCCGTGAATAACAAAAACTTTCGGCTTTCCACCGAGTTTTCGTAACGAATCCTTCAGTTGGCTTTCTCCGCAGTGCGAGGAGAAATCGAAGTGTTCATAACGCGCTTTAACTTTACGCACCTTGCCGTCAATAGTACATACGCCTTTCTCAAGAAGCTCTCTTCCAGGCGTTCCCGGAATTTGATAGCTCACTAAGAAAATGGCGTTGCTGGCTTTTTTAGCTAGTTTAGACACGTAGAAGGCAGCTGGACCGCCTTTAAGCATGCCCGCGGTGGATATGATTACTTTGGGTGACCTGATGGCTTTTCGTCGGTCTCTCCAGCCGTCAATCCAGTCAGTTGCGCGCATGGCGTTCGTGAACAATTTGGGGTCTCTCAGGAACTCTTTGTGTTTCAATATTATTCTACTTGCTTCTCGGGTCATGCCGTCTAAAACTACTGGGTACTCAAAACGGTGAGCGGCGAGGATGCAAGCCATTTCCTGTGACCTGCCGACTCCGAAGGATGGCACCAAAGCGATGCCGCCTTTCTCCACAACTTCCGTGACGGATTCTACGAAGCGTTTTTCAAGTTCTACGCGGTCCGCGTGGTCAGCGTTTGCGTAAGTGCTTTCAATGATCACGGCGTCCAAGTCTCCGTAGTCCATTTTTGCTCCTGCTAATAGTTGGCTGTCGGTAGTGTTGAAGTCGCCTGTGTAAAGCAGCTTTTTACCTTTGGCTTCAATTAGCACTTGGACGCTTCCGGGTGTGTGTCCTGCGTTCAAGAGTTTGAAGCGCATGTCACCTACTTTTTCTTCTACGCCGAAGTCTAAGTGCTTGTTGCTTTTCATCATGGTTTTCAGTTCTAAGTATTCGAAAGGCAGGTAGTAGCCTGAAAGATGAATGAAATCTTTTATCAACAGCTGCGATAAATCCAAGTTCAGCCTGTTTGTGTACAGAGGTGTTTTTCCGTCGATGTAGAATATTGGAAGGGCACCTGAATGGTCAAGGTGGCTGTGGGTTAAAATTAACGCGTCAACTTCTTTCGGAGGCACGTGCATGGGGAACCCTGGTTCGTGGTCGAACATCACTCCGTAATCTAACAAAGCCTGAGTTTTCTCAGTTTTAACGGATATGCTTATTCTTCCGACTTCGCGCGCTCCACCTAGAAATCCAACTTGCAATCAATACAAATCCTTTAATTTTGACCTCTAAAGAGTAACCATGAAAATCGTGTGCTCTTTTAAAAATGTATTGACCTTGCCGCTGAATGTGCCGTGACTAATCCTTTCTTTATGGCTTTGAGGATTTCGTCAACGTTTAAGCCTGCTTGCACTTCCGTGTAGACAGTTAATGGCTCTGACGGTTTGTGGGCGTCGCTGCCAGCTGTGCCCGGCAGCTTCATGGTTTTGGCTAGTTCGTGAGCCTGCTTGTTTGCTTGGGGTGTGGATTCTCCGTTGAGGACTTCGATGGCGTCAAACTTGTAGTTTCTGGCTGCGTCTCCCATGCCGTATTCGCGGTAAGGGTGCGCAACAACTGAGACGTAGTTGTTGGTTCGGGCGAAGTCTACGACGTTTTGCACGGTCCACGGTTTCGGCGGAGTTTCTTCTGCGCCTAGAATTAGTATGTCTCCTTGTGGGGTGCTGATTTCTACGCCTGGGATTATTAGGATGTCTGGGTAGGCTGCGGCGAGTCTGCGGGTTTCTTCAAGTCCGTTGACGGTGTCGTGGTCGGTTACGGCTACGGCTTTGACGGATTTGTGCGCGACAAGTTTTTCCACGAGGGCTTTAGGTGTTACTGTTGAATCGTCTGAATAGGTGGTGTGGATGTGCAGGTCAGCTCTAATCAAGGTTATTCGCTCAGGTGTTTTCGCAGAACCTTCTCTAAACGGGTTAAAATGTTTTTGCTTCGTTCTCCAGTGACGTTTACGGCTTCAAAGTTTACGTTTTTCTTTCGGCATGTTTTGCTGCATTCTGCTTTGACTTTGTTGCCCCATTGTTTGGGGTCGTGGAGTAGCACAACAGCTTCGTAGCGTTGCTGTTTGATGTATTCTGCTGCTTGGTTTGCAACGTAATCGACGGTTTCCGTGTCTAGCGGCAATGCAATTTCATGTTGCGAGAGCGGGTAAACTTCGTCTAGTTCTATGGGGATTACGCCGAATGGTGCAGCGTAGACGCAGACGTGAACTTTGCTTGCGAGTTCGCCTATGTTTCTGGTGGCTTGTTTGACGATTTTGAATTCGTGGGCTTTGTGGAATGGTTTCTTGCGGGTTTGCGGTACAAGCAGGAGGACACGCGAGTTTCTGGGTGGAGTGTACCTTTCTTGTAGGCGTTTTTTGTAGTGGGTGACTTGGGGTCTTGTGAGGTCAACTGAATTGTAGAAGAATAAGCCGCTTTTTTTGGTGGCTGGGCTGTATTCTTCAAGGAAGTCTGCGTGCTGCTTCAGTTTTTTGAGGGCGGTGAACAGTGCTGGGTGCGCGTGGGTTCTCATTTGGGTGTGTTCCCAGAGTCTTCCGTCTTTGATGGCTTGTTTTATGCGTTTTATTTCTGCGTTGCAGACGTAGAGGTTGTGTTCGGCGAGGAAGGTTTCGCGTTCTTTCTGTGGTTTCTTCATGACTTCTTGTGGTGTAGCGGTTGCGCATTTTGGGCATTGACAGGGGAAATAATCAAGTTCGTTAAGTCGCCATGTGCCGTTTTCTGTCATGTAACGGTTTTCTCGGGCGTACAGCGCGTAAGCTGCTGAGTCGAAGAAGTCGCAGCCCAACGCAACTGCTAGGGAGAACATGATTGGGTGTCCTGCTCCGAAGAGGTGGAGTGGTCTTTCGGGTGGCAGGTTCTTTTTGGCTGTTAGTATCATGTCTGCTAGGACGTCGAAGCGGTAGTTTTCCATGACTTCGGTTGGGCTTCCTAGCGCGTGTATTTGGAAGGGTAGTTTACTCATTTCCGCGGCGGATTTCGCCACAAGGTCTAAGTGTCTTCCGCCTTGCACTGGTCCAACCCAAAGGATGTCATCGCGCGTTTTGGTTTTGAAGAACGCTTTGGCGCGTTTGAGGGTTTCCTCGACTGTTGTGGTGGCTTGTTCCTGCGTGATTTTCCAGCCTGTGGGGATGTCCAGTATAGTGGCGATGTCGCTGCCAATCTGCTCTTGGTACCTTACGATTTCGGGCTGATTCACTTCGACTTCGCCGTAAACGAGAATCTGGTAAGCTCCAGAATCCGTCATCACTGCACCATCAAAATCCAGAAACTTGTGCAAACCTTGCTTTGCGACTTTTTCGTCGAAACGTTTCTTGAGTATGTACGCGTTTGTTATGACTGCTTCAAACCCAAAGGTGTCTTTGAGCTTTTGCGGGGGAACCAGTTGGATGCTCGGGTTTATCACGGGAAACAACAGCGGAGTTTCCACTGTGCAGCTTCTAGTTTTAAGCTTCCCAATTCTCCCAAGCACATCCTTATCTTTAACCTCGAAACTCATCAGCAAACCTAAACAAACAACTCCCCACAATTATAAAAAACATTGCACCCACACAAACACAAAACTCAAACACAAAACAGAAACACCTCGAAACCCTAACACGTGAAAACGACTACCCAGCCTAAATAGGCTGAGTCATTCGGCGCAGATAGACCCCCCTCCCCCTTTTCTGCATACATTAACTATTAGGATCCAATTACGTTCGTGGTTTCAACATGCTATTGGCTGTGAAAACAAGCAATACGGACCTACCCCCTACTGGTTTCTGCAATGAATTTCTATTAGGATCCAAATATGCTGTGTCAGCACTGGCGGCTCTGAGAAGTATTCATTTTAATCATGAACTTTAATT
>Ga0272442_10005999_pt1 | contig 16119 bp, 15 predicted proteins | sample SSMForm2O_FD_200262 | JGI IMG/M metagenome (GOLD analysis project Ga0272442, IMG submission 200262) | Marine sediment archaeal communities from Little Sippewissett salt marsh, Falmouth, MA, United States - SSM-Form-2O | ecosystem: Environmental > Aquatic > Marine > Wetlands > Sediment ...
GGCTTCAATAGGCTCATTATTTTGGGAAGACAGGGAGAGAAAACGGGGGAGAAAGACAGAAGACTGATAACCCGTTTTAAAAACGAACGTTAAAGGGGAATACGTACTGTTATATTTGACAGAACGATTAAGCCGCTAAGGAGGAACCTATGAAAAGCCTGCCGAAGTTCGTGAACCTGGGTTCGATCCTCATTGTCGTTGGCGTGGTCATGATTCTGTTGGCTATGCTGCTGGCCATGTTTATCCCGTGGTCCGCGCATAAGGACTGGGACCGGTTCACGAAGGCCTATGGGCGTGTTCGCGCCACGCCTGACTACCCGTCGGTATACCGTCAGATGAGTGCGCAGCGTCGGATGCTGCAGAACTTATACCTGGGGTTCGCAGGGCTGATCTGCCTGGGAGTCGGGCTCGGCCACCTCAGTCGGGCCGCGCTTCGAGACGCGGGCCCGTCGGCTGTGTCGGGGCCCGCCGTCGCCATGGGGCCGGATCCCGCTCAGCAATCAGGGGCCACGACCCCTGCCGGCGCCGTGCTGACCTCTGCTCATGCATCGGGAGGTCGTATTCCACCCGGCTCGCGGCGCGTGCCGGTCGACCTGAACTCTCCGCAGCCCCAGGCACAGCAGGCGGCAGCACCACCGGCTCCGGCCGCTCAGCCTGCGCAGCCGGACCTGAGCGCCCTGTCCGTTCCCCAACCGGCCACACCTGCCGCAGTACAGGAGCCGCCCAAGCCGGCCCCGGCCCCCGTCGTGGAGGCGCCGCCGGCACCCGCCAAGCCGCCTGCCCCCGAAGCGCCCAAGCCATCGGGCCCCAAACGCTCCTGGCCAACGCCTCCCCCGAAGAAGAAGGAGGAGGCAAGTGCCGAATCCTCCGCCCCGGCCCCGGCCCCGGCAGAAACCGAAGCTCCTCTGCCCCGGGACGAGATGGATTTCTAGCCGTCTTCAATAGACCAGACACGTAACCTGGTCTATTCATCCCGCATGAATCCACGACCGATTGCGGCATTGGGACGGGATGGGAGAACCGCGTAATCCGCGGTTCTCTCCGTAAACCGTTGCCTTCTGTGGGGTTACGGGGTATATGCCCCTTGCTGATGAATAATCGAGGCTAGGGCAGGCCCTGCGTATCCCAGCCCGAAGCAAAGTCGAAGAGCTCCTTCCGGGCGTCTGCCTGTTCGAAGATGATTCTGTACAGGCAGTTGAAGAGCGGCAGATGTTCCAGACGGCTGGCGTCGCCCGCCTCAAGGTACGGTCTGCCGAGCTGCATTGTGTGGTAGCCTTCCGGGATTTCCTCGGCATCCAGCATCCGGCGGTATGCGGACTTCGGCGGCTGGCCCGCGCCGATAAGACGGCCGAGGGCGCCGTTTCGCCCGGAGGCCGATGTTACGTAAAAGTCCCCGACCCCTGCCAGGTGGAACGCGGTGTCTCGTTGTCCGCCCTCGGAATCGGCCAGGAACGCGATCTCCCTTATGGCATGATTGAAGAGCAACGCCTTGAAGTTGTGGTACAGTGACGCGTCGATGTTCCCGTAAAGCCCGTCGCATATCCCCATCACGATGGCATAGATATTCTTGAATGCTGAACAGATCTCGGTTCCGGTGACGTCGGGCACGGAGTAGATGCGATAGTAGGGTGAGGCGAAGTGCTCGAACAGTGGCGGCATGTTGTCGCCACGATAGCCGAAGATTGTGGCCGACGGGATCTTGTTGCTCAGTTCGACCGCTTTCACGGGCCCGCCGATTGAGACCCAGCCGGGAATGGCCTCCCCGAACTTGCGGCGGAACATGAGATCGGCCCCGCCGCTGATGGTGTGGATCGCATCGTTGATCTCAACGAAGCCCTTGGTGACCGTCAGGAGCGGAACGGGTTTGTCGAGCACTTTGAGCATCTTCTCGAAGACGGGCACGAATCCCTCGCTGGTGACGGCCAGGATTATGAAGTCGGTGTCCGCCATGGCTTCGGCCAGCTGTCCGGACTCGTACAGGTGCACGCCCGCGGGCATGGCCTTGTCGAGGCGTGGGTGGCAGCCGGCGCGGGCGCCGGCGATGAGATCGTCGTCGAGCCAGGTGCCCCAGAGGTTGACGCGTACACCGTTGTCGCTGAGAGGGAACGCGATAGCGCTGCCCATGTAGCCTGCGCCGAGGATGGCTGTCCGCATGATGCTGCTCCTTGGGCCGGACGATAGCAGACGGCTCTTCCTGATATCAAGTGCGATTCGGGAATCCCGGCCACATTTTTCCATCTTGAGAAAATGTCGCGATGAGCTTCTTTTTTGCTGGACGGGAATGGCGGCAGTTGTTTTGCTACAGGTTCTTTGATCTATGTGACACCTCGGGAAACACGGCCCATGGCTTCGAAGGAATTCCTGGCGGACCTCTACCGGCAGATGTACACCATTCGTGTCTTCGAGACACGCTGTATAAAACTGTACCGGCAGGGGAAGATCAGGGGCTATTTCCACCCGTATCTCGGCGAGGAAGCGATCGCAGTGGGCGCTTGCGCCGCGCTGCGGAAACAGGATTTCATCGTCAGCACGCACCGTGGACACGGGCACTGCATAGCGCGCGGGGCATCCATCAAACGGATGATTGCGGAGCTTCTCAGTAAGGACAGCGGCTACTGCAAGGGGCGCGGCGGCTCCATGCACATCGCGGATCTGGATACCGGCAACCTGGGCGCAAACGGTATCGTGGGGGCCGGCGTTCCCATAGGCGTTGGAGCGGGGCTCGGCAGCAGCATTCGCGGGGAAGATCAGGTCACCGTGATCTTCTGTTCGGACGGCGCCGCAAACAACGGCGTCTTTCCCGAGGCCATGAACCTGGCCGCAATCTGGAACCTGCCGGTGATCCTCATGCTTGAGAACAACCACTATGCCGTTTCCACGCCGATCGAGCAGGTGGCCCGCAATCCGGATCTCTATGTGCGGTCGGCCGGCTACGGCATCGAGGCGTGTAAGGTGGACGGCAACGACGTCATGGCCGTCTACGAGAAGACGAAGGAAGGCGTGGAGCTGTGCAAGTCGGGTAAGGGCCCGATGGTAATCGAGGCGAAGACGTATCGACATGCCGGCCATCACGTCAACGATCCCGGCGCCTATATGCCGGAGGACAAGCTCAAGGAATGGAAGGCGCGGGATCCGCTGATCATCGGACGGAAGCATTTCCTCGATCACGGTACGACTGACGAGATCAAGGCGATCGAAGAGGCGGCCGACCGGGAGATCGAGAGCGCGATCAAGTTTGCAGACGAGAGCCCCGAGCCGGGCGTCAAGGAGTTCCTCAAGGCGATCGAGATTTACGAGGGCTGACATACCGTGAGTGGAAACGGGGACAGGACCATGATGTTCCGCGAGGCGCTGAACGAAGCGCTGCGCGAGGAGATGCAGCGCGATCCCAAGGTGTTCTGCATGGGCGTCGGGATCGGGCAGCGCGGCGGGTCATACAAGGTCACCGTCGGGCTGTTGGACGAGTTCGGTCCGAAGCGTGTGATCGATGCGCCGATATCCGAGGCGAGCTTTACCGGGGCCGGGGTCGGCGCCGCGATCACGGGTATGCGGCCGGTCGTGGAGATACTGTTTGTCGATTTCTCGGTGCTGGTATTCGACCAGATAATCAATCAGGCAGCGAAATTCCGTTTCATGACCGGTGACAGGGGGCGCGTGCCGATGGTGTTGCGCACGCAGGGCGGCGCCGGTAACGGTCTCGCGGCGCAGCACTCTCAGAGCCTCGAGGCGCTCTACTACCATATTCCAGGACTGAAGCTCGCAGTGCCCTCGACGCCCTGCGACGCGAAAGGCCTGCTCACCGCGGCGATCCGGGATGATGATCCCGTTATATTCATGGAGCACAAGCTCCTGTACATGTCCGAGGGACCGGTGCCGGAAGGTGATTATGCGATTGAGTTTGGGAAGGGCAAGATCCGGCGACAGGGCACGGACGTGACGCTTGTGGCGTGGTCGAACATGCTGCCGCGTTCGCTCGCCGCGGCGGAAAAGCTCGCAGCTGAGGGCATAGAAGTGGAAGTGATCGATCCGCGCACGCTGGTGCCGCTCGACAAGGAACTGATCGTCGAGTCTTCGAAGAAAACCGAACACCTGGTAATCGTCCAGGAGGCGGTCCGTCGTGGTGGGGTGGCATCGGATATCGCGTCGATGGCGCAGCACGAAGCATTCGGGTACCTGGACGCGCCGGTCGAGATCATAGCGGGGAAGAACACGCCGATTCCTTTCAATCTGAATCTCGAGCAGCTGTGTGTTCCCCAGGAAGAGGACATTGTCGCGGGTGTGAAGCGGACCCTGGGAGCAGGCGGATGAGTTGTGTGACGATCAGGGACGTGTTGGGTAAGGCGAAGGACGGCGGGTACGCCGTCGGGGCCTTCAATATTCTCGATTACGGCTCGATGCGGGCGGTGATGGAGAGTGCCGAGGAACTGAATGCGCCGGTGATTATCCAGACATCGGTCAGAACCATGGATTTCTGGGGTTTCGAGCCGGTTGCGGGATGGTACAGGCAGCTTGCGGAGGACTCGCCGGTGCCCGCTGTGCTGCACCTCGATCACTGCAAGGAGCTGGAGATCATCAGGAAGTGCATCGATGCCGGCTGGACATCGGTGATGATCGACGCCTCGAGCAAGCCGTTCGAGAAGAACATGGAAATGACGCGGACGACGATCGAGATGGCGAAGCCGGCAGGGGTGAGCGTTGAGGCGGAGCTCGGCGAGATAGGCGGCGTGGAAGACGACATCTCCGTCGCGGATGAGGACGCGCACCTGGCCGACCCGGACAAGGCGGCGACGTTCTGCATGGAGCTGGAGGTGGATGTGTTTGCGCCTGCAATAGGAACCGCGCACGGCGTGTACAAGGGGGAGCCGAAGCTTGCGTTCGACCGGCTGGAAGAGATTGCGAGGAGGACGGGGTTGCCCATAGCGCTGCACGGCGGCACCGGTCTCTCAGACGAGGTGTTCAGGAAATGCATCTCGTTGGGCTGTGCAAAGGTCAATATCAGCACGATGCTCAAGTACAGTTTCATTAACGGGTTCATGGAGCACGGCGGATTTCACAAGGATGACCGTAACCCCATCAACTACCTGAAGGCTCAGATCGAGCACATGAAGGAAGGGATCAAGAAGAAGATGGTCCTGTTCGGCTCGGAAGGGAAAGCCTGAGGAAGATATTGGGGCAAGCGGGAGAGGAATGGGTCTATGGAAGCGGTTCTGCTGCCGCAGATCGGGCAGGATATTACGCAGGGCAAGATCGTCGAGTGGCTGAAGAACGAGGGCGATCAAGTCCAGCAGGGCGAGGTCATTGCGACGGTCGAGTCGGAGAAGGCGGTCTTCGACGTCGAGGCGGACGCGACGGGTGTCCTGCTGAAGATCCTGTTCCAGGCCGGCGATGAGGCCGAAGTGCTGAAGCCTATCGGCTACATCGGTGAGCCGGGCGAGAAGGTGGCGGATTCATCCGCGTCCGAGGCGGCGCCGGAAACGGCGGCACCGGGGGGCGATGCGCCCGTGCCCGAAGCACCCGCAAAGCGCGGCGGCAAGAGTCCGGCATCGCCGGCTGCGAAGCGGATGGCGGCGGAGCTGGGTGTGGATATCTCGACTCTGACGGGCACTGGGCCGGGCGGCAGAATCCGCAAGGAAGATGTGATTGCGGCGGCCGAGGCCGGAAGCGGCCGGGAGTCAGGGGGCGGGGGAGAGAAGGGCGAGGTCGCCGCGTTCGAGGGCATGCGGAAGGTGATCGCGGAGCGGCTGTCGCGCAGCAAGCGGACCATCCCGCACATATACCTGCTCATCGACGTTGACATGGAAAACGCGCTGGCCTGGCGCAAGGAACACAACGAGAAGCACGGCGCGCATGTCACGATAACCGATCAGATCGTCTACGCGTCGTCGCGCGCCCTCAAGGATTTCCCGCGCCTGAACGGTCACGTGTCGGAAGAGGCGCTGACCATCGTGGACTCCATCGACATTGGGGTTGCCACTGCGACGGATGAAGGACTCCTCGTCCCCGTGGTGACGGGGGCGGATAAGCTCTCGATCGGGGCGTTGTCGGATGAGATCAAGCGTCTGGTGGCGGCTGCCCGGGAGAAGAAGATGGACGCGAACGTGGTCGGCAGCTTCACGGTGACCTCGCTGGGCATGTTCGGCATTCGCGAGTTCATACCCATCATCAATCCGCCTGAATGCGCGATTCTGGGAGTAGGCGCCGTCGGGGCGCGCGTGGTTCCGCGCGGGAACGAGCCGGTGGTGCGGCAAATGATGGCGCTGTCGCTCGCGGCGGACCACAGGGCAATTGACGGTGTGTATGCGGCCGGCTTCCTGGCGAAGATCAAGGAGATTCTGGAGAAAGAGGAATGAAGGCGCTGATCTTCGACTGTGACGGAGTGATAATCGACACGGAACGCGATGGGCATCGCGTTGCATTCAACGAGACGTTCAGGGCGAAGGGGTTGGATGTCGAGTGGAGTGTCGAGTGCTACGGCGAGCTGCTGAAGATTGCGGGCGGGAAGGAGCGGATGCGGCATTACTTCGAGCAGAACGGTTGGCCCGACGCGGCCGGCGACAAGGACGCGTACATCAAGGATCTGCACAAGACGAAGACTGACGCCTACATGAGGATCATTGAAGACGGCCGGCTGCCGTTGCGTCCGGGTGTGGCGAGGCTGGTCGATGAGGCCATAGAGGCCGGGCTCGTGCTGGCGGTGTGTTCCACGTCCAACGAGCGTGCGGTCAACACCGTGGTCGAGAAGATGCTTGGCCCTGAGAGGCGGAAGAGGTTCCAGGAAATCCTGGCGGGTGACGTGGTGTCGAAGAAGAAGCCCGATCCGGAGATCTACCTCCTGGCGCAGGAGAAGCTGGGGCTGGATCCACGTGAGTGTGTTGTGGTGGAAGACAGTCGAAACGGGCTGCTGGCGGCGAAAGGCGCCGGCATGCACTGCATCGTTACAACGTCCGGGTACACGGCGAGCGAAGATTTCACGGAAGCCGACATGGTTGTCTCAGAGCTGGGTGACTCGCCGAATGTCCAAGTTATGCTTGGGGACTTAATGGAAAGGTTTGGGTGAGATTGCCATGGAGAACTTCGTCTACTGCTGTCCCACGCGCATAGTGTTCGGTAAGGGCACCATTCCGCAACTGAGGGATCTCGTTCCGTCGGATCAGCATGTGTTGATAACGTACGGGGGAGGATCCATCAAGAAGAACGGCGTCTACGATCAGGTCAGGGAGGCGTTCAGCGATCACAAGGTGTCGGAGTTCGGCGGCATTGAACCTAACCCCGTGTACGAAACGCTGATGAAAGCCGTTGAGGTCGTGAAGAGCGAGGGTGTCGGTTTCCTTCTCGCGGTCGGAGGCGGCTCGACACTGGACGGCACGAAATTCATCGCCGCGGCTGCGAGATACGAAGCGGGCGATCCGTGGGACATACTGTCGGCGGGCGGCAAGATTGAGTCCGCCGTACCGATGGGGACTGTTCTGACGCTTCCCGCGACCGGCTCGGAAATGAACGCGGTTGCCGTGATCTCAAGAGAGTCGTCGCAGGAGAAGCTGGCATTCGTGAGTGAAGCCGTGGCGCCGAAGTTCTCCATTCTGGATCCGGAAACCACCTATTCGCTGCCCGAGAACCAGGTGCGCAACGGTGTCGTGGACGCGTTTGTGCATGTAACGGAGCAGTATCTCACCTATCCGGCCAGGGGCACGCTTCAGGACAGACAGGCTGAAGGGATCCTGCTCTCACTGATCGAGGAAGGCCCGAGAACGCTCAAGGATATGAAAGACTATGATGCGCGTGCGAATTTCATGTGGTGTGCAACGCAGGCGCTGAACGGTCTGATCGGATGCGGGGTCCCGGGTGACTTTGCGACGCACATGATCGGGCACGAGCTGACTGCGTTCTTTGGCCTGGCGCATGCTGAGTCTCTTGCCGTGGTGCTTCCTTCGCTGCTGCGGCACGAAAAGGACGGTAAGCGAGACAAGCTAATACAGTTCGCGAAGCGGGTGTGGGGCGTAACGGACGGCTCGGAAGACGAAATCATCGAAGCGGGTGTCCGGAAGACCGAGGAGTTCTTCCGGTCGCTGGGGATGCCGACACGGCTGAGCGAGTTCGATGTGTCGCCGGACGAGGCGGCAGACCGCGTGAAGGAGCGCTTTACGGCACGCGGCACAAAGCTGGGTGAAAAGCAGGCGATAGGGCCCGAAGAGGCTGCAGAGATCCTTCGCGCGAGCGGCTAGGCCACACCACACCACCATGGGCATCGTCGTCGAAAATGTCAGCAAGGCATTTGAAGGGGAACCGGTTCTCACCGACGTCTCGTTTGAGGTCACCGACGGCGAATTCGTTACATTCCTGGCGCCGACCGCCGAGGGGAAGACCACACTTCTGCGGATACTTGCCGGTGTGGAGCGACCGGACAGCGGACGGGTGTTCTACGACGGGAAAGACGTAACCGACGTGGCTGTCCAGGAGCGGAACATTGCCATGGTCTACCAGTGGTTCGTGAACTACCCGTCGATGACTGTCTACGAAAACATCGCCACGCCGCTCCGGGCTTGTCCGGCACGGCTCGCGGAGAGCGATATTGACGACCGGATCAAGGCTACAGCCGCGCTGCTCAAGATCGATGGCTTTCTCGATCGTCTACCCGCGGAATTGAGCGGGGGACAGCAACAGCGCCTCGCGCTTGCCCGGGCGCTGGCAAAGGGGGCCGACTACATATTCCTGGACGAGCCACTGACCAATCTGGACTACAAGCTGCAGGAAGAACTGCGCGCGGAGCTGAAGAGGATATTCGAAACCAGGGAGCATGGCGCCGTTGTGCTTGGCTCGCCACAGCCGATCGAGGCCCTGGCGCTCTCGACATCGGTGGGATTCCTGCACGGCGGGCGCCTGGTTCAGTTCGGAGCCACGGACGAGGTCTATCACAACCCGTGCTGTGTCGACGTGGCGGCCTACTTCTGTCATCCGGCCATGAACCTTCTCGACAGCCGATTGGTGCCCGAGAATGGGACGTTGCGGCTCGTTGTCACCGACGAATTGAGGATCGATGTCACGGAGTTCAGGGACAGGCTCAGCGAGGAGGAGTATGTGCTGGGCATCCGGCCGCAGGCCTTGACGATGAAGCAGGAAGGCGAGGTGTGTCTGCCGGTAAGGGCACGGGTTGAGCTGTCGGAAGTCGTGGGATCCGACACGGAGCTGCATCTCGATCACCGGGGCACGTCATTGATCAGCTGGGTGCAGGGCGTGGAAACCTTCGCGCCGGGGACGGAGTTGTCTGTCTACCTGCATCCGCATCGGTTCTTCATCTTCGAAAAGGAATCCGGTCAATTGGTAGCGAAAACACAGAAGGACTGATGGCCACCATAGAGCTACGGGACCTTGCGCATTCGTATCGTGCCGATACGGATGCGGCGGATGCGTTCGCAGTCCGGGATGTGAACCTGACGTGGGTGGAGGGGAGCGCTGCGGCGCTTCTGGGGCCGTCGGGCTGTGGTAAGACTACGATACTGAATATCATTTCGGGCTTGCTGCGTCCCACGCGCGGGCAGGTTCTGATCGGCGGGCGGGATGTGACGGAGCTGGCTCCGCGGGACAGGCGCATTGCGCAGGTCTTCCAGTTCCCGGTTGTTTACGACACCATCAGCGTCGCCGCCAACCTGGCATTCCCGTTGAAGAACGCCGGCGTGTCACGCGCGGAGCGCGATGCTCGCATCACGGAGATCGCGGAGCTGCTGGACCTGACGGGCGTGTTGGGTGTTTCCGCGGGTAAGGTCAGTCAGGCGGACAAGCAGAAGGTGTCGCTGGGGCGGGGGATTGCCAGGAAGGACACCGCGGCGATCTTGTTGGATGAGCCGCTGACCGTTATCGACCCGAAGGAGAAATACGTGCTCAGGCGGAAACTACGGCAGGTACAGCGCGAGCTGAACATCACTATGATCTATGTGACGCACGACCAGCACGAGGCCCTGACGTTCGCGGACTCGGTGACGGTGCTGGACCGGGGACGCGTTGTCCAGGTCGGCAGCCCCGCGGATCTGCACGCGGATCCCGCGACCCCGTTTATCGGCTACTTCATAGGAAGCCCGGGCATGAACCTGCTGAAGTGCGCGTTCCGGGAGGGTGCGCTGGACTTCGGTTGCTTCTCGAAGCGTTTGTCCGATGATACGGCGTCGCAAATCGGACCGCATGGGCCGGAGTTGAACCTCGGCATCCGCCCCGAGTTCGTTGAAACGAGCAAGGAAGAACGGGCCGGGTGGGTATGCATGGAGGTGCGGCTGGTGGAGAACATGGGCACGCATAAGGTGCTGACGCTGGGCGTCAACGGGCTGACGATCAAGGGCAGGGCACCCGACGATACGTCGATTGCGGAAGGGGCAAGTGTCTGGGTGGATTTCCCCGAGGACCGGATAAAGGTCTTCAAGGGCGACGAGAAGATTCTGTAGGGGCAGCGGGACGTGAGGGACCCGCAACGGGGAACGGAACAGGGATTGAGATAGCATGAAGAACAGGGCATGGCTCTTTCTGGTTCCGGCGCTTGTGCTGGTGTCGCTCAGTGCGTTTATCCCGCTCATGGCGGTGGTGAACTACTCGCTCCACGTCCTGGTCCCGGGATCGATACCCAAGTATGTTGCCCTCGAGAACTATGCGGAAGTGCTCGGCGACCCTTTCTTCTGTGGCGCGGTGAAACGCCAGTTCTGCTTCACCTTCCAGGTTCTGCTCATCGAGATCCCGCTGGGGCTCCTGGTTGCGCTCTGTCTGCCTTCAAAGGGTAAAGGGCTGACGTTCTGCCTGGTGCTACTGGGCATCCCGTTGCTGATTCCATGGAACGTCGTGGGGATGGTGTGGCGGGTGTTCACGCGAGCCGACCTGGGAGTGGTCCCGGCCATGTTCGCGAGGATAGGCTATGATTACCGGCCGGTGGAGCATGCCGTGGATGCCTGGTGGACAACGGTTGTCATGGATGTGTGGCACTGGGTGCCGTTGGTTGTTCTGTTGTGCTTCGCGGGGCTGCAGACGATACCCGACGCCTATTACCAGGCGGCGCGGATAGACGGTGCGAGCCCATGGGCGACGTTCCGTTACGTTACGTTGCCGAGGTTGAGGTATGTTCTGATCATCGCCGTGCTGCTCAGAACGATGGACTCGTTCAATATCTACTCGGAGCCGTACGTGCTCACCGGCGGCGGGCCGGGCAACACCACGAATTTCATGAGCATCTATACGTCCAGCCAGGCTATCGGCGGGTTCAACATGGGCTACGGCGCCGCGCTGTCGGTTGTGTACATGTTCCTCGTGGTTATGCTCTGTTACGTGCTCTATACGCTGATGCTGAATATCGGGAAGGGTGCGGAACCCGCATGAAGATCCGGAAAAGAACATTCGGCCTGCTGCTCTACTTCCTGTTCCTGCTCCTGCCGCTGTACTGGATGGCGAACTGCTCGTTCCAGACGACAGAGGACATCCTTACGAAGGGCTCGTGGTTTCCCGATGACTTTACGGTCCGGAACTACAAGCATATCTTCATGTCGGGGGCCTGGCGCAGCAGCTTCGTCAATTCCCTGACATACGTGCTGATAAACGTCGTGCTCGTGATCCTGGCCGCTGTACCGGCGGCGTATGCTTTCTCGAGATGGCGGTTTCGCGGCGACAAACACCTGTTCTTCTGGCTGTTGACCAACCGGATGGCTCCCGGCGCAATCTTCATGGTTCCCATGTTCCAGCTCTACAGCAACCTGAAGCTGTTCGATACACCGTTCGCCGTGGCGCTCGCGCACTGTCTGTTCAATCTGCCGCTCGCCATATGGATTCTCGAGGGATTCATCTCCGGGATTCCCAAGGAATTGGACGAGACGGCGTTCATCGACGGGCTCAGCTTCGCGGCTTTCTTCAGGAAGGTGTTCCTGCCCCTGGTCAGGCCTGGAATCGGTGTTGCGGCTTTCTTCTGTTTCCTCTTCTCGTGGACGGAGCTCCTGTTGGCCCGGACGCTGACCGGTATCGGGACGAAACCGATCGTGGTAACACTGACCCGGAGCCAGGGCGCGGAGGGGTGGGACTGGGGAGTGCTGACCGCGGCGGGAGTATTGACGATGCTGCCGGGTGTTATCATGGTGTATTTCATCAGGAACTACATTGCCAAGGGCTTCGCAATGGGGAGGGTGTGAGAATGGCGGCATGGATGCACTGGACATGGCAGAGCGGCCTGGGGTTCGGTCTGCTCTTCTCGCTGCTGGCAGGCCTGGCAGTGCTGGACAGATTCCGTCCGGGCTACGCCAGGAAGGGCTTCCTTCCGATGTCGACAACGCGTGGGGATCGTGTCTTCATCAGCATAGCGCTCTTCGTTGCACAGGTATTTGCATGGTTGAAGTTTGTGCCCGATGTCAGCGGCTGGGCAATGTCGGGAGTGGCCGCGCTGGTGGCAGTGGTCATTCTGAAATGGGGGTAGGTTGGAAATGACGGTACGAAGGAGATGACGGATGAGAAGTAGGTTCTGGGCGGTGGTTCTGGTGCTGGTCGTGGTTGGGCTCGCGAGTTCGTGTGGACGCAAGGAGCTGTCGGAGGCCGACATTAGCGCGGCGATCGACAAGTGGGTTGAGGAGTTCCAGCCTTCGGCCCTGTCGAAAGAGGAGCAGGCCGCGGAGCTGAGATGGTTCTCCGATGCCGCGAAGCCGTATCGCGGGATGAAGATCAAGTCGTGTGCGGAACACATCAAAACGCATTCCTGGGAGGCCGATGTTCTCGCGAAGGCCTTTGCCGAGATCACGGGGATCGAGGTCCAGCACGATATCATTGGGGAAGGTTCGGTGGTCGAGCGGATGCAGACCCAAATGGCCACCGGCACGAGGATATACGATGCGTATGTGAACGACGCCGACATGGTTGGTACGCATATGCGGAAGCAGACGTGTGTTGTGCTGTCGGACTACATGGCGGGCGAAGGCAAAAACATCACGAATCCCCGGCTGGATCTTGACGATTTCCTCAATCTCGAGTTCGGGCAGGACTACGATGGGAAGCAGTTGCAGATTCCGGACCAGCAGTTTCCGATTCTGTACTGGTTCCGGTACGACCTGTTCACCAACCCGAAGTTGATGGCGGACTTCAAGAAGCTCTACAAGTACGATCTGGGCGTACCGGTGACGTGGGCGGCGTACGAGGATATTGCCGAGTTCTTTACGAAGCACGTCAAGGAGATCGACGGCAAGCCCATATGGGGTCACCTGGACTACGGCAAGGCGGGTGCATCGCTGGGCTGGCGTTTCTCTGATGCCTGGCTCTCGCTCGCGGGCTGCGGTGACAAGGGCCTGCCCAACGGGTTGCCCGTGGACGAATGGGGCATTCGCGTGGAGGACGGGGTGCCGGTGGGATGCACGGTCGAACGAGGAGGCGCGCTGGACAGTCCGGCCGCTGTCTATGCGCTGACGTTCTACATCGATATGATCAAGAAATACGCGCCTTCCTACGCGGCGGGCATCCAGTGGTCGGAGGTCGGCCCCATTCCGGGCAACGGAGAGATCGCACAGACGATTTACTATTGTGGTACGTTCAGTTCGTATCCGAACTACACGACACCCGGCAGCCCTGTCTGCGACGCTGACGGAATCCCGAAATGGCGGCTTGCTCCGCAGCCGCGCGGCAAGTACTGGGAAGAGGGAATGAAGGTGGGTTACCAGGATGCCGGGGCCTGGACGCTGCCCACGAACGTGGAAGGCAAGCATCGTGCGGCGGCCTGGCTCTGGGCACAGTTCTGCGTGTCCAAGACGGTATGCCTGAAGAAATTCATCGTCGGGCACACGCCGATCAGGAAGTCCACGGTGTTCCACGAGTACTGGACCGAGGAGCGTGCGAAGAAGCTGGGTGGGCTGCTGGAGTTCTTCCGTTCGCCCGCGAGAAAGCTTTTTACCGATACGGGGCTCAATGTCCCCGACTACGCGCTTCTGCAGGAACAGTGGTGGCATTACATCTCGGCCGCCATAACGGGAGAGAAGACCCCGGAAGAAGCGATGCGCGAGCTGGCGGCTGCGGAGGACAAGCTCCTTGCCAACCTGTTCCTCCCGAAGCTGTCCCCGAAGTTGAGCGAACCGAAGACCAGGGACTACTGGATCCAGCAGCCGGGCGCGCCGAAGCCGGAGATATCCGGACGGGGTGAGGCCATAACGATTTCGTATGATGAGATGATAAAGCAGTGGAAAGAGACCGAGCTTCGATAGTGATGGAGGGAGGCGACAATGGGTGAGCAGTACGTATTGGGCGTGGACAGCAGTACCAGTGCGACGAAGGTCATAGCGTTCGACTCTAGAGGCAAGACCATTGCCGAGGGGACCGGTACATATCCCCTGTACCAGGAGAAACCGGGCTGGGTGGAACAGGATCCGGAGGACTGGTGGACGGCCACGAAGGAAGGGTGCCGGCAGGTGATGTCGAGCTCGGACGTGGATAAGAGCAAGCTGCTTGGTATCGGACTGACGCACCAGCGGTTTACTTTCGTGCCCGTTGATTCCGATGTGAAGCCGCTGCGCCGGGCCATACTCTGGAATGACATCCGTTGCTCGAAGGAGGCGGAACAAGCTACGGAGCAGCCGGGCAAGCAGCACGTCTTCGAACGGACAGGCTATCCGCCGGGCCAGTGGACGCTTTACAAGGCGATGTGGCTCAAGGTCAACGAACCGGAGCTCTACGACAGGATCTACAAGCTGGTGCTTGTTCAGGACTACCTCATCCACAAGCTCACGGGCGAGCTCGTGACGCTCCAGGGCGCGGGCACGATGACCGGCGCGCTGGATATTGAGAATCCGGACCGGTGGGCCACGGACATCATCGAGGCCCTCGGCGTAAGGCGGGATATCTGGATCGAGCCTATCCTGCCCGGTGGCCACGTGGCCGGTCGGGTGAGCAAGGAGGCGGCCGAGGAAACGGGACTGCCCGAGGGGCTGCCGGTGGTGACGGGGGCGGGGGATCAGCCCTGCGGAATTCTGGGCGCCGGTGTCACGGAGCCGGGCGAGATCGCCATAAACGGCGGGACCTCGTGCACGAACGAGTTTGTGACGAGTGGATTGCCGGACATGAAGGAAACCAACTACTTCATCGAGATCAGTCCGTCCGGCGGGTACATAATGGAGAACTACATAGCCAGTGGTGGTTCGGCTCTGATGAACTGGTACAAGAACAACTTCGGCCAGGCCGAGGTTGACCAGGCGGAGAAAGAAGGGCGGAGCGTCTGGGAGATCATCTACGGTGAGGCCGGGGAGACTCCGGCCGGGAATCGCGGCGTGATGGTGGTGCCGTTCTTCCAGGGCGCCAACGGACCGTTCTGGGACCTGAACGCGCGGGGCGGCGTGTTCGGGCTCCATACCGAACACACGCGGGCGCACGTGGTGCGCGGGTTGATGGAAGGGCTGGCATACGAGTCAAGACGTCAGGCTGAGTTGATGGAACAGGCCAGCGACACGAAGATAGAACAGATCAACATGTACGGTGGCTCGGCGCGAAGCGACTACTGGAACCAGATATTTACCGACGTATTCAACAAGCCGCTGCAGGTTGCGGAGACCGCCGAGACCACGGCGCTCGGCGCGGCGATCAGCGCGGCGGTGGGATGTGGCATGTACGATGACTGGAAGAAAGCGGCGTCGTCGATGGTGAACATCACGAAGCACTACAAGCCGGATCCGAAGAACGTCGGGACATATGACAAGTTCTATGAGCGGGTATACAAGTCATTCTACGAACGCATTCAGGATGCAATGCGGGAAGTAGCCGCGATCAATGACGAGGAAGCCTGACTTGAAACTTCATACCCCGGAAGAGATGTTTTTTGACAGGATTCACAGGATTTACAGGATGGGAATGCGGTGTGTGAATTCAACACCTCCACGTTGGAATCAACATTTCTCTGATCCTGTTGATCCTGTCTAAATTTCCTCTTTCTCAAGTTTCAACCTCGAATGATCCGGGAAGCGCAGCGCCCCGGGGGCCCCGCTAGGCCTGGCTTCCCGAGCTGGTTCCCGTTCCAAAGCGGGCCGGGCCCACAACCCAATCGGAGCCCGGCCCGGTCGAAAGTGCAAGTCGCAAGTGAAGGTAAGATACTCTCACGCTCTCAATAATGACTCCGGCTTCCGCTGCACCTGCACCTTC
>Ga0272442_10006001_pt1 | contig 16114 bp, 12 predicted proteins | sample SSMForm2O_FD_200262 | JGI IMG/M metagenome (GOLD analysis project Ga0272442, IMG submission 200262) | Marine sediment archaeal communities from Little Sippewissett salt marsh, Falmouth, MA, United States - SSM-Form-2O | ecosystem: Environmental > Aquatic > Marine > Wetlands > Sediment ...
GTTGTCGGCAGCGTGAAAGATCACCAGCCCTCCGCCGTTGTCCATGTACGTCTCCAGGGCCTGCTGCGTTTCCTTGGGCCATTCGGCGCCGGTGTAGTTGGACACGACCACGTCGTACTTGCCAAAGGCCGGCTTAAAGCTCTCCATCGATTGGCCCTTGCCCGGTGAGGTCGCGACATCGACGGCAAACAGTCCCGTCTCCTCCAGCAGGCGTTTGAGCACGGGCGTGGTGGCCTTCCAGTCGTGGTTGTTCTGGCCGTCCACGATCAACGCCTTCAACGGCCCCTTGCCGCTCCGGCCGGTCAGGTCCTGGATGCGAATGTTGCGCCACTTGATCTGCCGGCCGGCGGTCTTGGAGCCGTGCACCTGCAGGGCGATGAAGCCGGTGGCGGTCATGTCGTCGGTCAGGTCGGCCGCCGGCACGCCGTTGACCCACGTGCGGATGCGCGGGCCGATGGCCTCGATGCGGTAGTGGTTCCACTGCCCCTGCTTGAACGCCTTCTGCGCCGCCGGCTTGTCCTTGAGAGGATAGAGCCAGCCGCGACGGGCCTCGTCGTAGATGCCCCCGCTCCAGGCGCGGTCGGACGTGTCGATCTCGACCTGGTAGCCGTGGACGCGGTAGTTGTTGTAGTGCCGGTAGCTGTGGCTGCGGACCTGGATGCCCGAGTTCATGCCCTTCTCTACCAGGAACTCCAACTCCAGGACAAAGTCGGTGTACATTTTCTCCGTACACAGGAAGCTGTTGGGCGTATTGAGGACGGTCGTGCCAACGATCATGCCGTCTTCGACGGTGTACTTCGCTTCGCCGTTGCGCTGAATCCAGCCGTCGAGCGTTTTGCCGTCGAAGAGAGATTGCCAGTCGGCCTTGGCGCCGAACGCCGGAGCACCAAGCGACATCGAGACCGCGCCCAACGCCAGGAGAAGGATCGTCCCTTTCACGATGGAACGACCACCCTTGTGTCCGAAATTACCTCGCCCCGCCCTACCCGTTGTGTTCATGATATGCATCCTTCAAACGTAACCGAAATGATAGAAATACCGGTCTTGGCCTCAGAGCCACCCCCGGCGCACCATGGTAGCAGATTCCCCGTGACAGTCAATCCGATTCCAGCGTCGCCGGCGCCATGCAGGACGAGGAGAATGCGATCTTCTTCATCCTCACGGCCCATATCCTCGACTGACGGCGAAGCCATGAAGGCCCCATCGCACCGGGAGAATCACCGCACCGACTCGTCGTACTTGAGCTGCCCGCCTTTGAGATGACGCAGGCCCCCGAATTGCTTGGGACGTTTGAACTCGGGGACCTCCGCCTGCGTTCTGTCGTAGATCGCCTTGAGCTGCTGGACCACATCCGGGTGCTCGGCGCTGACGTCGTGCTGTTCGGCCGGATCGTTCTGGATATCGAACAGCATCATCGTCCCGGGTCCGTCGCCGCCGCGGATACCGGGGAACGCGCTGGGACGGGCCTGCTCGTACGGCGCCAGCAGCATCACGCCGTCGGGCCCGCGCGAATCGACCCAGTCGTCTCCGCGCTTGGACGGCGAACCGGGAGAACGGACGTGCAATCGCCACCGGCCGCTGCGGACGGTCGCCAGGTTCGGGCCCTTCATGCCGAAAACCGCTTCGTGCGGGCTCGCCGCCTCGGACGAGGTCAGAACGGGCCACAGGTCTTCGCCGTCGATCTTGCGATCCGAAGGAACGGCCACGCCGGCGGCGGTGAGCATCGTGGGAAGGATATCCACGGAGGCCGTAACCGCGTCGTTGACCACGCCCGGCGGAATTCGCCCCGGCCAGCGTGCGATCATAGGCACGCGCAGCCCTCCTTCCCACGTGAGGGCCTTCATGCCGCGCAGCCCGCCCGTGCTGCCGCCGTACCACGGCCCGTTATCCGACGCGAACACAATCATCGTGTTATCGTCGATGCCAAGGGCCTTGACCTTTTCCAGGACCTGACCGACGGACCAATCCAATTCGCGAATGACGTCGGCGTACAGGTCGTCGGGCGTCTCGGGCGTGTAGAACGCGTCGGAGGCCGCCAGCGGTTTGTGCGGCATGGCGTGCGGCAGATAGAGAAAGAACGGCCGGTCCCGCCGCCGGCTTCGCTCGATGAAATCGAGCGCCCGCTCCGTGTAGCGATGCGTCAGCGTCGCCTGAACGACGGGATACTCGACAACCTCCTCGTTCTGGACCAACTGCACGGGGCGCATGTCGTTGGAATAGAGAATGCCGAAATACTCGTCGAAGCCGCGACGCCGGGGCAGGTACTGGGCGGTATGGCCCAGGTGCCATTTACCGATGCAACAGGTCGCGTAACCGGCGTTGCGCAGCAGCTTGGCGACCGTCAGCTCCGAGTCGGGCAGACCTACCTCGTTGATCCCGGCGTCGGGAGCGGGGTTGTGCACGACACCGTTGCGGAAAGGATAGCGACCGGTGAGAATTGTCGCCCGCGACGGCGCACAATACGGCGTCGGCACGTAGAAGCTCGTGAGACGGGCGCCCTCATCGCCCATGCGCTGCAGGTTCGGCGTCTCGTAGGGTAACTTTTTGAAACCGAAACCCGAGATGTCCCCGTACCCTAAGTCATCGGCGAAAATGAGGATGAAATTCGGCTTGCGGCGCGGCCGGGCCCAGCCGGCCGGACCGGAAAGAAGCGTCCCCGCCGCGACGCTCCCTACCAAACCCAGAAAACGACGTCGATCGAACTGTGCAGACATGGCTCACCTCTTCTTTGTATCGTTGTGATTTCTTAGTGCGACCCTGCCGAGCGAATCAGAGCGCGGAGCTCTTTTCGAACCTGTGCATAATCGGGATCATCGCCCAGATTGTAGTATTCTCCGGGATCGTTCTCGTGGTCGTAGAGTTCCACGCCGGCGTTGCCGCCGTCCCACTCGATGTAGCGCCACCGCTGCGTGCGGACCGCCTTTCCGGCGACGGCGCCGCGCTGGACCTGCGTGAAGGCGGCCTGCTTCCAGGCCAGATCCGGTTCGCTCAACAGCGGCCGAAAACTCTTGCCTTCGAGACCGGCCGGCGCCGACAGCGAGCAGAGTTCGGCCAGCGTCGGATAGATATCGACGAACTCAACGAACCGGTTGCACCGCGCTGCGCCGGCGGTCACACCGGGCACCGCGACCAGAAGCGGCGCCCGCGTCGACGGCTCGTAGAGCGTGTTCTTATTCCACCAGCCGTGCTCGCCAAGCTGGTAACCGTGATCGCCGAAGAAAACGATAATCGTGTCCTCGGCCAGGCCCAGCCGGTCGAGGGCATCCAGAATCTCACCCAACTGCGCATCGATGAAGGATACCCCCGCATAGTAGGCCCGCATGAATTCCCGCCGCTCGCGGTCCGTGAAACGGTCGAAGGACTCCTTCCAACTGCTGCCTATCGCCAGGCGATGCAGCGGCGTGGCGTCTTGCGGATCGCGCGGGGGCGTCAGCTTTTCCAGCGGGTACATATCGAAGTAGCGTTTGGGGACGATGAACGGGTCGTGCGGTTTGTGGAAGCCGACGCCGAGGAAGAATGACTCGTCGCGTTTTTGTCCGAGCAGGCGAACGGCCTCGGCGGCGATCTGCCCGTCCGGCTGGTCCCGGTCGGTGCCCTCGGCGGCCAGCCAGCGACACCACTTGACGACTCCGCCGGTCAGATTGCGTCCCTGTCCCCGGCGTCCGACCTGCGTAGTCCGCGGATCGAAGGTGACATCCCAGGCCTTGGAGTCGTCCATCTTGCCGGGCGAGTGGAAGATCTTGCCCAGGCGGGCCGTGAAATAGCCCGATTCGCGAAACAACTGGGGCAGCGTCACGACATCCGGCAGGCGCGACCGCAACGGCGTGCGGTTGTCCAGGATCCCGGTCGAATCGGGCCGCAGCCCCGTGAGAAGCGAGCTGCGGCTCGGGTTGCACACGGGGAACTGGCAATAGGCACGGTCGAAACGCAGGCTGCGCCGGGCCAGCCGGTCGATGTTGGGCGTCCGGACCACCGGATGCCCGTAGCAACCCACCGAGTGGTTCAAATCGTCCACGGCGACAAACAGCACGTTCTTGCGCCGGCCGGAGGCTCCCGCGCCGGACGAAGCGTCCTCTGCGGCGCACGCAGGGCGGCGCAGCCATCGGCCGCCGCAGCCTGCCGTCACCAACGTCGATGCGCTGATGCGCAGAAATGCACGTCGCGTTCTGTGTGTCTCTGCCACTGGTTCTGCTCCCAATCAAGAGATTCCACGTTCGTTGACCTGCTTTATCGAGCCCTGAGTATACCGCAGCCATTGGAGTTATTTCCACCCAAATCGCGGTTGTCCGGAACTCCCGTTCAGCGCGTGTCAGCCCTGTCTGCGCGCGTTTGCGTCCGAGAGCCCACCAAGCCGGCCGGCGAGTTCGGTACGCGTTTTCTTCGCTTTTTTGTAACAAATTCGGCCCATTCCCGTCTGTGCGTACAGGAAGGCAGATGAAACCGCATAAGTCATACTATGGAAAGGGACACGCGTAGTCCCATCCTTACGACTCGAAAGGAGCAGTCATGACAAAGAAAACCAAACGCCGTTCGCTATTGGCCCTGCTGGCCGGCAGTGTCCTGTTGGCCGGCGTCACGGCAGTGCAGCCGCCCTCGCACGCCCAGACCAAGCCGTCGCCGGCGCGGACGGGGGTACAGCGGCTCGCCCGGCAGGAAGCAGACCCGCACGAAGGCAGCACCATCCTGGTCGAGGCCTTCGTCGTCGAGGTTTCACTGTCGGCTCTGGCCGATATGGGTGTCAACCCTCTCGGCCAGGCGCCCCACAGCGTATCGGTCCAGCAGCTTCTGACGTGTTTGCAGAAGGACGATAGCGCCAGCGTGCTTTTGGGAGTCAAGACCGCCGGCGCGCATGCATCACGCGGGAACGCGACGGAAGAAACCGAGACGACGTACCGGTCGAAGACGCGCACTGTCAGCACGCGCGAGGGGCAGACCGAACACGTCGACTACACCCCTTACGAAAACGGCCAGGTCCTGTCCGCCCAACCTGCGGTCCGGCCGGACGGCGCCATCTATGTCGCGTACGATTTCAGCTACAGCGGCGTGAGGGCCAACGGACAAGGTGCCGAGGCCCCGCCCAATACGGTGTCGTGGTCGTGGAGCGGACAGGTGTCGCTGCAGGCCGGCACACCTGCCATCGTGGGAGCCACCCAGGACCAGGACAGTGCGATCTTCCTCGTTCTGACAGCCCACATCCAGAACTGATGGAAGACGCGTCTTGCGGCGCCGTAGCGCGCGGTGGAGCTAACGGAGAAAGCGCGTCGGCGGCGGGAAGTCAGATCTCGTCGCCCAGGCAGGTTCCCACGTAGCGGGCGGACTTGACCCAGGGATGGTCCATCGAGACGAGTTTCTTCTTGCCGGCGACCTGCTCCAGCGGGACCGGCTCGACGCCCTCTCCGCGTGCGGCCGCCATGACGCCGTAGGTGCTCTTGCTCAGCAGCTCGGCGCAGCCGGTGCCGAGCCGCGTGGCCAGGACGCGGTCGGCGGCGAACGGCGTGCCTCCGCGCTGCAAATGTCCCAGAATGGTCAGCCGCGACTCCAAACCGGTGAGCTGCTCAAGCCGGCCCGTCAGGTCCATCGTGTGATTGACGTGCTTCTGGTGAAAGGCGTCGAGCTCTGCGGACGCTTTCTTCTTGTCCGCCTTCTTGCCGGCCCGCTCCTTGGCGGCGACCAGCTCGGCGATCTTCTGCGCCTGCGGCTGCGACATGGCGCCCTCGGCGACCACGACGATCCTGAACGTCTTGCCCGCCCGGGTGCGGCGGCGGATGGCCCTGGCCACGATTTCGACGTCGTAGGGGATCTCCGGAATCAGGACGACGTCGGCTCCCCCGGCGATGCCGGCGCCGAGCGCCAGCCAGCCGGCGCGATGGCCCATGACCTCGACCACGATCATGCGATGATGACTCATGGCGGTGGAATGAAGGCGGTCGATCGCCTCGGCCACGATGTTCATGGCGGTGTTGAACCCGAAGGTGACATCCGTCATGACCACGTCGTTGTCGATGGTCTTGGGCAGCGTCACGATGTTGAGACCGGCGTCCTTGAGACGCAAGGCGTTCTTCTGCGTTCCGCCCCCGCCGATGCAGACGAGCGCATCGAGATGATGGCGGTGGTAGGTCTCGACCACGGCATCGGTCATGTCGCGGACCTTGTTGCCGATGGGCATCTTGTGGGGCTTGTCCCGGCTGGTTCCCAGGATCGTGCCGCCGTCGGTGAGAATGCCGGAGAGCACGTTCGGCGTCAGCTCCAGCGTGCGGTCCTGGACCAGGCCGCGAAACCCGTCCCGGAACCCGATGAAATGCATGTTGAAGCTCTCCTGACCGGCCCGGGCCACGCCCCGAATGGCCGCGTTGAGACCCGGACAATCACCGCCGCTGGTCAAAATGCCAACCTGTTTATTCATCCGCCGGACACCCCAATCATAGACTGACACCAATGCACCCCCATTCTGAAGGGGGCATTATACCGGATTCGCCCGGCACGTAAACCTCCTCGCGAAGCTCGTTGCGCCGGCCGGTTCCCGCAGTCTCCTCAGCGCGACAAGTGCGAAACGCTGTCCGGCATGACGTAACCTCTCGGCCTGCGTTGGCGTATAAGGGGATGAACGGTCCCGGCCGGCAACCCCAACCGGGACTGTGGCGTGTTTCTCATGATTGCGAGCACGTGCGAAAGACCTTTTTCCAGGCGCACCAACGACAAATCCGGTAGAATGGGAAAGGACCAAAGCGATGAATCGTAATACGTTGATAGCCATTCTGATCGTCGGCCTCTGTCTCGGCGCCGGGCCCGCGTGGGCCGGACGGCTGGCAACGTCCGAAATCAGCGCCGACGCCAATTGGATCGTGCATATCGATCACGAAACGTTCCTTCGCTCCAGCATGGGCAAGCTCGTCCGAGCCGAGTTGAACGCACAGGGCATGCAAGAGAAGATGCAGAGCTTCACGACCATCTTCGGCTTCCATCCGCTCGACGACGTTCGCGACGCCACGCTCTACGGAGCGGACGGGGACCGCAAGAAGGTCGTCGTCCTGATCGATGGGCAATTCGACCAGGACAAGCTCCTGGCCCTGGTGCGCATGAACGCTCAGCACGCCGAGCTCGACCACGACGGCATTACCATCCATCGCTGGCTGCACGAAGAGAAGAACGCAGAGGAATCCACGAGCCAGATGATGTACGGCTGCCTCTACGACGGCCATCTGGTCGTCATGAGCGGCGACCTCGACGTCACGAAGCGTGCCATAGACGCAGTGCGCAGCCGCACGGCAGAGGCTCCGGTGGACCTTCTGGCCGCGGTGGCATCGGACGGGGACGGCGTCTTCTTCCAGGTCGTGGGCACGGGCGTCGGGACCATGGTAGGCGAAAAACCGCAAGCGGCCCTGCTGCGCCAGACTGAAGCGCTTCGCCTGCACTTCGGGGAAACGGCCGGCAAGGTCTTCGTCAGGATCGCGCTCGACGCCAAATCTCAGGAGATGGCACAGAGCATGGGCCAGATGCTCCAGGGCATGGTCGCCATGGCGACCCTGGCCGGCCAGGACCAACCGGCGCGGGTCGAGATGCTCCGCACGATGCAGCTTTACACCGAAGACAAGACGACGCACGTCCGCTTCGAGGCCCAGGCACAATCGTTATTCGATTACCTCAAGAAACAGTGGGAACAAACAAAGCAACAGCCCGAACCCACGTCGTAGACTCCGGCGGCCCGCACGGCAAAGAAGCGCTGCGCGGTCTCAGCGACGAAGAATTGGCCCGGCAGGCGAAACGGGGCTGCCGGGCTTCTTTTGCCGAGCTGGCCAGGCGCTTTGCACCTCGGCTCCAGGTCTTTCTGTGCCAGAGAACCGACGACCACCATGAAGCCGAAGACCTGGTGCAGGACACCTTTGTGAAGGCCTGGCAGAACATCGGGCGCTATCGCGAGGCCTACCGGTTTTCGACGTGGCTGTACACGATCGGCGCGAGGCTGGCGGTCAGTCATCACCGCAAGAGATGCGTGCGGTTGCGGGCCGTCCCGGCGCCGCTGGAGCGACCCGGTCCGGCGGAGGCCGCCGGCAATCGGCAGCGATCCGATGACCTGTGGACGCTGGCGCGAGAGCTGTCGGCACTTCAGTATCAGGTGCTCTGGCTCAAGTACGGCCAGGAGATGTCCGTTAAGGAGATTGCCCGGGCGATGCGACGGTCTCAGGTCAGCGTGAAGGTCTCGCTGCATCGAGCCCGGGTCAACCTGTTGAACAAGTGGAACGCCGAGCATGACGAGGCAACCGGCACAGACGTATAGATCGGGAAACGCGCCCGCTATCATAGGATTGGGAGGTGCATGATGCTTTGCTGGTTTCATAGATTTATGATTTCCCATGCCGCCGATTCCGACCGCGAGCTTGTGCGCTTTACGCAACGGCACATCGCCCGATGCGCCAGGTGCCGGCGTTTTCACGACGAATGGAAACGGCTCGGTCGAGACCTGCGGGTCCAGGCAGCCCGCCTGACACCCGCCTCGGGACAAGTGGCCGCACAGATTTCCCGGGCTCTTGCTGAGCCACCGCGCCCGTGCGTGACCTTATCGGCGAGACTCAAGTGGGCCGCGGCGGCATGCCTCGTTGTCGCAACGCTGATCAGCTTCGCCGTTGTCATGCGAACGAATCGATCTCCCGAACCCCCCAGTGTACCGACACCGACCATTGGCTTGACCGAAGCACAATTGAAGACCGTCTGGCGGCGTCTGGCGAAGCATCCCCTGGCCACCGAGCTGGACAATCTCACTTGCGAAACGGAATCCGGCGTGCGTTTCCTGGTCGCCTGCCTCGACGTCAGTCCCGTCCTCGAGGAGCCGGTCCCGCCGCGCTGACCCGTCATCCCGGTCACACTCCAGGCCGTTGAACAGTTCCGTATTGACAATCCCTGCAAACCCTGGCCTATTGGTGGGCCGGATGTCTGAAGGGTCACCCGTTATGCCAGGATACAAACCAACACAGTTCTTCTTGGGCGTGGGTCTGACGCTGACGCTGGCGCTGTCCGTGGCGCTCTGGCGCCTGGGACTCGCTGCCGTCTATGCCTATCTCGGGGGCGTCAACCTGGCTACGCTGATGTTCTACGGATACGACAAGCACCAGGCCCGCGCCGGCGGCCTGCGCATCCCCGAGGTCGTGCTGCACGGGGCCGCCCTGCTCGGCGGCACGCCGGGAGCCGTCGTCGGGCAGATCCTGTTTCGACACAAAACCTGCAAACGCAGCTTCAGAATGGCCTTCGCGGCAATCATAGTGCTTCAGATTGGCGTAGTCTTTGCGTACTGGCACTTCGTTCGGGGTTGAGAAGAGATGGACTCGTTCCCTGCCCACGTTGAGTTTCAGAGACCCTGGCGCAGCTACCAGCAGCGGGTGCTGTCGGAACTGGCGGCTCACCTCGACGACAACCACCTGCACATCATCGCCGCGCCGGGCTCGGGCAAAACGGTCCTGGGGCTGGAGGTAGTGCGGCGGCTGAACCGCCCGACGTTGATTCTCTCTCCGACCGTCGCCATCCGGGACCAGTGGGTGGACCGATTCATCCAGATGTTCACCGGGGAGCGCGACGGCACGCCCCACTGGATCTCCAAGAACATACGCGACCCGCGCTTTCTTACCGTATCGACCTACCAGAGTCTTCACAGCGTTTACACAGGGCAGCCGGAAGAAACGCCCGACAACGAAGACGACGGAGAGTCCGACGATAACAGTGCTCCTACGGCAACTGGCTCGGTTGGTGCCGGCCGGGAAGCGTTGCTGCAGGCGGTGACACGTCTGGGCGTCCGCACTCTCGTGCTCGACGAAGCCCACCACCTGCGCCACGAATGGTGGAAGTGTCTCGTCGACCTGAAGAAACACCTCACAGACCCCGTCGTGGTTGCCCTGACCGCGACGGCTCCGTTCGACGTCTCCCCGCAGGAGTGGCAGAGGTACGTCGATCTGTGCGGACCGGTGGACGCTGAGATTTCCGTCCCGGAACTGATCCGGCAGCAGAACCTCTGTCCGCATCAGGATTACGTGTATATGTCCCTGCCGGTGCGCGACGAGCGCGACGAGATCGGCGCCTTTCGCCGGGACGTGGACAAGTTCGTACAGGACCTCCTCGCGAATGACCGGTTCGTTGCAGCGTTGGAAAGTCACCCTTGCGTGAAGGAGCCTAAGGCCCACGCCGAAGAGATTCTCTCAACGCCGGGCTTTTACTCCAGCATCGCGTTCTTCCTCAAGCGTGTGCGGGGCCGCCCGCCGCGAAAGCTGCTTCGGATCATCGGTCTGTCACCCAGGAGATGCCCGTCGCTCGACCTGGAGTCGCTGGAGATTCTGCTGACGGGCTGCCTCTACACCCGCGCGAAATCCTTCGCCGAGCACAAGGAGTTGATGCGTCAGATCCTGCGGGACGCCAAGCGCATCGGCGCCGCCGAGCGCAGACGAATCAATCTCAGCAACACGGGGCGAATCGCGCGGCTGCTGATCCGCAGCGCTTCCAAGCTCAAGAGCATCGAGGAGATCGTCAGGATCGAGAGCGAGGTTCTCGGGCCGGACTTGCGCATGGTGGTCCTGACCGATTTCATCCGGCGGGCCGATTTCCCCAGGGACCCGGGCGACGCCAAACCGCTCAAGCGCCTTGGAGTGGTGCCGATCTTCGAACAAATCCGCCGCGCCCACGCCGAGACGGTGCAGCCGGGCATCCTCACCGGCACGCTGACGGTCATCCCCGCGCAATCGCAGGAGCTGCTCCGCAGTATCGCGCCGCAGGTCGGAATCGACCCGGCCGGCATCACCTTCAGAGCCCTGCCCCACGACCAACGCTACTGTGAGGTCGGCGTGCGCGGGGCCGACAAGCACCGCATGGTCAACCTGATCACCCGCCTGTTTCGCCAAGGGGGGGTCACCGTCCTGGTGGGCACGGCGTCTCTCCTGGGCGAGGGTTGGGATGCACCGTCGGTCAACGCGCTGGTCCTGGCCAGTTTTGTCGGGTCCTTCATGCTGTCCAACCAGATGCGCGGCCGGGCCATCCGCACCCAGGACGGCAACCCGTCCAAGACCGCCAACATCTGGCACTTAGTGTGCCAGGAAGAGGGCGTGCCACAGAGCGGCGAAGATTTGGAGACCCTGACGCGCCGCTTCAAATCGTTCGTCGGCGTCTCCTTCACCACCGGGCAGATCCAAAGCGGTCTGGGCCGGCTGGGTCTGGGCAAGGCGCCTTTCGACAAGGCCAGAATCGGCCGTATCAACGGCGTAATGACAGAGAAATCCCGTGACCGGGCCCGGCTGGCGGCCGAATGGCAGCGCGCCCTGGAGAGTGCCGAAGGACATGGCATGACCGAGCAGGTCGCCGCCTCGCAACTCGTCCTGCCGCGCGATTTCGTCTTCACCCGAACGATCCTGGCCCTTCTCTGGCAAGGCTGGTTCTGGGGCCTGTTCACTTTCTCGCTGGTGATGCGCTCCGCCGAAGGCACGTCAGAGAGAATGACGTTGAAAGGCCTGCTGCTTCTGACCGCCGTCGCGTCGGCCCTGGCGGCACTGGTCGCGCTGCCCAGGCTGCTCAAAGCCCTGTGGCTTTTTCTCAGGCATGCACCGGTCGCATCGAGCATGAAACAAATCGGCAAGGCCCTGGTCCGGTCGCTGGCTCACGCCGACCTCATCGAAACCAGCCGCTGGCGTCTGAAAATCGTGGCCCAGCGCCGGGACTACGGCTTCGTAAGCTGCTCGCTCAAGGGCGGAACCACCCGCGAGCGGTCCCTCTTCTTGGAGGCGCTTCAGGAAGTTCTCAGCCCGATTGAGAATCCGCGCTACCTGCTGGTGCGAAAGAGCCCGCTGGGCCCGCTGTTGCGCCGGGACTACCATGCCGTGCCCAAGGCCCTCGGCCGGAACAAGGACCTGGCCGAGCACTTCGCCAGGATGTGGTCGAAGTTCGTCGGGCCGGTCGATCTCGTCTACACCCGCAAAGAGGAAGGCCGCAAACGACTGCTCAAGGCCCGCGCCGGTTCCCTGTCCTCCGGGTTCCAAAGCCGCTCCGAGCGCATCCGATCCTGGCAGTAATCTTTCCCGCCGCCCCGTCACGTCCGGAAACTGCTGTTACCACGACCCCCGACAGCGCCTTTATACGGGTGAAGGGAATCAGATAAACGAACCTGAAGCCTGGAATTCTTTGACGGAGGCTAACAAGATGGCACGCATAGGGTCTATCCACACATTTCCAGTCGCGGCGCGCGAAAGTCAGAGGGCCAACCACGCAGGACGTCCGAAGGGGCAACGCACAGCAATCTTTCTCGCCCTCCTGATGCTGTGCGTTCCGGCTGCGTCCGCCGCCGGCGCGACCGGTCCGGGAATCGGACTGAAAATCGGAGCGCAAACGCTCGACCACCCCGTCGACGGCGACAGAACCACGCGGGCCCGTTACGAACTGGAGTTCTCCAGCCCTCGCTTCTGGGACGACTATCTGGACGTCGCTTTGACCGTGGGTGGTTCTTCGCTGGGTAGCGTATCCGACTACGAGTCCGGTTGGGAATACGATGCCTATTATGATGACGACGTTTTCGTCGAGAAATTCTATGAGGACGACCTCAGCGTGATCGACCTTCGCCTGGCGGCCCGTTGGTACCCTCTCGGCGAGAGCCGCGGCATCGAGCCCTATCTGGGAGCGGGCGTCGGCTACTTCTGGTTTCTGAACAACTGGGAGGACCGGTATTCAGAGACCTTCCAGGACCCGCCCGGCTCCGGCGACTGGTACAAGGTCACCTTCAAGGACGATGACCGTGAAACGGTGGCCGACGGGCTCTTTCCCTTCGTGATGGCCGGGGTGACCGTGCCCATCGGCTCGAACGCGGAGTTGTTGTTTGAGTTCCAGTACGATTTCGAGAAGGAAGATTCGGGATTTGATTTAGGCGGCCCGATCTACATGGCCGGGGCGCGCTTTCGGTTTTAGCCCAACCCCAAAAACGCAACGGGCCGGCGCACGCAAGCACCGGCCCGTTTGTTTTTTCCCGGCAAAGACGCTGCCGGTCAATTCGCTTTCTGCCGTTTGAACGTCATCTCGCCGCGCGGCGACGAAGCACGCCAACCATCCGATTCGACGGGATATTCCTTGACCTTGAACGTGTTCTCGTCCACCGTGATGTACACGTGCTCCATCCTCTGTTTGGTGCCGTCGGGCTGGAGACGCTCACTGCGGTTGGCCAGCCCTTCGTAGTCCTCGTCCCAGGTGCCGTTCCAGGTCCCGCCCATGTTGTCGGCGCCGACCTGGATGACTTCCTGGCGTGAAGGCACAAACATGATCATGCCGTGGTAACGGAGATCGCCCATGGTCACATCGACGGTAATGACATGTTTGTCGAGTGCCCATTTGTATTCGAGCGTGCAGGACTGTCCCTGGTCGTCGGTCCCTTTCCACTTGCCGATCACTGCATCGTATCCCGCCTGCGTGACCAGTTCGCCCAGACTCTCCTGGGCCACAGCGGGAACACTCGACATCGTAAGAACGGTGAGACAAATCAAAAACGCAGATGTTCGCCACATGACAACTTTCCTCTCTCATTTCGCAGCCGGCGCGTGCCCGCCCGGCCGGCCTCGGTCCTTTGAATCGTTCGCAGCATCGCCGCTATTTCTGGCGCTTGTACGTCAGGGTGCCCCAGGCCTCGGAGGCCCGGTAGCCGCTGTCCTCGACGGCATACATGGCGACCTTCATGGCGTCGGCGTCCACTCTGGAGTGGACCAGCTCGGCCTTCATGGTCTCCCCGTCGGCGCGCGTATGCTCCATACGATTGACCGCTTCGCCGTAGTCGTCCCTCCACGTGCCCTTCCAGGTGCCGCCCTTGTTGTCGGCGCCGACCTGGATAATCTCCTCCCGCGAGGACACCAACATGACCATGCCGTGAAGCTTGAAATCGCGCATCTTGAAATCGACCAGGATAACGTATCTGTCGAGTCCCCATTTGTACTCGAGCTCGATCTTGTCCCCCTCGTCGGTGGTGGCGGCCCATTTGCCGAGGATCCAGTCATAGCCGCCTTCATAGACCAGATCGCCGAGTTTGTCCTGCGCCGCCGCGGGGATCGCAGCAATCGCCAGCACGGCCAAAATGGCAACAAACACACTTTTCACACTCATGGGGTTCTCCTTTCTCATCTCTGGATCTTGTGGTGCCGCCCTTTCTCCGGCATCTTCTTGCGGAAGGTGTCTGATTGGCTCAAACACCACTCACCAATATAACAAGCATCCCCGTGTTTTGCTTTAGCCAAGGTCAAGTTTTTTGCGGCGGCAAGCAGCGGCGCTGCGAAAATAGGCCTGCGCGTTTTGGGTAGCGCATCTGCACGTAATGGGGTTGTTCCTGCCGAATCCGAGTGATATTATGGGGCATGAGAGTAGGTTTGCGCCCTGTTGTAGGCTAATGTGGAGGTGTGTGATGCCGACCAGGGGACCGGAGGTAGGACGTACACTGGCGGCGGCGTTGGGCATTTGTGCGGCTGCGAGGCGGATTCTTGGGCGTCTTGGCACCAGGCGGCCCGCCGTAGACTGTCCATGTACCGTAGGAGGACCGCAAACATCCGATGCGACTCTCTTAAGCACGCCTGCGCTCCAGCCGATGAACGTGGTGTCGCGGTGCATCAACGTCTTGAGCAAAGGGCAAGTGACAGGCATGAACCGGCTCGCAGCCAACCGTATTCCCGGCATGGCACATCTCGTTTCGACCGGCGGCCTGCGGGTCCGTCCGGTTGCATGTCGTATCAATCAATGTTGTCAACGAAACCAGCATAGTGATTGTCTGTGAAAGGAGAAGCATTATGGGCACGAAAGTAATGGGCCTGCTGTTGTGTGTGACCGCCCTGCTGGCGGGGCCGGTCCAGGCGGAGTTTTGGGCCATCTCCGATTATGACCTGGCGCATACGAAAGACACGAGCGTAACACCGCCAAATTACTGGCTGGAAGGTTTTACCTTCGCAGATCACGACATCCCTCTGGAAGACCTCGTGGTGGGCACGACAACGGGTGTGGTCAACGTAAGCGCCGACACGTACGACTTCGGCATGGTAGACGATTTCGAGTTGAATGACACCTTTGCACCTCGCAACGGGGCCAACCCACCGGAATTCCAGACGAGGAACTTCGGCGGTTCGCCGACCTGGCAAGACACTAACGGAGCCGACAAGTTCGATTTCTTCATCTTCGAAGCCGGCGCCAACGACGAGTTTACCGTCCAGCCCATCTTCCCGGATGGCACTCTGGGCCAGAAGGTCGTCGTGCCCTCAAGTAAGTGGAGAGACACCGGGCCGGAGCCGATGCCGGATCTGACCAAATCAGGGGGAGACAACAACAATCAGCAGATCGCAGGTATCGCATTCAAGATCACCGACCTCAAAGACGAGAATGGTGACGTGCTGGCCAACGATGCGATCATCGAAGGCTTGCAGTTCACGAGTCCCGGCATGGACCCGAGTTGCATCTGCGCGGTTCGCGGCACTCCGTTTGCGTCTGCGCCGGATCCGGCCGATGAAGCCACGGTCACCAAAGTCTGTCCCATCCTGATGTGGGCCGAGGGGATGGATGCTGTCTCCGAAGACGTCTACTTCAGCGCGGACATGGCTGAAGTCGAAAATGTCGATGCCTCGGCCTTGCTGGCTACGGTCAGTCAAGCCAGTTCGTTGGTCTGCATCCCCGGCGGCACCTACGCCGACGGCCTGGCCCCCGGCACCTACTACTGGCGCGTCGTAACGACCACCGCAAGCCAGGAAGTCATGGCCGGGCCGATCTGGAGCTTCACCGTCATCGGTGCAGAAGCCTCCGACCCGACGCCTCCGGATGCCGGTCTCTTCGTCGATCCCGACGCCAATCTCAGTTGGAGCGCCGGAGCCGACGCGATCATCCACTACATCTACGTCGGCACTGACCTCGACACGGTTGCCAACGCGACCGACATGACCGGCGCCACCACGGACCCGACGTACGATCCGCCGGCCGCTTTTCAACCGGGTACCACGTACTACTGGCGCATCAACGAATTCGACGGCACCAACACCACCAAGGGCACCGTGTGGAGCTTCACCACCGTCCCCGCCGGCGAAGGCGGCCTCAAGGCCGACTACTTCACCGGTGAGTTCTATCTCTTCGGCGACCCGGTGGC
>Ga0272442_10006002_pt1 | contig 16112 bp, 11 predicted proteins | sample SSMForm2O_FD_200262 | JGI IMG/M metagenome (GOLD analysis project Ga0272442, IMG submission 200262) | Marine sediment archaeal communities from Little Sippewissett salt marsh, Falmouth, MA, United States - SSM-Form-2O | ecosystem: Environmental > Aquatic > Marine > Wetlands > Sediment ...
GGATTCAATTACATTTTACTGATCTCTTTGGTAGTCTAAGGGTTGTTCATATCCCTGCAAATCGATTTATAGAAGATGATGTTATTTCACATGGTTCAGGATTTGATGGATCATCAGTAGGATTAAAGCAAGTTGAAAAATCTGACATGATAGCATTACCTGACATTGATTCCTTTCTTGTTTTACCACATGAGATAAACGAAGCAAGAATTCTAGCAGATGTTTGTGGTACTGATTATCAACCATCAGTTGTTGATCCTCGTTTTGTGTTAAAACAAGCAGTTAACGCAGCTCAAAACCAAGGATTTGATGATATTATCATTTCTCCAGAAATGGAATTCTTTATTCTATCAGATAAAGAAAAAAACCATTATGAACCAATGGCCAATCAAGGATATTTTGCACCTCCACCACTTGACGACGTAAAAGAATTTAGAAAAACGGTTTCTGAATTACTGTTAAAAAGTAACATTCAAGTCAAGTATCATCATCATGAAAATGGGCGTTATCAACACGAAATTGAAATAAAACCGTTATCTGCAGTGGCTGCTGCAGATTTTTGCATGTATTTTAAATATCTTTCCCGAGATATTGCATCTGTAAATAACCTTCAAGTAACTTTTATTCCAAAACTGTTTGCTGATGAAGCAGGAAATGGGATGCATGCCCATATCAAACTAGTAAAAAATGGAATTAATACGTTTTTTGATAAGCAAAATAGATATTATTTAAGTGAAACAGCAAGATATTTTATTGGTGGAATACTCCATCACGCGAAAAGCATTGCAGCTTTTGCCAACCCAACCGTAAATTCATATAAACGATTAATTACTCACATCGAAGCCCCATTATACATTGCCTGGGGGCAACATAATAGAAGTAGTCTAATCCGCATCGCGGCAAAACAAAATGTTGATGTTGAGGTTAGAAATGGTGATCCATCGGCTAATCCGTATTTGTTCTTCGCATCCTTAATCCACGCAGGTTTAGATGGTATCAAAAATAAATACGAATATGATCCTATAGATCAGAATATCTATGAAATGTCAGAAAACGAATTGCGAACATATAATATTAAAAAGCTTCCTTCAACGTTATTAGAATCTCTACAAGAACTTGAACAAAATAAATATCTTAAACAGGCAATGGGTGAAGAACTTATCCATTGTTATGTTGAACGGAAACGAAAAGAATTAAATGATTATCTTTCAGAAGTTTCCGATGTTGATATCAAATATTATATGCATTGCTAAAAATGATGAGAAAAGATGAAATCACTTTCAGATGCAAAAATATTTGGTGGAATAGGTACAATTCTCTTACTTGTAGGAGCCCTTATCCCTCAAAATGGATTCGTTGTTGTAATTGTTGGATTCATCCTTCAATTTATTGCAGTTAAACATATATCAGAACATGTTAAAGAAAAATCTATCTATCCAATTATTTAATTAATTTCATTTTTACAATCATAGCAGTTGCCAGTTTAATTATCATTATGATAACAACGATCGGATCACAAGGAGGATTAACCTATTTTACTTCTCTTGAAGGCATGGATGCCGCAAATCCAAAAGAAATCCTGCCATATTTGTCTCCATTGTTCAGTGGATGTCTTCTTGCTATTGTTGCCGTATAGATTTGAAGCATTCTTGGGGCGATCTATTTAAGAAAAAGTTATGATTCAATCGCAAAACACACAAACGTTGAATCATTTAAAAAAACAGGACTCTTAGACCTCATTGGTACAGCAACGATAATCATTGCTGTTGGAGATTTCATTATATTTATTGCATGAATTTTTGAAATCATCAGTTATTTCAATTTACCAGATTCTGCACCGATACATAATAGTGAAAATACCGATATACTGGATCAATAAAACTACTGTTTCAAAGATTAAACCGGTCGATGATTTTTAATTGTTTCAAGAAAATTAAATGAGAAAATCGTATTATGATGAGCACTAATTGGTCCATCAGCGAATGCAATTTTGAACTCGCCTGTAGCTGGACAAGCAACCCATTGCCACCAAGTTGTCCAATCTGTTCTGAATTGTAAGAAAAATTTCCATAATAGATCATATCCACCATGATATACTTGTCGAACCATGTACGTTGTGGAATTAATATCGAGCTTACCCCACTGTGATTCGATACCTTTGCTTAATGCTTTATAATGATTCCATACGATAATCCAAGGATCAGGTTCATCAGTTAATAAACTCATCCAATAAGAGATGTGATTTGGATTGTAATAGGTTCTTTGGGTTTCTGCCATAGATGGATCTAAAAAACAATTTGTTCTTCGAACAGTATCTTTAATTTCCCAAAATGGAAAATAGGATTCTGATGGATTATCCCAAGTTCCCGTATAAATTTGATGTGCAGTGGTTTCAACTGCAAAAGCATGAGGTTTTTTCGCATCTGAGACAATAAAATTATAGCCAAATGTTTTATCACGAGTAAGGATGGATATAGCATCTTCAGCAGTATCAGCCTTGTAAAGCGTTTCAAACAAACGTACTCCCATTGGTGCACCATGTTCTGTTTGATCATTATTTGGAGACCACATGTTACTTACCGCTATCCCCATCTCATTAATTCCATCTTCAACGACATAACCTGCAAATGTTGGATAGAGAAATGCATTATATTCATCGCCAGATGGATCAGCAACAACGATCAGTGGAGAATTCTGAACATATTCATTTGATACAGGGTCTTTAATTGTTAATGGGAACTCTAGACTTCTCATATGAACAAGTTCTCCATCTTTTGTTGCTTCCCCCCATGCAGCTAAACTTGAACATCGAGAATATGCTGCACCTTCAGCAATCCAAATACATGCCACATCATAAAATGAAATACCTAATGCATCTGCAGTTCCCCTCATGTAATCAATCGATTCCTGTGAGACAAATTGTTTCTGTTTTTGCCATAAGGTAATGAGATCAGAAAATGAAATACCCTCTTCTTGATAAAAATTGAGAAACGCTCTCTTGTTAATAGTAAATTCTTTTTGAATAAGAGAACCAAGTTGATAGCCCATTTCATAAAAACTTCCATTCAAATATACAATAGTGATATCCTGTATATCCCATCGTCGTACATTTTCAAACGTTCCAGATTGGATATAAGGATCATTGGATTGTTTTGGTTTTGTTAATTGTATTTGAGTGCCTAGCCCTGGTTGAATACATGGTGTTAGTATAAACGAAAAAAGAATGAAAACACATATACTCTTCCTCCAAATATTCATATGAAATGAACCCCCAAGTTATATCATTTGATATTTTCTGGTATATTATATAATGATATTTCATTATTTAATATTTATCATAAATTATCCATTATTTTATTAAAAAGTATTAAAAAGTATTAAAAAAAACATAAAAATTTGAATTTACACAAAAAAAAATTTTTAATTTTATCCCTTTCTAATTGCTACCAACACCATACTTCTCATTAATAGGTGTTTGAAAAAACGTTAAATCTACTTGACCCCAATCATCTGCATCATGTTTCCCATGCGATCCATCAGAATAATCAAGTAGGTACAAGCCAAACTTATTATAATTCATTACACTCGCATAAGTACTCCAATATTCTATAGCATCCATTCGTGCTCTCATTTTTTGAATAAAAGGTAGATTATTTCTTCCAACCTGACTGGCATTATCAATCCCCGCATGATAATCTGGATTTAAACTTAAAGAATGACCAAGTTCATGTAAAACAGCTACTGCCATTGCTAATCGTTTCATCCTTGGAGTCAGTGCTGGAGGAAAAAATACTTTTGAATAGAATTCATAATTACTAGGAATAGATATAACATCACTATGAAGCTGGTTTGTTTGAGCAAAGTTCCATCCACCAGAATGATGAATCACCACATAACGAAAAACCCCTTTTCTACAATCAGCAAAATGATATTTATAAAAACTTGACAACACACCACTCAGAGGAGAAAGATATTCTTCGATATACGGCAGATATTCACCCCCATTTATTGTAGACCCCATTGGCCAACCATCATCAATGATTACCGTTATATCATGAGGAGTGAAGACATCCATAAGCATCCATTGTGACTCTTTCCAAAATACATGCTCCATAGCAAATAATCCTGGCCCTTTTTCCATGAAATCAACTTCTAAATAGATTTCCTTACGGAATGGATTGGCTAGCCATTTTGCAAGAGCATATTCCTCAATGTTTTCTAATCCATCTTGATCTGGATCTAATCGTGAATGGTTATCAAATGAAAAGGGATCATATCCCCATTTCCATTCCCAAGCGGTTGGAATGCCATCTAAATCTGGATCTAATAGTCCATCATCGATTGCTGGATCTGTTCTTAAGACATTAATCTCAGTCCAATAAGGTATGTTATCCCCATCTTGTTCGGTTTGGTAAATACTAAACCATAATTCATAATCAGATCCAATGTAATGCCCATAACCATCAGAATCATTCATAGAATCATCACCCATCCATCGACCCGAACGAAAATCATACATAAGGTCAATTTCTTCGACAACAGTTTCTTTTTTATTAAATAATCCTGATTGTTTTTCAATAATTTGAAAGGTGATATCAACGTATTCAGTTTCATCCTCAACGAAACGATTTACTTGCCAACCAGCAAATCCCGTATCCCAATCTGATATATCTATACTATCCCAGCTTACTTCATCAAAGAGAGCTTTTACATAATACAACGGTTTTTGCCTCCAAGAAATACCTGGTTTTCTCATGGTTTCTTCTATATTTCTCTTATGTACTCGTTGAATTTCTATTGAAACAGCTTGATTAATCGCATCTGGACTAATCGTATCATTTATTTGGAAATCATCCAAAGTTATATCTTCAGATAATGTATCAATTTCAGAAGGGAAAAGATAAACAAAGAGTATTGCTCCAACAATAAAGATAAGAGTAAAAATAAAAATCACTAACATATATTTGTTAATCAGAACTGATAATTTTTGCATGTTTTTTGATTTTTTATCATTTACATTCATTTTGGCCTCAATTAATATTTTCTCTGTATAACATATATTAATTATCAATCAATATATAAAAATACTTCTAAAAATAGTTATTTACAGAATATCTGTAATTTTTGGTAGATATAACCATTTATGAAGTTTTTTCACGGTTACATAATAATAATTGCGAATAGCATTGGGAAACTTTTCCGAAATATCTTGTATTATTGTATTCAATTCATCTACTGATTGAAGATGAAATTCCAATTCGAGGTGAGATTCTCCTGTTGTTTCATCAATACATATCAAATTTGGATTTTTGCAAATATATTCTATTATCTGTTTTCTGAACGAAAATTCCTTTAAAAAAAGATACACTTTGAAATCTCGATAGCCAAGTTTTGAAATATCCAGTTCAACCCGAAATGCTTCGATAATTCCGGTTTCTTTCATTTTATTGATTCGATAGCTAACCTGTCGAGCACTAATATTTAATTTTTTAGCAATGTACGTTAAAGACATTTGAGCGTTATCAGCAAGCAGATTAAGAATTTTAGCTTCTATTTCATCAATTTGAACATGCTGTTGATTTCCAGAAAGGTGAACCGTTTTTTCTGGAATTTTTGGAGATTCTGATTTTAAATAACTCAGGGGTAAATGAATTTCGTTTAAATAAAAAGCCATAGATTGTCTCTCAAAATAATAACCAAATTTATTTTGGATTTCATTCCAAATAGAATAAAATTTTCTCATATCCTTTAAACCAAATAATACTGAGAGATCAAATGGTCCATAAGTGGATACAATGATGAATGTGTATTTATTATTTACAAAAAAATTAATAATTTTTTTTTCTATATCTGGCGTAACATATTGATATACAAAATGAAAACGAGGGGAAATAAATCCTAATTTATATAAATCTATAACCGTGTAAAATGATTTTATTATGCCTAATTTTTTTAATCGATTTATTCTATAAGATACAATACTTTTTGATAACCCAACCCTTTTCCCAATCTGAGAAAGAGATTGTCTGCAGTCCATATCGAGTTCGAATAATATTTTTTTATCTTTTACATCAATTTTATTCACAATGATAATAATGTTCATCCCTTTTTAAAAAACTTTCCTATTTTTGAACAAAATACAATTGAACAATTAATAAATGTAAAATTGTTTTAATCTATCTCAAAATAAGAGATCGTCATAAAAACCAATCAAATCATGGCCTGTTTATCTTTACAAAATCAACAATTATTATTTACGTTACATATTATTAACAGATGTTTATCAAAAATTTTTGTACATTTCAACAATATTTAATCAATTTAATAACTTTTGTACAATTATAAAATGAAAATAACTTTATGCTCATTCAATGATATTAATCTGTTGGTAATAATCAGTAGTGGATTATATGATCAATCAAGAATATAATTAAACGCCTTAATTTCTTTAATTATTGCCCTTCTTGTTTTTCGTATTTACCCCTCCACTACTCCATATTACCAAATAAAAAATATTAAAGGGGGCTAAATAAAATGAAAGGAAAAACGATAGTAAATTTGACAATACTTCTTATTGTCGTTGGGCTGATGATTTCGGTTTCTGGATCTGCTATTCTGCAGGAACCAACAAGTCAAGAAAAAACAGTGAAAACACTTGAAATAAAAAATATCTCAACCAAATATTCCCAAGTAACCGAAACACTTGAGTTCTCCAGAGAACCTGCAGTATTATATGAACCCAAAGGAAGCCAGAATCAATTGGGGATTGATACTTCAGTAATGGCATTTGAAGGAATGGATGCACTACACCCTCACCTAGCAACAGATGGTGGCGGGAATATCCTGTTAGCCAGTGAATCATATGAGAGTGCATTTAACACCGATGTTCATTTTCGGTTCTCAGTTGATGGAGGTGCTTCGTGGTTACCTGGTGATGGAACATATTTTTTTGATTTAGCAAGTATTGGTATCGTCGCTGAAAAACCGGTGATAGATTTTTCTGGTGATTTAGGAGGCATTGGTTCATTTATAGACATAAATAATGGTGGTATTCCTCAATTCGATTTTGAAGATATTGTTGACCCAGAAGCGGGTGATGGATGGACTCTTTTAACTTGGATTGCAGAAGATGAAGTAGATAGTTGTGATGTTGCTGGTTGGAATAGTCAATATTCACCGTTCCCAGAGTTTTCAAAAGGACTAGTTGCCTATACCGGCAATATTGATGGTACCACAAATGTGTTGTATCTAATATGGCAGAATAGCGAAACTGGCGGTACAGGAATTTGGACGGGATCAGGTGATGCAGACTACGAATGGGAAAATCTAAAAACTGATAACGATCTAGTGACCGGTATGCATTGGGAGGCTTATGAGATTTCTTCAAATCAAGGTGAATTTGAGGATGGCGTCGAAATTGATTGGTGTCAACTTGATGGAACTGATGATTGGTGGCAGAATCAAGACTGGTATGGATCCGATGTAATTGAAGGGGCGAAACATCCGGATATTGATGCTGCTGATGGTAAAGCCTATTGTGCATTTGAATTTAATGATGGAATTTCTTGTGCTTACTCCAATAATAATGGTGCGAGTATGGAAATAAAAGAGATTTCTTCAACCGGGTCAAATCCACATGTTGCCATAGCCGGAGATAGTGTCATTATCACCTATGTGAATAATAACAATCTCATCTCGCTAATCTCTGAAGATTCTGGTGCAAGTTGGGAAGAAAGCACGGTGAATGATAATAGTGGGACCGTGATGGATGATACGCATAGTTCCCATGTTGCCGGAGGGAATTTCGTCTGGACAAATGAAGACACGGAGTATAGTACAATTCTTTTTGATGTAGCAGGGGTCGCAGTTCCAATTATTGAAATCGAAAGTGTTTCCGGCGGTCTTGGAGTAACCGCAGTGATTACCAATACCGGCACAGCAGATGCCAGTGATATTTCTTATAAAATTACGGCAACTGGTGGTCTTTTAGGTATGATCAATAAAGAAAACGAAGGAACCATATCTATTTCCGCAGGTTCAACAGAGTCTATTTCCTTGCCGATGATCATTGGAATTGGTTCAGTAACAATAGAGGTACAAGTTGGCTCTATTTCTGAATCAGTCACGGGTACACAGTTACTCATTTTCACAATGATATAAAATTCTATTTGTTGAAAACGGGTACTAAACCACCCTTCTTTCTTTTTTTATTTTTAATTTATTAATAATTTTTTTTATTGCTTATTGTAATAATGTTCAACTTTTTCAAAATACAATTTAAGTAATAAAAAACCATTTTTAATATGTAGAAAAATAATTAGAAAGAAGAGGGCGATTTCAAAAAAGGTAATATTTACATGGATTAGAATCATAATTTAGTTTAGCCTTCTCTTTTTTGTTATAAAATATTTCCCTCATACCCTCTTCTTTCTAAGAATGCTGGCCATTAGTAAACTAATTAAAAAATGGGTAACTCATGATATTCAAAAGATTCAATTATTTTTGGATCATTTCTATTTTGAGTGTTACTCGTGATACGATTTGATATGGTATATGCATCTAATATCGAACCATCAATAGGAATTAGTAATTCCTTTATCTCCATCATAGTTAAATCTTCTTGTAAATAGGATATTTCTTTATCCCATGGTATGATAACCGGCATTCGTTTCTTTTTATTATGAATTTTTTCAAGTAATTGATTCGCTTTACAGGTTATGATACTAAATGTGTTTACGTTTTCTTTAGTTTCAGGATTAGTCCATGATTCCCAAATACCTGCCATACTAAAAACGTTATGATTCTTCAAATGAATGTAATACGGGTAATTTCTCCCATTGTAATAACGCCATTCATAAAAACCATCCGCCGGAATTAAACATCGTCTTTTCATGATGGCAAATCGATAACTTGGTTTTTCAAAAATGGTATCTGCCCTAGCGTTCATGGTCTTTAACCGAATTTTTTCAGCATCCGAACTCGTTTTTATCCAAAAAGGAATTAGCCCCCAAGTAAATTCTTGAATACGATAAGGTTTTGTATTCGGTATTACTGGATGGTTCGGAAGGGAAAATGCATTGCGATAATATACCGGTTCAATTTTTTCTGGCTCATCAAACGATAGAATGGATTCGTAATGCTTATAATATTCAGGATTTAAGATGGTAATATTATAACACATAATTCTATCTTCCAAATATGTACTAATTTATAATTTATTAATTTGATCTATTACTGCTTTTGATTTATAATATCTTTTATTGTTGCTTGGGGATGATGGTATCTTTTCATTTTTTTTGTTATTACTCCTGCATTAATCGCTTCTTCAGGACACCAATGTAAACAAGCAAAACAATTAATACACTTATCCAACCAAACTGGAGTATCATTTTTCATTGATATATTATTCACTGGGCAAATCTTTTCACATATGCCACAAGACGTACACTGTTCATTTGCCACAAAACCTAGAGAATCCCATCCATGAAGTACTACTGCTTTTAACATCCCAAACAAACTTGGCAACATTCTCAAGAGAATTCCCAAGAGGACAAGGTAATACAAAGAGTTATTATGTTCAATCAAACCGGTTTTACGATGTTGCACATATTGCACGATTTGATGACATTTTTTATTCCATACTTCAAACATTTGTTTTTGTTTTTCAATAGGAATTTCCGAGTAACCAACCCCATTATGAGGCATTTTTATGGTAAAAGCACCAGAAAGCTCTTTGTTTATTGATAATAGAAATTTCTTTAGTTTTATCATTGTTTTTATCGGTAAAACTCCATACGTACAAACCGCAAAAATATACGCATCATCATTACTGTTTAATTTCTTAAGAAACTCTTCAATTAATAACGGTGCTTTAAAATCATAAATTGGAAATACGATTCCAATCACATCCGCTGTTGTTTTAACAACCTTATTTTCCATTAAAGAAATAATTGAGAGGAGTTTAGCGTTTAATCCAGTGGCTAGATCCTTAGCAACGATAAATGAATTACCGGTTCCAGAAAAAAAATAAATTTCAGTATTACTCATATTATCATTTTTCCTATTTTCTTTTACCAGGTATCATAATGTAAGCGTTCTTTGTTAAAACGATTTATGTTTTCTTTATGTTCATCAGGTAAACCAAGTGCAACTAATGAAAAAGGAACAATGTTTTCTGGTATATGAAATAGATTCTGTAATCCATCTATCCTCTTTTTTCTTGGATATACACCAATCCAACATCCACCTAATCCTAAATCATGAATTGCGAGTAATAAATTCTGAGTAGCCGCAGAACAATCCTGAACCGCCATGGAATCATGTTTTTCCAAATCTAGATCATAACACACAAGGATTCCTACAGCTGCCTCTTTCATCATCTGTGCATGTTCATGGATTTGGGGAATCTGTTTAAGTAATGTTTTGTTTTTAATGATAATGAAATGCCAAGGTTGTTCATTTCCTGCTGAGGGTGCATACATTCCACATTTAACAATTTCTTCTAATTGTTTATCTGATATCATGTCTTGCTTATATTTTCGAATACTCCGTCGCGTATTAATCGCAATAATTGTTTCCATTACATCTACTCCTAAAATTATATAATCTAAATCAATAGAATAATATAAATTTTTATTAAATTATTGAGCTAAAATGCTGGCATCAACTCATTTTATTTTCCAATAAATATCCTACAAAAACATAGTAAAAAAATGATTTAATAATTGAAGGATTTACAATTATAGAAAAATGATGATTGCATCGTATCTATAGATTTCACTTACAGAATACAGAATATTTAATAATATTGTAACATATATACTAAAATATAATATTCAATAATAAAAAGGATGAGCAAAATGAAAACATTAACAAAACACCTTATAATCCATTCAACAATTTTACTATTACTTAGTATTTCAATTATCCCACAAACACCGGGTAATTCAGACATCAATAATGAAGAACAGTATTCTTTTGTAACTGAATCTATGGCAATACAAGTAGTTAATCAAAAGATTACTTTATTAGAAAAAAACAGTATATTCACTATAAAAACACCTCCACAAATAATCAACAATAATAACCATATATCTGGATATCTCTATACCCTACAACCAAAAGGCTACATGGTTGTCGCTGCCTCAAAAGAATTACCCCCTATCATTGCATATTCATTCCAAAGTGAATTAGATCTACCACTTCCAACAAATGATCAGTTTTTTCAACTAATCAAGTATGATTTAACCCTTCGTCACAACGCTGTCGATAATCTACCATTACATATCCTTCAAGAAAGACAACTTGAATGGGACTTATTGTTAAATCCAAGCATTACCCTCGATAAAGATAAATACGAGCAATGGCCACCAGAAAACTCCACACCAACAGAAGGTTGGATACTAACGAACTGGCATCAAAACGCTCCATACAATAATTTCTGTCCTATTGATCTAAGTGGCGGACAAAGAAGTCTTGCAGGATGCCCAGCAGTTGCCATGGCTCAAATACTGAATTACCATCAAACCACAAATAATGTCACCTTCACTGATGATGACGACTATTACCATAATTATGGCGGAAATCAATATTGGATCGATGACGATTCAGAAATCTATGATTTCCCCTCCTATCCTCTCTTAAACAATTATCTAGATATCCTCTCAGATAAATATGAAAATAATGATCCACTGGATAACAATGATAAAGCAAGTCTCACATTTGCGTGTGGCGTTGCAGCACATCAAGTATTTAATCCATCAGGATCAGGAACTTTCGGAGTAAATCAAGCCTTTGATGCATACACAAAATTCAATTTTACAAATCATACGCTTCTTGATGAATCCAATGCTGATCTCTATCCACGGCTAATAGCAAATATCAAAAATGCAACTCCAGCACATTTAGCAATTGTAAACCCAGATTGGACTGCAGGACATAATCTTGTTATTGACGGATACAATACCAATGACTTTTACCATTTAAACTTTGGATGGGGAGGATCCTATAATGGATGGTACTTACTCCCAGATGATCTCCCATATGGTCTTACAGTAATTGAAGGAGTAATCATAAATCTATATCATAATGAATCAATTGAAGAACAAATAAACATCACCATTAATAAAGATTGGAATTTTTTCTCAATCCCACTTAATCAATCTCTTGAAAAATCACAGTTGACCATAATGGCTGATCATATTAATTATTCCTGGGATCAAGCAGTAACATCAGGCATAATCAATGATTATATCTTTGGTTGGAATCGCGCTGGACAATACTATACATTTGCTGATATATTCTATCCAGGTTATGGATATTGGATGTTTTCATATGAAAATTGTACATTATCCTTAGATAATCTAAGCATTGATTACGATGAATACATAACAATGACAGAAAGTGGATGGAATACCTTTGGAATATCCTATAATCAATCGGTCAATAAAGACGAATTAATCATAAATGATGAGTCATGGAATACTGCAGTAAATAATGGTTGGATTAGCAATTATGTATTCGAATGGAACCGAGAAGGACAATACTATGATTTTACAGATAATTTCAATCCAGGATTTTGCTACTGGATTTATACCTCAGATATATGTAACCTCCAACGAATCGAATGATAATTGAGCAGGACAGTTAAAAAAAATTCGACATTTATACTTATTATTAAAATTATCCAACGGACATATCACGGATTTTGATACCCTTCGGCTATAATCCAAAAATTAGTAATTTAAGAGGCCAGTTGTTTCAGATTAACGAATATACGATTTAATCAAATCTCTAATTATGGTAATAAGTCGTCTTTTCTATATCTATCTTATATTTTAAAAGTAGTAGTCAAATAATTGATATAACTAACCTTTCAAAAAAATGAGAAAAATATACATTTGCTGAAATAAGTATATCTTAACATTCATTAGAATACTTCTGAAAGTAACTAATTTCAAAAGGATAATCCGATAGTTCGAAAGATGAAATTGAAATATGGAATCATGTTTTTATAATAGTTATTTTAGCAAAAAACGAATGTTTTAAATTAAAATAGAATAATATCAAATTATTGAAAGAAAGTAATTTATCATCTTAAATAAAGGGAAAAATAAATGGATTTGGAATTTATTTGTTGTCCTATATGCAACGGTAAATTGGTTAAAAATAATCAAAAACTTTCTTGCAGATCATGTAGAAATAATTATCCAATAATAAACGATATACCTATTCTCCTTAAACAAAATACAGACAAAGAAAAAAATCCATTAGTATGGGACCAAATATGGAAACAAGATAGTACTAAAAAAAGATGCAAGGAATTATTTAAAAAAATAGAAATTTATTTAGAATTTTCAAAATTATTAGAAGAACCTCTAAAAAAATTAAATTTGGATAATATGAATATTCTGGAATTGGGATGTGGCGGATCTCCTTTTTTTTATTATTTGCAAAAAAAATTTAAAAAATCTGAAATTTGGGGTATGGATAGATCAATTGACGCTTTACATTTACTAAAGAACAATATAAATGATATAACGTCTTCACACATAATTTGTGGTGATCTTTTTAATTCTCCTTTAAAGTCTGAAAAATTTGATATTGTCTGTAGTTTCGGTTTTATTGAACATTTTCACAATCCAAAAAAAGCGCTAGAGATACATGCTGATTTTCTAAAACCTGGAGGGCTTTTAATTTGTCTTATACCAAACCTTTATGGCATACCTGGAAAAATTCTTGACTTTATTGGATCTGATACAATTACAACGATTTCTATCAAGAGACTACATGAATGGTTCAACGATATAGGTTTCGAAAAAAATATAGTTAAGCCGGTTGGTGGGCTTCATCCTTCATTATTTCTTGAATCTTATACTTCTTCACAAGAAAAAATAAATGAAAAAATTTTTTATTTTCTTCAAGAATATTTAATTAATCCTTTTTTTATTTTATTAAACACACCATTGATGTTTAGAGTTAATTCTAAAATGTTTTCTCCGTTTATTTTGTCATATGTAATAAAATCCAAAGGTAAGGAATTGACTAATGACTGATATCGTATTAACCGCTGATCGCACTCTTATGACCAATTATAATAATTTTTCACCTTTAGGTTATTTAGGATGTTTACCTGATAGACTTTTACCAAATTTTGCAGTTAAACTTATATTTCCAAAACTTAAACATGGGGAGGCAACGTATGGACTTAGAAGGGTGGAATCAAAATTACTTATTGAAGGATTTGATGTAAAGATAATTTCTCCACAAGAAATAAATAAAATTTATAAAATAAAACCAAAGGTTGTTGGAATTTCAACAGTAGACCCATTATCTACCAAACCTGGTTCATGGACATTGGGAGCGCTTATGGGTGGTGGAGAGTCAGTTTATGAACGAGAATTTAGAATTTTACTTCATAAAATAAACAAGATAAAAGAAAAACAACAATTTAAAATCATAATAGGTGGAAATGGTGCATTAGATTTATCATCTTCGAACAAATATTCAAAACTATATGATTGTATTGCTATTGGTAGCACAGAAAAAATTTCAGAAATCTTTAAAAAAGCAGTTGATAACAATAAAATTCCAAAAAAATTTTATAGTGGATATAATAAGTTAAATAACATCCCTATAATAAAAGGTCCATCGAGAAATGGATACGTACAAATAACCGAAGGATGTCCTAGACATTGTGATTTTTGTAGTCCAGGAATGCTCAATCTTATTAGTTATCCAAAAAAAAGAATTCTAAGAGAAATCGAACTGAATTTAAAAAATAATATAAAAATTATTTCTCTCATAACAGAAGATATTTTTCTTTATGGTGCAAAGGATGTTTATATAAATGACACCGCAGTAGTCGATTTAATCAAATCAATTTCAAAAATAGGTAAAAAATACAATGTTAATACGATAAATATGAGTAATATATCGGTTGCATCAACAGTACAAGGGAAAAATATATGCAAAAAAATTACAGATATTCTTGGCTGTTCAAAAAGAAAATCAATTGATATTATAATGGGTATAGAAACAGGAAGTAATCGATTAGTTAAAAAATATATGAATGGAAAAACAAAACCTTATAATTCAAAAAAATGGACTGAACTTGTGAAAGAAGCCATCAATATACAAAATGATAACTATTGGTATCCATGGTGTAGTTTGATAGCTGGATTACCTGATGAAAAGGAAGAGGATGTAATAAAAACATTAGATCTTATTGACGATTTAAAAAGTAACAAAGTGTATTATTTTATTTTCTATTTTGTTCCGTATAAAAATCTAGCATTAGAAAAGAATAAATTTTTTACTCATGAAAATATCAGCCAGAGGAGATGGGAACTCTTTAATAAATGCTGGATGAAAACAATAAAATTCATAAAAAAAGACCTAATTCCAGGCCTACAATTAGACATTCAATGTACAACAAAAGAAAAAATAAACAGAAAAGTGACAGATTATTTAATTATAAAAATTTTGAACAACATAGAACGGGAATTAAAAAAATATAAAAATAATCCTCAAGGATTCAAAGAAGAATATTCTCTAATGAACTTGAAAGGATTAAATTTGATTAAATATTTGTTTTCTAGAAAATTTCATCATTCATTAGAATAGACTATTTCTACTATTTTCAGAAAATATTAAAAGATATGATTTTTTAAAAATTTAAAACCTTAAAACATATATAACAGATTTTGATGTCCTATTTGCTAATAATAAAAAAATTAGTTATTTAAGGGCTAGTGGTCTAGGGGTTATGACGTCGCGCTTACAACGCGGAGGTCGCCGGTTCAATTCCGGCCTGGCCCATTTAAAATCTCACCTTATTCTCTCGAAGAATTTTTGAATATTATTGAATTAAGTGGAGTGACCCCTAAGCATAGAAAAGAGGTTGAAAGAGCACTAAAAAACTATGCAAAGTATATACTTTTTACAATTGACAAACGAAAAAGTTTGTTATATTTTAAGACCCTAAAACAAAAATATTCAGTTAAATACTATAAAAAGCAAATGTACTCAATAAAGAAATTTTTAATTCATTTAGGTGTCGATTGGGCAAATCAAATAGCATTACCAAAAGACCCTGTGAATTCAATCAAACG
>Ga0272442_10006004_pt1 | contig 16109 bp, 11 predicted proteins | sample SSMForm2O_FD_200262 | JGI IMG/M metagenome (GOLD analysis project Ga0272442, IMG submission 200262) | Marine sediment archaeal communities from Little Sippewissett salt marsh, Falmouth, MA, United States - SSM-Form-2O | ecosystem: Environmental > Aquatic > Marine > Wetlands > Sediment ...
GGTTTCGGCGCGACTCCTGGAGCACGCGTCTTTCGCAGCGAAGCTCCGTCCGTTTTCGCCCGTCGAGTGGGGTGAAGCGTGTCGACGCGAAATCGGCCGACTCGCCCGAGCGGGGTTCCTGCCGATGGTCAGTCTCGTGACCGGACTTCCCGGCGAGACCGAGGAAGATGTCGCGCTGACCGCACGCTGGGTGCGCTCACTGCGCGGCGAACGCGTGGTGGTCTTCCCGCTTTTCTATGCACCCATCGGTCCCGGGGCGAAGCCGATGTCGCTCGTCGACCTCACCTGCACACGCTGGAGACTCTTCGAGGAAAGTTATCACTTCAACTTCAAGTGGGTTCCGCGTATGCTGTGGAGCGAACAGACGCACGCACGCGTCGGGCTCACCCGCCGACTCCTCACCGCCGCCCTCGGACGCGGAAACGTGCTCTTCTGGAAGACGCTCTTTGCACTGAAATCGTGAGATCGTCCCGTGAAGGTGAACGTTCGGAAAACCCGTGAGGCCTACGAGACCGCAAAGGCGATGCTGCTTTCGGCGCGTAAGGCGGGTGGGTTCTGGGTGGGTTGTCTCTCGTCGTCGGCGCTCTCGACGGCCACCGCGGTGAGTGCGCTCTGTGTCGTCGACGCCGACCGGTTCTCCGGGCTGATCGCCGCCGGCGTGACGTGGCTCGTCAAGCACCAGAACCGTGACGGCGGCTGGGGCGACACGGTCGACAGTCCGAGCAACCTCGCGACAACGATGCTGGTGCAGGCCGCGTTTGCGATGGCCGCCAGTCCGGTCGTGGTGGCCGAGGCCGTCGAGCGTGCCGAGGACTTTCTGCGACGGATGGCGGGGACCTCCGAACGGCAGCGTGTCGACTCGCTGCGGGAAAGCTACGGTGAAGACCGCACCTTCGCGGTGCCCATCCTGATGAACTGTGCCCTCGCACGACGCGTCGACTGGGACGACGTCCCCACGCTCCCGTTCGAGCTCGCCCGTCTCCCGCGGTGGTCTTTCAGCCGGCTGCGTCTTCACGTCGTCAGCTACGCGCTGCCCGCGCTCATCGCCATCGGACAGCTCATCCACAAGCGCCGACCGACACTCAACCCCGTCCTCGGCGTCCTCCGTGACGCCAGCATCGTGCCGACGCTGAACCGTCTCATCGAGATTCAGCCCGAAAGCGGGGGGTTCCTCGAGGCGACCCCGCTGACCAGTTTCGTCGTGATGAGCCTGGCCGCCGCCGGACGACGCGACCACGTCGTCACCCGTCGCGGCATCGATTTTCTCACCGCGAGCGCCCGTGACGACGGAAGCTGGCCCATCGACACGAACCTGTCGACGTGGGTCACCACGCAGGCGATCGACGCACTCACCCACGCGGGGCCGCTTGCCGAGGCGCCCGCGCTCAGCCGGTGGCTTCTCGACCAGCAGCACGCGTGCGTGCATCCCTACACCCAAAGCCAACCGGGAGGCTGGGCGTGGACGAAGCTCACCGGGGGCGTGCCCGACGCCGACGACACCTCGGGCGCGCTCGTCGCACTCGCACATCTCGGCGAACGCCCCGACCTCGAGGCCGTGCGTGCGGGCGTACGTTGGCTCATCGACCTGCAGAACCGTGACGGCGGCTGGCCCACCTTCTGCCGGGGGTGGGGAAAGCTCCCGTTCGATCGCAGTGCACCCGATTTGACCGCACACGCCATCCGGGCCATTCGTCTCTGGCACGGATGCTACCACGCGGTCAAGGAGCGGCGGGCCGTCCGACGGGCGATGCACTTTCTCAGTCGCACGCAGAACGTCGACGGCTCGTGGAGTCCGCTCTGGTTCGGGAACCAGTTCGTCATGGATCACGCGAGCCCGGTCTACGGAACCGCTCGCGTGCTGGCAGCGATGCGTGACCTCGGACGCACCCGAAGCACCGAAGCACAGCGTGCCGTTGCGTTTCTCACCGACGCACGGAACAAAGACGGCGGCTGGGGAGGCGCCAAGGACGTCCCGAGCACGGTCGAAGAGACCGCGCTGGCGCTTCGCGCCCTCGCCGACGCAACGCGCAACGCGACATCGAACGACACCATCGCACGCGGATGCCGTTTCCTCGTCAACCGGATTTCAAGAGGAGCACTTGCGAAACCCGCACCCATTGGGTTATACTTTGCGAGTCTCTGGTATTCGGAGAAGCTCTACCCGGTCATCTGGAGCGTCGCGGCGCTCGGTGCGGTCCTCGCACGCGGCTCCTGAAACGAAAGACTTTCAAAGAGCATGGCCATGACACAAAGAAACGAGTCGCGCAACAAGGCCCGTCCGTCGGCCGACGAAGACATCAAGATCGTCCCGTCGGATGCCGGCGTCCGTGAGCGCATCCGTGCACATGCCGAGCGGGCCGCGGGGGACATCGACCGCAGCCGACCCATCAAGCGTGACGAGCTCGAACAGCTCACCCGGTCGCTGCTGAACGAACTCGAACTCCCCATCGACTATCTCGGCTTCGCCATGGTCGCACTCAGCAACGAGTTCTGGCGTCCGCAGTTCGCCGCGATCCGCTTCAACCGCAGAATCCTTCTGCTGCCGCACTGTCTCCGCAAGCTCGACGTCTGTCAGGGCACCTACACCAGTCTCGGTCTCGACTGTGTCAGCTGTGGTGCGTGTCCCATCGGCAAGCTGAAGGCGGAAGCCGAGGCCATCGGTTACCAGGTGATCATCGCCGAGGGGACACCCGCGGTGGTGCAGGTCGTGCTCAGCGGCGACGCCGACGGGATTCTCGGCGTGGCGTGTCTTGATTCACTCGAGAAGGCGTTCGAGCGCGTGGTCGACCTCGGCATTCCGCACATGGCGGTGCCGCTGCTCGTCGACGGGTGCGTCGAGACGACCGCCGAGCTCAACCAGGTTTACGCGATGCTCCGCATGTCGTCGGCACCGGTGAGCGAGCGCACGCGCAGTTACGTGCCGCTGCTGCGCTACGCCGAGCGACTCTTCGAGCCGGGCATCCTCGATGCGCTGCTTGCCGAGGAGCTTCGGCTTGCGAAAGCGTCGACCCACGACGCACGCGAGGACCCGATGCACGGTGCGGAGATCATCGCACGGGACTGGCTGCGTGCCGGGGGCAAGCGGTTCCGTCCGTTCGTCACGCTCGCCAGTTACGCCGCCATGACACTCGGCGAAGCCGCCCTGCACCCCGACGCCGATCTCACCGAGGCGTTTCCCGAGGTCGTCCAGCGCACCGCCGTCGCGGTTGAGGCCATTCACAAGGCCTCGCTCGTCCACGACGATATCGAGGACGAGGACGCCTACCGCTACGGTCGACAGACGCTGCACCGACGCTGGGGTATGCCCACCGCCATCAACGTGGGTGATTATCTCGTCGGCCTGGGGTATCGGCTGATCGCCTCGGGTGCCGACGAGCTGGGTGCCGACGCCGCCGCCGACATGCTCGGCATGTTCTCCACCTCGCACCTGCGTCTTTCGCGAGGTCAGGGTGCCGAGATCCTGATGCGCGAAAACGACATGCGTGCACTGCGACCCATCGATCTACTGTCGATCTACGCACTCAAAACCGCCCCCGCCTTCGAGGCGGCCATTTGCGTGGGACTGCGTGCCGCGGGCGCCGTCGACGCCTGGCGCGAACGACTGCGTGCCTACGCGCGATACCTCGGCATCGCCTACCAGGTGCTCAACGACCTCAAGGACTGGAACACCGACGACGACAAGCTCCTCGCCGGTCAGGACCTCCTGTCGATGAGACCGACCGTGCTTCAGGCTTTTGCGTTCGAAGCGGTTGACCGTGCCTCGGGTGAGGAACTGCTGGGTCTCATGCAATCGGACGTCGCCGAGGAGGCGAAGCTCGCACGCATGCGACAGATCTATTGTACCCGTGGGGTGTTTCAGCGTGCGGAAGCGCTCGTCGAGAAGTACCGCAAGCGTGCCGTCGCCGCTGCCACGGGGATCGAGCCCCCCGCACTGCGGGAGCTCATGCATTTCATCGTCGACGTCGTGCTGCGCTGAAGCGACGCGCTCAAGGAGTGTCGATCGATGCGAGCCACGCCTTACCTTGCACAACTCACCGATCGCCTGCTGCGTGGCGCCCGGGCGCTCCCCGACACCTTTCGCGGCCGACAGATCCAGTTTCTCGTCACGCTTCAGAACCCCGATGGCGGCTTCTCCGGCCGCCAGGGTCCCTCCGACCTCTATTACACCTCGTTCGCACTTCGCTGTGCTCAGCTCCTGAACGTCGGTGCGTCGAAACTGTGGAACGACGCCGCCGCGTTTCTCCGGAAGAACGCAACCGAACCCGCCGAGATCACCGACGCGTTGTCGCTCCTGCTCTGTCGAACGCTGCTCGAGGGACGCGGGATGGTTCTCTGGTGTGAGGCGTGTCGCGACGAACGTCTCACGGCGGTCCGGGCGGCACTCGCGGGCTCGCGTCTCGCGGAAGGCGGCTTCGCCAAGACGCCCGGCGGCGATCTCAGTCTCTATCACACGTTTCTCGCGACGCTCTGTTACGAGCTTCTGGACGAACCGATTCCCGATGCGGAGGTTATTGCCGAGCGTGTGCTTTCGCGTCAGTGCCCGAGCGGCGGCTTCGGCGACGTTGACGCCTCGGGAGCCGAAGGAACCAACCCGACGGCCGCCGCGGTCGCCGTGCTCAGCGCACTCGACCGGCTCGATGATGTCGCCGCGAGCCGTGCGGGAGCGTTCGTCGCATCCATGCAGCGTGCCGACGGCGGCCTGGCGGCCACACCCGCCGCCCCGGTCAGCGACCTGATGTCGACGTTCACCGCACTCACCTCGCTCATCGAGACCGAATGTGCACAAGACATAAGCTTAGGCTCTCTCGGACGTTACGTCAAGTCTCTTGCACGCTCACCGGGGGGGTTCAGGGCATCGGCGGGTGACGAATCGACCGATGTGGAGTACACTTATTACGGACTCGGCGCTCTCGCACTTCTCGCGGAGCAGGCCGCATCGCGACGAAGCTGCTGCACGTGACGCACGCACAACGATCACGGAAGGTGAATCCCATGACAGATCCAGGCGTCGCTCCAGACGAACTCACGCTGACGGTGGCAGACGTGCGGAAGCGGTACGACAGTCCCGGCGGCGCGCTCATCGTGCTCAAGGAGATCTCGTTCGACCTTGCCCCGGGCGAGACGCTCGCGGTGGTCGGACCGTCGGGTTCCGGAAAGAGCACGCTCTTGAACATCATCGGTTCGCTCGACAAGCCGACCGCCGGCTCGGTGAGACTCGGCGACGAGGAGGTGACGAAGCTCGAGGGTTCTAAGCTTGCCCGATATCGTTCGCGAAAGGTCGGGTTCATTTTCCAGGACCATCATCTGCTGCCGCAGTGCACGGCGCTGGAGAACGTGATTCTGCCGACGCTCGCCGCGGGTGACGACCCGGCCGCCCCCGGACGTGCGAAGGAACTTCTGGGACGTGTCGGTCTCGCCGAGCGGATGCACGCACTTCCCGCGAAGCTCTCGGGAGGCGAACGTCAGCGGGTGGCCATTGCACGTGCGATGATCAACCACCCCCCGCTGCTTCTCTGCGACGAGCCGACGGGCAACCTCGACCGCGACAGCGAGAAACAGGTCGCCGACCTCTTCGTCGAACTCGCACGCGAGCAGAACGCCATGCTCATCGTCGTCACGCACAACCTCAACCTCGCCCAACGGTGCGAGAAATGTCTCGAACTCCGTGATGGAAAGCTCAAACCAAAAGGTTGACCCGTGAGCCTGTGGAACCTCATCGTGCGCAGTCTCGGCTACTACCGACGGACGAACCTCGCCGTCGGTCTGGGGGTGGCGGTGGCGACGGCGGTGCTCGTCGGGTCGCTCCTCGTCGGCGATTCGGTGAAGGGAAGTCTCGAGCGGCTGGCGCTCGAACGGCTCAGCCGCGTCGACTACGCACTCGAGAGCAGTCGTTACTTCCGCCGGTCGCTCGCCGAAGACGTGGCGTCCGCCGACAACGTCACCGAGGCCGGTGCAACCTGCACCCCCGCGATCATCCTCGACGGGAGCGCGAGCTACACCGACCCGGAAAGTCCCGACAACGCCCCGCGGACGGTGACCGTTCCGCAGGTCACGCTGATCGGCGTCGAGGACGCGTTCTGGAAGCTCACGGAGACGGGCAGGCCGCCGGAGCTTTCGGGTCGCGAGGTGGCCGTCACGCGCGAGCTGGCCGAGGAGCTCGGCGCGCGCGCAGGCGAAGACATTACCGTTTCGGTCGCCTGGCGAAAAAGCGCCGCCCCCATGGGCAGCGCTTTCGGAAGACGCGAACTCAACGAGACCCTCCGTCAACTGCGACTCGTGCTCACGACGCGTCTCACCGACCGCGGCCCGGAACGCTTCACGCTGCGTGCCGACCGACCACGCCCGCGCAACATCTACATCGCCCTCTCCGGACTCCAGGAACTGCTCTGGCCCCGAAAAGAGGACACCGAACGCGCGGTCGCCAACACGCTCCTGGTCGCATCGGACGACGCCGAGACGAGCCTGCTCCACGCGCTCGACGACGCACTCAAGACGTCGTTCGAACTCCCCGACTACCAGCTCTTCATCCGGCACAACACGCATCGCAAGTCGGTGGTGTCGCTTCAGAGCACGCGGCTGGTGCTGCCGAAGGCGGTGGTGGCGGCGGGCCTCGCGGCGGCCGAAGACGCAAACCTCGCGAGTGCAAGGAGTTCGGTCTACCTCGCGAACGCCATCGTCCCCGTCGGAAAGACCCGCGACGAGGCCGAGGTCCCCTACTCCATCATCGCCGGGCTCGATGCACAGGGCGCCCGCACCTTCACCACCTTCCGACGGCATGACGGTGTGCGACGCGGCTACCGGCTCGGCAGGAACGGAATCGTCCTCAATCAATGGGCGGCCGACGACCTCGACGTCTCGGCGGGTGACGCGCTCACCGCAACGTTCACCGTCTCGAACGTCCGGGGCGAACTTCGCGAAGCGACGCGCACTTTCCGGGTCGCCGACGTCGTTCCTCTCGAGGGCGACGCGCTCGACGACGACATGGTTCCCGAGTTCGAAGGGATGACGGACTCAGAGGACATGAACGACTGGGACCCGCCCTTCGAGATCGACCAGGATCGCATCCGTCCGAAGGACGAGGCGTACTGGGACACGTATCGCACCACGCCCAAGGCGTTCGTCTCGCTCGAGACGCTGCGCGACCTGTGGCTGCCCGAGGGACTTCCCGCCGACGCGGCCGACTGGGTGACGTCGGTCAGGCTGGCCCCGGCGGCGGGTGACGCGGTGAACGTGGTGGCGTTCGAGAAGGCGCTGCGTCGGCGGCTGTCACCGGGGATGGTGGGTCTTTCGTTCCGTGCGGTGCGTGCCGAAGCGCTGTCGGCCACGAAGACCCCGACCGATTTCGGCACGCTGTTTCTCTCGATGAGCTTTTTCCTGGTGGCGTCGGCGGCGGGGCTCATCTGGCTCTTGTTCCGCCTGAGCATCGACCGTCGCGCGGGGCAGATCGGGATTCTGCTGGCCGGTGGGTTCACGCAGAGCAAGGCCGCCCGCGTGCTCATCGGCGAGGCATTCCTCGTGGCGGCGGCCGGCGTCATCGTCGGCGTCCCGCTGGGCATCCTGTATGCGGGGGGCATCATCACCGCGCTCACGTCGAACTGGCAGGGCGCGGTGGCGGCGTTCCCGCTCGAGGTGTACGTGACGTGGACGTCGCTCGTCCTCGGTGCGCTTATGGGATTCGCGGTGGCCGCCGCGGCGATCGTGCTGTCGAGTCGCGTCCTGCGAAAACTCAGCGCACTCTCACTCCTTGCGGGATGGCGTGCCATCGCCGCCGAGAGCGGGTCGTCCGGTCGCAAGGCAATCGTGATCGGCATCGCCGCCCTCGCGTCGGCCGCGGTGCTGCTGGTGCTGTGGGGTGCCTTCGCGCTGGTGCCGGCGGCGACGGCGTTCTCGACGACGGGCGGACTGCTGCTGCTGGGACTCCTGGCGCTGCTGAGCGGTGTGCTCCAGCGTCGTGCAAGAACGGGTGTGAGTGCAGAGCGGCTGTCACTGACGCGGCTCGCGCTGCGCGGTGCGGCGCGTCACTGGGTGCGCAGTCTCCTGACCGTCGGCCTGCTGGCGTGCGCGACGCTGCTCATCGTCACGGTCGCCGCGTTCCGCAAGGACCCCGCCAGGGAACACCCCGGACCGAAAGACTCGGGCACCGGCGGCTTCAGCCTGCTCGCACGATCGGAGGTTCCCCTCTTCGTCGACCTCAACACCGAAGCCGGCCGCGCGCAGCTGCACGTCTCGAGGGACGCCTCCAGGGCGATGAACGACGCGGTGGTCTATCCGTTTCGTCAGACGCGCGGGGGCGACATCAGTTGTCTCAACCTGCAGCGCCCGAAGGCGCCCCGCGTGCTCGGTGTGCCCGACGCGATGATCGACCGCGGGGGGTTCCGTTTCAGCGCACATCTCGCGACGGGGGTCGACAGCGACGTGGCGGCCAACCCGTGGCGGCTGCTCCGTGCGGAACTCGACAACGAAACGGTTCCCGCGTTCGCCGACGCCGATACCGCACAGTGGCAGCTCAAGGCCGGACTCGGAGACGTGATCGACGTGCCCACCCCCGGCGGCGGCGAGGTGAAGCTGCGTCTTGTCGGTCTCATGCCCGGAAGCATCTTCGCGGGTGAGCTCCTCGTCTCGGAGACGCACTTCACGAAACACTTCGACGCCGATTCGGGCTACCGGTTTCTGCTCGTGGCGTGCCCGTCGGAGGCCGAGCCCGCGGTGGCGGCGGCGCTTCGCGAGTCGCTCGGCACGCTCGGGTTCAACGTCACGCGCACCAGCAAGGTGCTCGCCGATTACGCGAGCGTGCAGAACACCTATCTCAGCGCGTTCGAGACGCTCGGCGGACTCGGACTCGTGCTCGCCACCTTCGGCATCGTGACCGTTCTGCTTCGCAGCGTCATCGAACGTCGTGCGGAACTCGCCATGATGCTGGCGGTGGGCTTCCGACGTCGGAGCGTCGTCTCGGTGGTGCTTCTCGAAAACGCGATGCTGCTGGCGGCGGGGGTCGTCATCGGAGGCGCGTCCGCTCTCGTGGCGGCGGCACCGCAACTCGTCTCGACCGTCGCCGACGTCCGCTGGTGGTCGCTTGTCGCGATCCTCGGTGTCACCATCGCCGTCGGGCTCGCGAGCTGTGCGATCGCCGCGCAGACGTCCGTGCGCGACGAGGTGATTGCCGCACTGCGGTCGGAGTGATTCCTGCAACTTTCATGCGGAGGCCGATTCATGCGACATGTCTTCCGGCGCCTCACGGCGCCTGCCCTGATCATGCTGCTGCTTCTTTCGGGCGGATGCCCCGGGAAAGATCCCGAACGCGACACCGGCGATGCGCCGAAGGCGCCGAACGGTCGCGTCGACGTGGTGCTTCGTGGGGCGAACTGGACGATGTTCCGAGGCACCCCCGAGCAGACCGGCACCGCGCCAGACGAACTGCCGCCGAAGCTCAAACGACTCTGGACATACGAGGCCAAGACCGACATCGAGTCGACCGCCGCCGTCGTCGAGGACACCGTCTACATCGGCACCGGGAACGACCGACTCCTCGCACTCGACCTTGCCTCCGGAAAACCCAAGTGGACCTACAAGACCGAGGACTCGATCACCAGCGGCATCTGCGTTCACGACGGACGCGTGTTCTTCGGTGACGTCGGCGGCACGTTCCACGCGGTCGACGCGAAGACCGGTGAGAAGATCTGGACGTTTGCGTCGGAGGGACAGATCATCTCCTCGGCGAACATCTCGGGAGACGGTGTGCTCTTCGGATCGTACGACGCCACGCTCTACTGCCTGGAGGCGGCAACGGGGAAGAAGAAGTGGACGTTCCAGGCCGACGCGCAGGTGCACGCGAGTCCGTGCGTGTTCAAGGGCCGGGTCACGATCGCCGGGTGCGACATGATGCTGCGGTTCATCAGTCTGAAGACGGGCGAGGAAGACGCGAGCGTGGCCCTCGGGTCGAACGTCGCGTCAAGCCCGGCCTACTTCGACGGCAAGGTCTACGTAGGCACACTCGACGGCACGCTTCGGTGCGTAGACGTGTCGCGTCTCGCGATCGCCTGGGAGGTGGCGGGCGAGAACCTCGGCGAGGTTCACGCGTCGCCGGCGGCGGGGTCGTGGGGTGCGATCTTCTCGACGCGCGGCGGAACCGTCATCCGCATCAGCCCCGACGGCAAGGAGAAATGGCGCTTCTCGACGAAAGGTGCGAACGATTCGTCGCCGGTGGTCGTGGGCAGGCGCGTGTTCTTCGGCAGCGGCGACGGAAAGCTCTACGCACTCGACCTTGAGAGCGGAGAGCCCGTCTGGCGTTTCGCGGCCGGATCCGCCATCTCGTCCTCACCCGCGGTGGGTCGTGAACGTCTGGTCATCGCGGCCGAGGACGGTGCCATCTACTGTTTCGGCGCGAAGTGAACCGCCCGTCGGCCTCCGCACCCTCCCCCATTGGAGCCTCTTTCTTGTAATCTGCGTTCGCCAAGTTATACTTATACTATGCAACGAGTTAGGACGCTACCCCGCGGCCCGTTCCGACGGCTGCGGACCCCCACGGGGAGGTCTTCGGTGAGACGCTGGTTCGCCCTGATGCTTCTGACGATTGTGCTCTTCGGCGTGGTGACGCTCAGAGTCGCTTACGTCGCAGGGGTCTGGCTGAGGGAGTACGACGTCGACGTCCGCGAGCGAACGCCCCGCCGCCGCGCGTACGACTGGCGTGCCCGGAAGACCGGCACGCTCGACCCGCACCCCGCACCCGTGTCGCTTCTTCCGCAGGATGCACCGCTCGATGCCGACCTCACCGTCGAACGTCTCGTGCCCAAAGACGCGAACATGGGAACGCTCACCAGGGGACCGGGCAGTCCCTCGAACGACCCCGGAAGCTGGTCGATGTTCCGCGGCGACACCCGCACCAACATCGCCCCGCCCGAGGAGAAGCTCCTGCAAACGTGGCCCCCCGACGGTCCCGAGGTGCTGTGGGCGCGCGACCTCGGCGTCGGTCACGCGGGCTTCGCCGTCCGCGGCGGATGCGTCTTCATCGTCGACTACGACAAGGAGAAACGCGAAGACACCATCCGCTGCCTGTCGCTCGCCGACGGAAAGGAAATCTGGAACTACAGCTACTACGTCTTCATCAAGAATTACCACGGCATCACTCGGACGGTGGCTGCGGTCAACGACGATTACGTCGTCGCACTCGGCCCCCACTGCAACGTCACGTGTCTCCGAGCGAAGACGGGTGAGCGGGTGTGGCACATGGACCTCGTCAAAGAATTCGGCACGGTGATCCCCGAGTGGTATGCGGGTCAGTGTCCGCTGATCGAGGGAGACCGGGTGATTCTCGCGCCGGGGGGTGATCCGCTGATGATGGCGGTGCGGCTGGCCGACGGCGAGATCGTCTGGAAGACCCCGAACCCGGTCCCGCTCGCCAACGCGTCGCGTCAGAACAGACCCTGGGGCATGACGCACGCGTCGATCATGCCCATGATCCACAAAGGCGTTCGGCAGTACGTCTACAACACGACACGCGGGGTCGTCGGTGTGCGTGCCGCCGACGGGAAACGCCTCTGGCAAACCGAAGACTGGATCGTGAACACGGCGAACGTCGCTTCGCCGGTCGTCATCGACGGTGAGCGCATCTTCTTCGCGGGCGGGTACAAGTCGGGTGCGGCGATGTTCCGTCTCATCGGCGAGGGTGACGCGATCGCGGCGCAGCAGATCTTCCGCATTCGCGACGACCGTGTGTTCAGTGCGTCGCAGCAGACGCCCATCCTTTACGAGGGTCACCTCTACGGGGTCATTCAGCGGGGCGAGCTGGTGTGCCTGTCACTCGACGGCGAGGTCCTGTGGTCGAGCGGGTCGTCGAAGCGATTCGGGCTGGGCCCGTTCCTCCTGGCCGACGGGATGCTGCTGGTGCTGAACGATGAGAATGGAGCCCTGCACCTGGTCGAGGCGACGTCCGCGGCGTACCGTGAACGCGCGCACGCGAAGGTGCTCGACGGACGACACGCGTGGGCGCCGATGGCGCTCGTCAACGGCAAGCTGCTGCTGCGTGACGACACCCGCATGAAATGTCTCCGGGTGGGAACGAGAGAACAATGAGGACGGCCTTCGTCAGAATCGCACTCGTGCTTCTTGTATCGGCTCTCGCGGCCGCCGGCTGCGGGAAGAAGAAGACCGTCTACAAGTACGAGGACACCCTCCCGAACGGCATCAACGAGATTCCGAAGACGGCGCTGCGTTACGAGCGCGTGAGCACGATCGACGCAAACGTCGGGCAGCTGCGGGGCATCGACGTCGACGCGCGCGACCGGCTGTACATGGTGGGCTCGGGCGGTTTGCACGTGCTCGACGCCGAAGGCAACGAGCTCGGACGCATGGCGGTTCCCAAGAGCGCAGCGTCGGTGTCGGTCGCCGACGACGGAACGATCTACGTCGGCTGCAGACAGCAGGTGCTGAGATTCAGCGCCGACGGCAAGCGGCTGGGGAACCTCGGCGCGCCGGGCGTCGGCCCGGGGAAGTTTTCGCACGTCACGTCGGTCGTCGTCCACGGGTCGGACGTGCTGGTGGCCGATGCCGACGCGAAACAGATGTTCATCCACCGCTTTGCGACCGACGGGACGTTCCTCAACGACATCGGCAGGCACGCCGAGGACAAGACCCAGTTCCTGGGACTGGTCCTGCCGAGTCCGTTTCTCGACTGCGTGGTCGACGACGAGGGAAACGTGGTCGTGACAAACACCGGCCGCCTGCGGGTGGAGGTCTACAGCAAGAACGGCGGGCGTCCGCTGCGTCACTGGGGCATCGGCGGACTCGCACCCGATGCGTTCAGCGGGTGCTGCAACCCCACCAACCTCGCGATCACCCGCGACGGACTCGTCGTCACCGCGGAGAAGGGCATGTTCGGACGCGTGAAGATCCACGACCGGAGGGGAAACCTCCTGGCCTACATCCCCCCGTCGACCTTTCCCGGCAAGCCGCGGGGCATGGACCTGGCGGTGGATTCGAAGAATCGCATCTACGTCGCCTACACCGTGAAGAGCACCGTGATGGTTTTCGAGCGTCGTCGAGCGAAGGAGTGACGTGATGTTGAAGCGGTGCGTCGCAGGTGTCCTCGTCGCGCTTGCGCTTTCCGGCTGCGGCAGGTCCGGCACCGAAACGCTCGTCGTGGGCGTCTGCGATCCGCTCGCGGCAAAGACCGCGTCGGAATGCGTGCGTCGGGCGGCCGTCCGTGACTACAGCACGTTCGCCGTGCATCTTGCCGAGCGCACCGGGCTCGAGGTGACGCTCAGGTACTACGCGTTCGATCCGCTGCTCGAACAGGCAATCCGCTCGGGCGAGGTGAACGCGGCGATCGGCAAGGTGTGGTCCATTCGCCGGGGGTCGGCCGGATTCGAGCACCCGTTCGTCCGGCTCGCCGACCTGACGCAGAACACCGGTGCGAACGAGTTGGCCGGGGTCTTCCTCGCACGCACCGACCGCGACGTCGGCAGCATCTCGGCACTGACGGGACGCAGGGTGGCCATCGGTCCGGAGACGGCGTATGAGAAATCGCACGCCGCCCAGCGTGCGCTGGCGGACGTCGGCGCCGACCCGGCCGACTTCCGCGTGCTCGACGGGTGCGGCCCGGTCACGTCGGCCGTCCTCGGCGGCAGCGTCGACGCAGGCGTCGTCTCGAGCTACGTCGTCGAATTCGGCGGACTCAACATGCTCGACACGAAGCGCGAGCTGAGCGTCATCGGACGCACCGCCGGCATGCCTTTCATCACGATCGCGGTCTCCGCCGACGTGGACGAGACGACGCGACGGAAGCTGCGTGACGCCCTCTTTGAAATCTCTGGACAGAATATCCCCGACGGTTTATACACGGCGGGTGTCGTGACGCCGCGATCGTGGGAACCGGCGGAAGCGGAGACGAGATGAAACGGAAAAAGACGCGACGGGAATTTCTGCGGACGCTCACGCGAAGCGCGGCGCTCGTCGGGCTGGGCGGGCTGGCCGCGCGGCTGCTTTCGCGTTCGAACGGCGCGACAGCGGAAGCAAAGCTCTGCCGACGCTGCCCGGCGCTTGACGGGTGCCGTCTGCCCGAAGGTGAACGCACCCGGCGCAGGCTCGGAATCGCCGCGAACGGGAAGGGCACTTCCACACACGGTCTCTGCGGGGTACGCCCGAGACCGGCTCCCGGCTCGCGATGGACCCGGCGGGAGGTGACATGAGTCAGAAAGATCCGAAATCGGTGAGACTGTCGAGACGCTCCTTCATGACGCACCTCGCACGCAGTGGCACGGTGCTCGCACTGGGCGGTGCGGCGGCGCTCGCACTGACGCAAAGCGGTGCGCCGCAGGCACGCACCGACCGCAAGGTCTGGCAGATCGACCCGTGGAAGTGCATCCAGTGCGGACAGTGCGCCACCGAGTGCGTGCTCGACACCTCGGCCGTCAAGTGCATGCACGATTTCCAACTGTGCGGCTACTGCGACCTGTGCACGGGGTATTTCCGACTCGACCGCTACGCGCGCACGACCGACGCCGAAAACCAGCTCTGTCCTGTCGAGGCCATCACGCGCACGCTCGTCGAGTTCCCCTACTTCGAGTACAAGATCGACGAAGAGAAATGCATCGGCTGCGGCCTGTGCGTGAAGGGATGCACCGACCTCGGCAACGGGTCGCTCTATCTGCAGGTGCGACACGACCGGTGTCTGAACTGCAATGAGTGTGCCATCGCCGCGGCGTGTCCGGCCGACGCGTTCATCCTGAGAGACGCCTCCGATCCGTACATCGTCAAGCACAGGGGGCCCGGGCAGCTATGAGCATCCTCGGACGTGCGCGGTTCTGGATCGTCATCGGAATGCTTCTCGTCGCCTCCACGCTCTGGGCGCAATACGAGCGGGGCGATCTCCCGGAATTCGAAAGCGACTACAACGTCCCGACGAGTGAGAACCCCCTGCCCCGCCCCGGACGTCTCAAGCTCTTCGACGTGTCGACCGAGACCTTCCAGATCGTCGACGTGACGCTGCTGGCGCTCGCGCTCTGCACGGCGACGTGGATTGCACTTCGGCTGCGAAGTCGCACGGCGATGATCGTGCTGTCGGTCGTGTGTCTGGCGTATTTCGGGTTCTGGCGCGGCGGGTGTGTGTGTCCGATCGGGTCGATCCAGAACGTCACGCGTGCGATCGCCGGACCCCGCGACCTGCTCAGGACGTCCACCGCCGACGGAATCCTCCGCGTGCGTCTCGAGCCGGGGACGGCGCTCGACGTCGACACGGTGGTCTGCATCGTCGAGGCCGGAAAGACGAAGAAGGAAATCCGCGCGAACGCCAAGGGAACGCTCTCGGAACGCCTGGCGGCCGACGGGGAGAAGGTGATCAAAGGCACGGCGCTCTTCCGCATCACCCCCCCTGCGGACGCTTACACCGTCCCGTGGACCGTCGTCGCGTTCTTCACGCTGCCGCTGGTGTTTGCACTGGCCGTCGGACGCGTCTTCTGCAGCGGTGTGTGTCCGCTGGGAGCCATACAGGACCTGGTGCTCATCAAGCCGGTGAAGCTTCCGCGGTGGCTCACGAAAGCACTCGGGACGCTCCCCTACGTCTACCTCGGTCTCGCGGTGCTCTTCGCGGCGACGAACGCGATGTTCATCATCTGCCGGTATGACCCGTTCGTGCCCCTGTTTCGCCTGGCGGGACCGATGGGGATGCTCATCGCGGGCGGGCTGGTGCTGCTCCTCTCGACGTTCGTGGGCAGACCGTACTGTCGGTTTCTGTGTCCGTACGGTGCACTGCTCGGCCTCTGCTCGCGCGTATCGTGGAAGGGCGTCACCATCACGCCCGACGAGTGCATCGTGTGCGGCCTGTGCGACGACGCCTGTCCCTTCGGTGCAATCGAACCCGCCAACGTGAAGACGGAGGATGAGGGATGAGGAAATACGTCGTCCTCTTTCTGGTGATTGCACTTCCGCTGGCCGGGCTCGTCCTCGGCGCGGCGGGCGCACCGCTGTTTGCGCGTGCACACACGCTTGTGAGGCTGGCCGATGACGTGCGACTGCACGAAGCCGGCTACGACGTCGCCGATCTCGACGAGATCGAGGCGTTCGTCAACAGCAAGGAGAAAGCGGTCGACGTCATCGCCAATGCCGAGGATATCGTG
>Ga0272442_10006008_pt1 | contig 16099 bp, 16 predicted proteins | sample SSMForm2O_FD_200262 | JGI IMG/M metagenome (GOLD analysis project Ga0272442, IMG submission 200262) | Marine sediment archaeal communities from Little Sippewissett salt marsh, Falmouth, MA, United States - SSM-Form-2O | ecosystem: Environmental > Aquatic > Marine > Wetlands > Sediment ...
TAGGATCACACTAAAAAAGTGGATGCTCCGATGGGGATTTGAACCCCAGTCGCAGGAGTGAGAGTCCTGAATGATTGGCCGAGCTACACTATCGGAGCACGCTGTTTATGAGTCGCTGCCACCAAGACAGCATACCTTCAACTGATTTATTTAATATAAAGCTTTCGTTTGAGATTTGAAAAGAATATTGGAACTGCCGGGGAGCGGATTTCGCTCACATCGGCAGTCTTCCGAAAACAAATATTTTTGAATCGGAGAGATCCAAGAGATCCGGGAGATCCGATATTTGTTCCGATTTCGCCCACAAGAACCCCTTGAGCTTATGAGTCCTTAGCTTATTTATACAAACATGGCCTGCGGGATTGTGGTTTCTTCGGTACTTACGACCTTATCATAGGCGCGCATGAAGTCCTGCATGGTGATCTGTTTGCCGCGCCTGCGCAGCACGAAGATCCCGGATTCCTTGACAATAACGCTGATTTCTGCCCCGCTCATGCCGGTCATAGCCTTTGCGAGTTTCTCGAAATTAACATCGTCGGCAAGGTTCATCTTCCGGGTGTGGATCTTCAGGATCTCCACCCTGCCGCTCTCGTCAGGGAGCGGGACTTCGATGGACCTGTCGAACCTGCCGGGGCGGAGGAGAGCCGGGTCAAGGAGGTCAATCCTGTTGGTGGCCGCAATCAACTTCACGTTGCCTTTGGGATCAAAACCGTCCATTTCGGCCAGGAGCTGGAGCATCGTCCGGTTTACTTCAGCTGATCCACTGGTCCCGTCATAGGTCCTCATGCTACCCACAGCATCAATTTCGTCAATAAAGAGGATGCTTGGAGATTTGTCCCTTGCAAGCTGGAAGATGTCCTTGACAAGCCGTGAACCTTCCCCGACGAACTTCTGGACCAGGTCCGACCCGGACATCCGGATGAAAGTGGCCTTGGCCTGTGAGGCAATAGCTTTTGCAATCAGGGTCTTTCCGGTACCCGGAGCGCCGTGAAGAAGAACCCCGGAAGGCGGCTCGATTCCCAGGTCTTCAAAGAGTTCGGGTTCCGTAAGCGGTAGTTCAACACTTTCCCGGATTTCCTGAAGCACATCGTCAAGTCCGCCGATCATGCTGTAGTCTACACCCGGGGACTTGATAAGCTCCATGACCTGAGCCCGGACATCGGCTGCCCTGCTCACAATGGAAATGATCGAGTAAGCCCCGTTTACGGCAACCCTCATTCCCGGCTCAATCTTCCCGTGGTATTCCTCCGGGATCTGGGTCAGGACTTCCTGGTTGTTCCCGTGCTGCCTGATCAGGACAATATCACCGTTCACTTCCAGTATGGTAGCAATAAAGAGAGGAGGCTCGGTAAGCTGCTCAAGATGGGCTTTTAGCTTGTTTATTTCCTGAAGGTGCCGCCCCGTAGCCACACTTGCCTCAAGGAGCCGGGCTTTCATATTCTCGTTCTGAACCTTCAGAATTTCAATTTCGGTCAGGAGAGATTTTACATCATCAGCTTCAATCTCCCCACACTCAAGCTGGGTTTCTACCCTGGTTTTGACCTCTTCCAGGGAAGACTGCAAGTCACTGTCTTCTGACATTGAAAAACACCTTTTTTATCAATTTGACCTTAATAGTTGTAAGATCCTGATTCATCATGTGATCTTAATCAGGAGTAGGCTCCTGATCCAAAATGTAACCCCGATCTATCGTACAGACTTGATCCGGGGTATGTTTCTGATTCGTTTGTATAAGCATGATTAGTACGTATGACCCTGATTTGTAACATTATCCGGGCCTTGCGGAATGAAGGCATTGAATCTGTGTACTGCAAGAGCACAAAAGACCATCCTAATGAAAATCCAGGCAAGATAGTATATGATCACAACCGCATGTCTTTCACATTTCGATACATATTATTAATCAGGAACCTGTTTCATATTAACTCTAGAGCTTGATGGAAATGATTGCAGGTTAAAAGGCGCCGGATTAAACAACGTTCTTATCCTGATCCTGAATATATTAACATACCGACGATAAATATACCACAGTAATTATAAAAAACGTATATATAACTTCCTGTGGCAACTGCAGCCCACTCTGCACGTTAGTTAAATAATAGTCCGGTATCTGATTAATATATATCGATTTTTTGTATACTCTTTGAAGGTAGATTGTCGCATGATTTACAACATATCTCATATTTTGGAATAATGTGCATTCAGGAGTTTCCGGAAAAGAACCTGACCGGAAACAGGGAGGAATGAATAACCCGACTGAACCGCAAGATTTCCGGGCACATGATACGGCACCATAAATACGACATCATAGAAACATTACAGTACGGGAGAAACTACAAATCATCTACTTTAGACTCTTAAATCCGGACAAATACCATATATAAAACTTACCCTAAAGACCTGAGCAAACCTCCTGTCAGAAAAGAAAAAAGGGTACACTGAAATAAAATAAAAATAAAGTTAGTTCGCAATCTATTTAGATTTAATAGACTTAATTTATAAGTTTAGGACCAGAATAAAAAAAAGAATAATGTGGAAAACATGTACAAAAAATTGAATGGATACATTTAATAATAAAACCATAATATCTCTTCACATGCGATCCTCCGAAGATTTTCTAAAAGTAGGCGCAACGGTTACATTTGTAGGATTTATAGTAGTAATGTTAGGTGTAATCTTGACAATGTTACAGCATCCGGGGAGCAGCCATATGGGTGGATTGATAATGCTTGGTCCCATCCCTATTGCCTTTGGCTCTTCTCCTGAAATAACGACAAATATGTTAGGACTTGGATTATTGATAGCAGTGTTATATCTTTTCTTGTGGAAAACTAAAAGATGATCGGAAATATGCTTATTCTCTTCGGAATTCTTATCATATTCATCGGATTCCTGATTATTATAGCCGGCATGGCTTTCGGGGAAAGCCAGGGTTCGGAACAGGAAAGATATTATTCATACGAAAAAGAAAGTAATTCGGAAAAAAAAGATAATTTCAAAAACGCAGCTGGTTTTGAAAAAAGGACAGATTCCGGAAGACCTCCTTCAGGAAACGACTTTGAAAAAAGAACATCTTCAAAAATTAAGGGTGCAGGAGTTATAATGCTCGGCCCGATACCCATTGTTTTCGGAAGTGACGGGGAAAGTGCAAAAACCGCAATAATCCTTGCAATCCTCATGATGCTTCTCGCACTGTTTATGTTTAGAACATCCCTCTCCTAAAAAAGATAATTCCACAATAAGGCATACATTTTTGAAAAACAATAAACATTCAGAGACCCCATACATATAATAGTGCTTTGAACAAAACATTCCTGACAGGAATTACTGAACAAAACATTCCAGCAGAATATTCAGAGCAGAACATTCCTGAGCAGAACATTCCTGAACATAATATTCCAGGCAGAACAGCTGGCTGAAAATTCACCGTCTGCTTTGCAGGGAGTTTTCACAAAATATTTGAATAAGTGCTTAAAGAATAAACTGTTGACAGAACCCATAACACAAATTTTGCGTCCTGACTTCGATGTTTGAAGCTGCCGTAATAAGCTTTTCATTCATTACTTGTTACTCATTCATACATTCAGATGCATTTTTTCAGGCATCCTAGGGTATTGTTTAGTTTTTTGATAATATGCAGGGCATTTTGATAATATATAGAGTATTTTAAATATACAGGGAAAAGCCGGTCGTCTACGACGACCGGTGAGAACTCCGGTACCTTGAAAGCAAATCGAAAAAAAGGTTTTTGGGAATATCCTAACAGGGGGATTACAGCTATCCTTTCAGGGTTGGTTTACAGTTCTGGACGTAAATATTTACACTTACTTATAACCACGGAAGACACGGAAAGCACGGAAAGGCCGTATCCCTATTTCCTTTATTCCGTGTCTTCCGTGCTTTCTGTGGTTTAAGTTTCACCTGAAGTTGGTAAAGGAATTCAGGTCCTTGACTATGGATCAATTATCTACAGAGCCATTTTAAGATCATAATTTAAGACCGTAAGATCATATTTTAGGGCCGTTCCGGAGATAACTAATCCCTGACAGTCAGTATTCCTGACATTTTACATGTTACGTTTTACATTTCACATAGCACATAGCACATAGCACATAGCACATAGCACATTAAACCTGAGTAAGCTTTCCTCCGGATTTCCCGGAATCTTCCGGCTCCTCCCGATCTCGATCAAAACCTTATTATTGATTAAGCCCGAATCAGGGCTTTATGTTTACGATTATTACAGGTGCACAGTTCGGTGATGAAGGAAAGGGAAAGATTGTAGACCTTCTCGCTAAAGATTACGATATTGTTGCCCGTTTCCAGGGCGGAAATAACGCAGGCCACACCGTCAAAGTAGGGGATGAGGTGTACAAGCTGCACCTGATCCCTTCCGGCATCCTGCTGGACGCAAGGGTCCTGATAGGCCCGGGAGTTGTCCTGAACCCGGAAGTTCTTGCAGAAGAAATTGCAATGCTTGAAAAGCATGAGATAAAAGTGGACGCCTCAAAGCTCGGAATCGATGCAAAGACCAGCATCATCATGCCCTACCATATAGAGATGGACGGGTTACGGGAAGCTGCAAGGACCGAAAAGATCGGGACCACGAAGAGGGGAATCGGCTACGCTTACATTGACAAGGTCGCCAGGGACGAAGTCCGCCTTGCCGAACTTGCGGACAGGGAACGTTTCCTGGCAAGGCTTGAAGAGCTTGCTCCCCAGAAGGAGAAAGAAATTTCCGCCCTCGGGGGAAACCCGGAAATTGTAAGGGACCAGGCGCTGATAGAAAAATACCTGGAACTTGGAAAGAAGTTTGCACCGTTCATTACGGATGTTTCCCGGGAAATAAACGAAGCCCTTGATGCCGGGAAAAATGTCATGGCAGAAGCTGCCCAGGGCACTCACCTTGACGTCATCCACGGAACACAGAAATTCGTAACATCATCTTCCACCATTTCAGGATCAGCCTGCGCCAACCTCGGGGTAGGGCCTACGAGGGTCGACAACGTAACGGCAATCGTAAAAGCCTACATCACAAGGGTAGGGGAAGGGCCGCTTCCCACGGAACTCACAGACGAAACCGGGGAAAAGATCCAGAAAGCCGGAGGGGAGTTCGGGACCACAACCGGAAGGGGAAGGAGATGCGGCTGGTTTGACCTTCCCCTCCTGAAAAAAGCCATAGCTCTTAACGGGTACACGGAAATTGCCCTCACAAAACTGGACGTGCTCACGGGACTGGAACCCGTAAAGATCTGCACCGGATACAGCTTAAAAGGTGAAACCCTGGCTTATCCCCCCGAACTTGCAGAAGAACTCCAGGGCTGTGAACCGGTCTACGAGGACCTCACCGGCTGGGATGCCGACCTGACGGAAGTAAAAACTTTCGAAGACCTTCCGGAAAACGCCAGAAACTACGTTGATAGGCTGGAAGAACTTATGGGAGTGCCTATCCGCTACATCTCCGTAGGGCCGGGAAGGGCACAAACCTTTAAAAAACAGTAATGCCATTTAGTAAGCTTACCCTGGACACTTACCGAAAAGTGTATATATTAACCAATAAGTTTATCAATCTCGTCTCAGTTTAGACTAGAATTATATTAACCGGGGTTATAGGGCCAGCAGGCCCCCAACCTTTCAAGTTCATTGAGTCAACACGTATCGAGTCCAATACGTAAACCAGCGATCCAAACTCTCGAAAGGGACAGGAATATCGTAATTTCGAGAGAAAATGAGTTACACCTACCAGCATCAGGGAGGAAAATCGGCCAGAATCCCTGAGACCTCAAAAAGCAAAGTAATTCGTAAAAGGAGTAGAGTATGACAACTGTATACGATGTCCCTGTAGCAGAACTGATCGAAAAGGTTGCAGGAATACTTAAAGAAAATGAGAAGATTGTTCCCCCGGAATGGGCAGAGAACGTGAAAACCGGAGCCCACAAAGAACTGCCTCCAGCTAACAACGACTGGTGGTATGTCAGGTGCGCCGCAATCATGAGGAAGATTTACGCAGACGGACCTATCGGGATCGAGAGGCTTCGCTCCGTATACGGAGGAAGGAAGGACAACGGTTCAAAGCCCTACCACAGAGCAAAGGGCAGCGGTTCGATTGCCCGGAAGGCAGTCCAGCAGCTCGAAGCAGCAGGCTTCCTGCAGAAAGTAAGGGACGGCCGTGCAGTATCCCCACAGGGGCGCTCAATGCTTGACAACGCCGCCCACGAACTCAAGCAGGAACTTATTGAGACAATACCGGGACTCGCAAAGTACTGAAAATTAAGTTCTTACGAAAGGGGCCAGTAAAAATTCCGGCAGCCCTTTCCCTGACCTTAACATAATACAACAATCCGGATGTTGAAAAAAACCGGTTTTTTCGGTGATTGCCTTGCCAGCGATGGATGATGAACTAGAAGAAATCCGAAAGAGACGACTTGCAGAACTTCAGAAGCAGCAGGCCCAGCAGCAACCTGCGGACATGCAGGCAGCTTACCAGCAGGAACAGGCCAAAGCCGAGATGGAAGCCCAGAAACAGGCAATCCTGAGGCAGATCCTGACTCCTGAAGCCAGGGAACGCCTTACGACCCTGAAAATGTCGAGGCCGGCCCTCGGAGAGCAGCTTGAAATGCAGCTAATCTCTCTCGCCCAGAGCGGGAGGCTCCAGTCCAAAATCGATGACGAGCAGCTGAAGACGCTCCTGATGAAGATGCAGCCGAAAAAGCGCAAGACTTCCATAACTCGGGTTTAAAGCAGAATGAAAGCCTCAGTTCTCTTTAGCGGAGGCAAGGACAGTTCGCTCTCAGCTCTCCTGATGGAACCATTTTTTGAGATAGAGCTTGTAACCTGCAACTTCGGACTGCTACCCACGGGAGAGATTGCGGAGAAAACTGCAAGAGAGCTGTATTTCCCCCACCGGACACTTCCCCTTGAAAGAGAGATTCTGGAAAAGGCATACGGAATGATAATTCGCGACGGATTCCCGAAAAACGCAATTAACTATATTCATGAAAGAGCCGTCGAAACCCTTGCCTCGGATCCGGAAGTGGAATTCATTGTGGATGGCATAAGAAGGGACGACAGGGTCCCTGTGCTTTTGCCCCCCAGAATAAGGAGTATCGAAGACAGGTTTGGAGTCCAGTATATCTGCCCCCTTAAGGGGTATGGCAGAAAAGCCGTGGACATCCTTGTCGAAAGCTACCTGGAAATTGAGGAAGGGCCAAGCGAAAGCACCCAGAAAGCAGATTACGAAACCGAGCTTCGGGAACTTATCCGACAGCTTCAGGGAGAAGATAAAATCCGCGAACTGTTTCCGGCCCACATCCAGTCCCATGTGCTCTCCCGAAAAATGGGAAAAAAAGCAGCAGGAAGCGTTTGAGTTAAGGAAGAAAGACGGAAGGGAAAAATCTGGATTAAAGATTTATACAATAATCAAGTATATTCAACCCCTGATATTGCCAGGGAAAACCAGAAACTCTTACCGGATTTGCCGCATACGGCCCGAATACATTCAGGCCGGGCAGGGGAGAAATCCCGATAAAATTCAGGTTTATATCTCAACATATTATACCGGATATAATCATCAAATGCCGGAAACATTCATCGAATACCGGAAATAATCATCAAATTAACAGATTATAATTTACAGGTTAACAGGTGTGATCCACTTGAGTCATAACATGAAAGGACAGAAGAAGCGTCTGGCAAAGGCGCACAGGCAGAACACACGAGTCCCGGTGTGGGTTATTGTGAAGACAAACCGGAAGGTAGTGACTCATCCCAAGCGCAGGCACTGGAGAAGAAGAAGCCTGGATGTGAAGTAAGCGACATAGGTGGGTAAAATGGCAGACGACGTGGTAAAAGAACAGATTTATACAGTACCTCTCAGAGACGTAAAGAAAGTCCCGTCCTGGAAAAGAGCAAACAGGGCAGTAAGCGAAGTTCGGAGCTTTCTTGTAAAGCACCTGAAGGTGGAGCCGACCCAGGTCAAACTGGACAAATCAATCAACGAACGCCTCTGGGAGAGAGGATGCAAAAAGCCTCCACTCTCAGTCAGGGTCCGTGCTGTTAAATTCGCGGACGGCGAAGTGCAGGCAGAACTTGCACAGTAAATATAGAGGAACCTTAGGCGTTAAAAAAACATGATTCGAACAGTGGATATTTACGAAACCCCGTTAATCGGGGTCTTTGCAACCTGCACCGAAGACGTTGCTCTCGTTCCCCCCCGCACTAAGCCCGAAGCTTGCGCCCTGCTGGAAAAGTTGCTGGGTGTAAGGGTCGTTGAGACTCTCGTAAACGGAAGCGTTGTTGTGGGAGCCCTTTCCAGAGGGAACTCGAACGGGTTCCTGTTTCCGAGAGGATCGGGGACTGAGGAACTGCAGAAACTCACAGGAGTTCCTGCCGAATCTATCCCGGACAGGCTGAATGCCGTGGGAAACATCGTGCTTGCAAATGACACTGCAGCCCTTGTACACCCAGAACTGTCCGATAATGCCCTGAAAACTATTGGTAAGACTCTAAAAGTGGAAGTTTACAGAGGGACGATTGCAGGAATAAAAAACGTAGGGATGGCAGGAGTTGTGACCAATAAAGGGCTCCTGGTACATCCGAAAGTTACTCCTCCGGAAAGTGAATTTCTGGAAGAGATTTTCGGACTCCCTGTTGAGATCGGGACAACGAACTTTGGTACCCAGATGCTGGGCTCAGGGCTGCTTGCAAACTCTAAAGGGTATGTAGCAGGTTCCGAGACCACAGGACCCGAGATGGGAAGAATTGAAGATTCCCTCGGGTTCATTGAATAAGCATCATATCATCCATCTGTTCCGGAACAATGTTACAGTTAAAGCATGGTGATCTATGATGAAGGATTTTGTAGTCAAAGGCCAATTCAAAGCAGGACATTCCTGGGAAAAATTCACAAAGAAGGTCGAAAGTCAGAACGAAAAAAATGCAGAGGAAAAAGTTTATTCGATCTTCGGAAGCAAGCACGGTGTCAAGAGGCGCCAGGTCCAGATCGAAAGCGTTGCTGAGGAGTGAAAAACATGCCAGAAGTCAGTGAAGAGATCAGGAATCTGGCAGCCAGGCACCAGGAATTCCAGAGGCAGGCAGAAGCCCTCAAGCAGGAAATGAATATGGTGCAGGCGTCCATTGCAAGCTGCGACCAGGCTATCGCAACCATCAACGAGCTGAAAAAGACCGGTGAAGAAGGAAAGGCAACCGAAACAATGGTTCCCGTAGGGTTTGGCTCATTCGTCCACGCCGAAATCAAAAACGTGGATAAAGTCGTTGTAAACCTGGGTGCCGGATTCAGCGCTGAGAAAAGTTCAGAAGGAGCTATCGAAACTCTTAACAACCGCAAGGAGCAGCTTACAAAGATTCTCGAGCAGATGAACGCTTCACTGACTAAATTCTTGCAGGGCATGCAGGCACTGGAAGCTGAAGCTGCAAAATTTAGACCCGAAGAGGCCTGAAAACAAAGTCCCTGACGGGAACAAAACGAGCTTAAAGTCTTAAAAACCGGATTCAAAAATTTTGAATCTCTACCTATTTTTTACTGATTTTTTTCGGGATTGATCCTGTGTTCAACAAACTTAAAGAGAAACTTGGAAGTTTTAAAAAATCACTAAGTAAAACGATTGACGAAAAAGCGATAGCTGTCGAACCGACAGAAGAAACCGAAGCTGAAATAGAAGAAATTCCGGAAACCCCTGAAGCCCAGATTGAAACTTCCGCGGATGAAATTACTCTCGCCAAAGAAATTACCGAATACTCTCCTGAAGAGCAACTTACCGATATCGAGCCGGAAACTGCAGCTGAAACCTCAAACTCAAACTCAGGATCTGCAAACTCAGAACCCGCAGTTCAGCCTGCAGGAAGAAAAGAAAAGCAAGCTGAAGAAGATAAAGAAGCGGAACCCATAGTTGTAGAAAAGGAAGAAAAGAAATCATTTTTCAAAAAGGTTCCGAAAGTAGGGTTTGCAAAGAAGGCAAAAGCCCTGGTCTTTAACAGGGAAGTCTACCTGGATTCCAAAGACCTGGAAGAGCCCCTCTGGGAACTTGAGATGGCACTTCTGGAAAGCGACCTTGCCCTTACGGTTTCCGAAGCCATCGTGGAGTCCGTGAAAAACCAGCTATCAGGCACCACAAAACACCTAGGGAGCAATACAGGGGAAATTGTGGAAGAAGCCCTTAAAAAGGCTATCCTTGAAGTGGTATCTGCAAATACCTTCGATTTCGATGAGTTTGTGAAGGACAGGAAAAAGCCCGTTCACATCGTCTTCGTAGGGATAAACGGGACAGGAAAGACAACTTCCATTTCAAAACTCACAAGGTACCTCCAGAATTCGGGATATTCCGTGGTCCTTGCCGCAGGAGATACCTTCAGGGCAGGTGCAATCGACCAGCTCGAGATCCACGCAAACAGGCTTGGGGTAAAGATGATCAAGCACCAGGCCGGAGCCGACCCGGCTGCAGTCGTATACGACGCGGTCCAGTATGCAAAGTCCCATGGAATCGATTTCATACTCTCGGACACTGCAGGGCGCATGCATACTAACGTAAACCTTATGGTGCAGATGGAAAAAATCTGCCGGGTAAGTTCCCCTGACCTTGTGATCTTTGTTGACGAAGCCGTTGCAGGAAACGACGCAGTCGAAAGGGCAGCCCAGTTTAACGAAGCCGTGCCAATTGACGGGTCCATCCTGACCAAAATCGATGCTGATGCCAAAGGAGGAGCCGCCATATCAATTGCCTATATCACAGGCAAGCCGATCCTCTTCTTCGGAGTCGGACAGGGCTACGACGACCTGAAAAAGTTCGAACCAGACTGGTTTGTGGACCAGCTCTTCAACCAGGGCGGCGTCTGAAAAAGAATAAAAGCTGAAATAAGGTGTTTCCCGGAACTACCGGGAATACCCTTCTTATAGGACTTATTTTGCGGGCAGCTGATTCTAAAAATTTGCAGGAATCCAGATTAAATAACCTGCAGAAGTTACTCAAAAAACCTGCAGCCAACTGATTCTACAGGAAAAACTTTCAGGGTTCTTCAGGGATTATAATCCAGGCTATTAGATATGCCAGTACTCCGGCCCCCCATAAGGCAAAAAGCAACCACACAAGTCTTACGAGAGTAGGGTCGACGTCGAAATAATCCCCGAGGCCTCCACAGACTCCGAAAATCATCCTGTTTTCTCTTGATCGGTAAAGTTTTTTCATTGTATCACCAATTTATTGGAAGTTACTGAGAACCAGCCCGGAAGTGCCGGGAGGCTGATGCCGCCATTTAAGGTTCTTAAGGCTCTTTTGAAGATTCAGAAGCTTCTTGAAAGCTCTAAGAGCACCAAAAACTTCTCGAAAGCTCCGAAACTCCAAAAGCTCCAAATCGCTCCGAAAACTTCTCGAAAGCTCCAAATCGCTCCGAAAACTTCTCGAAAGCTCCGAAACTCCGAAAGCTCTTAAAGTTTTGAACATAAGATTTAACTTAAAGATATCTTAAGAGGTCAAAATTTTTAAAGTTTCTTCTGAGTATTAAAGCTTCTTTTGGAGAGTAATGAGAATTAAGGACTCATCATTTAACTTTTTCCCTTCCTTTAAAAAAGCTGGCAATACCCCATTTGTAGACACATATAGTCCCGGACGTAAATAATTACACTTACATATAACCACTGAAGACACAGAAAACACGGAAGACTAAAACCCCCAACTTTCAAATAGTGACCCAATCACTCATTATTTCCTCGGTCAGGACATTCTCCCCAAAAGCCCTTACGTATACCCTGAACGTTGCTTTTCCGGGAACCTGCAACCCTTTTGCATTGTAGTAATAGGTTTCTTCAGGCTCAACCCTGAGAGGAGTACTTTCCACCGTGTCCCAGACCCCGAATTCATCCGGAGCCTGAAGAGCAACACAGATCGTGGTGTTCTCAGCTCTTTCGGACCCCACATTCCTCATTGTAACATTGACATCCACAACCCCTTCCATATCAGAATATTCGCACTGTGCCCTGAAATCAAGGAGGATCAGGGGCCTTTTATATACAGGAATAACATGCACTGCCTGGCCCTGATATTCTTCGGGCATCTCCCCGATATTCCAGCCACTGCCGGTGGTCTCGAGGTAATAGTACCGTTTTCCTGCATACTCAAAACTTTTGCCTTCAGTCCCGGGACTGCAGTGAATCCCCAGCGCCATGTGCTCGGGAAGTTCCAGAAGCACAACATCATAACCCATCTCCTGCAGGATTGCCACGGAAAGGATGGAAGTGTCTTCACAGTCCCCACCACTTTCATAAAGGGTTTCGTAAGGGAAGCGAGGGTACTGGTCATACCCCGCACTTAGCAGGTCCGAACTGTAGTTAAGGGACTGGACAAAAGATATGCAAAGCCCGGGGACCTTTGATTCTTCGAGCCCGTAATCCCCGGAAAGGGAAAGCAGAGTCTCTGCGATGTTTTTGATCAGCATATCATCATAGGGGTCCGAGGCAAAAAGGTCATAGTCTCTTTTTCTCGTTCTTTCCCTGTATACAACATTGAGTTCATCGTCAAGCAAAAGCGTGAGATGCCAGCGGTAACCTTCATAGTTCCAGGAATAGGTCCTTGAGGATTTCCCGGATTCCATGGTTTTTTCAGTGATCTTTACCCCTGAAGGAGAAGCCTGAACCCCATTTCCCCCTGAAAGCTTCTCCGCCCCATAACAGAGGTCGGTATCAGGAATTTCAATATTAGAAAGTCCCAGATCATGAGAATAATCCGAAACTGTCCAGAAGAAGAGATATCCGGACAAAACCATAAACAGAAGAAAAGAAAGCCTTGTTTCCGCTCTCATATAATGCCCCTTTCCCAGCCTGCCAAATTCTCAAGCCCCCATTAGCCCCCTACATGGTCAATCCCGGAAAGCCATTCCAGCACAGAACAGCCAGGCAGGTTTTCTCTTCCGGGATCATCCAGAACTCAAGATTATAGTGATTCCAAATTCCGTTGCTTGTCGACCATTAAAGATAATTTGCAGCTTTTATTTCCAGAGGTCTTCCCTCATGTGGGAATGTACCGGGTCCACTTCCATCAGGCCTTCGGGATAGGGATTGAAGAAAGTCTGCCTCATCAGGTACTCATCCTCAAAACGGACAATCCAGGACTTTATTGTGTTTATTGCGGGGCAAAGCGAAACCTTTCCGTCCCTGTATTTTTGTATCCACTCAAAAAAGAAGGCTTTCTCCCTTTCCGAGAGTTCTTCAGAGAAATGCCCCAGGGCATGCATGAGCACGTTGATGTTCGAAGTATATCTGGGTGCCCTGGAAAACGCCTTATAGAGATGTTCCTGGTATTCAGGAATGAGCTCCCCAAAAGGCCTGTGGTCTTTATTTCCGACAATCCTCCCCAGATTTTTGAGTTCTGTCTGGTTGTAAGCCATTAGAAGAAATTTGTTCTCCGTATGGAAGGCTACCAGGTCTTTCATACTGCCCACATCCCTAACTTTTCGAAAACTGGAGAAAGCAAAAAGTTTCGTTAAAAAATGGTCTTTAATGCGGGCATTTCGAAGCCTTCCTTCATCCTCAATCGGAAGATCAGGGTATCGCTCCATGACTTCCCGGGCGAAAAACCCGGAACTCTTTCCAACAGATCCCGATTTTTCGGTGGAAGGATAGATTCTCACTTCCTTTGTCCCGCATGAAGGAGAGCGGCTTTTTAAAATGAAGCCGTCCACCGCGTCAAGGGAAGCAAAGAAAGATGCAGAAAAGGAATTCATATCCTCCGTGACATCCCTGCCGGTTGCAGGCTGAACAAGCCTTTGTTCATCCTCCTTAAGAACGATTCTTACAGGATTCCTGGGGACCCCAAGCCCGATTTCCACCTCTGCACATACGGGCAGGAAGTCAACATAATCCTTGAGTTTTGCCACGATGTGACTGGTTATCATGTCCCCGTTGTAGCGGCAGTGGTCAAACTCCAGACACTTGCTGACCACTACTTTAGGCCTAACAAACTCCCTTATAAAAAATCCCCCATAAAAAAGATGGAATTGATCACATAAATTGCTTTCCGAAAAAAAGGGCACTTGTTACTGTTTTAAAATAAGAATCAATGAATCATTCGAGAAAACTTAAAAACCATTAACCCGGAAAGGCGAAAAGTTTCCGGGGTTTCGCAAAAGATATATAATAATGTGAATAATTGGTGAAGGGGATGATATAGGGAGCATCCGGATAATTGTCTACATAAATACGGAGAAAGATCCGGAAAACTGCTCACATATGCTGGTGCAGGGAAGAGCCGGTCAACGGTCCGAATATGCCGGAGAAGGAAGTCCCGCAACTCCATCCCACGAATCTTGAAAGGATTTTACAAACCTCTGAAAAATCCATAACAATGGAGGGTATAAATGGAAGAAACCGAAACCGAAAAGATACACATGCCGCTGATAGGAGATGATGCTCCTACCTTTACCGCAGTAACAACCAAAGGTACGATCAACTTCCCCGAAGACTACAAAGGTAAATGGGTAATCCTGTTCAGCCACCCAGCAGACTTCACTCCCGTATGCACCACCGAGTTCATGACCTTTGCCAGCATGCAGGGAGAGTTCAGGGAAATGAACACGGAACTTATAGGGCTGTCCATAGACAGCGTCTTTTCCCACGTCGCCTGGCTGCAGAGGATCGAGGAAAAAATTGAATACAAAGGTATGAAAAACCTGAAGATCGATTTCCCGGTGATTGCGGACCTTAAGATGGACGTGGCAAAGAAGTTCGGGATGGTGCAGCCAAATGCCTCTACAACCCAGGCAGTCAGGGCTGTATTTTTGATTGACCCGGAAGCAAAAATCAGGGCAGTCCTCTGTTATCCGCTGGCAAACGGGAGAAACATGCAGGAAATCAAGAGGCTCCTGACGTCCCTTCAAAAGAGTGATGCAGAGAAAATTGCAACCCCTGCAAACTGGCAGCCAGGGGATGATGTCATCATTCCACCCCCCAGCTCAATCGACGGCGCAAGAGAAAGACTTGCAAAAGAAGAGGAAGGAAGGTGCTGCCTTGATTGGTTCATGTGCCTGAAGAAGGACAAATAAAAGGCAAAATCACATATTCATAAACCAGAGGTAAAAGGCCGGGGGCAAATACCTAATTTTCATTTTGCCTCCCGACCCCATCTTCAAAAATTCCTTTTGATAATTTTTGTGGAAACTTTATAGCAGCTTCCGGATGCAGTTTGTGATAAGTTTTTCAGATTAACTATTCTACTAACTATTTCGTGTTCACCAATCATTTTTAAGGATGTTTTTGAGGCACTTAGAAGAAGTATTTTTAAAGAAATCGGAAAGGTAGCCTACTTCACGAGCGCTGAATGCCCTTTTTCTCAATACCAGAAAGGAAATTCCCGGAACTGGAATTAGCATTAAATCCTGCCACAAAAACCGAGACCTTTTTGGGCAAAAAAGAGTGATGTATTACTCTTGTAACAGCGTCCGCAGAGTCTCCAATTAAACCCCATACAACCTGAACTGGTCATTTCCTGCCTTTCTTGTCCCGGGCGCCGTAGGCTGCCGGCCTTTCCAGAATAAAGAGTAGACAGAATAAAAAAAGAGAAAAGACAAGAAAGAAAGTTAAGAGAAGAGAAGTAAAAACAAGAATAGCCTGAGCCGAGAGGAGTTGAAAAAGAATAAACACTTTCGGCAAATATTACTTTATTTATATCTATTTCTTTTTTGATTAAATGAGGAAGCACCAATTCTTCTGACCCATTTGGGTTCAATCTGGATTCAAACTTCCAGGTTTGGAACTTAACTGCGAATAAAAACCCCGATTAAATGAAAATATATTTGTATATATTCAAATCAAAAAGAGATTTACAGAGGAATATAAACAAAACAATATGATTTTGAACGAATTAACCTGCCCATTCTCAAAGTACAGAGAAGAGATGCGTAACATGAAAAATAAGGCAGGAGAAGTAAAAAGGAAAAAATTAGAGGAATTATACTCCAGCAAATATAATTTATAGTGAATCCAGAAATTAATTACACATTTCAAAATCAATTATAGTCAAGGGCTAAAATTTTTACACCAATCTCAATTACAGGTTTAACCACAGAAGGCACGGAAAACACGGAATAAAGGAAA
>Ga0272442_10006009_pt1 | contig 16098 bp, 14 predicted proteins | sample SSMForm2O_FD_200262 | JGI IMG/M metagenome (GOLD analysis project Ga0272442, IMG submission 200262) | Marine sediment archaeal communities from Little Sippewissett salt marsh, Falmouth, MA, United States - SSM-Form-2O | ecosystem: Environmental > Aquatic > Marine > Wetlands > Sediment ...
AAAGGCGACGTTTTAGCCCAGCAGAAGCTCACCTGCTCCATCGGCGTTGGACCCAACAAGCTTGTAGCCAAGATATCGGCAGACGTCCAGAAACCCGACGGCTTAACCTCTGTCAGACCCGGGGAGGTCCAAAGCTTTCTGTCGCCTTTGCCGGTCCGCCGCCTAGTGGGTGTTGGAAGAAAAACAGAGAAGCGGCTGGAGACTTTAGGCGTCAGAACAGTCGGTCAGCTGGCACGGTTTGATGTGCAGAAGCTGATTGAAGTTTTTGGAAGAAAACTGGGAGCCTATTTCCACAACGCCTCTTTGGGTGTAGATGAAGAACCTGTACAGGAAAGAAGCGAACCAGAGTCTATGAGCCGAATCTCCACCCTCAAACAGGACACCAGAGACGTGACAGTCCTCCTCAACGAAGCTTACCGTCTTTGCAGTGAAGTGCATACTAAGCTGATGAGGCAGGAGCTAGTCTACAGGTCAGTGAGCATCTATGTTGTTGCGGGGGACCTCAGCGTTCACAGCAGATCCAAAACCTTCGAAAACCCAACAAGCAGCCTTGAAACATTCAAGAGGACAGTGAAAGAGCTTTACGAAAAATTTCTAGCCGAATCCGATGCTGAGGCAAGAAGAGTAGGCGTAAAAGTCTCCAACCTCAGCAAAAAAGAGGAAGTGCAAAAACAGCTAACCAACTTCTTCGGCTCATCCAAAGATTAACGCCATTCTCTGAAGCAGCCATGCCAGAACATGGAACACGGCAACATCTTTTGGTGAGCATGCACGTTTGAGTGACGCTGTGGGTATATGAAAAGTGGCGGGCCCGCGGGGATTTGAACCCCGGGTCTCCGGCTTCGGAGGCTTGCGCACCTTCCTTGTGGGATGGTTCGGCGCCTTAATCCAGTCTGGGCTACGGGCCCCTCTTTGCATTCATCCAGTTCCTTTGTGTAAATTAAGTTTTGTTGCCTCGTGTCTCTGCGGCGACGTTTTTGGAGGTTTTTAGGAGCCTATGAGTGTGCTGGTCTGCTCGATTTCTTCGATTTGCCGTATGTCGGTGATGATTTTGTCGAGGTGTCCTAGGGTTTCGGCTTCGATGCGGGCGATTAGGTCCCAGAGTCCGTAGGTGACGAGGACCTCGGTGACTTCTGTCATTTCTCTGATTTTTTTGGCGACCTTGTGTTCTGAGCCTCTTTCTACGTTGGCAACTATGTACGCTTTGACAGGTTTTGTCATTTCCTTCAACCCTTTACAGCTACATGGTCAGAGAAGTTGCTTAAAACATTTTTAGATCAGAAGGGCGGTCATGTTTCAGTCTGGTCTTCTCGTATCCACCATGCTTTTCTTTTTCCGTGCCTTTGTCCGGGGTAGTATTCGATGATGGCTTTTCCGAGCTGTTTTTTGGATGTTTTGGCGATTTTTCTGAGGCGGTTTAGGGCAAGCCAGCGGTTGGTTTCGAGGTGTTCGGCAAGCTCGGTGGTTGTGGCTCCTCTGTGGTCGAGGAGGTAGTCCACGATTTTGTTGTCTGTTTCGTCGATGCAGAATGCGTGGGGGTTCACTTTTTCTCCGTCGTAGGTGAATAGCTCAAGTTTTGCTAGTCCATCTTTTATTTTGTTGACTTCGTTTATCAGCTGGTTGACTTTCTGTTCCAGCCCAAATATTCTGTCTGGTCGCGGAGTTTTCTCCAGCTTCTCCAGTATGGCGTCTCGGATGAAGGCGCTTCTTTCTCCCTCTGGGATTCGAAGAGCAAGCTCCTTGTATAGTTCGTCAGGTAGTTTGGCGGAGACGACTGTAAACTTGGTCATGGACAATTTCCCATCCGAACATACTGTAGGCAGGCTGAAGCTAAAAGCGTTTAACCTTCTTGTCTTGAATGCGAAACTTTGTGAACCTAGAAAACGGTTTGTTGCTGTTCTTGGTTCTCCGTGAAAAAATACTGTTTTCAACAATGTACCTTTATTAGGCTTCTAATATGCGCCGTTGTCTGGCTGGCAGCTTTTGGTTTTTAGTTCATTGTCAGGTATAGTAGCACGGCTAGGGCTAAGGTTGTGAACATGTCTGGAAGCATCGCGAATGGTCCGAGACCGAACGCTCGGTAGCCGAAGAGCCACTGCAGTAGGGGATTAGATGAAAGGGCGTAGAGCAGCAGAATCAGAGAGAACAGTATCAGTCCGAATGTGAAGTCTGACGGAATTTTTCTGTACATGTCGATGTATGTGACCAACAGCAAAATCAGGAGTGTTGCGTTGATTGAGGAAAGCATTGTTCTGACTTTGTAGAATAACTCTATGTCTCCCAGAATGTCAGCGGGAATTCTAGGAGCAAATACGGATTTTGATGGAGACGACGCACTATGCATAGCCAAAAAATCTGCGACCGCAGCCACCACTAACAAAATCGCTATTACTATCCAGATTTTCACATATTTGTTCATTATAACTTCACTTCCTTTTTTTCTCCCTTTTTTGTTTTTTCCATAATTTGTTCAGAATCTCCTCGAATAAGCCATAGTTTTCCTCCAACTCCGTAGACAAGAAGTAGGTTGTGCCATACCCTTCCCCCACTGAGGTGATCAGCCTGTTCTTCTGCAGAATTTTCAGATGATGTCTTATTGTTCGGTAATCCATTTCAATCGACTTCGCCAGTTGATTCGCGTTTTGCGGATTTTCCCGTAATACTTCAAGTATCTTGGCGCGGGTTACGCCGCCCCTAGTTCCCGCGATAAGCCAACCTAGCAGATACTTCAACGGGCGAACACGAACCGTCATCCATACCGCTCCAAGGAAACAACAGGCTTTGATTGAACATAGCTTTTATTGTTTATAACAAATGTCCCTGTGTTTCGGATTTCTGGTTTGCTGCTGCTTCACTGTGGCTTGTTGGTGCCCTTTTTTTTGTGTAGATTTGGGTTAGATTTTGGTATAATTCTGAAAAACTGTTTAATTATCAGCCGTCGAGGTAGAGTCCAGTAACCGAAGGGGAGGTGAATGGCGTTGATTAGGAAAAACAAAGTTTTTGCGTTGCCGTCTATAGCAGCTGCAGTTCTTGGCGCTTCGGTTTTCTCTGTCTCCGTGTTTGAATGTATGTTTGCTGAGGAAAAAAGAAACTATTCTTCCTTCGGGGGGTTCCGTGGAAGAGGCACTAAAGGATTAAGCCTGTTCAAACCGTGAGTAAACTACAACATTCAAAGCAATCAGAAAGCCCCTTCATTCCATCTTTTTTAAGCTTCTGCAATCTTCATTCTGGACTACTTGAATCAGCATTGATTGGCTGAGTCGAGTTGAAAAACGGGTTTTATGCCTAAACGAACTCAGCCTTTGTTTTGGTGAGATACAATGCGCTCAGTATTGCGAAGATGAATATTGTTATTTCACAGAACATCGCGATTTCCATGAAGCCGTATTGTTGAGAGTATTGAGCCTTATAGCAGTAGAGGGTTACGTAATTGCCGAAGGCTGAAACCAACAGAAGAATAACGCCTAACATCGAAAGGTTGACGTTCTTCTTTTCCAGTATGAACATGCCTGCAATGATGCCCACCACGGCACCCACGATGCTGAGAATCCCGACGATTAGAAATCCGGCTATCGCACCTAACTCGGAGGATCCTGAAAAAGCGAAAACTATGTAGCGGTCAAACGCGATGTATCCCAATCCAGCGGAAAAAGCCGCCGACATTATGGTCAGCATGGCTGTGACAAGCACCAAATCGGTTTTTCCTGTTTTCTTTTTCACAACAAGGGATTTGCCACAGTTTGGACAAAACTTGACATTCTCGTATGGAACTTCTTCACCACAGTGTGGACACTTCAATAAACATTCAACCTTTCAAGTTTTTGTAGTCACGGAGCAATACCAACATTCCCTGTTTTGTGTATTTAAATTTATTTCAAGATTCGAACTAATCAAGGTTTGGCGGTGTCCGAGAACACTGAACACGGTTCAAGCAATTTTCAACAAATTTTGGTCTAATTCTGAAAAACGCTTTTATGGCAAACCGAGGGTGTTGACTCAAAATCAGAGCATACCCAAAAGGTGAAGTTATGATTTGCGTAACTGGAAGTGAGTCTAAAAGGCGGCTTAAAGCGTTCGTTGTTTTACTTCGGGACACTACATGGAAATGCGGAGTAGTAGAGCGGCTTGTCGTGAATTATCTGCGTCAACAGTTCCCACATTGTGGAAGCACTCCAACTTCGGTGAAGGATATGCTGGAGCATTTTAGGCTGCATGGAGAAGAGCAGCACCGCTTCTTTGAAGCCATGGAAAGACTGGAAAAGCGTGGCATAATTAAAATAGTTTTCAAGCCTTTTTCTTCATCCGATGACTTTAATGTAGTAAGTGTACAGGGAGGATTGTAGTTGGAGGTTTCTGAAAAAACCAAAAAATCGGGCACCTTAACGGTTCTTGTGGTAATCATTGTCATAGCCAGCCTAGTTGCAGGCGGCTTGTTTGGTTACCTGACTTGCTATTCCGCCACCTCAGAAGACATTGATACCCTACAAAATCAGGTTACGACACTCCAAGAGCAGCTTTCCCAAATCCAGAATCCACAACAGAACGTTAGTTACCAGAACGTCACAGTTTTTTCAGACGACAACGTTTCCATTTCGCAGTTATACGCGCAAGTCGCAGACTCGGTTGTGGTAATACGTGACCTCGTGTTTTCGGGTCGTGACATTTGGGGACACTCGTACTATTCGGCGGTTCAAGGCTCCGGTTTTGTCTACAACTTTTCGGGACAGAATGTGGTCGTCACCAACTACCACGTAGTCGAAGACGCAATCAACATAACCGTGACTTTCTCAAACGGCAACGCATACCCAGCAACGGTTCTCGGCTCAGACCCCTACGCAGAATTAGCAGTGCTTTCTGTAGACGCCCCAGAAAACGAGTATGTTCCCCTCGAAATCGTCAGCTCATCAAGCCTAAAAGTCGGCGACCCAGTCATCGTAGTAGGCACACCTTACGGGCTTGCAGGCTCAATGAGCACAGGGTTCGTCAGCGCATTGGGCAGAACACTGTCTGCAGATACAACAGGCGGATACGTCATACCAAACGTCATCCAAACAACTGCGCCCCTGAACCCCGGCAACTCTGGGGGTCCAGTTCTGAACTATCAAGGTCAGGTTGTGGGCATAGCCACGGCTATTGTGAAAGATTCGGAGGGATTGGGCTTCGCGATACCATCCAACACCATCCTGAGAGAAATCGCGGACCTGATTAACACAGGCTCTTACGATGACCATCCTTCGATTGGCGCCTCGGGAACCGACATGAGCTACGAGATTGCCGAAGTAATAGACACAAACGTCACTTATGGGTGGCTGATTGCTCAGGTTACAAGCGGGGGACCAGCAGACAACGCAGGCTTGCAAGGCGGAACCGAGCAAGTCGACGTCATCGACGAGCGTATTACCATCGGCGGAGACATAATAGTCGCCATCAACGGAACCCGAATAACGGGCATAGACGACCTCTCATCTTACCTAGAAGAGTACACTTTGCCTGGGCAAACAATCGAATTAACCGTAGTAAGAGACAACGAAACAATCACACTAACACTTGAACTGGGAAGCCGCCCCCCAATCACAAGCACAACATAGCCAACGCACACAAGCGCCGAATTCAATCTTCTCTTTTTCATTTACCAGCAACGTTCAGTAGAGCAAGAGTGGCGTATAGCGCCTCCTCGGTTCTAACGGTTTCAGTTCCCTGCTCGGGAATTGTGTTAACCGTGAAATCGACTAAGTCGTCTAAGCTAAGTTTTTCCTGCGCCACAATCTCCTGAAGACCCTGAGCTGGGGCACCAAAAGCCACCAGAATGCTGCCCGCTTTCTTCCATCGTTCCGCCAATTCATCAGCGACCTGCGTTAACGGAGTTCCAGCTTTGGATGTGGCAATCACCAAATCGTATGCACCTGCTTTAGCTAGTTGCCCGAAAGAAGCTTTCGATGATGTTACGGTGTAGCCCCAGTAGGCTTCAATCGCTTCCCTGTCAGCCAACGCAACTCTGGGGTGCCTTCCAGCTTTTGTTATTTCAACCGTAACTCTGCTGTTCACGGGCAACTTGTCAGCTATCAGCACTGACCGCTCCACGCCTATATCCACAAACGACTCATCCGCGGTAACGGACACCACGGCTCCCTCCCTATATTCTCCGGTCTTCAGCCTTCTCGCCCTCTTCTGCAGGGGATGATGTGGCGTGCGTAGGGGCGGAAGAATACCCGCGTACCGTAACTCAGGCTTGATTTTGAAGAGCCGCTTCCGCAGGTACTGAGGCGTCTCCAGATAAGATAGAAGCGTGACTATCAGGTTTCTGTCCCGTTTCTGGTTGGCATCCAGACTGTCTGGGAACACGACGATTTCGTTGACGCGGAAGATGGCTGATGCTCGTCCAATCAACCCCAATTCTAGGGTTTTCTCTCGCAGATGGGGAATGTCGGAGACTATGGAGACGGGTATGGCTATGGCAAGCTTTCGTTCACGTTTCGGCATCACTTCATGTTCCCTCCGGAGAGTTTAACAAAAACTGCAGGACATATATCCTTCGGGGAAAGGTTCCGAAGTCCTCTTCAACAACGAATCTGCCTGTGTCAAGCATAGCATCCAGCACATCTTGGGCTCTCCAGTCTGACTCGTAGTATGTACAGTTGCCGTGCTCAAACAGCATCAAATATTTCACAGTCTGGTTTTCGCATAATTCAACCAAGTCAGTGAAATTGAAGGATGGCTTGTACGCGTCAACTGCCAACTCAGGATACTGTATAGGCTGCTCCTGATTTGGGTCAAACACAAGCAAATAAAACTCCACCATGTCCGCGCTGAAGTAGTTCCCCGCGCAGAGAACCACAATCTCTTCATCCGGCGTCACCCGCTCAACCACATACTGGGTTGCATCATCGATTGGAATGTTGACGTGGTCAAATTTTACCCAAACGTAGGCTTCCCATGAGCTGTAAACAACCGAAACGCTTACCACTGCCACTAAGGCTGCGGCGGCAACTTTGGTGAGGGTTTTTTGTTGGAAGCTGATGTGAGGCGCTTTCAGTCGTTCTTTTGCTTTGTCCCAGAGGAACAGTATGAACTCTGAAGCGGAGACAGCTAAGATTGGAAAAACTAGGGTTATGTAGCGCCAGTCCTTGCTGGTGATTATCGTGAAAACAAGGTAGACTACAGCGAATGAGATTAAAGAAAACTTGTCGCTTTCGCTTCTTCTCCACAGCCACAGCACTAAACCCATTAGAGCGAGGATGTAAACGGGAAAAACAATCGGGTGTATGTGCGGGTAGGGCTGGGTCATTTCGATGAGGTAAAAGATGGGCGTGGGAAACCGTGTGCTGTATGCAAGTCTTTCCTCGTTGCCCATGCCAGCCACGTAAAGCCATTTCCCGAACATTTTCGTAGAGTACTGCTGATATGTGAAAATCACCCATGGCGAAATAACGACTCCCGCAACCGCTAGAACAATCAAAAACTTTTTGAATTTAACCGAAAGGCGCTGTTTGCTGAAGTAGAGTAAGCTGACCAGCACGATTATGCCGCCTATCACAGTTTGATACTTGACAAGAAATCCCAGTCCAAGCGTTAGTCCTGTCAGAATCAGCATCTTGTCGTCTTTTGTGCGCATCCAATAGAATAACAGAAGCAGAGAAACGGAGAAGAAGAACAACAGCATGGTTTCGATAAGCGCCATTCTGCACAGTACGATGAATCCGGGCATTGAAGCCAGCAGAACGGCTGAAATTAGGGCGTTTCTTGGTCCATACAGTTTGTAGCCGTACTCGAAAACAATCCAGATGGAGAGCAGACCGAACGTAACTGCTACCAGCCGGGCTGAGAGCACGCTTAACCCTATTGTGTTGAAGTACAGGGAAGTTGTAACGTCGAACAGCGGGGGATAGAAGGCGCTTTCTCGCAGGTACTCGTCGAACTGCCCACGGCTTTGCAGCAGTCCACCGTACAGGTGTGGGGTTTCGTCCCAGCGGATTGGAGCATAGTCTATGTAGAGCAGCAGGAGAGCGGTGTACACTACAAGAAAAACTAGGAACGCTAGGCGCCATCGGTCTAGTCGTGACGCAATCTTTGATAGTGTAGAAGCCAAGTGTTAACCCGTCCCATTGGATTGTTCAGTCTAAACCCGCAAAGCAATATTAAATTTTTGTAACCACCCATAAAAAGGTGACACAAACAGCTTCCAGTTTCTCTCACTTACACATCCGATGAGTGGCGTGTTCACTTTTTGAGGAGCATCTTCAACTCGATGATTCCAATCACGTTTTGTATGGCAACATTGGTGACCATTCTTATGGAGCCTTTCCCGTTCGTCTTTTCTTGCCACTCAACAGGAAACTCAACAATCTTGTAGTTGCTGTTTAGGCTTCGAACGATGATTTCTGTGTCCCAAAACCATCCGGTGCTGCTGCACTCGTCTAGAACGTCTTTAATCAGCCGGTTAGAAAACGCCTTAAAGCCGATTTGATGGTCAAAAACATTGTTCTTGAACAAGATTCTGATGAGCCAGTTGTAGACTCGTGACGGCAAATCCCGTAAAACCGCTCGGTTAACTTCAGTGCCTCCCATGTATCTTGACCCAAACGCCAAATCGTTTCCTTCCCGTATCGAATTAATCAACTTGGGAAAAAACTTCATGCTTGTCGCAAGGTCGCAGTCAACAAAGCAGTAGATGTCGCCCTCCACCTTGTTGAATGCCCGCGTCAACGCTAACCCTTTTCCCAGTTTCGTGGGTGAATGAAGGTGGATAACCTGTGGATGCGTCTTTTCCAGTTCTTGGGCGATGACGTTGGTTCCGTCTGTGCTTCCATCTTCGGCTATTACAATTCGGAAGTCTTCCCCTAGTTTGGGGGCTTCTTCTAGAAGTACTTGTACACATGTTCTCAGGTTTTTTGCCTCGTTGCAGGCTGGAACCGTTATCACAATCAACGGTTATCTACCTGCTTGTGTTGCAATAAGTGTGACTCCCAAAAGGATGAAGAAGACTCCTACCCAGCTTGTTAACCCCACAGTCTCCTTGAGGAATATCTTGGAGAACATGAGTGTCCAGATGTAGGACGTAGCGATTATGGGGTAGAGTATGGAAAGGTTTCCCTTGCTTAAGGAGTAAACGTAAAGGACAGTGGATAAAGCGTACACCGCAACTCCGGCGATGAGATGATAATTCGTGAGAAGCAGTTTGATGTCGAACTGGAGATTATCTGCTCCATGCTTAAATTCCAGTTGCCCAATACTGCCGATGAATGCAGCCAGCGCCGTTAATAGAACAATTTTCCAGTCCAACGTCTTCACCATATCCATTCCCTTTTCCTAAAGTTAACAGATAAAAGCCTTATGTTCAGCGGCGTATCTGATGATGCGGTTTCAGGTTTTTGTTGCCGCTGCCTTTTCCTCAACACAAAAAACGTTACCGTTAACAGAACCGCTAACACGACCGCCACATACAATGTTGTGTTTGATGCGTGAATGTTAGACACGGTTTTTGTGGCTTGCTCAAAGTCTGGATAACACACCTCAACAAGAAAACTTTGAAACGGACTCCAATCCGCTATTTCGCACCCGTATACTCCCTGCCCAAGTTCGTTGCATGCTCGTCCATTCACGGAAACTTCTGCGTTGACCACCGGACCCTCGGTGTAACTGTAGGCAACGTGAACCCGTATGGTCGTAACTCCCAACCTGTTGGTCTCAAACTCTGTCTTAGTTACCTCAATTTCGTCCCAAACTATTTCGATGTTCTCGTTTTGGTTGTGGACGGCTGTGAGACCAAAACTTTCATCGTTGACCGCTGTAACCTCGTATGTCTGTGGACCAAGAATGTTTGAGGTTGCAGTGTATTCCCACCTTAGATTCTGGCTGGACCACGTCATAGGCTCGCCATTAAGGAAAACTGTTCCCCGCGCACCATCAAACACCACAGAATCGTACTCGTACTCTGCCTTCAGCCACACAGTCTGCGGCGAACCCGCCTGAGCAACATCGTCGATTACTATGGAGTCCGTAACGTTGACTCTGTCCCAGATGATTGAGGCGCCAGCAACTGATTTGGCGTAATCCGTCACACCATCAAATTCTACATCCGTGATGACCCAGAACAGCTTGCCAACACAGTCACAGGTGGCTTTGAAGCTAATCCATCCAGTCTGGTTTGTCACGTACTCGGTGCCGTTAACTTCAACGGTTGCCCCCGCCACATCGGAGCCACCGCTCATCCACGCCAAATGAAAGCCGACAGATTGGACGCTGCCGACGTCAGCTCGTGCATCGCTGACAAACAGCTGGTCCACTTCTATCTGCTTGAAGCCGAATACAACCTCCGCTGTTTCGGATGTAAAAGAGAAGTTGACGGACAGGATGCCTGTTGATTCATTGTAACTCCATGTTGAAATCTCCTTGTCGTCAACTTTGAGGTAGTAAGGCTCTGTTTCTCCCATCTGCACCTGAATGGAGCCTTGCTGCCCAGCGGTTCCTTCCGCTGAAAGCTTCAAAACTCCGCGAGTTGAGTTCCACGAAAAGTCGGTTAAAGATGTGGTGGATGAAAGCACAGAAAAATCCATCACGTTGTTCCAGCCGACCGTGATGTCGGAGTCAGAGACAAGCGTCAACATGCGGGTTTCACCGTCATAAACTTGGGCTAAGCTGAAGGGTGCGCCGAGTATGTAGCGTGGGCGCCCAAAATCTGAGCAAAAAATCTTGGTCGTGTTTGCCGCTTCCTCGATGCCCTCGATAGCAACTGTTAGGCGGTGGTCTGTGAAGATTGGGGCTGCGGTTAAAAGAGCATCCGAGTACAGCACCTGAGGCGTGCCATCGTCTTCTGGTAGCAGGAACAGTTTTGCCTCGTCTTGGTGCAGTGTCACGTTGAGCGGAACTATGTTTTCTGTTGCAACGCCGTAGAATTCGCTGTTGAGGTACTCAAAAATTATGTGCTTCTTGTCGAGACTCAAGTCTGCTTCCATTGGTCTAACGTAGTATGTGAAGTTCTGTGTGGCGGTGGAGTTGTCATGCAACAGGTAAACGGTTCTGTCAGACTGCCCTTGGCTCAGCCAGTACTCGGTTTCTGGGTATGGCGCATACACCGTAATCCGCCCGTAAAACGTGCAGAGAGCGTGAATGAAGTCTGTTAGGACATCGGATTTCATGGCGCCGTTCGGAAGAGAATTGGAGTTACGGGTGTTGATCATGTAAGTGTAGCCTGAACCCAGCTTGTTCTCAACAATGAATGCGTTGTAGTCGCTCTGAATCCCGTTAACCCACGCTATCACTCGGGTGTTTATGCTGTCGGACAGAATATACTTGAACTTCCAGAACCACCAATCGGTTTCACCCGCGTCAGAGTAGCTGTAGGTCTTTCCGCTCCATGGATACCAGAACGTGTCCTCCGTGAAGGCGATGTTATTCAAAAACGTGTCAGCCGTTACATCCCCTTGACTGTAGGCAGGAGTGCTCACGCTGACGCCGAACAAGGAAGCAAAACTTTCAGTCCACGCGCTAGAATTTATGAGGTCATCAACTTCTTCGTTGCTGTGAGTAAACGTTAGAAACGAGAGGAAAACTCCGCCACCCTGAACGTAAGCTTCGATGTTGCCTGCGATTTTGTCGGTCATCAGGCTCCACCCCAAGCCAATAACAACCTCGTACTGCTTCAGCACAGACGGCGGAGCATAAACGGTGATGATGTCCACCATCCCGAAGGGCAATCCCGTAAACTCTTTCCCTGTTCGAGCACCGCCAATCTGCCAGTTGTCGCCGACTCCTGGAAAAAACTGATTCAACAAACCATAATCGAGGTCTCCATGCCTTTCATCCTGATCCCAGAACCCCCAGTCGGGTCCCCGGCTGCTCCATCCGCTCTGCCCAATCATCACCGCAACAGATGCCGTGTAATCGGGCTGCTCATACCCCATTTTGTTCGCGTTTCGCAGAAAAGCATAGAACCTCTGAATCACCTTCCCATAATCACTCAATGTGCCATCCTCATCCAAGATGAAGTATTTGTGGGGCCAGTCACGATCAAGAGTTCCAAAAAAGCAGCCCTGCTCAAAAAAGAAGTATTTCGCGCCATAGAACCACCCCTCATAAAGAGCCCTCTCCACGTCGCTGGCAGAGAAATCCGCCGGAGGCAGCACCCATTCTCTCCAAGTGTCCACAAAAATCCCCCAAGCCGGTATATCATAGGTTTTCTGCATTCCTCTGGCTAAGCCGATCATCATCTCCGTGTTTGGGGCATTGAATACTTTGCTGAGGAAAACGTCGCAGTAAGATGTGTTCGCCGCGGCGTAGCCGATAACGTTTTCCTGAAGAAGTATTTTGGCGCCATTCTCTTTGTATTCTGCCAGCTGCATTCGGGAGATTAGGGTTTCGACCATCGCAGCTTCTGCTTGAAGCCGTGTGCTGATGGTTCCGGTTGAGTTGTCCATCCACAGACCTAGGTCAGACTGTTTTCCAGTGATTTCTGAAAGGATTATGCCTAGGAGGTGTGGATACTGTTCTTTCCAAGACCCAAACTGTTCAGGCGAGATTCTTATTTCGTGGTCTGAAAAGTTGAAGGGCTCAAACATTGTGTATATCCCCAGACTGTCTGCCACTCTGATTGCCTCCTCCACCAAAGTTAGATTCCATCCTTGATCCATGGGATGAAGGATAACCAAGTTGCCGAGCTGAAGCTCCTTCACATTTCTTATGCTGTCCAAGATTGTCTGTTGCTGGCTTTCAAGAATCAGCATTCCCATGAAGTATTCGGGTTCAGGGTCAACCATGTTTTGAGCCAAGACTTCAGAGGCTGCGGATGCGAAGGAGACGGTGAAGATGAGCGTTGCCAACAATAGGAGAAGCATCTTATGTTTTGTTTGTGTCTGTTTCAATGGTGGTTTCACCGTTCTTATGGCATGTTGTGGCTGTCACATATTGATGTATGACGTTTGTGTTGACTTTTACGGTTTCATTCATTTATAGTGTGCCCTAAATCAGGAGTTCTGAAGCGGCGTTCCTCTTTCGAATTAGAGCGTTGAAGAAAAAACTTTTAAACAATGAAACATCTCTGCTGGGAAAAGAGGAAAAAGATGATGAGACGCAATGCCTCATTGTTTGCTAGTTGTCTTCTTGTTGTAGTGTGCTTCATGGCTGTTTCTGTTCAACCGGTTCAAGCTGCGAGCGAAGTTGTAGTAATTTCGCATTCCAGCTTCTACTCTACTAGTGACATATTGTATATCGTTGGAGAAGTTGAAAACACCGGAGACGTGGCAACAGAATTCACTAAAGTAACCGCTACATTCTATGACGCGGAAGACCAAGTTTTAGACACTAAAGTTGGCTATGCAACATTGGATATTCTGCTTCCAGGAAGAAAGTCACCCTTCTACGTTATGATGTTTGAAGATGATGGGTCGTTGGATGTCGACGATTACAGCTTAACAGTTTCTTGGGACGACTACGAAGAGGGAAAAGAGATTGGACTTGAAATAATCTCTTCAGATGACCAAATGGACGCAGTTGACTGGTTGCATGTTACAGGCGAAATAAAGAACATAGGCACCGAAACAGCCACCGAAGTCATTGTTTGCGCAACATTCTATGACTCTGAAGGAACAGTTATTGGCAGAGACACAGAAGATGTAGACCCAACCACTCTGTCACCTGAAGGAATCGGCACATTCGATATTACACTGATTTACCCTGAGCTAATAGAGCAAGTGGCAAGCTACAGCCTAACCGCAGAATCAGAAAACTATGCGCTGGTTCCAGAATTTCCTATATTAACAACAATATTTGCTGCCTTAGCTATCGTCGCACTCACCGCGCTTGTCTACAGAAAGAAACTGCAAACCCAACAATAAGAAAGTTCACTGTCTAAACAACAGTGCAACCATAACCCTTTTTTTATTTTGATAAAAGCAACTCAACAAGCTCTTTTTGGTCTACCTCTGCGCGGGTTCGCCAATCCAAGTAAAGCATGTTGTTCTCGTCCTCAGTCAAGTACCCAGCCTTGATGTAACGTTTCATGTTCATCTCAACTCTCCATCCCGGCAGCTTACTGCGGAGCATATCCTCCACGTCCTCGCGGGGAGCCTTGCCCCTCTTGGAGATTATGTATGATATAGCCACAGCCAAACCGGCAATGTCGTCTATCCGCCAGCCCATCATCTTGGCATCCTTCGACGGCAAACCGCCTCGCAACGTAACAAAGAACCGTGCCCTGTTCAGTTGCTCAAGCGTCGGCTTCTCTTTGGGGTCTTCGCCTTCAAAAACTGTTTTCACCTGCAGGTCCAGCTTCTCCAGATGATTGTCCAGCACTTTGAGGATTTTGGGGTAATCGGACCCCAGCGCGTTCTTCAGTTCCCATCCCTTCACGCCCGGCTTCATGTGCCGCTTGTAGAACAGCAGCTGCGCCGCCCTCTTGATTTTCCTTGAGTAGTAGGCTTTTCTTTTCATTGCTGTTTCTCCTCTTTCCATCGTGTCCATTCTTCGTGGCTTACGGAGATGGGCACAGAAACCATTCTGTTGTCAGCCAGCTCCGCCCTCGGCTTTCCGAAGGGTTTGATGAACGTTTCTTCTTCTAGGGGATTCAGCTCCAATGTTGCGTAGCCGTAGGTTACCAGGAAACTTGTCATGTATGCTCGGTCCAACGTTTCTTTGTAGGTGTCGGCGCCAATAAAATCCCAGTAATGAATCTTCTCGTTTTCGCCCACCCTTTGCTTCAGTTCTTTCCAGAAGTTTTCCAGTTCCTCAAAGAATGTCTTCTCCGCAAGGATTCGCATTTTAACCAGTTCTTCGAGTGTAGTGGCTCCAGCCGCCACCTGCATTGGACCATTTTTTTGCCACCGTTCATCTATGGGTGCAAGGTCGACCCAGTATTTCATGGCTTCGGCTAGGCTGGGGATGGAAAGCTGCTCCAGCTCGATGAGTGGATTCCATGCCGCTGTAAAAATGGTGACAAGCTCCTCTTTATTTAATCGTTGAATCTTTTCTTCAAGCAGGAAGGGGTCTGTGTAAAGGGAGGTTGACCTGTGCTTCACCCAGTCTCCCTGATTCTGTATGACTGAGGCAAGATACTGTACAGCTTCGGCGTCCAGCGCCAGTTCTTGCGGCGATTCGCAGTCAGGAAAACAGTTGTGCAGCGTTTCTATGATATCGTCCACGTCAACGGCGAACGGGTCTACTCCTCTGTCTTCAACTGATTTGCATAGTTGGATGACGCGTTGAAGGCGTTCGCTGCTTTGTTTCTTTTCTTGTGTGGACAATTATGTTACCTCTTTGATGAGTGAGGCGCCTTCCACGTTCTGAACTGTTATAAGGTGAACGTTCTTGTCTGTGAAGGTGAGCTGGCTGGGGGTGATAGCCAAGTACTGCGTGTCCAACCCTGCAACTGAGGAGACGATGAGGTTGGCGACAATTTCCCTGTTTTTTGGGTCCATGTGAACGTCGTACTCGTCAACGGCTCTGAATGGAGAGTGAACATGCTGCTGCAAAGCAAGAAGGAAAGTCACGGTGGCTGTGCTTCTTTCTCCCCCGCTCTGAGTGTAAGAGGTCAAAGGAACAGGGTTTCCTCCCTTGAAGCCCACAAAAATTTCGAGCCCAGCATCCTCGATGTCCATCTCGTTTGTCAGCTTCACTTCTCCAACAGCGTAGGCTTCGGCGAGAATCTTCCTGTATTTGACGTTAACTTGGTCAAGAAGATTGTGAACAACGTTTCTCCAAGCGTCCATTCTGGAGTTCACTTCCTCCATCGCCTTTTCGCGGTTTTCAGCAACCAGCCGAGCCTTCTCTTTCAGCTCCATGTAAAGCTTAGAATATGACTCGTACATGCGTTCTATGTCCTCGGAAACGTCCGTCAACGCGGCGAGGTGCCCATCGGTTACCCTGAGCTCCTCCAGAATGTCCATCGTGTTTTTCACGGGCACAAGCCTTTGCCCCACCTTCTCAGCCCTGCCAACGTAATCCTCCAAGTCGCCGAGAGCCTGCTTAAGCTCCCGGTCTAGCCGCTTCAGGGTTTTGGCGAGACTTTCCCGCTGATACTGCAGCAACGCTAACTCTATCTTGCGGTCTAGAACTTCTGCGGTGGTGGCTTCGATTTCATGGTCAAGAGACTCTGCCTTGGCTTTGATG
>Ga0272442_10006010_pt1 | contig 16097 bp, 10 predicted proteins | sample SSMForm2O_FD_200262 | JGI IMG/M metagenome (GOLD analysis project Ga0272442, IMG submission 200262) | Marine sediment archaeal communities from Little Sippewissett salt marsh, Falmouth, MA, United States - SSM-Form-2O | ecosystem: Environmental > Aquatic > Marine > Wetlands > Sediment ...
CTGCCCTCCAGGGTGGAAGCGGCGAGTGCCCAGGGCTGGCCGATGCGAAGCCGGCGGCGTGCGAGGATCGCCCAGCACCGGTCGGGCGAGCGGCTGCGGAACGAGAGGAGCGGGAACACGTCGAGCGTGAGCCTTCCGCACGTGACCCGCGCCATCGCGGCGCGGCCCACGGCTCCGAAGCCATCGGCCAGCGGCACGACGCGCGGCGAAGGCGGCCGGTCGGCGGCCTTGGGAGCGGCGGGGAACGGCGGGTTGAGCGGGCGGGTGGCCGCATCCGATCCGCGCTGTGCGATCGGTAGGACGATGCCCACGACAGCGCCCAGCAGCGCCAGCGCGGCGACGGCGAGCAGCGAGGGCCGGCGTGTGCGCCACGTGAGCCACGCGGCAATGCCGAGCACCACGGCCGCGGCCACGGGGAGGAGCCAGATGCGCCGCGCGCTGATCGGGAAGGCAAGGCGCCCGGCCACGGCCGCGGCGAGCCACAGCGCAGGCCACGGCACGATGAGCAGGCGGAACAGCGCCTGGCGCCGCAGCCACACGGCCACGAGGCCGGCCCCGGCCAGGGCGACCAGGAGTGCGGGCAGGGCGCGGTTGGCCCAGAACCGGGCGTGGTCCAGCGGGAAACCGCCGGGCATGAGCCACGCCCACGCGCCCGCCGCCGCCACGTGGGCGGCGAGCACGGCGCGCCAGAAGAGGCGGACCACGTGCCCCAGCGTGTCCTCGGAGTGTGCCACACCCGTGCTCCCAAGTCCAGCAACGCAACTCCCGCAGGATAGGCGATAGGAGCGGCAGCGTCAAGAGACTGGACGTACGATTGGGGAAGCGTTCGGGCTCTGGCCCTTGCCTCTTACCAGCCGCGCTCGGACTTGATGCGCTGGATGGTCTCGACGTCGGGCTCGAGCAGGATCTCGGGGGCCTCGGGCAGGGGAAGCTGGTGGGTGGCGGCAAACGGGGTGTCGGCCACCTTCAGGTTGTAGGCCAGCACCATCAGGGTCTCGAGGTTCACCACGTCCAGGGTGTTGTAGGCCAGGAGCGTCTCGAGGGCGCGGGCGTTGCCGTTGTTGTGGAAGTCCCACCACAGGAGGACGGCGAAGTAGCCGTCCACGCCGTCGAGTTCCATGCGGTCGATGCCGAAGTGTTTCTCGCAGCCCTTCAGGCCGCCGGTCACGCCGAGGCTTGCGAGTACGTAGCGCAGGTCGATGTGGGCGTGTCGCATGGGGTGGCCGAAGTAGGCCCGGATGAAGGGCACGTCGAAGCACTTGCCGTTGTAGGTCACGAGCAGGTCGTAGGCATCGATGTCGTCGCGGAAGTCGAACAGGTTGTCGCCCTGGACGTAGTTGCGGATTTCGGCTCCGTCGTAGATGGTGATGGCGGTGATGTAGTCGCCGGGGCCGCCCATCCCCGTGGTCTCGATATCCAGATAGGCCACGGAGCGGCTGAAGGCGGGGAAGAGGCGCCACTGCTCGGCGGAGGGCAGAGCGGCGTGGAAGTAGGCGGCGTCGCCTGCGTGTAGGCGGGCGATGGATTCGGCGGCGTGGCGGCGTAGCGAGGCGGCGCGTGCGGGCGAGGTCGGGAGAGCCTCGGCTTCGGCCACGTGGTGCCAGGAGTGGATGCCGGCGGCCCAGAGGCGGCGCTCGCGCTTCGGGCCGATGCCGGGGATATGCACGAATGTATTCTTGAGCACGCGCGGTCTCCGGGCTGGCGGGGGACGGGTCAGAAGTCGGTCGTCCCCTTCTCCTTCTTCGGCTTCCCCTTCACCTTCTTCTTCGCCTGCTCCTTGTCGTCGGCGAACTTCAGGGTGGGGATGGCGTCCCAGGAGTCGCCGGGCTGGCTGCCGGGCATGGCGCGGTCCATGATGAGGGTGCCCTCATCGTCGGTGCACACGCGTGCGGTGATCGTGGGGGGCTGATCCTCGGCAGCGTCGTCGGCATCGCCGCCCCTGCCGCCAATGACCATCTTCTGGCCGCGCATGGTCATGGTCATCCTGTGTGCCGTAACCTTCACGTGGCCGCCCTTCGGGCCGCCGCCCTGTTTCCCGTCGTCGACGTCCATGACGACCACGGCGTTGCCGCCCCCGAACCCGCCGAAGGCGATGGCGGGCATCTGCTCGATGCGGGCGACCACGCGGGCGAGCCAGGCGGCGGGACGCTCCTTGCCCTCCTCGTCCTTCTCGGTGATGAACCGCACGGGCGCCTCCCGGCCGATCAGGATGCCGGGGTTCTTCGCCGCGTTGCCCTCGATGATCGTCACCGCCTTCACCCGCAGCACGGCCCCCGCCTCGTCGTGCTTCACGAGGGAGCCGACGAGGAAGCCGCGGAAGCCCTTCACGGCGGCCTTGAGCGCATCGGCGTCGGCGGCAGGCTCGGCCCCGAGCGCGAGCAACGGCCCTGCGGCGAGGCACAGGACAACCAGGACACCGAAGATCTTCTGCTTGCGCACCATCGTGGACCCTCCTTCACCGGCTCTTGTGGAAGGCATCGAGAGCGGCCTGATAGACACTCTTGAGCGGCACGCCGCGTCGCTCGGCGGCGGCGCGGCAGTCCTCGAACTCGGGGGCGGCGTGGACGACCTTGCCCCCCGAGCGGCCGACCTTCACGCGCACCTTGCCGTGGGGCGTGGACACGTCGGCCCACTCGCGGTGGAGCTTGCGGCGGGCGGCGGCGGTGCGGCGGACGCCGAAGGTGGAGGTCTCGGCGAGGATGAACTCTTCGAGTGCGGGCGCCGAGCCGGGCTCCGCGATGGCCGTGAGCACCACGCCCGGGCGGTTCTTCTTCATATACGCGGGCACGAGGAACGCATCGAGGGCGCCCGCGGCAAGCAGCTTCTCGACCGCGTAGCCCGCGATCTCGGGCGACAGGTCGTCGAGGTTGGCCTCGAGCACCACCACGTCGTCGGCCTCCTCAGCGGGCTCGGGGGCGACCTGGCCGATAAAGACGCGGAGCAGGTTGGGCGGGGCCTCGCGCACGGCCGAGCCCGCGCCATAGCCCACGGCCTCCACGGTCATCGGCGGCCTCGGGCCGAAGGCGTCGGCGAGGGTGGTGAGCAGGGCCGCGCCCGTGGGCGTGGTGAGCTCGCCCTCGATCTCGGTGTCCACGGCGGGGAAGCCCTTGAGCAACGCGGCCGTGGCGGGAGCGGGCAGCGGGAGGCGCCCGTGGGCGCAGTCCACGAAGCCCGTGCCCGTGCGGAGCGGGCCGCTGTGCACCCGCTCGACCCCGAGCAGCCGCAGCCCCACGACCGCTCCCACGATGTCCACAATCGCGTCCACGGCGCCCACTTCGTGGAAGTGGATCTCGTCGACCGACGTGCGGTGCACGTGGGCCTCCGCCTCGGCGAGCCGCTGGAACACGGCGGCGGCCCGCTCGCGGTCGGCCTTCGGCAGGCCGGAGCGGCCGATGATGCGCAGGATGTCGGGCAGACGGCGATGGGGGTGGTGATGGCCGTGGCCGTGGTCGTGGCCGTGGCCGTGCGGCTTCAGACGCACGGAGACCTTCGTGGCTCCCAGGCCGCTGCGGTCCACCTTGCGGGCGCTCAGGGTGTAGCCCTCCACGCCCAGGCTGGCCAGCTCGCGGCGGAGCGCCCGGGCCGAGAGCCCCGCGTCCACCAGGGCGCCCAGGATCATGTCGCCGCTGGCGCCGGAGAAGGGATCAAAGCACGCGATCTTCAAGAAACAACTCCTGGCAGGATGCGGCCCGGAAGCCTGCCGCACGAATCAAGGGTTCGGGGCTTTCGGCTCGGCAGCGGCTGCTTCCTCGGCCTTCTTCGCCGCCTCCTCTGCCTTCTTCACAAAGTCGTCCGTGAACTCGACGGTCTTGACGTAGACGAGGGGCTCGAGCTCCTCGCGCTTCTTCTTCTCCGTGTCGCGCCCGCTGTGGCGCTTGTAGAGATACCATTTGGTCCGCTCGCCGCTCATCAGGAGCATGTAGAACTGCCCGGAGCAGTCGCCCGCCGCCCGCGTGTCGTCCGTCAGGTGCAGCGTGGTGACATACTGGTTCCAGAAGTAGCCGACGTCGAGGAAGACCTTTTCGCTGGAGCCCTGGTTCTTCCATCGCCAGTCGCGCTCGAAGGTCTTCGACTCGGGCACCACGTCGATGCGCACGAGGTCGGAGAGGAAGTAGTCCTGGTGGGCACGTGCCTTGCGGTTGAAGACGCGGAGGGTGCCGTCCGCCCGCCGCCAGCTCCAGCCCTCGAGCACCTTGCCGTCCGAGTAGGTCACGCGCGTGGGCACGGCATACGTGGGCTTGCGGCCCCGCTTGCGGAAGGGGTTCAGGTGCTGTGGCTTGGGCTTCCCGCCCTCCTTGTCCGCCGGCTCGGCCGCGGGCTGCGCGGGGAGCGGGATGGGGCGTCGGACGCCTGGCTTCCCAGGCTTATCCACCTCCTCGCCCTCGGGTGCCGGCATGACGGGCGTGTCCTTCGGCTTCTCCTCGTCCTTCGGCTTCTCGGCCTCGCCGGCCCACGCGACCGCGGCGGCGAGCAGAGCCAGGAGCAGGAACGTCTTGGGCATAGCATTTCTCCCGCAAGAGCGCTCGGTAGCTTCCCAGGGATCATAGCGCGCCAGGGCGCGGGAAGTCAAAGAGGATGGGAACCCGGGCGCCTTGACAGACGTGCCACATGGCCTATCCTGGACAGGAAGGCCCGCGATAGTCGCGAGCCGGAGCCTGTCTGAGGAGCCCTGATGCACACGTGTCCGCGCACGATTGCGATGATCCTTGGCCTATCGGCAGCGCTGGCGGCCGCTACGGCGAGCGGCGCCGCCCGGGACGGGACGCTCTCCCTCCAGAACCGCCACCTCCGGGCGGACTTCCGGCCCGTGGGCGGCACGTGGCGCCTGGCGCGGCTTGCCCGTCCCGATGGCACAGACGCCATGGAGGTGCGCAGCGACGAGTTCGAGATCCTGCTCTTCGACGACAGCCGATTCACCGCCGACGACTACCGCGCCGGCCCGCCGCACAAATCGACGAGGAACGGGCGGCAGGAACTGCTCGTGCAGTACAGGCCCGCGGATGCGGCCTCGGCGAAGGCGCCGCCGTCGGTGCGCGTGACCTACTCCCTGGCCGAGGCCCCCGTGCTCCACAAGCACGTCGTCCTGGAGATGGGCAGGGGCGAGAAGGTCGACCGGCTGGCCGTGTGGCGGATGTCGACCGACCGCAAGGCCTCCCGCGGCGGGCTGGGCCAGCCTGTGTTCGTGGGCAACTGGTTCCTGGGCGCCGACTACCCCGGCTTCCACAGCCGCCACAGCGACGGCTTCTGCGAGCCGAACTTCCGCTACCGCTGGTTCTATGACGTCGACCTGGCCGGGCGGGACAAGGAGTTTGCCCCGCGCAAGGGCCTGGTGAGCGTCTTCCACTTCCCCGGCGCCGCCCGCGAGCTGTCCCCCGGCCACTGGGGCGTGCGTGGCAAGCGGGCCGTGATCGGCCTGAGCGCCACCCGGGGCGAGGGAGCGGAACTGGCTCTGCTCGACTACATCGCCGCCACACGCAGGCCCCCCCGCAGCCACCTGCACGTCAACAACTGGTACAGCCCGGCCGCCAAGAACCTGAGCATCGAGAGCCTCCTCCCCAACGTCGTCGGCCCCGTCCAGGCCAACCTGCGCACGCACGGCGTCGCCCTCGACGCCTTCGTGCCCGACCACGGCTGGGAGAACTCCAAGACGTTCGACCGCATCTTCGAGCCGAAGCTCGACGACACGCACCCGCCCCTGCCACAGCTCCGCAAGGCCCTCCAGGAGCGGGCCGGCACCGGCCTGGGAATCTGGATTGCCCTGGACGGCACGAACCAGAACATCCCGCGGGGGCTCGAGCTCGGCTACAGGGCGGCAATACCGCAAGGCTTCAAGACCACCAGCACCTGGATTGACGGCAAGGCGTTCTTCGACATGCTCGACCCGAAGTACCTGGCCGATCTCAAGCGGGCACTACAGTTCCTGCTCGCCGACGCCGGCGTGAGCTATATCAAGCACGATTTCAACCACAACTTCACGGCCAGGCACCCCACCCAGCGGCACGCCCGCGAGCGGTGCCTCGACGTGACGCTCGACCTGCTGGCCTGGGAGCGCAGCCTGGCCCCCGGCGTCTTCCAGAACTACACCAACGGAACGTGGTTCAGCCCGTGGTGGATGCAGCACGCAGACACGTTCTGGATGATGTCGGGCGATTCCGGCAACAGCCGCCGCTGGCCCCAACTGTCGATGAGGGACCGGTCGACCTCGTACCGGGACGAACACTTCTTCGACAGTTTCCACAACCCCGCCCGCTGCCCCCGGCCGGTGATGCCGATCTCGACCTTCATGACCCACGGCATCATCTTCACGAAGAAGAAGCCCTTCACCGACGGCCGCGACCTGCCCATCGACTGGTCCAACCACGTGGTGATGCACCTGGCCCGCGGCACGCTGGTCAAGGAGCTCTACCTCACACCCGAACTCCTGGACGACCGGCACTGGGAGATTCTCGGCCGGGCGCTGGCGTGGGCCGTGGCCAACCAGCACAGGCTGGTCAACACGGTGTACGTCGGCGGCAATCCGGGCCAGGGCGAGGTCTATGGCTACGTAAGCTGGACCGGCGAGCGGGCGATCCTGGCCGTGCGGAACCCCGACCGGCGCGAGCAGACGCTCCGCGTGCCGTTCGATCGGACCGTGCACTACCGCGGCGCCCGGGGCAGAGCCTACCGGGCGAGGGCGATCTACCCGTATGTCGAGCCCGTGCCCTGGCCGTTGACCTCAGGTGAGCCTCTGGCGTTCCGCGTGCCGGGGGATTCGGTCGCGCTGTACGAGCTGGACCCCGGCACGCCGCTGACGGATCAGCAGCGCCGACCCGCGCCGCTCCCACCCAGCCGCGCGCGCGTGGCCGACGGGGCGATGGAGATCGACCTGGCCGTCCCGGACGAGAACCTGATGCGCTGCGACCTGGTGGTCCAGGCGTGGGCCGAGGCCACAGTGTCCCTTCGCATCAATGGCCGAGACGTCGCGCCCCGGCAGACGGCCAGGGATGCCCGGTGGACCATCGCCGCCTGCGACCTTCGGCCCTGGCGGGGCAAGGAGGCGTCCATCCGTGCGACGCTGCTCGCCCCGGAGGCTCCCAGGAAGAGCAAGCCAGCCATAGCATGCGAAGTCTGGCTGGTCGCCGATCGCCCCGTGCCACCCGCCGCCCTGCCCGAAGGCGCGCCTCTGCCCTTCGCCATCCGCCAGGGCCATCGCCGCCAGACCCGCCAACTGATCCCCAGGACGCCCATCAACGTCCAGCCGCCCCGGCGCGGTCCATAGCCGGCCGCACGAGTTCGCGCCCCGGGCGCGCGAACTGGGGATGCAGAGGCCGTGACGCGTGAGAAGACTGGCGCCGGAACCCGTCTCGCGGCGCCGTTCTTGTCACGGGCCACGTCCACGCGTCCCGAAGATGGTGCGAGGGGGACAGTCTATGGGGCGGGCTCGTCGGCAGCGGGGTGGCCGTCGGCCACGGCGGCGTTCATATCGATGACATCGACGCCTGCGGGGGGCTTGAAGGCCAGGCGCTGGGGCGAGACGACGGCGTCGGGGGTCACGTCGCTGCATTCGAGGCGGCCAATGGTGTTACCCCTGCGGTCGTAGACTTCCATCTTGAGCTGGAAGGCCGACTTGGCGCCGAGCCAGAAGCGGACGCGCCGCCCCGCCGCCTCGGCCAGCAGCTCACTCGAGAGCGGGCCGGTGAGCACTGTCTTGAATGCCTCACCCGGCCGCGCCTCGAACACGTAGGCACTCTCGCTCCCCAGGCGCTCCGCACCCATGTAGACGAGGGAGCCGGCGAACAGACACCAGGCCCGAACCGGATTAACCACCGTGGCGAAATCCACCTCGGGTCTGCCGTCTACCGTCCGCCATTCCTGCCGCGTGGCCGCCGACCTCCAGCGCCGCACGGTGTCGCCCGCGCCTCGTGCGGTCGTGTGGATCCACAGGCTGTCGCCGTCGAAGACGCGCCTCTCCTTGATGGTCCTCTCGGCTCGCACGGTGAGGATGCGCTCGGCGGCGAACTTGCCTTCGCGCCCGCACACCACCGTGCCTGCGACCTCGGCCTGCCGCTGGCCGCGCCCGGTGGTCTCGCGGAATGCGGCGCGGACGTAGGGGTGTGCGGCGGCCCGCTTGCGCAGGGCCTCGACGAGCTGGGGTGCGGGCTTCCCGCTCGCAGGCCCCGCACCGAGGAGCGGCCCGCCCTCCGGGCGGGCCGACGACTTCGGTGGTGGCTTGGCCTCCCCCGCGGGCTTCTTCTCGCGCGCCTCCTTCGCCTTCTTGAGCAGTTCCTGGAGCCGTTTGCCCATCGCGTCCGACGCGTCGCCCTCCGCACTCGTGCGGTCCGCGATCGCCACGTCCTCGAGCGTCCACTCCTCGGGCACGTACTTGAGCTCCTTGCCCGCACGCCACTTGCTCGGCACGAACTTGTACTTGAGGAGCAGGACGCGCTGGCGGTACTTGCGGGTGTTGCCCTCGCGCCCGAGGGGCCTGAGCTGGGCGAGTCCGCGCACGGAGACGACCATGGTATCGAAGTCGGGGGCCTCGGTGCCGACACGGAAGAGCGCCACGCCCTCGCGCTTCTCGCCGGCCTTGAGGGGAGTGGCCCGCAGTTCCGCCCAGTTGCACAGGGGCCGCTCGACCACCTTCTTCTCGAGGTACTCCTCGGCCGTGGTGTCGAACAGGTCGTCGTACTCGTTGACCACCTTCTCGAGCGAGAGCTTGAGGCTCAGGCGCAGGCGTGCCGGGATCTCCTGGTCGGACGGATTCCTGACTCGGTAGACGACGTACCAGTAGAAGGCGAGCTTGGCCTTCTGCCCCTCGAGGACGAGCTGCTTCGGGGTGTCGTTCTCGAATTCCAGCGCCCAGTAGGGGCCGCCGGGTGCGGCGGCGAAGGCCGGCGCGGCCAGAGCCACAAGCAGCACAGCTACCACCCAGGGCGCGCGAGTCGTCGGTGTGTTCATTATCTCACCATTCCGTTGAACCCGAGGAACGCCAGGGCCATGAGGCCCGTGCACACAAAGGCAATGGGAACGCCACGCATCGGCTTCGGCACGTCGAGCAGCTCGAGGCGCTCGCGAATGCCGGACATCAGAAGCATGGCCAGGGTGAAGCCCAGGCCGGCGCAGAAGCCCTGGAGCACGGCCTCGCCCATGGCGAGCGGCTCGGGGGCGTCGGTCGTGTTGAGCAGGGCTACGCCCATCACCGCGCAGTTCGTGGTGATGAGGGGCAGATAGATGCCCAGGGAACGGTAGAGCGGCGGGAACGTCTTGCGCAGGAACATCTCGACGAGCTGGACGAGAGCGGCGATCACCAGGATGTAGCTCACCGTGCGGAGCGCCGTCTCCAGACCCTCGGTGGCCAGCTCGCTCTCGGCCCCCGCGATCCACACGAGCAGGGGGGCTCCCGACTTGAGGACGAAGGCGTAGAGCACGTAGGTGATGAAGGAGGCCATGGTCATCACGAAGGTGACGGCCATGCCCATGCCGAAGGCGGATGAGGTGCGCTTGGATACGCCGATGAAGGGGCAGAGGCCCAGGAACCGGGTGAGGATGAAGTTGTGCACCAGGATATTGGCGATCACGATGGCGAAGATGCGGTTCAGATCCACGTCATCTCGCCTTTCGCAGTTGGCCGATCCAGTTGAACAGGCCGAGCATGAGGCCCAGGAGCAGGAAGGCGCCGGGCGCCTGGATGAGCACGGACATCGGCTGGTAGCTCCCGAGGATGCCCTGGTGGCCGAAGAGGCTGTTGCTGCCGAAGAGCTCGCGCACGAAGGCGACCAGCATGAGTCCCAGGGTGAAGCCGATGCCCATGCCCGCGCCATCGAGCAGGGAGGCTCTGATGGTGTTCTTGGAGGCGAAGGCCTCTGCCCGCCCGAGGATGATGCAGTTGACGACGATGAGTGGGATGAAGATCCCGATTTCCTCGCTGACGGCTGGGAAGTGGGCCTGGAGCATGAGGTCGGCGATGGTCACGAAGCTCGCGATCACCACGATATAGCACGGGATCCGCACCCCCTTCGGCACCGCGTTGCGGATCACGGCGATCACCACGTTCGAGCACACGAGCACAAACGTGGCCGCCAGCCCCATCGCAACCGCCGTCGCCAGCGAGTTGCTCGTGGCGAGGGTGGGGCAGATGCCCAAGAGGAGCACGAAGATGGGATTGGAGCGAACAATCCCTTTGGTGAGCTCGCGGATGTCCACCCGCTCTCTCCAGTATGCAGCCACGGCGAACGTTGCTAAGCACGTATTATACTTTGGGTTGGAGATGTGTCAAGCACTGTGTGCGGGGCGGCCGGGCGCGCCGCAAGGCCCTGCGCGGTTCATTGCTTGCCTGGGCGCTCGGTGCCCTTGGGCGCCGCCTTGTCCTTGGCTCCCTCTTTGGCGGGCTTCTCGCCGGGTTTCTTCTCGGGGGGTTCGAGCCTGCGGATGATCTGGGCGGCGCGCATCAGGGCGTCGCGGTAGACGGGGTCCTTGCGGTCGATGTTCTCTGCGAAGACCTGTTTGGCGGCCTTGAGGGCTCGCGGCTTGTTCCACAGGAGGTTGGCGCTGGCCAGGTCGAAGTAGAGGTTCACGCGGCGCACTGGGTTCCTGGCCGTGGCCAGGTGGCGCTCGATGATGCGGGCCGAGGCCTCCATGTCCCGACGCGAGCGTGCGAACTCGGCCTTGGCTGTCTCGTCGTGGAGTCGGGCCTTCTGTGTGTCCTTGACGGCGCGCTGTGCGGCGGCCGCCAGCACCTCGTCCTTGCCGATTTCGGCGTGCATGCCGCCGCGCAGGTGGAGCATGGCATACTGGTCGGGGTCGAGCTGGATGGCGGCGGAGGCCGCGGCGATGAAGTCCTCGGCCATGGCCCGCCACTCTGGGGCGTCGTCCTTGCTCTGGCGCGTTCTCCCGATGACCATGAGCCAGGGGCCGTAGTATGGCGAGCGCGGGGTGAACAGGGTGCTGGCGGTTCCGAAGGGGTTCTTGCGGGCGTAGCGGCGGTAGAGCTGATGGGCTTCGATGGGGCGGCCGAGGCGTGCGTAGCAGGCGGCGCGAAGGATGTCGATATCGAAGGCCGGGCCGCACAGGGCGTCGAGACGGCGGTAGCGGTCGGCGGCGGCGGGGGTGTTGCCGCGCGCGGAGTCGGCGAGTGCCCACTTGATCTGGCTGTTGAGCCACACGCGCCCGCCGAGGCTGAGGGTGCAGGCCCGGGAGAGCGCGGCCTGGACTCGGCGGCCGGATTCCCTGAGCTCCTCGGCGGTGTCGGCCAGGCTCTCGTTGGCCCGCCGCAGGGTCTCGGCCCCCATGACTTCCTCGCGCCTGGCCGCGGCGCGCATTTTCTTGAGCGTCTGCTCGGCCTTTGTCTGATCCTCGGCGAGCACCTTGAGTCGGGAGGGGTTGGCCCCATCGTCCACGGCCTTCTGGTGTGCGGTGGCGGCGGCCTTGGCGGTGAGCTCGGCGGCTCCGATGGCCTTCTGGAGCGCCGGCCCCTGCTGCGCGAGTGCGAGCTTGATCTGGCGCACCGTGCGTGCGGTCGCTTCCTCCTGCGCGGCCAGGCGCCGCACGGCGTCGAGCTCGGCCTGCCCGTCGCTGAGCAGGTATTCGGCCCAGAAGGGCTTCGCGGCGAGGCCCCACCAGAGGGCGACGACGATGATGCCGCCGGCGAGCGCCGCGCAGCCGTGCCACAGCGAGGTGCGCGGCCCGCCCTCGCGACGGCCCAGCTCCTCCTCGCGCGACCAGCTCAGAGCGGCGGCGCGGCCGCCCCCGGCGCTCAGGGCGCCCACCAGCCCCAGGACCACCCAGAGGAGCATACTCGCTCCGAACCCGACGGCGCCGCTCGAGAAGCAGGCGAACACGCCGAGGGCCACCACGCCGCCCGCTGCGCCCGCGCCCGCGGCCGCATCGAGGCCGTCGCGCGCACGCCGCAACACCAGCCCACCCATCACGACGCACACGACTCCGCAGGCCAGAGCGAGGGCCACACCGACGATGCCGCGCTCGTAGAGCACCTCGGTGAGCTGCCGCCGCGCGTGGCCGAGAATCGTGTCGCCACGGCTCACGGCATAGGTCCTGGGGGGCCGCTGGGCGTCGAGAGCCATGAAGTAGCGGCCCACCCCATTCCCCACGAGGAGCCGCCAGAAGGAGCTGGCGCCCACGACGCCCCAGTCCGCCTCGTCGAGCACGGCCTGGCGCGTGGCTCGCGAGGGCACGCGGTAGTCCTGGGCGAGGAGCCGCTGGCGGGCTTCGCGGGAGCCTGCGGCCAGGAACACGACGACGAGGAGCACGGGGACGGCCAGGCGCCATCGGGGCAGCATCATGCCGACCACGACGGCGAGGCCCACGCCCAGGGCGTAGAACCAGGCGGTCGAGCGGGTGCGCAGGCCGGCCACGAGCAGGACGACGAGGACGATGGCCGTCCAGATCACGGTGCGGTAGTCGCCGCCGCGCCGCTCGCCGGCTCGGCGGTAGAGCACGGCCACGGCGATGAGCGTGGGCACGAGGAGGAAGGCCGCTGCCACCTCGCGGCCGGACAGGTCGACGTCGCCGAAGAAGCCCGCCTTCACGGCCCCGTAGCGCAGGGCCATGTAGGCCGCGACGACGGCGGCGACGGCGCTGGCCGCGGCGAGGAACATCGATCGCTCGGCCCGTCCGCGCAGGATGACGGCCAGGGCGACGGCTCCCGCGAGCCCCCACGCGCCCCGCACCACCCAGTCCCATCCGAGCCATGGCTGCGGCGACCAGGCGGCGGCCAGCAGCCCCCACGCCACCCACGCCCCCGCGGGTGCAAACACCCACCAGACAGGCCGCTCGGCCCGACGCAACCGCCCCTCGCTCCACTCCCAAAGCGCGTAGCAGAGGACGAAGGCGGCGACCGTCTGGAAGACGAAGAGCTTGAGTGTGGAGGCGTAGAAAGTGAACTGGAAGTTGAGGAAGGGGATGATCAGGATCAGGGCGAAGACGGCAAGCGGCACGATGCGGAGGCTCTCGTCCTCGGGCGTCCTCGGGGTGCTCATGCCCACGGGTCCTTTCGTGGCGAGGGGGCGGCGCGGGGCCACCGCGGGTCAGTCGTAGGCGGCGCCGGGCCGCGTGGCGCCGAGGGCTTCGACGATGGTCTCGAGGCCACAGGCCAGGCGCACGGTGTCGTCGGTGGACTGGCGGGCCTGTTCGAGGCGGCGGCGCGCGTCGTCGGTCAGCTCGGGGGTGGCCCGCATCTGCTTGTGTCGGCCCAGGTAGCGGAGCAGGAGCGTGGCGGCGCGCACCACGCGGTCGGCGGCGTGGCCCAGGTCGCCGGGGCTCCTGGGGGCGACGAACCCCGCGTCGAGGAGGAGCAGGCGCGCCGAGGCGTCGAGCGTCGTGGACTGGCCGATCTCGGCGGTGGCCATGGCGGTGTAGAGGGTGGAGGCCGCGGCGTCGAGGCGCAGGCCCGGGCTGGCGGCGGCGGTGCGGGCCTTCGCGTGCTGGGCGGCGAGCTTGGCGACCGGCTTGGCGAGCAGGCGGTCGCGGCGGAGGGTGCGGAAGAGCATCGTGCAGAGGGCATCGAGGGACGCGGCGAGACTCTTGCGGGCGTCGGCGATGGCCGGCGGGCGGCCTCGGCGAATGGCATCGAGCGTGGCGGCGAGCCCGGCAGCCGCGCGCCCGTCGTTCCGTGAGTCGGCGAGGGCGAGGCCCGCATCGCAGGCGACGGCCAGGCGCACCTCAGGCGGGTGCTTCGCCCAGCGGGTGCTGGTGAGAGCCACGAAGTAGTCGGTGAGTGCATCGCGGGGCGGCCCGGGCGGTGGCTGCTTCGGAGGCGGCGTGGGCACGGCGACCGCGGCCGAGTGGGGCGGCACGGCGCTCGAGAGCCCTTCGGGCGGGGGCGCGTGGTGCGTGCGGAACAGGCCTCGCTCGGCCGCCCAGAAGATGGCCACGGACGCCGCCACGATGAGGCCCGCTGCGAGCCCCTTGGCCGCCAGGCCCACGCGCACGGCCCGCCGCTCGCGCCGCACGGCGCGGGCCAGCTCGCCCGCCCGCTCGCACAGGCTGCGGAAGCACTCGTGGCCCTCGGCCTCCACGGTGCGGAGCTGGGCGAGAGCCGCCTGGAAGTCGCGCGACGCGCGGTGGGCATCGGCATCGGCGAGGGCCGCCTCCAGCTCCCCGCGCCGCTGCCGGCGGAGCAGCTCGAGGTGTCCGCCGCACCGCCCGCAGCGCTGCGCCCCCACGGGGTTCACCCCCTCGCAGTCGGCCCGGTAGCAGGGCTCGGCCACCAGGGCACCGCACTTGGGGCAGTGGGATTCCTCGATCGGCACGGCCTCCCCACACGACGGGCAGGCGAGCGTGGGGGGAGCCACCTTGGGCAGCACCGCCGTGGCCGACGTCTCGTCGAGCTTCAGCTCCCGCTCGACCTGCTCGAGGGCCTCGCGCATCGCGTCGGCGGACTGGAATCGCTCCTCGCGGTCGGCCTTCGTGGCCTGTGCCACGATCGCATCGAGGCTCGTGGGCACGTCGGCGTTGAGCTCGCTCGGCGGCTGGCCCTTCGGCAACACCCCCGTGAGCGTCTCGAACAGGGTGACGCCCAGCCCGAAGATGTCCGCACGGGCGTCCACCACCTCGCCCGTGCCCCGCTGCTCGGGGGCCATGTACTTGGCCGTGCCCAGGCGCGAGCGCCGCTCCTGCTCCGCCTTGCCCTCCTCGTCGATCATGTGCACGATACCGAAGTCCGCCACCTTCACCGCCCCAGCCTCCGTGACCAGGATGTTGCTCGGCTTGATGTCGCGGTGCACCACGCCGGCGGCGTGGGCGGCGGACAGGGCGCGGCAGATCTGGATCGCACTGTCCACGCACCGCTCCACGTCGAGCTGCTCGTTGCGGATCAAGTAGCGCAGCGTGCGCCCGTGCACGTACTCCATCACGAAGTAGTACATATCGTCCACGCGTCCGCGATCGATCACGCCCACGATGTTGGGATGGCTCAGCACCGCCAGGGCCGAGGCCTCGCGCTCGAACCGGGTCACGAAGCGCGGCACGTGGGCATACTTCCTGAGGAGCACCTTGATGGCGATCTCGCGATCCATCGAGAGCTGGATCGCCCGATACACCGTGCCCATGCCCCCGTAGCCCACGATCGCCACCACGCGGTAGCCGGGAAACGTGTCGGGGTGGGGCAGTTCCTCCCCATCCGCGAGCGAGGGCATGCGGAACACCGCGCCGCACGACGGGCAGCGGACCTGCGGCTCGTCCCCTGCCTTCGGCAGCTCGATTTCCGACGAGCACTTGCCGCACACAATCTTCACGCCACACGCTCCAGAACCGCCTCAGTGCAGAACCCCGCGCATTCTAGCATCGGCCCCGTCGCCCTGCAAATGCGGGGAAGGGATGGAAGACGGAGGAATGGAGGCATGGAAGGGGGGGAGAATGGACGGGCGAGAAACTGGCCCGCATTTCTCACCAGGTCTTGGCGTGAGCGCCGCATCTCCTCAAAGAAGTGGGGGATGCCATCAGATGCAACGGCCCGACCCCCAGACAGTCTGCCTATGCCCAGTGCGCCCATTCTCGTCTCAGGCAAGGACGCGCACGCGATCCGCCGTACGGCGGACACTGGCGCCCAGAGCTGGTGAGAAAGCGGGCTAGGTCTGGCGACGCACAGCTCAACACTCACCGTTTCTCGTGCCCATAGATGCTTCGCATCTGCCAGGCGTCGAGGGACGTGAGTGTGGCATCGCGGCCCTGGGAGCGCAGCGATACGCCCAGGCCGTCCTCGCGGCCAGGATACACGCGCACCGCGATGCACTGCCTGCCGTTGACGAACACCTCGACGATGCTCCGGTCGACGAACACGCGGAGCTCGAGGGGCTGGCCCGGCTCGATGTTCACGGGCGCCGTCTCGGGCGGGCGCGGCGCCACGTCCGCATGCGTCGATGAGTACGTCGAGTCGATCGTGACCACGCTGTCCCTGAAGCGCTTGCCGTTGCGGCGACGACGCTCGATGCCGCCGTTTCTGAAGAACGTGATGCGGGTGAACTCCTCCTGGCCCGGCGACCGCAGCACCTTCATCTCGACGATGGGCCCGTGCCTGGTGTCGATCTCGGCGGCGATCTCCATCGCGTTGCCGCGGATGCCTTCCAGCACGATCTCCTCGTTCGCCGGGAGCTTGATGCCTT
>Ga0272442_10006011_pt1 | contig 16097 bp, 23 predicted proteins | sample SSMForm2O_FD_200262 | JGI IMG/M metagenome (GOLD analysis project Ga0272442, IMG submission 200262) | Marine sediment archaeal communities from Little Sippewissett salt marsh, Falmouth, MA, United States - SSM-Form-2O | ecosystem: Environmental > Aquatic > Marine > Wetlands > Sediment ...
GGTTAGAAGAGGGTGTTTTAGAGGATGCCTTGGAAAATCCAGAAGAGTGCCGAAGAGAGACAGGAATAAGTCCAAGAGGTCTTAGGAATATCGCTCAGGTTGGAATAATGTTTGATTTATGGATGTGTTTAAAGGAAAGAGACCCTTTTACTAGTGTTGATGAGGCAATGGAAATCTATGCAAAGCATCTTGCTCCAGTATTTGCAACCTTTTGGCCCCCGGAATATGAAGGAATTGGAAATCTCAAAAGAAGATATGAGGTTGCAAAAAGGCGCTCTCTTAAAAGTTTTTACTCTAACTAACACTAACTATTTAAAGGGGTTATTCTTTTGATTTTTATGGAAGCAAAAAAAGGGGGTCTTTTGCATAATTTAATTTCGCCAAAAGCAACTTTTGGTGAAAAATCTGCAGATAGTCTAGCTAAATATGCAGGTAGTTGGCAATTTATTCTCGGGTTTATTGGTTTTCTTATTTTATGGATGGCGGTTAATGTTTATGGTTGGTTAAATACCTGGGACCCTTACCCTTTTATTTTATTAAACCTTGTCTTGTCATGCCTTGCAGCGATACAAGCTCCAATAATTCTTATGAGTCAAAATCGACAGACTCAGAAAGATAGAATGAAGCTTGAATATGATTATAGCGTTAATCGAAAGTCTGAGAGGGGAATTGAAGAAATCTTAAAGAGAATAAATTCAATTGAGAGAAAGATGGGGATTGTAAAGACTAAAGGTAATGTAAGTGTTGCTAAAAAGTCTAAACCTGCAAATGTTTCTAAGAGAATTAATGTTGGGCAAAAAATTGTGAAAAAGTAGTTACTTCATATCAAATTTATCCTTTATGTTTGAAATCATTTCTGTTGTCATCTTCTTAAGGTCATATTCATGACACCAATTCCAGTCCTTTCTTGCAGTAGAGTCATCAATACTTGATGGCCAACTATCTGCTATTTTCTGTCTTTCGTCTGGAATGTAACTTATCTTTATATCTGGAAGGTGTTTTTTTACTTCTAGCTCTAGTTCTTTTGCAGAAAAGCTAATTGCAGAATGGTTGTAACTTGTTCTAATCGTTATGTCTTCTTTTTTTGCTTTCATAAGATTAATCGTACCATTTATTGCATCGTTCATATACATCATTGGGAGTCTTGTTTCTTCACTTACAAAAAAAGCATATTCTCCTTTCCTTAATCCTTCATAAAAAATTGCAACTGCGTAGTCTGTTGTTCCTCCCCCTGGGGGTGTTTTCCAACTTATTAGTCCAGGATATCTTAGACTTCTTACATCTAGCCCATATTTATGAAAGTAATAATTACATAATCCCTCTCCTACAAGTTTTGTTACACCATAAATTGTTGTTGGTTCTAGGACTGTTCTTTGAGGGGTGTTTTCTTTGGGGGTCGTTGGTCCGAAAACTGCAATTGAACTTGGCCAAAAAACTCTTTCTAAGTTGTGTTTTACTGCTAAGTCTAAAACATTCTTTAAACTACCTACATTTAATTCCCATGCAAGGTTTGGTTTCTTTTCTCCTGTTGCACTTAAAATTGATACAAGGTGATATATTTGTCCAACATCTTTTTCTAAAATTACTTTTTCTAATGCATCTTTATCTCTTACATCTATATTTACCATCGGACCATTAGACAATTCTTCTGAGGGTTTTGTTCTATTCCATACTCCAATTACATTTTCGTTTCCATAATCTTTTCTAAGAGCAATTAGAAGTTCGCTTCCAATTTGTCCAACAGAACCTGTAACTAATATTTTTCTCATTTTAACTCACCAAATCTGATTATTAAGGAAGATTAGTAAAATTATTTAAAGCTTTGCTATCCTTTTAGAAACCAAGGCTATTCTAAAACTGCTTTTATTCTTCTGATTCCCGCAGAAGAACTTTCTTCTTTCTTTATTTTGAATTTTCCTAATTCTCTTGTGTTTTTTACATGTGGGCCGGTGCAGATTTCTTTTGAAAAATCTCCGATTGTATAAACTGTTACAAGACCTTCGTATTTATCTTCGAATACTCCAATTGCTCCTGATTTTTTAGCGTCTTTTACACTCATTTCTTCTATTGTTATAGGTATTGCTTCGGAAATTTTCTGGTTTACTAAGTTTTCTACTTCGGTTTTTTCTTCATCAGTTAGTTTTCTATCAAAGTTAAAATCAAATCTCAGTTTTTCTTCTGTTATATTTGAGCCTTTTTGCATTAGGTCTGGTTTTTTAAGTACTCTTCTTAGTGCTTCGTTAAGTAGGTGTGTTGCTGTATGAAGTCTTGTTGTCTCTTTTGAACTATCTGCAAGTCCTGATTTAAATTTACCTGCGGAAGCTGTACGAGAGAGTTCTTGATGTTTTTTTAGTTCTTTTTGAAAGCCTCTTGTGTCAACTTTTATTCCCTTTTCTGTTGCAAGCTCTTCGGTCATTTCAATAGGGAATCCGTATGACTGGTAAAGAAGGAATGCATCTTTTGCGTTAATATCCTTATTTGAAATCTTTTCAAATTCACGGAGCCCCTTTTCTAATGTTTTTGAAAATCTCTCTTCTTCTCTCTTTAACTCTTCTATTATCTTTTGTTTATCAAAATCATATTCATCGTATATTTTGAAGACTGGCTCTGCTATCTCTTTAATAAAATTCTTTACTCCTAATTTTCTTCCAAATCTTATTGCTCTTCTAATTAGGCGCCTTAAGACATATCCTTGCTCGGTGTTGCTTGGTGTGATTCCATCATTAATTATAAAAACTGAGGCTTTTACATGGTCTGCTATTATTCTCATCTCTCTTTTATTTTCTTCGTATTTTTTATTAGATAATTTTTCTATCTTTTTAATCAGAGGTTTCCAGATTTCGGTTTGGTAGTCATCATTTAAGCCATTTAATGCTGATAGTGTTCTTTCTACTCCCATTCCAGTGTCGATGTTTTTTTGTTTTGCTTCAATGTATTTGCCTTCACTTGTTTTTTCATACTCCATAAAAACATCATTCCAGATTTCGACCCAGCTTTTGTTATTTGAATCAAATTCTTTTGGGGCTGGTTCTTTTGACACCCAATAAAACATCTCGGTGTCTGGTCCACAAGGTCCTGTATTCCCTGCAGGCCCCCACCAGTTATCGGATTTGTCTAAAAAAGCTATTCTTTCTTTTGGAATTCCGAGATGTGCCCAGACAGCAGAGGAATTTGTATCTTTTTTTGCGTATTCATCTCCTGCGAATATTGTGACTGCGAGTTTTTCTTTTGGAATTTTTAGAACCTTTGTTAAGAATTCAAAAGAGTATTCAATTGCTTCTTTTTTTCCGTAGTCTCCAAGTGACCAGTTTCCAAGCATCTCAAACATTGTGTGGTGGGTTGTGTTTCCCACTTCTTCTATATCTCCTGTACGAATACATCTCTGGACACTTGTTAGTCTTTTTCCTTCTGGGTGAGATTGTCCTAACAGAAAAGGCACTAAAGGATGCATTCCTGCAGTTGTAAATAAGACTGTTGGGTCGTTTTCAGGCACTAGACTATAATTTTTAATTCTCTTGTGTCCCTTACTCTCAAAAAAGGATAGGTACTTTTCAATTAATTCTTTTCTTTTCATAAAATGGATTAGATTAGAGAACTTTTAAATTTAGTGGGACTATAAGCTGTTTAACTTGTTTAATTTTTCCTGTATCTCCATTAACTCTTCGTCAAATTCGTCTCTTTTTGTTCTTGGTTTTTGTTTTTCTTTTTGTTCTTGTTTTTTATCACCCATCTCTTTATTTACTTCCCCTGTTTTTTGTTCTTGGAGTTTTTCCCTAATAGAATTTAATTCAAGAAGTGCTTGTTCTGGGCTTGGCATATTTTGTTCAAGCCTATCAAATGAAGCTCTTAATTCTCCAAGGAGGGTTTTTAATCTCCGCCTTAATTCATTCTTTTGTTTTTTTATAATTTGGATATTATGAAGTGATTTTAGTGATTTTAGGATGTCTGCTCTGGCGCTTAAGCTGTTATATCTTGCAGTTCCAAAATCTTCTTTGTTTATTGATATATAGAGTTCTTCCATTTCTAGACTTTTTCAAATATCTTTGAGTCAACTTCAGCTAGTCTTGATTTTATGTTTGAGACCTTTTCAGTCCACATTCTTATCTCGGTTTCTTCTCTTTCTTTATTTTCATTCAATTTTGTTAAAATGTTTTCTACTTCTAATACCTTGTTTCTTACTTCATTAAAACTTTTTTTAGCATCCTGGTATTTATCTAGCCTTACAAAAATTGGCTCGTCTGGCTTTGTTTGTTTATTTTGTGGTGGTTGTGGAATGGCCTGTTTTGGTGGAGAGTCTAATTCAACAGTTGTTTTTTTTGGTATTGCGTGAGGTCTTGGAAATTCCGATTTTTGGATTCCTTCTGGCTTCCCGGGAACAGATGTCTGCCCGGGGACCTGAACTTGTGTAGTTGGAAGTTCGGGCAAGCCAGAAGTTTCCTCTTTTTCCTCAGGAGTATCAGTTACTGCAGATTTTACCATCTCTTGATTAATCTTGTTTCCATTATTTGAATTAGGAAAAGTAGGTAACTCTGGCAAATTTCTTTTTTCTACTGTTTGTTCGTTTGTATTTGATGGAAATTGTTCAAATGTATTTGTTTGATTTGGGGCAGAATTATCTTCGTCTGATTCATTTGATTTTGGAAATTCTGACATAGAAGGTGCAGGTGGAAGTTCTGGTACTTCTTCTTTCTTACTAAACCATCCCATATATTTTCCGAGGGAAATTTCTTTTTATAGGTTTATATTAATTCTAAAGTTACTACAAAATGAAAAGAAAGATATTTAAAAGGAAGTTCGTTTCACCTCTCATGCAAGTTAAACTTCTAAAGGATCTCGTCGAGGAAATGGCTGGAGAGGGTACTGGTCTTATAGTTGAAATTTTATTTGGAAAAAAAGACGTTAATGAATTTCTTATTGCAAAAAAGATGAATCTTACAATTAATCAGGTTAGAAATATTCTATATAAACTCTCTGCCGATGGACTTGTCTCTTTTATTAGAAAGAAAGATAAGAGAAAAGGATGGTACATTTACTATTGGACACTAAAAACTGAAAAGTGTCTTGTAAAACTTGAAGATGCTCTTATCAGAAAGATTGAGAGTTTAAATGATGTGTTGAGCAGTCGCGAGACAAAGAGATTTTATATTTGTAAGCCTTGTGATATTGAGGTTACCGAAGAAAAAGCGCTTGAGCACGGGTTCACTTGCGAAGAGTGTGCTGAAGTTTATGAGTTGTCTGACAATAGCGAGCCAATTAAACAAGCTAAGGCTAGAATCTCTAGAACTGAGAGAGATTTGAAGTTAATACAAGGAGAACTTGAATCTATTCGAGAGAAATCTCGTAAGAAGAGGGCACGAGCTGAGAAAAAGGCTGCAAAAGAAGCTGCAGAGAAGAGAGCGATTAAGAAAGCTGTAAGAGCTGAGGCTCGAAAGAAGGTTGCTGCAGCTAAGAAGAAATCTGCAAAACCTAAGAGCAAGAAAAAAGTTAAGAAGGCGAGTAAAAAGAAAGCTGCTAAGAAGAAAGTTGTGAAAAAAAGCAGTAAAAAGAAAGTTGCGAAGAAGAAGGCGAAGAAATCGGTTAAGAAGGTGGCGAAGAAAGGTAAGAAGAAGGTTGTGAAGAAGGTTCGTAAATCTAGTCTTCTTGGAAAGATGAGGAAAGCTTTTAGTTAAGAATAAAGTTATAAACCAAAGATTCTAGTTTATATTATGGAGTGGTTTGAAGATAAGTTTAATAAAAGAAAGGTTGTTCATTCTAGTCGTCCGGTTGTTCGTAGAAGGATTGCACCTTCAAGCGGATTGTCATACACTACCTTAATTATCATTTTGAATGTTTTTGCTTTTATTGCCTTTTTGATTTTAGTAAATGTTTTCGGAGAGGGGCGTGCTGTCTCCTGGCTTGCTCTTAAACCCTCTACAATTCTTGCGGGACAAAATATTTGGACACTTATTACAAGTATGTTTTTGCATGCTGGTCTTGGTCATTTGTTTGTTAATATGATTTCACTTATGTTTATTGGGGGGTTTGTTGAAAAACTAATTGGCCGAAGAAGGTTTTTATGGATTTATTTAGGTTCTGGACTTTTTGCAGGGTTATTCTTTGTTTTAATTTCTGCGATAACAGGCATGGACCTAAATGTTTTTGCGGTTGGGGCTAGCGGGGCTATTTTTGGGCTTGGTGGACTCCTTGCAGTTTTAACTCCAAGACTTCCAGTATTGGTATTTTTTATAATTCCACTTCCTATGTGGGCTGCAATGGTTTTTTTAATTGTGGTTCTCTGGGCGCTCTCATTTAGTCTTGGTCTTCCGATTGGAAATGTTGCTCACCTTGGTGGTTTGATTGTTGGAGTTCTTTACGGTTTTTATCTAAAGAATCGTTATCCTCGAAAAACGAGAATGATAGGAAGGTATTTTAGAAGATGAAAAAGAAGAGAGTGAAGAGAAAAAAAGGTTTTTTTAGGAGAAATTATGGGCAGGTCTTTAAATTCTTTCTTGAATCTCGTTGGCATATGGTCTTTGCTCTTGGGATTTTTTGCCTTACTTTTTTAATTGGTTTTATTTATCCTTATTTTTTTAGGTATGAAATACTCTCGTTTCTAGAAGAGATGGTTTGGGCGATTGAGGGGAAAAGTGCAGGTTACATCGTATCATTTTTATTTTTTAATAATCTAAAGGCAAGTTTTTTTGCAATGATTTTAGGGGTTGGTCTTGGTATTTTTCCTATAATTACTCTTATTGCAAATGGTTATCTTCTTGGATTTGTCTCTCGAGAGGTTTCAACAATTGAAGGAATTTCAATTTTGTGGAGGCTTGTTCCTCACGGGATATTTGAGCTTCCTGCAGTGATTCTTTCTGTTGGGATTGGAATGAGGATTGGTTTTCAGATGTTTAAAGGTAAGGAAAAAATCAAGAAAAATTTAATTGAATCTCTTCGGTTTTTTGTGTTTGTTGTTTTTCCGTTGCTTCTTATTGCCGCGATAATTGAGGGTGTTTTGATTTTTATTGGTGGATGATTTTAATTAGGTGAAAGGTTTAAATAAGAATGTTTTGAGTAAAAACTATGGTTAAGTTGCTTGTTGATTGTTTTGACAGAGAGTATAGTTTGCCTAGTGAGGAAGGAAAGTTTTTGCTTGGAAGGGGACCTCGAGATAGAAAGTATGGTGTGATTATTGTTCCGAGATTATCTTCTGTATCAGATGAGGAATTTATGGTATATTATAAACTTTCAAGGAATCATTTTATCTTTGAAAATAGAAAGAAGGGTTCACTTATCTCTTCTATTGGCGCTAACCTAACAAAAATTGATGGTAGTACACTTAATAGTGATGAAGTTAGGATACTAAATGGTTCAAAAATCTCGATAGAGGGTTTACATGGTGAATCTCCTCTAATATATACCTATTATGAGAAGTAATTTACCAGAAGTCTTTTAGAGTTTTTTGTTTTTTGTATTCGTTGAGGGTCCAGGAGTATTGTTTTATTTGTTCTGCGTCAATGTTAATTCGCTCTTGCATACTCTTTAGTGCGTCTTCTATTGTATCAAATGTTTTTGGGAGGTCATTTAGTGCTCTTCTTGTGCATTCTCTAACTATTCCGACTCCGAGGGGTGCGTAGTATTCAGGCCTTATTTCTCTGAAGACAAATACGGTTGCCTGGCGTTTTATTTTTTCTAAATATTCAGTTACTGGAAAACGCATAGCATAATATCCCCCAGTTATGTTTTTTGCGTATGTTTTTCGCCCGAAGAATCCTTCGTAGTCTTGTGTTATTTTTGTTTCTTCTTGAGAATAAAAATTTCCTTCTCTCCAGGCCTCTATTGCTTCAAAAGAAAATTTTCCCGGCAGTAGTAAGACCTCAATATAGTTTCCAACAAAGTTACCTGAGAGTAATGTAATCTCTGAAATTTCTGGATAATATCTTATTTTTTCTAAGAGTTGTTTTGATAGGGTATCATCAGTTGCCGTAATTGACCAACGGGTTGGGACCATTTTTCTATTTGCCTTTATTCCTAAGAGTCCAATAGAGAGTAATTTTTGTAAGTGGTCGAATTTTACACGGGATTTGTAGAGTTCTTTTAGAGCAGCTGTTGACTTACAGTCGTAGTCAGAGGTGAGGTAGTCTACTTTTTTTGGGACACTTGGGTTTTCTTCGAGGAGCGCTTTTTTTATTGGGGCGGGATTTGTCATTGGCCTGAAAACCGAGCTTGATGAGAATTCTAAGGTTGGCTTTTTCTTTAGAAAGACTTCTGTTGAGGTGGGTTTTGCAGATAGTGCTAGTTCTTGAGTAACTTGTTTTATTTTGTCATTTATTTTAATATTTGATACGGCTCTTCCATATATTAGTTGACTTCTAACTCTTAAGACGTTTTCAATTGAAAAATTATTTTTTGACCAGTCTTCAGCTGTTGCGAAATTTGATATTGAATCGTTTTCACTTGGTGCTAATATCCCTGAGTTTACATTTGGATAGCCTATACGCCCAACAAAAATCTCGGGCGCGGATAGACCGCTGAAGTGGGTTACTGGTTTTGGAGAATTTTTCTTAAATGCTGACAAAATTTTGCACGGCTTTCCACAAAGCCCCTTTCCCTTGCAGGTCACACATAGAGAATCCATATATATAATAGGTAGGTGTAATTTATATTAATTGTTGAGATAAATAACTAGAAAAATAAAATAAAAAGAAGAAAGTTTGGATTAATCCTTTAGACCTGCAATTCCCATTAGAAGGAGTAAGGCTCCAATCATCATGAGCATCCACATTATTCCGCCTTTAAGGAAGGTTAATGCAGCATCACCAAATCCCCATAGTCCGCCAGGAATTGCAATCCATGCGTAAATTGGTAATACTAAGAATACCAACCCTATTAAGATACTTATTATTTTGTTCATGAAACTTCTTGTTTTGATTAGTTTAAATACTTTTTGTGAGTGTAGAATATAGTTTTTATTCTGAGTTTTCTGGATATCTAAAGAGTTTTTTGATAATTTCTTCTAACTGATGAGAGTGATTTTCTAGAAATATTTTATTTATTGGCTCTCCACTGTAATAGCTGTTGTTTCTTCTTTTCCTTAAATCATCAATTAGATAGTTTTCCTCCGCAGAAAGTATTTTTTCTTTTGAGATTTCTGTTATTAATTCTTTGTGAGCGTTTTCTCCAATCGTCTTAATTCCCTTAGATAATAATATTGCCGTCATTAATTCTTTGATAATTTCGTAATAATTTTCTGCGATTATTGTTGAATATTTTAATGATTTTAATTCTTTCATTGCCAAATATCTCTCTTTTGCCATTTTTTAAGAGACCTTGATTTTTCTTTGTCGGGAGCAATTTTAATTATCATATTCTTAAATAACCTCTTAAGACAGAGCCGTTTATTATGTTGTTTTTTAGTTCTTTTGGAGTTTTTGTTAATTCTTTTTGAAAGAATAAGTGTAGTTTTCTTCCAATCTTTTTTTCATACCTTTCTAAATCTATTTTTGAATCCTTTCCAACGATAAATAAATCTATGTCGGAATCTTTTGTGGCTTCCCCTTTTTGGAACCCTCCGTAGAGAATTATTGCTTTTGGGGAGAGATTTTCCCATAAGTAATTTAGAAGCCCAGTAGACTCAAGTTCGTAAGTTATTGTGTTTTTCTGTAAAACCTTAAATTTGTTTGAGTCCCTATTTGCTATATACATAGGATAATTTTTTCTTGTAATTTTTTTAATTATTTCTTCCTTAATTAATTTATCTAAATATTTTTTTGTTGAAGCTGGAGAGACTCCGGCTAACCTGCTTAATTCTCTTAGACCAAATTCTTCAGTAGAGTCATCTAAGAATACTTTCAATATTTTGTGTGCGTTATTTTTTATGAACATATGTTATTTTTTATGAACAAGTGTTTATAAAGGTTTACATCTTTGGGCGAGGTTGGGGAAAATTAAAGAGTGTATTTGACTAATATTTTAATGAGTAGGAGGTTTAGGAATGAGAGATAAAACACATATTGGGCAGGTTGAAAAGTGGGCTAAGTTCGTTCGTGATAATCCTGATTCTTGGAAGAAAGAACATACAGAGTTTATCAATTCGCAGATAATTAAATCTTGGAATTTTTATAATCGTCTTTTAGCTACCCCTAATGGAATGGCTAAGATTGAGAAATTGAGAAAACTTAAGGGTTAAAGCCTTCATTAAGTTAGTTTATTTTGCGGAATAGATAGGGAATATTTGAGAAATTGATAGTTCGAAGATTTTATAAATAATGAAGGTATGGTTATTTTATGAAGAAGGTGGTAGGTTATATTATTTCTCTTGTTGGTCTAGGTTTGATGGCTCTTAGTTTTGGGATATTTAAGTTAGAGTTAGAGATATTTAGCATGGTTGAGGCCTCTCGTGTTATGTGGTTTGGAGTGTTCTTGGTTGTTGTAGGGATTGTAATAGCACTTGTTTTTGGAAAAGGGAAAGAGAAACAGAAAACCGAAGAAGTTCCGATTTATGAAGGGACTGGTAAAGGTAGAAAGATAGTTGGTTATCGGCGGGATTAAACTTAGTTCCTTTTGTATCTTTTTAGATTCTTATTTGTATTGAACAAGTGTTTTATCTTTGAATCAAATAATAGTAAGATTATTAGGGTGGTAAGGAGTATTGTGGATATTTCTTTTATATATTCAAAATTTGATTCCTTATATAACATAAATAAAATTATAAAATAAACAACCCAGATTAACTTTCTTGGTACTTTTCCAATATCATTTGTGTATAAATATAAAAAGACTATCACTAAGGGGACTGCTCCTAGAAGGATTGCTCCAAGCCATCCATATGAAAGATAAGTTATCTCTAAGTTTGAGTAGTTTGCATAAAAAAAAGCAAGAAGTGCGATTGATAAGCCTATTATTAGTGATGCTGTTTTATCTTTAAAGAATCTCTTAGCTGCTAAAAAAGAAATTGTAAAAGTTACTATGAAGAAGAGGAGTCTTATTAAAAATTCATTTGTTAATTCAAACATGTTAGTAATCTCCCTTAGATAGTTCCCTTATCTTTCTTTCTTCTTCCCTCACTTCCCTTAAGTAATCTTTGTGTTCTATAACTCTTTTTTCCATATCCTCTCTTAATTCGACTATTCTTCTTCTTGCTCTACGAATTGCCTCCTTATTCTCTCTTTTCATAAATACTTTTAAATCTGATAATCCAAAATAAGAATGAATTGATTTGTCAAAAAAGATGCACAATACAATTGCAATTAAAGTTATTATGTAAGCCCAGTTTGCAACCTCTGATATCTCTGATTGTTTTGATATCCATAACCCTATTACTACTGAGGCATAGATTATCCAGAAGATTTTTCTTCCAAAGGTTCCTACCTTTGTATTATGAATAAAGTAAAAGAAGATAACCATAGGTAGAATTGCTGTAATTGAGGCTCCAAGTGCCCCATACTGAATAAAAATTGCAGTGAATAACTCGGTTTCTTTAATGAATCTTACCGCAAGAATCGAAATTATTATTGAGATTATCCATATTACTTTTTTGTTGTTTTTCCATTCGTCAAATAATGGAAGGCTTTCCAATATTTTTCCAATTATAAAGATTAACAAAAATAATATTAAAACCTTGAGAAAGAAAAATTCCGAACCCGAATATTCCCCTATTATTTTCTCAAAGAAGGGAGCCATGAACTCTATTATAGTATCTAGTGCTCTTTCAACTGTTATGTGTATATCATTGAATACTGGCTCTGCAGATGTAAAACCGATTTGAGAAAAGATTATTATTGAGGCTATAAAGAATAATTTACTTTTTTTTATCATTAATGTTTAAAGAAACACTTATTTTTAAAACTAACTCTACGAAATATTTATAAAGTAAAGTATGTTTTATCCTTGTATGAGGGAAATTGGTAAAAAGGGTAAAGCTGATACGCTTGTGACTATTTTTACTGTAGTTGTTTTAGCAATTGTTGTTATTACCGGAATTTATGTTTATGCAGATTGGGGGAGCAGTAGTGGAGAGGAGGTAGCTGCAGGTGCATTTGAGAAGTCAATTGATGTTGTTACAAATTTTCTCTATGCTATATTTGATAAAACTCTTGGGCTTGAGGGTGCAGAGAAGGATACCCAGTTTCTAATGTTTTTATCTTTTGCTTTAATACTTATCATAATTGTTGGGACGCTTGATAGCATCAACATTATTGGAGAGGAGGGCTCTGCTTCTTCTAAATGGATTAACTTTGCTATTGGTTTTATTGTGTCTATTATAGGGGTTAGGTTTATGCCTGAGGGTCTCTGGACTTCTCTGGCTCAGCCCTCAAGTGCTTTTGTTGCTACAATACTTGTAGCTGTTCCTTTTGCTGCTTTATTCTTTGTAACCTATAAGCTTAAGTCTAATCTTGCTAGAAAACTTTTATGGATATTCTATATTGTGTTTTTATCATATAATATATTTAGTGGATGGGAGGGGAGTACTTCTGAGCAAAACTTCGCATGGATTTATTTTATCTTTGCTGTTCTTGCAGGAGCTATGATGCTTTTTGATTCGACCGTTAGAAATTTCTTCTTTAGAGAAAAGAGTAAGGCTGAGATGGAGTATCAGTTAGGTAATCTTGATGTTCTTAAGCGTAAGGAAATCAGAGCAAAAGTTGAGAGATGGTCTGGGGTTTTGAGTGATGAGAATGCTTCAGAGAAAGACAAAGGAATTGCAAGAAGAGAGTTAACAAAGCTTAGAAAAGAATACGGTCAAAATATTGGTGAGCTTACTGCTTAAAAAAATTCTTGATATAGGAGAAGTCTTATCTTCTTCTCATTAGTTTTTTAATTATTCCTTTCATTGAACGTCTGGTGTCTCTTTTTGCAAGTTCTTCTATACTTGCCTCTTGTCTTAATCTTCCCATCTCTTTTGACTCTTCCATTCTCTCTTTCGTTTTTTCTGAGACACTTAGTCTTAATATAACCTTATAGATAATGATTATTACTATTATAAATAAAATGAGGTAAAAGGGTCCTAAGTTTGCTATCATCACAAATGTTTCCTGTAGTTTTTTATAAAATGTTAAAACTGCATAGAATCCTCCAGAAACTGATGCAATTGAGGTTAGAATAAAAGCTATTGGTAAGCTTTTTACCTTAGATTCAAGTCCAGAAAATGAGCCAAGAATAAGGAAAATTAGCATAAAGGCAATAATCCATAATATTATCAATACAATTAAGTCTTCAAGAGGTATTTTATCCTCTTTTATTCTAAGCATAAGAGAGAGGTATTTATGAGGGGTAACCTCTTTTTCAAGAGCCCCCGCAGTCTTCTCCTTAACCTTCCCCGTAACGTTTTTACCGAGGGCTGTTAGGTTTGGTTTTGAGGCGTTATCCAGCGCGCATACAAATGAAGATATTAGTAGTAAAGTTAACAGTATCACAAAGCTCTTTTTCATGGATGTATTAGGTGTAATTTATTTAAAATTGTTTGGTTTTTGAGATTAGTCTGTTAGTGGTTTTAGATAGGTTGTGGTGTTATTGACAGGGGATTTATTTTTATTGATTTTTCAGAGAGTCTTTAGATATAAATATCTTCTCAAGAAGAGGATTCTTGATTAGCTTTTTCATTTTCTGTGAGAAAATTTTCTCGTGTTCAGGCATTATCTCTACAACGCCTGGCGAAATAATCCTTCCACCATATTTTCTTAGTAATCCATAACTTCCAAGTCTTCCGCTAAGCAGATAGTTAAACCTCACCTTGTCTTTTTTTTGTAGGTCCTTTAAATCATATTTTATCCTTAATCTTGGAATAATCCCAAATCTAACTGAAAAGTTCTCTTTCGTGATCAGGCTCTTACCATAAAATAAGATTCCTTCTCTTGCAAAATTACCCGAGTCAAGTAAGGAATATAAGTCAAAAGAAGTCATATGAATCTTTTTACCAAATATTTTCTTTAACTGATTTTTTATCTTTTGGGAGTGTTCTAATTGCTCCTTAAGTGGAATCTTCTCGTATATTACTGCAATATCTATATCTTTTGCTGTGTCTGAATCAAATATTGTACTCCCAAATAAGACAATATCTATTACATCCTTAGGATAGGTTAACTTCAAGCTTTTTTGCCAGATATTCTGTGTCATCTTTTATAACCTCCGCTAATTCTTTACTCATTTTGTGATTATAACTATCTTGATAAAAAGGAAAGTCCCTGTCTAGTAAATTATAAATCTCTGGAAACCGGTCTTCTGAAATGCGAAATCTTGAGGTGTGTGAAGAAGGGGCTTGTCCTGTTTCTCTTAGAATATAAATATCTGTTAATGTAACTAAGCTCTTAAAAAAAAGAACAACTGCAGAATTATAGTTTTTGCTAGTTAGGGCAAATTTAGCTATTTTAAAATAATCTTTTGCCGAAGCTATTAGAATCTCTTCTTTTTCTTTTGTCATACTAGGTAAGAAAAAACACAAGTTTATAAACTTTTTCATACCTGATAAGAATTCTTACTCGGTAAGAAGATATCTTGAATTGAAGAATAATTTCTTACTAGGTAAGACATAATTTTGAAATTAATATTTGGAGAGCCAGAGGTTTGGTTTTTAAGAAGGGTTTAACTTCATTAAGGAAAGTTTTATAAATAGTTGTTAATTATATAACCATATGGTTAAAAAAATAACAAAATGGTTATATTTAGAACCATTGCTATTTGAGAGAGAATGGATTCACCTATCTAAGATATCCGAATTAGTTGGTAAAAATCATACGGTTGTACGCCAGTATATGGGAGAATTTGAAAAGAGAGGGATTATAATAAAAAAAACGGTTGGGAGACTTAGCATGTATAAATTAAAATTAGATTATCCTTTTATTTATGAGATTATATCTTTAATTGAGGGAGAAAAAGTCCTATTTAGGTCAGGAGATTTGAGGCTCAAGGAGATATATAGCATACTTAGAGGTATTAAGGGAGTTATATTTGGATCATACGTAAAAACTTCAAGGGAGGCGAATGATATAGACATCCTACTATTTGGGAAGAATAAGGGAGTTAATGAAAAGATAAAAGAGATTGAAAAGAAAATAAATAAAAAAATTCATCTGATTGAGGTAAAAAATTTAAGCGAGGTTAATGAGGGATTAAGGAGAGAGGTAATGAAAAAACACTTAATTATTTCGGGAGGAGATGAAGTGATAAGATGGCTGATATAAATTATTTGAGGAATTATAGGTTTTTTCTTGATACAAAAGATATTTTAAGTAAATTAACTGAGGATAAAATAAGGGAGATTAGAGAGTGGTTATGAAAAGAGGGTTTGTTTATGTTTTCTTATTTATCTTACTTATTAGTTTTGTAGTGGCAGCTGAAGAGCCAAATGTTAATGAAGAAGAGTATTTGAAGACAAAAGAAACGATTGACAAGAATATGCCGATTGGGGATGACGGAAAGTTAAACATTAGTAAGTTTAATTCAACTCAGAGTAAGGCAGAAGAGAGGATTGGTGAGATAAACTTTTGGTTGGATGATAATGCCTCTTGGCTCAAAATTGTTTTTGGAATGGTTCCAGAGATTTCGTTTCTTTTTGGTTTTGTTTTGTATGTTTGGCTTTTTATTTTTGTTAATTGGGTCATGAATGAAAATTTGTTTATTAATTGGATGAGTTCTGGATATTCTCGGCTTGCTGGGCTTGGGGTTTTTGTAGTATTAATCATAATAAAATTTGTTTATTCTGTAGGTCTTCTTTCTTATAATGTCTTTAAAGCAATTATTGATTACATTATTCCTGCAGGTATAATTGGGGCTATCATTACTATTGTTTTGTTTATTGCTCTGTGTGTTGTTTGTTGGCCTCTTGCCGCCCGACTTCTTTTTATGTTAAATGAATGGGTTAAAAAGAGAAAGGAAGCTAAAGCTAAGGAACAGATAGATACTGATAGAAAGGTTCTTCATGCAGAGGTTGAGGGTGCAAGTGGTAAGTAATTATAACTGATTTTAGGTGTAACTATTAAATGACAACACCCAAAAGTTTTTTAAAGGGTTTTTTTCTAAGTATTCTACAATAAATAGTAAAAAAATCGCACCTGAGCTTTAAGCTCATTTGAACAGTGAACTCAAAACAGAAAACTGTTTTGTTGATTTACGGAAGATGGCGATTA
>Ga0272442_10006012_pt1 | contig 16094 bp, 17 predicted proteins | sample SSMForm2O_FD_200262 | JGI IMG/M metagenome (GOLD analysis project Ga0272442, IMG submission 200262) | Marine sediment archaeal communities from Little Sippewissett salt marsh, Falmouth, MA, United States - SSM-Form-2O | ecosystem: Environmental > Aquatic > Marine > Wetlands > Sediment ...
CATCCCTGCCCGACATCCGACGAAGCAAGGTGCTGCGTATCCGCCGTCAAGTCACAGATGGCACCTACCAGGTCGCTGACCGACTGGACGAGGCGATAGATCGGATACTGGGAGCGATCACCGGCTAATCGCCACTGCATCAATGCTGCCGGTATGATGATCGCAAGAGGAGAGCTGTCAACAGTTGCAGGTCAGCCAATGATGCCAAAACACACTGATCGCAGACTGTGGTGTGCTTGGCTAACCACTGTGAAAGGAGGATCCTATGGATCCGATCGTGTTCGTCCCATTGTTCGTCGTTGCAGCCGTTGTGGTTGTCTTTCTCATGGGCATACGGATTGTTCGCCCTACACACCGCGGCCTGATCGAGAGGCTTGGCAAATACAGGCGTTTTGCCAAATCGGGTTTCAATTGGGTCATTCCTCTCGTGGACAGAATGACCCAGGTCAATGTCACGGAGCAGATGGTGGACGCCCAGCCGCAAGAGATTATTACCAATGACAATCTCAATGCCAGGGTGGATGCCCAAGTCTACTTCAAGGTCAAGGAGGACGAGGCGAACGTCAAGAGCTCGCAATACAATGTGAACAACTATCAGTTCCAGATCGTGAACCTCGCGCGCACGACACTGCGGAATATCATCGGCACGCTCACGCTGAAATCAGCTAACAGCGAAAGAGATAAAATCAACACGGCGCTGCTCACGACATTGAGCAAGGAAACCCAGAATTGGGGCATGGAGATCGTCAGGACGGAGTTGAAAGAGATCGATCCTCCCAAGGATGTCCAGGAGACCATGAACAAGGTGGTCAAGGCGGAGAACGAAAAGGTTGCTGCCTTGGATTTTGCCAACGCGGCGGAGCGCGAGGCAGACGGAGTCAAGAGAGCGGAAATCAAGAAGGCTGAGGGGATCAAGCAGGCCAAGGTCCTCGCGGCGGAGGGCGAAGCCGAGGCGATCCGGCTCGTCAACGAGGCGGCGCACACGTACTTCATCGGAAACGCGCAGCTTCTCCGAAAGCTCGAAGCCCTGGAGAAGTCTCTGAGTCACAATGCCAAGATCGTCATTCCCTCCGGTTCGGAACTCATCAATGTCATCGGGGAAATGGCGGGCGTCCTGCCGGTGACGAAGTGATGAGCAGGACTGACATGACGTGGCATTCTTGAAAGAAGCAACAGGCAAGAAATAGAGGACCTGTCGTGCGAATCGCAATGCTATCTTGGGAGTCATTGCACTCCATCGCCGTTGGAGGAGTTGCCGCCCATGTGACCGAATTGGCGGGGGCGCTGACAAGGAAAGGACACCAGATCCACGTCTTTACCCGTCGCGCCTTCGGCCAAACAGGTCATGACCCGACGGATGGTGTTCATTATCACCGATGCACATACCCACCCCACGGTGATTTCGTGGATGACATCAACAATATGTGCCGGTCTTTTGTGGACCGCGTCTTCGAAGTGGAGGATCTGGTCGGCCGCTTCGATATCATCCACGCCCACGATTGGCTGACGGCCAACGCGATGATCTGGATTAGGCAGGGCCGCAGACACAAGTGTCTGTTTACGATCCACTCGACCGAATATGGCCGCTGCGGCAACGCCTTTGCGATGGGTCGATCCGAGCGCATCCGGTACCAAGAGAGGGCGGGGACGTACTGGGCGGATCGCGTGATAGCCGTCTCAGAGGCAACCAAAGACGAGATCACCTGGATGTACGAGGTGCCACGCTGGAAGACGTCGGTGGTTTACAACGGAGTCAGCCCACTACGCTTCGATCAACCTACTGACCCCGGCGCAGACAAGCGGCGGTATCATATCGGCCCCCTGGATCCCACGATCTTGTTCTGTGGTCGGCTATCATGGCAGAAGGGCCCCGATGTCCTGGTCGAAGCCATTCCTCCGATCCTCAGACTGCATCCGTCGGCACAGTTTGTGTTCGTGGGTGATGGCGATATGAGGCAAGGACTGGAGTCGCGAGTTCGGCAATTGGGCGTGGCGCACGCCGTGCGGTTCCTGGGCTATCGCAATGGAGATGAGCTGGTCCACTTGTACAAACTGGCAGAGGTGGTTTGCGTACCGAGCCGCAATGAGCCCTTCGGAATCGTTATACTCGAGGCGTGGAGCGCCAACAAGCCGGTCATCGCAACTCTGAACGGTGGCCCCGGTGAGTATGTCCGGCATGAAGTGAACGGGCTGAAGATCCACCCCAATCCCGAGTCTGTTGTTTGGGGAGTAGGCCGCATGTTTTCCGATTTCGATCGGGCTCGTTGGATGGGCCGGAACGGCCGGAAGGACGTGCAGAAACGGTTCACCTGGGACACAATCACTGAACAAATGCTGGCCATCTACCAGGGGCTTCGTCCGAGCCCGGTAATACTACCGTCGCATCAAGCAGTAAGTGGTGTCCGGACGATGCTGGCGGAGTCGTCCCGTGCGACATCATGTGCCGCTGTCCCGAATGAAGACCTTCTGACGTCCATCGGCGCGGAGGAAACCCGTGGTCCACGCATTTCTGTGCAAGCTGAGCTCCATTTCGTGACCGCAGACCATAATGATGTTTCCAGATTTCCGGAAAGGAAAGGCGAATTATGTTAGCAATTGCTTCCCACTGGACGTTGATTGCAGTTATCATAATAGCTGTGATTGGTGTCTATGCGTATAAAAAACTGGACTCGAGATAGCCCATTTGTGAGAGGTTCTGCGGTAGAAGTCTAGTCGCTGAAGCTGTTTGGGCCACCACGGTTCAGAACGGACGCCGGACAGCCAAAGGAGTCCAAATCCGGTTCGCTACAGAGGACCGGGGCTTGATGGAGGTCGAAATCCTCCGCCAGTGAGAGTTCCTATCCTTCTCCGTTCCGGCATCAGGCCACGGCGGAGGACGACACCAGGGCCGCAGGCCGGGAGCGGCCCCCGTGCAACCGGATATCCTGCAAGAAGATCGTGACACGATAGAACCACAATCGCTTGGGACGCTGGCTATGACGAAGACCATCGTCGATTCGGTCTTTCATGTCTCGACCATAGACCAACAGGTGACTCAGGAAGGCCATCCGGTCACCAAACGATCCTCATCGGCACCACGTACCCAGGCGGGGTACTCCATCTTCGTGGCGTACGGCTTGGCCGGGTCGGTCAGGTCCACGATGATCAAGCGGCCGATGTCCAAACGCCGTTTCAACCACCTCAGATGGTTGGCCCAGAGATCGCCCACACGCCAACGCCGGTTGCCCAACTGCCGGCGGAACCGCTTCGCGATGGTGGTCGGTCGGCCTTGGAAGGCGACCCGCGCGGCAACATGGGGCACAACCAGATCGGGTGTGAACAGCAATCCACAGAGCAGTTCGCCAGTGAACTTGATGGCGGGCTTGTTAATTCCTTCGGTCAGCATTCGCCCTGGAGTATTAAAAGCCCCATTCACCATGGATTCCTCCGAGCGTTTGGGTAGAATACTCGTGCACCTGCTCGATGACGCGTAAGGGATAATGCGATATGATCACAAAGAAGGAACTCATTGGGAATGAACTCCTAAGGGAAATCATCCGGATCCGCGTGGACGCCCTCGCGAAGATGCTGGAGTTGCAGAAGAAAGACCGCCTCCCCAAAATCTATGAGGAGGGGGCCACGGGCGATTTCGACAACAAGGGGGCGATTTTCGTCCCTGGCGGGCTCGTGCTGGAAGACAGCGACCGGCATCCTATCCGCAAAGACAAATACGACCGCCTGACGCGCACCGCCTTCCGAAAGCTGGTTCGCAACTGCATGCAGAACGACAATGCGACGCTGCTCTTTCATGACGGATTCCTGGCCGGCGTGAATCTGGACAACGGCTTTTTCGCGGAAAAATCGTCTCAGATCCTGGGGACCAAGTGGGCGACCGGACGCCGTCCGCATGCCATGGAACAGCGCCCGCCAAGAGAGATTCGCTCCGACAACATCTGCAAGAGCCTGTGTCCCGAAGCCATGCCGGCGCCGTACGGGTCGAGAACGAAGCTGAGTTCCTGCCTGGCGGTCTGCCTGATGGAGCCGCGTCTGTACTATATCGAGTGCACAGACGAGTATGCCTTACGGGGCGTCGCCGCCCGGCTTGCCTGGGAGAGAATCCGGTCGGCGCGTCGGGCCATACGCGGGACCAGGAACGCTCTGCTGGCTCCGCCCTATCTGGTCGTCTGCCACCAGACCCGTTACAGTAAGCATGCCCTCGGAGGGATGACTCGTATTCTGGGAACAGGCGAATTCGGGGAGTTCGCCACCGTCACCCTGGAGGTTGTGACCGGGGGCCTTGCCGACGAACTCCGCAAGAAGAAGATCTCGTGGAGCGATTCCGAGGTTATCGCGGTAGCCCAAGACAAGCCCGTATTGGGCGTCATTCGCGTCTACCCGCCCACGACACCCGGCGCTCGGTCACGCGGATCGCAAGTAATGCTACTGTCGGGTCCCAAGGATCTCGGCTTCAACCCCAGGCACGTCCTCCGAACGGCGCGACGGCGATACCGTTTGGGTTAAGGCAACCGAGAAGTCCAACTGCCATTGCCGGAGTGCCACCCTGCCGTGAGGCATGAAACACAGTTCTGATTGACTCTGAAGTCTCGCGTTGAGCCGACTCCTGGTTCTTGGGTGTGAATCTCGACCGCCCGTGTGTCTCTTGCCGCGATGCTTCCCCAAAGATAGTATTTGCACAATCCCGTTTGTTGGCTGGAGCGTATCTTCGTGCGTATGAAGTGGCTATTCGATCTGATTGGCACGGTCCTGCAGGACCTTCACAGGAATCTCTGGGCCCTGCTGCTGTACCACGCGATCTTTGTACTGTTGAGCCTCTTCCTGCTGACCCCGTTGCTCTCGTGGGTGGCCTCCTCAAGCGGGCGGCTCTCGATCAACAACGGGGAGGTCCTCTCGTTTCTCCTCTCGCCGCGTGGCGTCCTCTTCATCCTGCTCGTCGGATCGGTGAAGGTCGTCACGCTCTACGTCAAGCATGCGGGGATGATGCTGATCGCCTGGGAGAGCATTGCTGGACGGCCGATGAGTGCACTGCGGGCATTCTGGGAAGTCATGCAAAGATTGCCCGGATTGACGCTACTCGGCTGCTACCACGTCGCTGCGCATGTGATCCTGCTCGCTCCATTTGCCATTCTGGGAACCCTCGTGTACCGATTTGCGTTCTCCTCAATGCGTATGTACTTCCTGTTCCTGGAGAGCGCTGCGGCACGCTGGATCGCCTTGGCCGTCGCCCTGCTGCTCGCTGCGGCGATCATCGTCATCCATGGTGCCGTGTATCTTCACTGGGTCTTCTCATTACCAGCCCTACTGGTGGGTGATCGGTCGGCGGCCTCCGGACTGACGTACACTCACGACCCGGTGAGAGAGATGAAACGGCGGATCGGAGTTGTCGTCTTCTCGTTCTGGATGGTGATCATCCTGCTGCCGTTCGCTCTGGCGCAGGGCTTCCATTCGGTCGGCGGCAAAGTCTTCACCCGGCTGCCAGAAGAGCACAGGCTGGTCATGCCGGTCGTGCTGATGCTGATGGCTGGTTATCTGGCGACATCGTTCATCGGCGAATTCCTGACCATCGCCGTCAACAGCCTGACGATCACTCGCCTCTACGCCGGTCTGCGCCAGACCCGAGGTGCGAAGAAAGGAGACAGCGTACTTGTGCGCACAGAGGCCAGCCAACAGGAGAGAAGAGAGGAAGAGGCAGAATATCCCCTATCTTCTGGAGTCGCAGAACCCGTGGCGCCCTATTCGCCACGCCATCCGCACCCCAGGCAGATCGTCGCATTCATGATCCTGGCCGCTGTCGTGTCACTGGCCACGGCGGCTACGATCCTGAGCGACTTCGATCTCCATGAAAACGTTAAGATCACCGCCCATCGCGGCGGCTCCTTCAGCGCTCCGGAGAACACGCTCGCTGCGATTCACAGCGCCGTCGAAGAAGGCGCCGACTATGCCGAGGTTGACGTGCGCCTGACCGCCGACGGCTACGCTGTCCTGCTGCATGACAAGGACCTGTTTCGCGTCGCAGGAGTGAAGAAGAGTCTATCCGAACTCACCTATGAGCAGATCAAGACGCTCGATGCAGGAAGCTGGTTTGCGCCCCAGTTCCGAGACGAACGTATTCCGCTGCTGTCCGACGTCGTAGCCTTCTCCGCGGGCAGGATCAAGCTGAACATTGAGCTCAAGACCAACGGAGCCCCGCGCAGACTGGCCGAACAGGTCGTCCAAATCCTGCACGAGCATGAGGCCGTGTCAGAGTGCGTCGTCAGCTCAGCAAGTATCGAAGCGCTGGAGCACCTTCGAAACCTGGATCCGAGCATCCGTACGGGCTGTGTCATATCCCAATCCATCGGCGAGGTGACGGCTCTGAACGTCGATTTCCTCAGCGTCTCGTCCTGTCTGGCGACGCCCGGTTTGATCGGCGCTGCCCACGCGGCTGGAAAAGAGGTCCATGTCTGGACCGTCGAGAAACCTCGGCAGATGGCCAGGTTCATCGATATAGGGGTGGACAACCTCATCACGGACGTGCCCAGCGTGGCCCGGTCCGTCCTCGACGAGAGAGCCGCCATGAGCACCGAGGAACTACGGTTCATGAAAGTCCGGAGTTGGTTCCTTCGATGACATAGGCTGCATAGCAGCCCTCATGCGCTCTCCTGGAAGAACGAGACGATATCAGTTGCATTCTCGATGAGATTACGCGCGATCCAAGAGACGATCAAATATACATTGTCGGCGCGCCTGACCGCGGGACGCTGGCAAAGCGGGTTCGACGCTAGTCACTTTGGTCAACTCGAACTGAGGACGCATGTTCCGCTTTGGACCTAGAAACACACACGGTTATCCACATCAATGCTGAGGCCGCTCCCTTCTTTGTCGCGGTCAAGGAAGGCGCGTACTACACCGACAACGACTGGCGCAACGATGGAATAGCCGTTCCCTCCGGCTCTCAAATTATTGGCGTCAATGGCATGACCTGTTCTTCCTACCTTGATTATCTGAAAACTCAAACGCACCTTCGCTACGACGCCTATTCGAAAGACTGGCTCGACAAATACCCTCTCTTTATCGATGAAGGCAAGGATTTCTGTGGATGGTCGGTGAAATTCCTCCTCGCCGACGGCACAACTCTTGAGACTTTTGTGCCCAAGGTAGTTGGCATTTATATAGAGAAAGGAACGGTTTTTACCACGGATGCAAAAGAGAACTGCACGTGTGTGGAACTTACAGACAGCGTGCGTTACATCCGAATCAAGAGCATGTGGCGTGGACCCCTGAGTTGTGTTTTCAAGGGATACATTCGGGAAGACCGGAAGAAAATCCGTGATTTTCTCGAAGGAAGTCAGGGCAAATACAAGAAACTTATCGTTGACGTCCGAGATAATCTGGGGGGTATCCCTGAATGTGTTTACGCGTAAAATAGAGATTAGCCTGAATCTACCTGCTCACGAGCCTGAAGTCACAAGTGGGGACCCAGAGCTTCTTGAAGCGGCCCTTTCAAATTTGATTGATAATGCCCTTAACCGGCATTTTGCATCTGTTTTCTGACCCTATTCGCGGTCGATGGGATCAATGCAGGTCAATCCGCAGTTCGTTGCGCAACTTTGGCACGCGAAGAGTCATTCGATTTGCTGCATAACTCAGACCCGCAATCTGCCCCTTTTTCAACGGCCTGCTAGCCCCACTAAAAGCTTCACTTTGAACATTGTCATCTCCTTGTGTGGAACATTGCTAACGTCAGCCTTGAGTTTCGGCGCGATTAGCGACGTAAACTCGAAGGCTTGGTTGGCTGCTTCTGTCTTGCGGCAAGGTTGTTCTCTCCAGGCTCGTATGGCTGCGATCCCATCTCCACCAGGAAGTCGGCTAGCGCTTGTCTGGCGATTTCGTTGTGGCTCTTCTGTACTTCTTCCCACCCCTGCAGGCTGACAATGTGAACACCATAGCGTGCTACGAAGTCCAGAGACTCCTTCCATGCAGCGGCGTTTCTTCTGCTATCAGGGTTCCATTCCATCAAGCCCCAGTTGCCAGTGCCAGCGAACTGCCGGCTGACTCGGGCCGCAGCATCAAATATCTCGCTGTCTCGCGTGAGAATGCCAAAACCGTCGATACCGGGAGAAGCGAGGCGACTCCCGGCAGCGCTTGACCAGTTCCCATGTTCATCCGGCAGAAGCGGTGCGCACAGCCTTGAAACCAAGACGTAATCGTACTCACCTTCTCCCTCAGGCCCTTTACCCTTGTTCTTCCAGTCCCCACCGGGAATGTCGTGTGTGTAAAGGTATTGCCTTGCCTCGGCAGCAGTTCGAAACAGTCCACTGCGCACCATGACGCGATGGATAACCGCAATCACATCCTCGATGTGATGGTCCACCATGGCTTTCATAAACGTGGCATAATCGGAATCCTCGTCACCGGCGCTTCTGACCATTGCCTCGCCCCCATCACCCTCCGGATCATCCGAGAAACACCACACAATGGATTCAAAGCTCTCCCCGTCGTCTCGGCCGCCTTTGACTGTGTACGTTGCCCCAGAGCCCTCTTCAATCCGTCCTTCGATGTCCTCCGCGTCCACAATAACAACGCCGAAGGACAAGTACCGCGGCGTGTCGACGCCGAATCCGATGAAGCCGAATTTGCCGTCCCCAAGCGACACGTTTCCTTTCGAGGTCTGCAGGACGACACGGGAAATGGACTCGGCGTTGGGGTGGTGGTCCACCGGTATCGTAACATGCCCGTCGCCATAGATATCTTCTCCCGCACGCCACGACTCAAATTCCAGTTGTGACAACGGATCGAAGGTAATACCGGGAAACGGAGGCAGGGACGTTTCGGGATCCTTGGAGAAGCCGATGAATAGCTTCATTCGCTCCGGCTTCGCTTTGATCCAGGCCAAGATCTCGCTTACTGCCCGGTCGAGATTCCGCATCTTGCGAACATAGTATACCGAATTGAAGCGTGAAATGGAGACATAGGGCGGGGTCTCCCCGCCTTCCTGCGGCTTGCGAAAGGGCTTCGGATCCCCCATCAGCCAATCATCCGACGTCGTTTTCAGAAATCGCTGCAAGGGTTCTTCGTGCGGGTCCATCCCCGTAAAGCGACCCCCATGGAGAATAATCCTGTAATGGAGTCCCACATCAACAGCCAGCGCGAGGTTTCGCAGGAGAATCCTGTCTTTTTCCAGCCTATAGACTAGCGGACCTTCATACGTGCAGTACAGCGTTATAGCTGCGCATAAGCCCCATGCTTCTTCCCCGTTCCAAAGGCGTCCTTGATCACGGCCAATTCTCGCCGCAAAACAGCTTCATCTATTTCTTCAGGATGCTGCGTCGTCAAATCCCATGTGGGCGCAACATAAACTGTATTGTGATAAGCGCGAACCGGGAGTTCCTCTGCCATACTTGTGCAAGGGATGACGCAAGTGCAGATATCCAGGGTCGCAACATGCACGAGTGCGATGGCGAGGATTGATCTTTTTGTTGGGAGCTTCGTCTTCATGTATCCTCGTTCAGCTAACATATATTATACGGGAATGTCCGTAATCATCCTAACGGTAGCGATCGGTCCGGTGCTCTTTAGCCTGGTAAAAGCCTTGGTAGGCTCCTACCAAATTATTCTATACTTCTGGCCTGTGCTGGCGGCAAGTACGATTATCGTGAGTTGGCGAGTTGAGGAAGAGTTTCATGCGAAGCATTAATCGAAAGGGTGCCAACAAAGACATCATTCTAAAAAGGTGAACGTCACGCGATAGAACTCGTCCACGACCGTTTTCTGGAACTGCTCACAGATGCCATTACTCTGCGGGCTCCTGGTCTTGGTCTTGCTGTGGTCAATGTCTTCCAATCCGGGATTTGCCATTTAACGTCATAATTCGCACTCCTGTATGCAACAGTATCAATAGTAGCAGAATCGGGGTCTCATTTTCAAGGCTTTTGGCTACCAACATGGCCGATACGGCTCCTGTAGAGGCCCCAAGACACGCTGATTCACCAAAAATCGAGCATTTTGGCGTTTTCTCGACGCACATCGACCAGCGATTTCCCCCCAATGATGCGGATTTTCGTTGGATTGCCGGTCATCCTGTCCTCACAAGCTCCGGGCTGGCTCTCAATCGGCTGATCCGCTCAAGAATTTGCCGAAAAAGTGTTCTCGGAACAACCACTTCGGCCATCTGGAACACCACGTACCTCGAATGCCTGACCACTTTGGCTCCGATCTTAATCAACTTCTCACGCAGTGTTCTCAGCGACCACTTCTTCACCGACTTGGGCAGTGCCAGACGCCGCAGGAAATTGCCGAGGTTGTAAGCCAAAGCGAACAATTGAAGCCGGACCTGATTGTCCACGAAATCACGACATGACAGCCGTGTCCATTTCAATGCGTACTTGCCTTCTTTGATCCACTGCTCGGCAGTGCCTCGTTTGTTGTAGAATCGAACCACATTGCTGGACTTCCACCTGAGATTCGTCACAATGAAGCCGACTCTCGGAAACAGTTCACCTGCGTGCCATTCGACCTTCGCTACCACCCTTCGAGGAATATCCCAACTGGCCGCCTGATAGCGAAAGCTATGGTACAGGATAATCGGTTTTTTCGGCGGACGCCCTACGGGACGAGTGAGCAAATGCTCGATTTTGCGGTAGAGAATTTGATTCGATATGAGGCGGATGGCATAAAAGTATCCTTCGGCTTCGAGATAGCGATATACATTGGGATCGGCAAAACCTGCGTCGCCGCGGAAGAACCGCAGGATATCGTAGCCTCGATAACGTCCAACGACCGGCTCCAGAACGCTCCGCCAGTCATCGGCACTACGGACATTCCCATTGCGAAGAAGTGTTCGCTCCATGTCGCCGTACTGATTGAAGCAGAACAATGGATGATAGCATGTGCATTCGAAATAGCCGTTGTAAGCAGACCCCTCTTGATTGCCATAGGTCGGACTGACCGAACTGTCCATATCAAGGATCATCTGCTTGAGCGACTTGCCCTTGTGAACCCTGTCCACCCACCTACCCGGCAGGTTCATCAGGAACGCGAGATTCTCCGGCTTAGCGAGTATTTCTGTTTCGAATCTGCTCATGACGCTCGTGGAGGCAGCCGAACGTTCCACGGCTCTACCACCGGCAACGTATCGCATCGCCGGATCAACAGCCACACGTTCGGCGTCATTGGTGTCATCGTAGCCTGCAAGTCTGCTGTATATGGACTGCCTCAACAGAGCATTAAGACTGTGTTGTGTGTTCTTGCCCGTTCGGATGTCACGCAGATCAGAAGCGACGGTCGAGGTTAAACCGAGTGCGTCATCAAGCTCCCGATAGGCGAGTAAGCCTCCGTCGCTCGTCACCTTGGTTCCATGAAATTCGACCTTCAATCGGCGGTCAAAATCGAGCCTCAGAGCGTCCTTGCGTGCTTCACCCATTGGGTTCTCCCGTGAAGAATGGCTGAAACTGGCTTGAGTGGTCCCCATAAGCTCTATACTATCAAAACACGGTCGATTTGTCACCCACTACTTGGGAAATCCGGGTTACGAAGTCTTGATCTGTCCTTTTCTGGAGAAGCCTCTAACGGTCAAGCAAATTGTTGGTTTGAAAAAGAAGTATCTCCAGGATACAAGGCCTTCGGTTCTACGATACCAGAAGGAATTCTTTGCGAAATACATCACTGATACTCAGGAGATAGAACCGCCGAGCGGTTTTGAGAAGAACGCGTGGATATTCTATCAAATTACTCGAGAGTTTAGCCCTGTGTCAAAACGATACAACTTTGAGGGAAGAATCTATGCGCTCGTCAACGGAGGGTGTTTCTCCGCTTCAGACGACTACGCGGATATGGTCAAGAGGACCGGCCTTGGAATCCTTGTTGGACAGAACACCGGAGGCATGGGCGGCTGTTTCCTTGCGCCGCCCGCTATCCGTCTACCCAGGAGCGGGATGATATTTCGCGTCGAAACGGACCTGACGCTGACTCCGAGCGGCGAAGTCAGCGAGTTGTACGGGACCGAGCCTGATGTAAAGCTCCCCGGAACGCATCCACCAAAGTCTATTACGAGGGAAGATTTGCTAAATGACCCGTGGATTAGTGAAATAATGACACAACCGTAGAACGGAAGAGTAAGGGACACAGTGCGCTTGTCAAGCACCAATGGGACCACCATGAACACCTGCCTATCCCCTTGACGAACAGACAGTCAATACCTCCGGCAGAGCCGGAGGCTTGGAACGTGAACCGCTCAAAGCGGATTGCTTGTGAGCCGCCTACGGCGGCGGTCAGTCGAACATCTTCATCTGGTCCAGACGACGGTCCTCCTCTTCCTGTCGTCGGATGTAATCCTGGATCGCCTTCTCATCTCGGCCCACGGTAGAGACGAAGTAACCCCGGGCCCAGAAATGCTCCCCTGTGAAATTCCTGCGTCGGCCCCCTACCGTCCGAGCAATATGAATCGCACTCTTGCCCTTGAGATAGCCGATTACCTGGGCCACCGCATACTTCGGCGGAATCGAGATCAACATATGCACGTGATTCGCGACCAAGTGCCCTTCTATAATCCGGCTCTCCTTCCGGAGGGCCAACTGCCGGAATACCTCCCCCAGATGCTGACCCAACTGCCCGTACAACTTCATGCGTCGGCACTTGGGGATAAACACCACATGGTATTTGCATTCCCATTTCGTATGCTTTAAGCTCTCATAGTCGTCCATCGGATCTCCCTTCTTGTGAAACTTTGAGCGGTTCACAATCAAAGAGACTGATGGACGACTCCCGTAATTGTCAAACTCTGTGAGTCCCCCGGCAGAGCCGGGGGGTTACCCCTGTTACTTACCTTCCCCGGCTGCTTGCTCGCATTTTACCCCATCAGAGGCTGCAATGCCGTGTTCGAATCGACTTCCATGATTCCCGGGAGCTTTGAAAAAGGTGCCATGGCAGAGAACCTCGACATCCTCAACGCCGCCGTCTCGCTCCTCATAAAAGCCGCGCTGCTCGCGGCCCGATTCTCGGGACGGGTCTGAAAACGCAGCCTGAAACGATTGGTCACCATGGGTGCCGACGCCAAAGCCAGGGAACTCCTCTTTCTCAAAGACAAGGTGTACCAGCTCGAAATGCAGGTGTCCATTCTGCAGAGGCAAGTCACCAAAAGAACCAAGAACCCACGATACACTGTTCGCGAAAGGCCTCTCATCCTCTGGCATATCGAAGCATTCCAGATACCACGACGGAGAGTAACTGAGCATTTTGGCGTCGCCAGATCCACGCTCTGCCGGTGGCTGCATAAAATCACTGGATCGGATTCCAGCCCAACCCGGCCCAAGTCTTTGCGGGCTGCTTGCCATTGGGTGCAAACGGCTGGGGGCCAGAGTAGAACGACATCTGGATTTGCCGTCCCCAGTCATGGCTGTTGATCATGTTTACCTTGTTGCGGCTCTCGGCAAGGTAGGTGATGGAGCCACCGAGTCTCAGGTCTACTCCGAGCCGAATGACGCCGTTGTCGAGATAGCTGATATTCTCGGCAGGCGGTGCCGGCTGGCCCGTCTCCGCGGCCAGGACGCCCAGACCGATCGGGTAGACCACGATCAACGCTATCACAGGTGATACCACATGTTTCATGGGTTGGTTCCTCCGCCAAGCGGCTCAGTCCCAGATGGCAATCGGTCCCTGTAGAGATCCTTATAGAGACCTATCTTGTCAAAAGGAATCGGGGCGAATCCGGGGACGGAGACGCTATAGCTCTTCGGGTCCAGGGAGACCGCCGCAGCGTCTCCCACAATCTTGTTGTCCACCGTCTCCACCGTCCGCTCACTCAGGCCGTCGAGCCAGTTGATGGTTTTGCCGGGGCCCACAATCACATTGTTGGCCAGCTTGTTGTATTTCGCCTTCGCGGGTTCGTCCTGCAGGATCTCCGCCAGATGCGGATAGCGGGTGTTATAGGGCGGCCGGTCGTAAGGAACTTCCTGGAGGCTGTTCATCAGGAAGGGATCGCGGCCGTCAAACCAGAAGCTCGCCCACCCGGTTCCGCGCGCATCGACATGAATCGCGGGGTTGCAGCCGATGAAGAGGTTATTAGCGATGTTGTTGTCCCGCCCGCCGCCGATCATCGCGGCGCGCCCGGCGCGATCGAAGATATTGCCGATAATGGTCGTGCCACAGAAACAATCATCGAGATAGACCGCCATCACGTCGATGAAGCCGTCCTTGGCGGTCAGCGTCGGGCCGATATCGTGGAAGTAATTGTGCCGGATCACGGTGCCACGCATCGTGAGGTTGCGACCCATGTAGATCGCGCCCGCATCGCCGGTCTGCGTGCAGACGCGGTAAATCTCGTTATAGGCGACCTCGTGGTCGTTGCCCCCCATCAGGATCGCGTTGTGCGGGCCGTCGTGGAGCCGATTGTGCAGTGCCTTGTTGCCTACCCCATTGATGCCAATCGCCGGGCGGTAGGTGCGGCACAGACGGCTGTGGTGGTGAATATCGCAGTTCTCGACCACGTGCCCGCCGGGTGTCAGGGTCTTGCGGTCTCCGCCAGTCACCGAGACGCCGCTCTCGCCCAGGTCGAACAGATCGCAGCTCACGATCCTGTGATTCTTGCCACCATTGACCTCGATGCCACTCGTGCCAAGGCTACGCAGAGTACAGCCGGCCACCGTCACGTCGCTCCCGCCGACGATCTGAATCCCCTCGCCCCGGGAACAGGCCAGGGTCAGGCATTCCAGCGAGAGATTGTGGGCCTCGCTCACGGTGATCAAGGGGGCTTCCAGCGTCGAGAGGACCCTCTCACCGGGCCCCGGTAGCCAGGCATAGAGCGTGCCGGTCTGGCGATCCAGCCAGTACTCGCCGGGTGAGTCCAACTCTTCGATCAGATTCAGCGCGTAGAAGCGTTTGCCTGCCTTGTAGCCGTATACTCCGTGCGGCGGCTCAGTGGTCAGGGTCTGTGTTGTCGTGTCGATCGATATCACCTTCTCGTACGAATCGGCCCAATCATAGGTCCAGTAGCCATGCACCCAGAGTTCGTCGGCCCCGGCCCAGCGGGCAAGACGCTCGGGCTCGACCTTGATCCCGAACTTGCTCTCGCCACCTGATACGAGGGTACTCCACTCGTTGTCGTTAGGCCAGCGTGCGAGGATCTGCGGAACGCCGTCGACGAAGAGTTCCGGCGGCGAAGGCGACGTACTGATGCCGAAACCCCGGCGACGCAGGGTCCGGAAATCATCGCTCAGCTTCACCTCCATGACCTCGCCCCGCGCGCTTTCGGGCAGGCGCGAATCCGTAGAGGGCGTCCAGCCGGTGATGATCCTGCCGCCGAGCAGCCGCGCACCGGGTTCACCGCGGATCGTGAGGCCGGAGTCGCGATGGTCGAGGGCGAAGGAGGCGGTCCGCAAATAGGTTCCTGCGAGAAGAGTAATCGTGTGTGTTCCCCCTCCCTCGGTCCGCAATCGATCTCTCGTAGCCTCCAGCGACGCAAGTGGCTTTGCCTTCGTCCCCGGGTTCGTATCGTCACCATCCGGCCTCACGAACAGTTCCATTGCGTGTGCCGGCAACGTCAGCGCCAATAACGAGAGCAAGTAGATGGCAAGTTTCATGGCATCTCCTCTTGTCAGGATGTCAGTCTTTCGGCCCTGGACCGGACAATACCGTCTGGGGACATGATCGGATCGATCCGGTGTGCTGTCAACCTGCTTGCCTCAGCCTCTTGTCGGAGGCCGGATCGCCTGGGCAGCGGATCTCTGGGAGTTCCCGCCATTTTAGTTCAATTCACGGAGGGGTCTGTCTTCGGTGTCGAGGGAGCCGCTCAGATCATCGAGTTCCTGCGCAACGGCGCGCGCAGCTATAACGCATGGGTGACTATTATCGACCACAAGGGCAAGCCCAATCCCGGTCCCCATGACTGTTCGCCGACCTGTATCGTGCTGAACAGTGACAGCCTCACACTGGACTATCGCTTTGACTACTACATGTATGGCCAGTTCATGAAGTTCATTCGACCGGGGGCCGTCCGCGTGCACTCGGACGAACTATCCAGGCCGCTCGCCAATTGCGCGGTCCGCAACCTCGATGGATCTATCGTGCTCGTGGTGGTTAATCGTGGAGCCCAGCCGGCTCGCTTCGACGTGGCGTGGGACAAT
>Ga0272442_10006013_pt1 | contig 16094 bp, 8 predicted proteins | sample SSMForm2O_FD_200262 | JGI IMG/M metagenome (GOLD analysis project Ga0272442, IMG submission 200262) | Marine sediment archaeal communities from Little Sippewissett salt marsh, Falmouth, MA, United States - SSM-Form-2O | ecosystem: Environmental > Aquatic > Marine > Wetlands > Sediment ...
AACTCCGGTCAGGGTTCGAGGAAATCCTATATTGAACAGAGAAGACAGCTTGATAGGTTCTGTGCTTTTTATTCAGATTGTCAGAGGTGATATTTAAACACCTGAGTGTAAAACAAAGCTGAAAGATCCCTCTTTAATATCCGATTTAAAGGGTTCGTTTTGTTGTCATCTTCTATTCTTTACCACTTAAACAACAAACAATCAGATACCAGAAATCCTTTGATTTTTAGAATAAATTATCGTATCTTTACGCGTTCGAGCGAGAGTGGCGAAACTGGCAGACGCGCTAGACTTAGGATCTAGTGTCCTTTGGACGTGGGGGTTCGAGTCCCTTCTCTCGCACTTTAAAGCTTCAGTATTGTCAGGGGAAAAATATCCTGTCAATAATGAAGCTTTTCACTATATAATAAATACCGATCGAATGCAGCATGCATGAAGGAGACAAAGATTGAAAACACAGATTAAAAATGTCGAATCCTATAAAAAGCGCATGGATGTGGAAGTGCCTCCCCATGAAATAGTGCCTCATCTTGAAAAAGCCTATCGCAAGTATCAGAAAAAAGCTCATATCGATGGATTCAGAAAAGGGAAAGTTCCCCTGTCATTGATTAAAAAACGATTTGGTCAGGCCATTCAGGCCGATGTGGCCGATGGCCTGGTTCATGAGTTTTATGCAACCGCCGTTGAAAATGAAAATATAACGCCTGTCTCACCCGGGAAGATTCTGGATGTTCAGTATCAGGAGGGACAATCCCTGAAATTTACGGCAGAAATCGAGGTTGAGCCGGAAATTACAGTGCAGAGTTATACGGGTATTAAGATTGAAAAAGAAATCATCCCGGTTTCTGAAGAAGATGTTCAGGCTATGTTAGGGTATTTTCAGGAGCAGCATGCTGAAAAAAAAGAAGTTCAGGATGGTGCTGAAGCCGGATTTTTGTTGGAATCGGATATTCAAGTGCTGGATGAGACAGGATTTCCCATTGTCGGACAAAAGTATGAAAAACAAATGATCGAATTAGGCAAGCCTCCGTTTGGACCGGATGAATCAGAACAGCTCATCGGGATTCGGGCCGGTGATGAGCGCCGGGTGCAGATATCCGTTCCTTCACCGGATCCACAGAATCAGCCGCCGGTTGCGCAGCGTTATCTTGTGAAGGTCCACCGGGTCATGGAAAAAATAGTGCCTGCTTTAGATGATGATTTTGCCAGATCGGTCGGGGAATATGAAAACCTGGATCAACTTAAAGAACAATTAACCAAAAATTTAACATTACAAAGAGAGAAAGACGCGGAAAACGCCATGCGGCAGCGATTGTCCCAGGAGATTGTTAAACGCAATGATTATATACTGCCGCCTTCTCAAATTGAAAACACATTGGAGATGATGTTTGAGGAGGAACAAAAGCGAGCCCAATCAGATTTGAATAAGGATCAATTTTTGCAGCAGCATCGACCGATGGTGATTTTCGCCATAAAATGGGATCGCATATGGCACAAAATCGGAGAAAAGGAGTCCATTTGTGTTCAGGATGAGGCGATTGAGGCGGAAATTGACCGGATCGCCCAATCCAATCCGGAACAGGAAAAAAGAATCCGTGCGCAATTTAAAAGTGATAAAGCGAAAAACAGAATTCGCGAACAGTTATTCGAAGATCAGGTTTATCAATTTTTAATATCTGAATCAAAAATCAAAGAAGTGACGCGCAAACCCGGGAAAAAGAAAAAATCTTCACTGATCACTTAATTTAAAAAGGAGCAGCCATGAATCTCGTACCCATTGTGGTTGAACAAACCGGACGAGGTGAACGGGCCTATGATATTTTCTCACGGCTTTTAAAAGAACGTATTATTTTTATCGGTTCCGCAGTTGAAGATGCAATTGCCAGTCTTGTAATTGCCCAGCTCTTGTTTTTAGAAGCGGAAGATCCGGAAAAAGATATCTTTTTATACTTGAACACACCGGGAGGATATGTCTCGTCCGGTTTGGCGATCTATGATACCATGCAGTACGTACGGCCGGATGTTGCCACGATATGTATGGGACAGGCTTCCAGCATGGGCGCATTGCTGCTTGCCGCCGGTGCCAAAGGGAAGCGTACCGCACTGCCGCATGCACGGGTGATGATTCATCAGCCGCTGGGCGGAGCACAGGGCCAGGCTACAGACATTGAAATTCAGACCCGCGAAATTCTCACGCTTCGTGAAAAACTGAATGAGATTTTATCCAAACACACAGGACAATCCCTGGAAAAAATTACAGTGGATACTGAGCGTAATTTTTATATGTCTTCTGAGGAAGCCAAGAAATACGGTATTATCGACGATGTCCTGGAGCGTAAACCAAAAAGCAAAGAGAAGAAAGGGGCCTGATTTGGATCGTCAATATATCTGTTCATTTTGCGGACGTTCCTCTGAAGAAGTAGAGGCCATTGTCACCGGGCCGGGTGTGAATATATGCAATGAATGCGTCAAGTATGCAGAAGAAATTATTCGTTCAGATATGTCCCGCCATTCTTTGAAACTGGCACAGCCTGTACCGACACCGCAGGAGATTAACAAAGAACTCGATAAATATGTGATTGGTCAGGAAATGGCCAAAAAGGCCATTTCGGTGGCCGTCTATAACCATTATAAACGGGTTGGCCAGGAAGCGCAAACGGACATGGAACTGTCGAAAAGCAATATTCTGCTGATCGGCCCCACAGGAACGGGAAAGACGCTGATGGCGCAATCTCTTGCCCGGTTTCTTCAGGTACCGTTTGCAATTGCGGACGCAACCACATTGACAGAGGCCGGATATGTGGGAGAAGATGTGGAGAATGTACTGGTCCGACTGTTGCAGTCTGCGGATTATCGGCTGGAACGTGCAGAGAAGGGAATCGTCTATGTGGATGAAATCGATAAAATCGCAAGAAAAGAAGAAAGCAGCTCCATCACACGTGACGTATCCGGTGAAGGCGTTCAGCAGGGGCTTTTAAAATTATTGGAAGGTTCCATTGTTTCGGTGCCGCCGAAAGGCGGCCGGAAGCATCCCGAACAGAGCCTGATAAACGTCAACACAAAGGACATTCTCTTTATTTGCGGCGGTTCATTTGAAGGCCTCGAGAAAATAGTAGCGCACCGGGTGGGGAAAAAGGTGATGGGATTTGGAGCCAAGATCACAGAGAATCGATTGGATTCGCTGGCAAGGATATTACGCCAGGTGGAACCCGATGATTTGTTGAAATTTGGCCTGATACCCGAGCTGATCGGACGGCTTCCAATCGTTTCAACACTGGATGAGTTGGACGAAAAAACACTTATGCGAATTTTGGTTGAACCAAAGAATGCCCTGGTTAAACAATACAAGTATCTTTTTGAAATGGATCATGTCGAACTGGAATTTGATCAAAAGGCATTAAAGGCCGTGGTCCGCGATGCCCAGAAAAAGAAAACAGGTGCCCGCGCCCTGCGTTCCATTATGGAGAATGTAATGCTGGATATTATGTACAAGATTCCTGCAATGGAAAATGTGAAATCCTGTTATATTACGGAGTCTGTGATCACCCGGGGAGCTGAACCCCGATATACGCATCAGAAAAAGGTTCAGGCAAGCCGGGCGTGAATTTTATGCTTTAATTTGAATATTGTTTACCTCCGTTTATCTGCTTCTCCCAAACTCTCAATAGAAGCGTATTCATTTCATTCAATAAACCGGACTGAAATGTCCGGTGAATCATTACTCAATCAGCCACAAAAAGCACTTGACAAATTCGTTCAAAATGGTTATTATTTCAATTGTTAGAATAGTGTTGTCATTGTTTTTTAATGATTAGAGTTTCTTTTGGCTCCTGAATTTTCAAAACAGTCCTCAAAGCAGGTCCAGATGTAGCAAATAGACATATTGAATCGGTTCGAGAGTACTCATTTGCAGAAAGGGGATGCGAGGAAAGGGATCATTATTCGGCCATCAACGCGTGTTGTATACCTGTGAAAGTTGATGGCTTTTCTATTTTTTATTGATAAAGCGAACTTCGAAACCATTAAACATAAATCAAGAACAGGAAAGGAGGTGCGGGTTAACGACCAGGAGAATTTGAAAATTATCCAGAGAAAGGAGGTGCAAGGGGCAAATTTGTTTTTATGGCAGTGAGCAGTTTTTTTACCTTATGGCAAATCCAAATACAGGATTAAGGCAAAAGGAGTGCGAAATGAGAATATTAGCAAAAGCAATTTTATTCATTACATTGGGACTGGCAGCGGGTTGCTTATTCGCTCAATCCGTGACAATCAGCGGCTCCGTTATTGACGCGGAAACAGGTCAGTCTCTTGTGGGTGCTAATGTAGTGGTTGTAAGTGAAACGGTCGGTTCCGCCACCGATGATCAAGGCAATTTTTCATTTTCAATGGTGCTGACAGGTCCCGTAAAACTGGTGGCCAGTTATATGGGGTACAAGCGAGAGGAAATGGAGATCGCCCCCGGAGACAAAACAACGGATCTGTTGTTTGAACTCGAACCGGACGTAATCGGCACGGAACGGGTAGTCGTGACCGCGCTGGGATTGACCCAGGAAGAAAAAGCACTCGGTTACTCGCAGCAGCAGGTGGGAGCTGAAGAGCTGACAGAAGTGGTCGAAACAAACATCGTCAGCAACCTGTCCGGAAAGGTATCGGGCGTCCAGGTTATCGGTTCTTCCGGTGCTGTGGGCTCTTCCGCGCGGATTCAGATCCGGGGTATCAGCTCGCTCACAGGCGACAACCAGCCCCTCTTTGTGGTGGACGGCGTTCCCATCAATAATTCAGCAAGGAACACCAGCCTGGGGGATGCCACGCATGAAGAGATACCGGATGATCCCTCCGGCGGCTATGTCGACTTTGGAAACGCGGCCGCGGATATCAATCCCAATGATATTAAAAGCGTGAACGTGCTCAAAGGCGCCAACGCAGCGGCTCTGTACGGCAGCCGGGCCCTGAACGGTGTGGTGGAAATCACAACCAAGTCCGGTAAAGAAGCCGGTCTGGTGATGAAGAAGGGCCTGGGCATCAGCTATACCAACCATATCACGTTCAAGACCGTGAATCCACAATATAAACTGCAGAACAAATACGGCCAGGGCGCTTTGATCGACAATGATTCTCTTGCGTCTTATGGCGAATTCGCCTATAAAGACGGCAATTACGGCGGCATCAATGACGGCACGGATGAGAGCTGGGGACCGCCTCTGGACGGGTATCTCTCGGCTCAATACGACTCTTTGTACGGCGATCACGACCATATCGTGGTGTCCGACATTCCGGGTGATCCTCTCTATATTCCCCAGTATGATTCTCCGCTTCCGGACGGGACCATTGATCCATCTGTGTCTACCTGGGACCGGATTCCCACAGCCTGGATCTCCCATCCCAATAATGTCACGGATTTTTTCGAAACCGGTCTGACCCAGGAGCACAATCTCTCGTTTTACGGGGGCACCATGTCCGCGAATTTCCGGATTTCACTGAGCCATCAGGATGAAACCGGCATTATGCCCAATACGGATCAGACACGGAACAGTGTCTACTTAAGCGGAAATCTGCAGCTCAGCCGAAAATTGTCTGTATCCGGTATGGCGAATTATGTAAAAACCGACAACGACAACCTGGTCGGCAACGGCTACAGCGGATTCAATCCGATGCAGCAGTTTACGGGATGGTTCGGACGTCAGGTCGATTTGAGCTTTTTGAAAGACAATCTTCAAAAAGAAGACGGCACTCCGTACCGGTGGAATTATTCCTACCATAACAATCCCTACTGGATTGTCAATAAAAATCTTAATTCCAGAGAGCGGAACCGGCTGTTCGGCAATGTTTCGGCCAATTACAAATTCAACAGCTGGATCAGCGCTACCGGACGGATCGGCACGGACTGGTACCGGGAGCACATCAAAATTATCCGTGCCATGTATACCAATGATTTTCCGGACGGCAATATCGAAGATCAGAACCGGTTCAGCCAGGAAATCAATGCGGATGTGTTCGTGAGGGCGAACCGCAAACTGACCGAGGATATCGAAATGACGGCCCTGGTCGGCGCCAATTACAGGCAAAATAATTACCGGTACGACAAAATAGAAGTGCTTGGCCTGATTATTCCGGATCTGTACTCACTTTCGAATGCCAGTGTGAAGCCGGTAACCGATATGGATATAGAAAACACGAAACACAACAGTGTGTACGGCCGTCTGGGTCTGTCCTTCCGTGATTATCTCTTTTTGGAAACCACAGGCCGGAATGACTGGTCATCCACCCTGCCCGAGGACAGCCGGTCCTATTTTTATCCGTCTGTGACCGGATCGTTTGTTTTTTCTGATTTTGCGAAGATCGATCCGAAAGACCTGTTCGGTAAAATCCGGGCCAGCTGGGCAGTGGTCGGAAATACGGCAGAACCCTATTCTCTAATTGCCGCATATGCATCTGATGATCCAGTTATGGGGTATCCCGTATTGTCCCTGGAAAATACGCTGGCCAATGCGGATTTGAAACCCGAAGAAAAAACCAGTATCGAATTAGGGACGGATCTGAAAGTGCTGAACAACCGTCTGGGCCTGTCCTTTACCTATTATCAGGAAAACACGATCAATCAGATTATGCAAGTCGACCTGGCACCTTCCACTGGATTTAACTTTAAGTGGATCAATGCCGGTGAGATTGAAAACAAGGGTGTTGAGCTCTCGTTGATGGGCACACCGGTGAAAACCGATGATTTCGACTGGGATATCACGCTAAACTGGGCGAAAAATGAAAACAAGGTTATTGAACTCTACGGTGATATTGAACAGATCGAAATCTGGCAAGCCACGTGGGATCTTAAAGTGGTGGCCCGTCCCGGCGAACCCTGGGGACAGATGCTCGGATGGCCTACTAAAATGCATAATGGCAAACCGGTCGTCGATGCCGACGGCAATTATCAAAGCGGAGCTGATTTGGATGTAGTCGGCAATGTGCTGCCCGACTGGACCGGCGGCCTCCGGAATACATTTCGGTACAAAAACGTTTCATTGAGCACCCTGATCGACGTGAGCTGGGGCGGCGATGTGTTCAGCGTGACCAATATGTGGGGTATGTATGCCGGCACAATCAAGGAATCCGTCGAAGGTGCGGATGACGGCAAACCGGTGACCGGCGGGGATATCCGGCGTGAAGGCGGCGTCATCATTGACGGATACCAGGAAGTCACCGATGCGGATGGCAATGTCACAGGGTATAAGAAGAATGAAACGGCCATTGATGGCTATTGGTATTCCATTTGCAGATATCCGCAACTGGGCGGGCATAACCTGAGTATTTACGATGCCACATGGATCAAGCTGCGCAGCGTGACTGTCAATTATCGTATTCCTCCCAAGTATGTCAGCCGGTTCGGTCTGGCAGGCGCTTCGATCGGTCTGGAAGGCCGGAATCTGTTTATTCTCTACAAGAAAGCGCCGAATATCGATCCTGAAACAGGCTTCTCTTCGAATATTACGCAGGGAATTGAGCAAAATCAGTTCCCGAGCACCCGGATGTACGGAGTCAGCCTGAAACTGGATCTGTAATTTTGCATTCAAAAAGGCGATTATCCGAAACGAAAGGATGCAGAAAATGAGAAAAGATCGAATAACATTTATTTTATTGTGCGTGTCTGTATTGGTGGTGTTATTTTCATCCTGCACGGATGATTTTAATTCTCTCAATGTCGACCCGAACAATCCAACCGACGTTCCGGCAACCACGCTGTTAAGCTATGCCATGCACGAAGGCATCGATCAGGAGCTGGGCGAAGGCTGGATACACCATACCTATCTGTCCTGCTGGTCTCAATTGTATGCCAAAATTCAGTATATCGATGAAGACCGCTATCTGTTCCGGGGCATCAATATCAATACCTTCTGGTGGACAGATTATGCCAGGCATTTGAAAGATCTGGCAATTGTGATCGAAAAAGCAAAAGAGAAAGAATATGCGGATATGGAAGGTGTGGCCAGAATTATGAAGGCCTACTTTTTCCAGCGCACGACCGACTGCTGGGGAGACGTGCCCTATACGGAAGCCCTCAAAGGCGATGAAGGGGAGCTGAGCCCGGTATATGATTCGCAGGAATCCATTTATATGGATCTGATTGCCGAGATCAAAGCCGCAGTGGCCATGCTGAATGGAGCAGACAACGATCAGCTGTCCAAGTGTGACCTGATTTACGGCGGGGATCTGGATGCCTGGCGGAAATTCGGCAACTCGATTCTGCTTCGGATGTATATGCGCATCTCCGGAGTCGAACCGGATAGTGTCGCACAGGCCGGATTGGAAGAAGTGGTCAAGAGCGGCATTTATATTCAGTCCAATGCGGACAACGCGACTCTGGCGATCGATGGAACCAAACCGTACCGCAACGGCCTCATGGAAACACTGGACACACGGACCGATCAGGGATGCAGCCGCACCATGATTACGCTTTTAGACAGTCTGAACGATCCCAGACTGCCTATTTATGCCCAGGATATCGACGACGATTACGGCAAGGGAGAGTATGACGGTCCAGATACGATTTTCGTCGGGCAGCCGAATGGCGCTGCAGGCGCGGGTCCGGTTCAATCCACCATTTCTCTTCTGGGCGTTCCCATCGCCTATGACGCAGACCGTCCCTATCAGATTTTATCTTACTCGGATGTCTGCTTCATCCTGGCGGAAGCGGCCCTGAAGGGATGGAATGCCGGCGGATCGGCCCAGAGTTGGTATGAAGCCGGTATTGAGGCTTCTTGCGAACAATGGTCCGAACTGGCTTTAGCGTCTCCGTTGGCCGGCTACGCGAAAGATGCGGCTGAAATCACGTCTGATGAAATTGCCGCCTATCTGCAGGAACCGGGCGTGGCTTATGATGCCGCTATCGGTCAGGAACAGATCTGCACCCAGCGGTGGTTAGCCCTCTATCCGAACGGCGTTCAGGCATTCTCGGTCTTCCGGCGCACCGGATATCCGAAAGAGATCGAAAGCTATGAGCTGGAGGCAACCACCTATCCCGATCTGGGTGTTCCGCTTCGTTTACCCTATCCCACAGATGAAGAAGCGAGAAACAGCGCTAATATGGCAGCGGCCAAGGCCGGCATTCATGATGATATGTACGGCAAACCGGTCTGGTGGGATACGAGAACAACAAAAGCAGACGGCACCCCGAGACTTGGTTTGGATGTGGATTGATCATATCCATCATTCTGATTTTTCTTTATGCCCCGGCTGTTTTTTAGCCGGGGTTTTTTTAACTTCAGCTTGCTTCTCGCGAAAATATTTATAAATTATAACCATTGTCATCAGTTCCATAATACCTGCAAGGATTAATCGTCTTTGATTTTTCACATGGCGATTGATTGAACGCGTTTTTATGAGTGCTTCAGGTTAATATGGGAATCCCTGGTTGATGAAAAGCGGCGAAATCTCCTGCTATTTTTTTTAATGATAACCGTCGATGACAATCGGTCCGTATGTCCGGATGGTTCATGAGGAGCCGCTTTAAAGAGCAATTACGGGAGGATTTGTATGAAATTATTGAAACGCCTGACATCCCTCTTGCGGGTCCTTTTTGTATTGACCCTCTGTTCCGGAGTGCTTTTTGGACAATCGGGAAAAATACGGGGAATGGTTACAGATGCGGAAACCGGTGATGTGCTGATGGGCGCCAATGTGTATATTCAGGGGACACGGCTGGGTACGGCTGCCAATGAAAATGGCGAGTATGTGATTCTGAATGTTCCGGCGGGCCGGTATGAGATATCGGCTACGTTTATGGGTTATCAGAAGGTCACCATTGAAAATATCATCGTAACCCATCATTTGTCCACTTATTGTAATATTGCAATGCCCCGGCGGATCCTGGAGGGGGAGGAACTGGTGGTTGTGGCCGAACGTCCTCTCATTGATAAAAACGCTACCAACGACCTCAAATTGATTCGAACAGAGGATCTTCAGCATATACCGATACGCGGCTTCGGCAATATCGTGGCGGCCCAGACAGGCGCCGTGGAAGATCAGGGATACCTGCATGTTCGCGGCGGCCGGGATGATGAAACGGCGTTTTATCTGGACGGTGTGCTGATGAACAATCCCTATACGCGTATTCGGACAGGTGCTGTCAGTGACATGGCACTCGAAGAAATCGCTTATCAGCCGGGTGGTATGGATGCGGAATTCGGCGGATTCAATTCAGGGATCGTCAGTATGACAACCAAAACCGGCGGACGCCGGTATTCGGCTTCCGGCGAACTGATCACCGATGTTTTTTTAAATGAAAATCAAACCCGATGGGGACTCAACACCTATTCCTACGGATACAATCTCTATAATGGCTCGGTCAGCGGTCCGGTTCCATGGACAGACGGGCAGCTGAAATTTTTTATCAATGCCGAATATCTGTATCAGAAAGACCGCAGTCCGCGATGGGGACCGAGCGTCAAACTTACCGGTTTCCATGAAAATATTGATTCACTGCTGCAGGTTTTCCCCGAACCGGAACCTCTGTACGGTGTTAAACCGAATAACCGGACACGCAATGTGTCAGGAACGGCCAATCTGAAATATTCGCTTAAAAATTTTCAACTCAAGGCGGGCGGACATTATTACAGCCGGGATTATAGGGACTACATGCACGCAAAGGCGCCATTTAACGCCCTTCATATGCCGAAAGGCATGGAAGATATTTATACCGGTTATTTCAAAGCGGTTCTGGTGATTGCTGACAATGCCTTTTTCGAATTCAATGCCAATTATTATCAACGCGACTGGGAGTATGGCGATCCGGTCATCTGGGATGACTTTGAGAACTGGACCAATCCCGAATGGATCCCCAATGTTCAGCAAACGGATGCGTGGGGTATTTTGCCCTCGGCAAAACGGGAATTTGCCTATTTCGAAACCTTCGGGTATCCCCAGACCTGGTTTTATCGTGAGAATATGCATCGCATGAATTTCAAATTAGACGGCACCTGGCAGATCGATCAGGTGCACGAGCTGCGGACGGGCGCTGAAATTTTTATGAATACGATTCGGTTTTACGAAATAGGCGCCCAGGTTTCGGGCGCCGTGCGTCAGGCTTATCTGGATGCAGCCACGGAATACCGGGAACCCACGCTTCAGGAGATCAAAGAAGCGTATAAATCCGGACATGCCAATCCGATTGGCTGGGACATATTCGGCGAACGCCGGGTTGATTCAGGGGAAAATGCACCAAGACGGCCCGGCACCGTCTCTGTTTATCTCAAAGATAAAATGGAATTTGATGATATGGTATTGAATCTGGGAGTCAGGATCGATCATATCACGGTGGATCAAAAGGGGATTGCGGATCCTTACAATATCACGCTGGACACACTGGGCGCCATTGCTGTTGAAAATTTTACCGAAGCGCCGGTTTATACTGAAATCAATCCCAGATTAGGGATGGCGTTTCCTGTGACCGATCGAACGGTCTTTCATCTGCAATACGGAAAATATACACAGCAGGCCCCGTATCAGTTTACTTATGTTTCCTGGGAAGAATTCGAAACCGCGCTGACAAGCGGCAATTTTACGGACAATGCGAACCCCAATCTGAAACCGGTCAAGACCACCAGCTATGAAGTCGGATTCGAACAGCAGATCGGAGAAAACGCCTCTCTGGGAGTGACCGCTTATTATAAGGAAGTCCGGGATCAAATTTTTCTGAACAACCGGATCGGCGCGACTCCCCGCTCATATACGATGTATGACAACGGCGATTTCGGGAATATCAAGGGATTTTCTTTTGATTTTTCACTGCGAAGAACCCATCGCATAAAGGCTGATGTCAATTATACGATCCAATGGGCCAATGGCACAGGGTCGGATCCGACCACCCAGTATTATATTGCCTGGCACAATCCCGAAGAGCGGCCGACCTATGTGGCACCGCTGGATTATGATCAGCGCCATACGGCCACGATGAACGTTAATTTTCGTACACTGCCGAAAGACGGGCCGATGCTTTGGGGCGGACATCCTCTGGGACAATTGGGAGTCAATCTCTGGTATACCTACGGCAGCGGACTGGCGTACACACCGGAATCCCCGTTTTCAATTATATTCGGAGGAACGGTCAACAGGATTCCTGAAGGCGCTATTAACTCGGCGCATTGGACGCCCGCTTCTTCTCTGAATGTCCGCGTGGACAAACAAATGAAAGTGGGTCGTTTTTCGTTCAATCCCTATCTCTGGATTATCAACCTCCTGAACACACGGAAGATCGTTACCGTATATTCCGCTACGGGATTACCGGATAAAGACGGATGGTTCGCGACCAATGAGGGACAGCATTGGGCCGAAGCCAATCCGACAGCAGCGAAGTGGTATGATGCGCGCCTGGCCAATCCGGAGAATTACGGAGAGCCACGGCAGATTCGTCTCGGCTTGCGGGTGGAGTATTGAAAATCGACCATACTTCAATCCGTTTTTACAACTTGATGAATAAAAGAATAAAAAAACCGCTTTATTTTTATGGAGGATGCATGCATTGTCATAGGATGATTATCATCCCTCTTCTTTCGATCGCAATTTTATTCCCGATGCGATTCTTTTCAATGGATGATCAAAGTCACGGAAAATTGGCCAAAACGGCGACTTCTCCGGATATCGATTCCTTTAATCCCAATCGCATTTTTAACTGGATGATCAATGACGGATCGATTGTTACGAATGCAAAAACAGACGGCGCCGGGATGTACTGGCCGTCCGAAGAAAGCGGGCTGACCATTAATTTTGCTTCAGGATTGTGGGTGTCCGGGAAGGTCGGCGGAGTCCCGCGAACTGCCTGTGCGGAATTCACATCGGAATGGACACCGGGTAAAGTACTGCCGAACGGAGAGCCGGACAATCCGCACCTGCCGCAATATCGTTTATACATTGTGAACAAAAATGACGGTCCTGAAAATCCGGATGTGAAGGAATGGCCGGTGAAAGATGGCGCGCCCTGGATTGATGCGGACGGAGACGGTATCTATTCTGCCGGGAACGGAGACCGTCCGGATGTGATCGGAGATCAGATGGTCTGGTACGTGATGAATGATTTGACCCCGTCAGCACACACCAATCTTTTTAATACCGCACCGATGGGGCTTGAATGCCGTGTGACTCTGTGGGGATTTGACCGCTCCGATATTCTGGGCGATATGATGTTTGCCAAATTTCAGCTTTACAATAAAAAAGACATCACTGTCGATTCCTGTTATCTCGGAGTCTGGGCGGACATTGATTTGGGAGACGGCGCTGATGATTATTCCGGCTGTGATACCACATTAAGTCTCGGATATGTATACAATGACGGACCGGATGCCATGTACGGACGCAAAACCCCGGCCATCGGATACGACTTTTTTCAGGGTGCATTTGTGCCCGGCAGCCCGGAAGATACTGCCCGGGCATTCGGAGGCAGGATTCCTGGTTATAAAAATCTTGGGATGGATGTATTCATTAATTATGTGCTGATGGATCCTTCCACCCCGGACCCTGAAACGGGAGCCGAAGCCTATCATTATATGTCCGGATTTCATCATGACGGCACGCCGTATGAAGATGAGAAAGGAAATCCGGTCGTTCCCGCAAGGGTTTATCCGGGAGATCCTGTCGCCGGTACGGGGTGGGTGGATGCCGCGCTGAATCCATCCGGAGACCGGCGGATGCTTCAGTCCTGCGGACCCTTCATTCTCGCACCGGGGGATTCTCAGGAAGTCGTGGCCGGCATTTTAATCGCACAAGGGGGTGACTATTTACGAAGCGTCAATCAACTGAAACGGATTGACAAGGCAGCCCAGAAAGCGTATGATGTGAATTTCGAGCTACCCTCGCCGCCTCCGGCGCCCGTTGTTCATACAACTGCCTTTGACGGTGAAATCGTACTGACGTGGGAGAATAATGCGGAAGCAAGCGAAGGATTTGAGGGTTACAATGTCTATCAATATGAAACCAATACAGGACAGGGGGCCTGCAGACTGATTGCAACCTTTGACCTGGATAATGAAATTCGTGATATTGTGGATGTGGGCTATATCGAATCCATCGATCAGGAGGTAGAATATGTGCTCCAGCACGGATCGAACAGCGGGCTTCAGCATCATTATGTCATTCAAACCGATGCACTCAGTGCGGACGAGCCCCTGATCAACAACCGTCCCTACTATTTTTTAGTCACCGCCTATGCATACAGCGACATCGGTATTCCCTCCAAATTATTAGAAAGCAGCACACGGGTGGATCTGATTCAGAAAGTCTATCCGCAGGATCTGTTCGGCCGGGAGCACTTCGTGCTGCCCGAAGACAGCACCGCAGTTTCAGTCTCGCATGCGGCGGGTGTGAGTGACGGATATGCGTTTGTGATTGTGGTTGATCCCAATAAAATCACCGGTCATGATTATGAGGTCGATCTTTATGAAGAAGCAGGGTCGCTCCTCTGGAAATTAACCGACAAGACCGACAATATCGTTAAAATCAATCATCAGGCGCAGGGAACTGATGCGGGCGTTCCATTGATTGACGGCATGCTGGTCAACGTGATCAATCCCGATCCAGGACTGAAAAGGACCTGTCAGGTGGATGATGAGGGTAATCTGGTGGATGAAGGCATTTCGATTCTTGAATTCAGCCCCGGATTTCCCAGTTATATCGTGACCAATATTTCGGAAACTGTGAACAGCACCAATCCGAAGAAGTCCGATTTTGATCAATACGGATTCTGGGGGACTGATGATTTTGAAATCGATTTCGGTGATTCATCGGTCGCCTGGGATTATCAGAGCGAGCAAGTACTGAGTGAAAAAGTGCCTTTTGCCATGTATCGGATTCATGATAATACCGGCGAAAAAGAGCGAATGTACATCACCATTGACGATGGATACAACGCTTATGAAGAAGCGTATATCGAGACCGCAGAAACCGGTCTGAGTGTTTGGGACACCACGGGTTTCGGTGGCGGCATGTTTAATTATTTCTCTGCATATGAGCCTATTTATGCCTATATTTCGTCCATTGAACCCTATGATCCGATGAAAGAGAATGAATATCTGGCTGCGCAGTTTTTAAGTGAGTCGCCGGGAGAAACCGGCAGATCGGCCAAAGGCAATCCGGTGAATTACGCGATGGTGACCGGAATGATATTCGTCGAGTTCATGGATGACGGCATTCCTGAGCACGATCGTGCCCTGTTTGTCACGTATAAGCTCAACACACCCCAGGACAGGTTTGAATTCAGCACAAAGGGACTCACACCAGTTGAGAATGATTCTCTTGCCAGGCTGGATATTGAGAAAATCAATGTGTTTCCCAATCCTTATTTCGGAAGTCAAGCGGAAGAAATGGATCCGCTTGAGCATTTTGTCCGGTTTACGCATCTGCCCCCCGGAAATACGACGATTCGGATATACACGCTGGCAGGTGAACTTGTGCGTACACTCAAGCATGAAAACGGATCCCAGTTTGAGGAATGGAATCTTCAGAATGAATTCCATATTCCAGTGGCCAGCGGTATGTATATTGTGCATATCGACTGTGCGGATCTGGGAGAAAAAATCCTGAAGCTGGCACTGATTATCCCCGAAGAGCGGTTACGCCAGTATTAAATTATTCATTACACATGAATTCTTAATAAAGAATTGAAAAAAGGAGAGCATATAATGAGGCCCAAGATTTCCGTTTGTCTGATCATGGGGATGGTTCTCTTGCATGTGGTTTCAGAGACGGGACTGTTTGCCGGGACCAAGAAACAATTGGGGACCGCAGGGGCCATGGAATTGATCCTGCCCGTAGGTTGTCGCGGCTCTGCACTGGGAGGCAATTACACTGCGGGAATCAGTGGTGTGGAAGCTGTTTTCTGGAATCCAGCAGGGATGGCTGCCACAAATCGAAGCTCGGAACTGATGGCTTCACGTATGAATTATATAGCGGATATCGACGTGAATTATATGGCGGTTCAGGGATCCTCTTCGAAAGTCGGCGTGGTCGGATTCAGTCTGAAGTCTCTGGATTTTGGAGCGATTCCAGTGACTACCGAATATGCACCTGACGGAACCGGCGAAACATATTCACCGGCCTATACGGTTATCGGAATC
>Ga0272442_10006014_pt1 | contig 16093 bp, 17 predicted proteins | sample SSMForm2O_FD_200262 | JGI IMG/M metagenome (GOLD analysis project Ga0272442, IMG submission 200262) | Marine sediment archaeal communities from Little Sippewissett salt marsh, Falmouth, MA, United States - SSM-Form-2O | ecosystem: Environmental > Aquatic > Marine > Wetlands > Sediment ...
CATAAAAAGAAGAGCATTTAATCCTGCGGAATTAAAACCTTGACTAGTAAAACTAGTAAAACCAATAATTGATATAACTACTCCAATGACTAACAATGGGATTCCAATAGCAATAAATGTTGTTTTATAAGATGAATAGTCTTTCATTTTTTTTTCATGCTCCAAATTTTTCAAGCCTTTTAGAGTTTGCAAGAGCTAACGGAATCAAATCTTCAGCTGGAAAACGAGGGCCAAGACCACCAGTTATACAATCTCTTTCACCAAACTTAGATACTTTATCTGGTCTACAAAACTTTGAATATACTAAAACAGGAACAGGATGCCAACTATGATATTTCAAAGCAGAAGGAGTTGAATGATCACCAGTTACAATTAATACATCTGGATTTAGATCTAATATCTGTGATAGTTTTTGATCAACTTCTTCTATAACTTTAACTTTTGCATCAAAATTCCCATCTTCACCATAACTATCAGTTTTTTTAACATGAATAAAAAAGAAATCATAATCGCCCCAGTATTTTTTAAGAGTGTTAATCTCATCCTGAATGCTATCACCCTCACTCTTTAAAAGATCCATACCTATCAAACCAGCAAGACCCTTATACATAGGATAAGATGCAATAGCTGCACTTTTTAAGCCAAAAACATCTCTAAATAATGGCCAATCAGGTTTTTTAGAAAAACCACGTAACAAAACCATGTTTGCAGGTTTCTCATCTCTTAATAAATCAGATGTCTGATTTAAAAAATCATTAACAATATCAACAGTTCTATCTGATTTATCTGAAAAACCCTGAGCTTTAAACGGTTTTTTACCAACCTCCTGAGGATCAGTATCAATTATATCACTTGATAAACCTTCAGCTCTTAAAACTAATAAAAATCTATGTTCCTTAACAGTTTCAATAAAAAGACTACAGTTATCTAAATTTATATTATTACAAAGTTTTTTACAAAGTTCATTATTCTTTTCAGATGATATTCGACCTGCACGCCTATCAACAACTAAACCTTCTTCGTTGACAGTTGCAAAATTACCCCTTGCAGCAATATCACCATTTTCTAATTTAAAACCAATTCCATTAGCAGCTAAAACACCCCTTCCAACCTGGTATTTTATGGGATTATAACCAAAAAGAGCTAAATGACCTGGGCCACTCCCTGGAGTAATACCGTTTCCAACAGGTATTTGAAGACCACAAACACTCTCTAATGCAAGCTTATCTAAGTTAGGAGTAACTGCTTTTTCAAGTTCAGTTAAACCACCATTATTTATAGTTAAACCACCAAGACCATCAAGAACAAGTAAAACAATTTTTGTGTTATTTGATTTCTTTAAATTTCTTACGAAATCTAGATCCATAATTAACTCTCCTTTAAATAGAAAATTTGTAGCTTCTATTTGTTAATAAATATTATGAACGAAAAAAATTCCGTAAAATACTTCTTAAGCAATAAACATTATATTAAGCAGCAATGTCTGAGAAAATTAAAATTGAAGAGATAAATAAAGAAAATTTTAATGATTTTTTTTATTTATTAAATAAATTAGCTTTATACGAAAAACAAGAAAATTTAGATAAAAAAATAAAAAATAGAATAAAAAAAGACTGTTTATCAGATAAACCAATAATTAATATATACCTAACAAAATTGAAAAATAAATATATTGGATATATAATTTTTTATTACACTTATTCCAGTTATCTTGGTCTTCCTACATTACATATAGAGGATCTTTTTGTTGAAGAAGCATATAGACGAAGAGGAATCGGTCAAAAAATGTTTGAATTTTGTGCAAAACAAGCTTTAGATAAAGAATGTGGAAGAATGGAATGGTGCGTATTTGACTGGAATGAAAAAGCAATAAATTTCTATAAAAAAAATAATGCAAAAATCTTACAAAAAAAATATTTTAGATTAACAAAACAAGATTTGGAAAATATCCTGGAGGGATATTAGGGGGTCTAGTTTTTTATTTTTTTTTCAATTGAGGAAACGGAAATGAAAATTAAAATAATTTTTTTTATATCAACTAGACCTCCAACACATTTGCAATGTATTTAAAAGGATATATAATTTCTTGGAAGATTTTCGAATAAAATAATTTATAAATAAAAACAATTTTATAAAACAAATAATAATTTATTTACGTCATATGTTTTTTTATTAACGATTTAATAGTACCTGATGTACCAACTGTTTCAATTTTAACTTTTATTGATGAGATCCTATTTATTGATTTTATTAATTTTATCGCATTTTCTTTTTCTGTGTGTTTACATCTCAAAATTCCTTTTCCATTGTTAAATCTGATTAAATAAAAACCCATCTGCTTACAATTTTTATTAAAAAGTTTTTCACATTGTTTTCTAATCTCATAGATTAAATCAGCTTTATTAAAAGATAATATATCATTTTTTTCTGTTAATATTTTAAAACCTATGTACCTTTTACGTTTTCCTTCTTTTACGGTTATGAATTAACACCTCATTTTAACTTAGTTGTTTTATTTTATTCTGACTCTATACGAGGTGCAAGTAGGTAGGTTACATGTCCTTTTTTATCTGCTATATCAAATTCGACTCTTATTGGGTTGTCATTTCCAATCATAATTGTCATTGGATCGTTTCCCTTAACTGGTTTTATCATATTGCTGAAATAATCAATTGAAAAAAGGCTTTTACATTTACTTGTTGTTTTTAACTCAGTTAATAGTTTTTTTGGAAGTTTTAAGTTTACAGTATCTGTATCTCCTTCAGCAAAAAGCTCAAAACTATCTTTGTTTACTGTTAAAGCAAGATGATCTGATACAGCTTCTGATGCTCTAACACCTTGATTTAATTCAGAGGCTTTTATAATGACTTTTGCAGGCAGATCTAGGTTTGGCATTTTTGGATCAGGCATCCCTGCTGTATCTATTAAACCCATTTTTCTAACTAGGTTACCAATTTTTATTATTAATCTGTTCGTATCTTTGTCATATTCCAATGATACCATATCTTCAATACCTGAGAGTCTCATGATACTTGTTAGTTTATCCATGTCTATCCCAAGTTCTATCTCATCAGCTTTATACTCTTCAAATGCTTTGCTACCTATCTGTAAATCAACCATTGCAACATGAGCTGGGTCTACGGCTCTAAGAGAAATACCTTTTGAGTTAATATTTAGTTTTACTTCATTTACTAATGGTGATGTTACATCTATGATTCCTTTAAGTACTTCAGATTTTACTTTTGCATTAAACATAATCTTGTTTTCCTCCCCAAAATTATTTATTTTTTTTATGCATTCTAAGACTTTTGTGTCAAATTGAAATACAGTATCTATTTATAACAATGACGGTATTGATAAATATTTGTAATTTGGCTATATTATAGTTCTTTTCCTTGTGCTAAAGCCGTGAATCCAGCAAAACCAGTTCTAAATATGAACCCCATAAATGATATGTGCCCTATCCAACCTGTATAACCTATGAAACCAAGGTTAAATACTTGATGAGGACCTTCAAATGTTTGATTTTCACCAAAATATAGAGGTTTAATCACTGTTTTTGCTTTAGGGTCTTTTGTATATTTACAGAAGTTAGTTGGTATAAATATTGCAGTTCTAAAATATGGTGGTAAAAACGGAAACAGTTTAAGTTTCTGTATTAATTGAAGCCTTATCGTAGTTTTAAAATGAAAACCTCGTCCAACAGACCATATCTTTGAAAGAAAAGATAGATTAGTCTTATTTTTCTTAAGCATAGATTGAATCTCAGGGTCGTTTTCAGTTAACTCTTCACATTTATCAGCTATTGCCACACCAATATCTTGACCTTCTTCTAGATTAATTTTTACAACTTTTTTAGTAATAGTTCCATCTGGAGCATATCTTAATACAGTTAATTCTTTAACTTGTTCATCATCTGTTTCTATTGGCTCTTCTTCCTTTAATACTTTTTTAGTTTCATTTAGAGAAATCGCTGATGTAACAGTCATCAAAGACGTCATTACAATTAAAAACATCATTACAGCTATAGATTTTTTTATTATTTTATTCATTTTTTATAAACCTCGCGAAGGTTATTCTAATATTAGTATTAATATTATATTATTAATATATAAATTTTTCTCAACAATTCTTATCTAAAAATTTCAAAATTAATCTTCTCTCCACTTATAACCACATTTTGTACAAGTATAAAATCTGCTCTCAGGTTCATCACTACCACGCATTTGTCTTAATATCCAAAAAGCCTCGTTATTATCACATTTAGGACATTTAATTTTAGTTTTGGGCAATACATTTGTTTTATCTTTATCTTCTATAAGAGTTACTTCTTTTTTATCACGTTTTTGTACAATAACATTTTTTCCAGATTTTTTAATTTTATTTCCACATTTATTACAAACCATATTTTCCCCTTGCGGATACATAAGTGCTTTACATTTTGGACAGAACATATCTATTTACACCTCTTTATTGCATCATTTATTATCTTATCATGATCAAAAGCTAAATCTGGTAAATCATCAACATCAAAATATTTAGCTTCTAATGCATCATCTCCACCTTTTAATATACCTGATAAGTTTTTTAAAAGGTATACTACCGAGATAGTATGACCCCTTGGATCTCGACTAGGATCTGAATAAACACCAATCATATTTAAAATTTCAGTTTTTAAACTAGTTTCCTCAAATATTTCTCTTAAAACAGCTTTTTCTGTTTTTTCACCATATTCAACAAAACCACCTGGTAGTGCCCATTTGTTTTTATAAGGCGGATTCTTTCTTCTTATAAGTATTATATTATTGTTATCAATTATAACCCCATCAACAGTAATTTTTATTTGTTTATATTTCATAAATAATCAAAATGAAGATAAAATATTTAATGTTTGATAAAAAAAATAAAAAATTTATCTTTTTGGTGAGTTATTCATAGACTCCCAAAAAGTTGGTAATTCTTTTTGTAACTCATTTTTCCAAAAATTAAAAGTTTTATCATCAAGTATTTCTTCTTTTTTGTAAGATCTTAAAAAACTTGTGCGACTCTCCTTTATTATTACATTACTTTGCTTCAATTTCCCGTCCCTTCCTATTATTAGTCTATTACAAATAAACTAAGCATTTATGTATCTTTTTATCAGATGCATATGTAGGCATATATTCATATAAATAAAAAATATTCAAATTCTTTAGTAAAATACAAAAACAATAAATCTATTCCCAACAATTAACTGGGCTCGTGGTCTAGTTGGTTATGACGTCGCCTTGACATGGCGGAGGTCTTGAGTTCAAATCTCAACGAGCCCATATATTTTTTATACAGTATTATTATTAGAATAAAACTTATAAATAGGAAGCATATACGCTATCAAACTTTAAGAAAAGTTGTAAATATGAAAAAACCTATAAGGCAATGTTAATTTTGTCAAAAAAGGAGGTAAATATAAATGGCAGATAAACCACATTTGAACTTAGTAATTATTGGTCATGTCGATCATGGAAAATCTACATTAGTAGGAAGAATATTGCTTGAAACAGGGCAATTTCCAAAACACATGATTGAAAAATATAAAGAAGAAGCAAAAGCTAAAGGAAAAGAAAGTTTTGCTCTTGCATGGATTTTTGATAATCTAAAAGAAGAGCGTGAAAGAGGAGTAACAATAGATGTTGCTCATAAAAGATTTGACACAGATAAATATTACATAACTATTATAGATGCTCCAGGTCACAGAGATTTTGTTAAAAACATGATCACTGGAACCAGTCAAGCAGATGCAGCAATTCTTGTTGTAGCCGCACCAGATGGTGTTATGGCTCAAACAAAAGAACACATGTTTCTTGCAAGAACACTTGGTGTAAAACAAATGATAGTTGCAATAAACAAAATGGATGACACAAAACCAGCATACGATAAAGCAAGATATGAAACAGTAAAAGGAGAAGTTGACAAACTTGCAAAAAGCGTTGGATACAAAGATGAACAGATACAATACGTACCTGTATCAGCATTTGTTGGAGATAACTCAGCAAAAGACAAAGGAAAGATAGACTGGTGGGATGGAAAAACAATTCTACAAGCAATAGATAATTTTGAACTACAAGACAAACCAACAAACCTACCACTAAGATGGCCTATCCAAGACGTTTATACAATCAAAGGAGTAGGAACAGTACCAGTTGGAAAAATCGAAACAGGAATAATGAAACCAGGTCAACAATTAATATTCAAACCAAGTATGAAACCAGGTGGAGCCAAAGGTGAAGCAAAAACAATAGAAATGCATCATGAGCAAATAAGCCAAGCAGTACCAGGCGACAACGTTGGAGTAAACATGAGAGGAGTATCAAAAAATGAAATCCGCAGAGGAGATGTAGCAGGACCAGCAAACGATCCACCAACAGTTGCAAAATCATTCACCGCACAAATAATGGTATTAAACCACCCCTCAGTAATTACAAAAGGATATACGCCAGTATTCCACTGTTATACAGCACAAGTAGCATGCAGATTCGATCAAATACTTAAAAAACTAGACCCAAAAACTGGACAAGTAAAAGAAGAAAACCCAGATTTCATAAAAACAGGTGACGCAGCTATAGTAAAAATAATCCCAACACGACCAATGGTAATAGAACCATCAAAGAAAATACCCCAACTAGGAAGATTCGCAATACGTGACATGGGACAAACAGTAGCTGCAGGAGTTGCCTTAGAAGTAGAAGAAGCAAAATAAAGCTTTCTTCTTTTTTTTATTTTTTTATCATATTAAAAAAGATTAACCCAAAAAAAAGTTTTTGGAGTAAAAAGAAATGGCGCAAAAAGCAAGAATATCTCTAGTAAGCACAGACGCAAAAAAACTTGAAGAAGTATGCAATCAAATAAAAATGATAGCTGAAAGAACTGGTGTTGCATTAAGTGGTCCAGTTCCCCTTCCAACAAAACATCTAAAAGTACCATGTAGAAAATCACCAGATGGTGAAGGAACTGAAACTTGGGATAGATGGGAAATGAGAATACATAAAAGACTTATTGATTTAGATGCAAGTGACAGAGCTTTGCGTCAACTTATGAGAATCCAAGTCCCTGACGGCGTTAATATCGAAATTGTTTTAAGATCATAAAAAAATATAACAAAACTCTTTTTTATCCCTTTTTAATTACAAACTCTTAGTCTTAAAAATGCTGAGGTAGCAAAGTCCGGCCTAACGCGCCGGCCTTGAGAGCCGGTTCTCCATCTGGGGAGCGAGAGTTCGAATCTCTCCCTCAGCGTCTAAATAAAATAAAAAAAATAAAAAATAAAAAAACAGTTTATTATATAACGGTAAGTTTTTGAAATAATATATGTTTTATAGTATTTGATAAAAATGAAAATCAATCCATGGGATTCAACAACGTATCAAGACTATGCGCGATTAAGAGACGAATTCGGAATAGAAGATTTTTCTGAGAACATATGGAAGAATCTAAAAGAACCACATAAACTCTTACGAAGAGGAATAATTTTTGGTCATAGAGACTTCAATCTTATATCTAAAAATATTCAAAATAATAAACCATGGGCAGTTCTAACAGGTATGATGCCATCAGGTAAAATGCATCTCGGACACAAAATGGTCATCGATGAAGTTATATATTATCAAAAACTAGGCGCTGAAATAAATATTGCAGTAGCAGATATAGAAGCCTATGCCACGAGAGGCGTTGATTTAAATCAAACAAAAAAAATAGCATTAGAAGAATATATTCCTAACTATATCGCTTTAGGCCTCAAATCAAAAAATTCAAGGATATATTTTCAATCAAAAAACCAGGAAGTAAAAGATTTAGCTTATATACTTGGAAAAAAAATAAACTGGACTCAAATGCAGGCAACATATGGTTTTAACGGTTCAGTAAATATGTCTCATATAATCTCACCACTTATTCAAACAGGTGACATTTTACATGTACAATTAAAAAAATATGGAGGAATAAAACCAACATTAGTACCAGTCGGTGTTGACCAAGACCCACATATAAGGCTATGTAGAGATATAGCTAGGGCACATAGATTATACAATGTAAGAGTTACAAAAGACAATAAAATAGGAGTTTTTGTAAAAATAGATCAAAACGTTGAAAAACTATTAAAAAAAGCTGAAAAAATATTAAACAAAAATGGCTTTAAACAATTAAAAAAAATAAATGAGTATAAAGCAATTTATATTAAAGACGCAAAAAAACAAGACATCCAAAAAATCGATTATTCACTTGCTTTAATAGAACCTGAATTCGATGGATATGGTTTTATTCAACCTTCTGCTACTTTTCATAGATTCATGACTGGTTTAACAGGTGATAAAATGTCATCTTCAAAACCAGAAAGTGCAATATTTTTAACTGATACACCAAAAGAAGCAAAAAAGAAAATCATGAATGCAAAAACAGGTGGAGCAATAAGCCTTCAAGAACATAAAAAAAATGGAGGAAAACCTGAAGAATGCATGATATATGAATTATTTTTATATCACTTAATAGAAGAAGATAGAGAATTAAAAGAAATATATACAAAATGTAAATCTGGTAAACAAATGTGTGGAAACTGTAAAAAATATGCCTCAGAACTAATGGAAAAAATGTTAATTGATTTAGATAAAAAAAGAAAACAAGCAAAAAAACAGATAAAAAAGTTCATAAAATAATTATATCATCTATAAGAGTTATATAAACCCTCATCAGATGCAATTTCCTCAAATTTATTATCAATTTTCACTTTATTATTGTTGTAATTGTAATGTAAATTATTAAAAATTTTTTTCGATTCAGTTGCATAGCCTCTAACAGGAATAGTTAACCCAAAATCTTTATCGCCTTTAATAGCTTCATCTAAAATCCTTTTTGGCTTAATACCGCTCTCTAGATTTTTAATAATTTTTTGAAAATCACCTTGAATAATTCCAAAATCACCAGTTTTTTTTAATATTTGATTATGAATATCATCATCAATATGCCTGGCAATTTTTCCACCAATACCTTTTATCTGATAAGGATTTTTTTGATATTCTTTTAAAAGATAAACGCCAATTTTTTTATTAAAAAGATAAAAATCTCTAGACATTCGTTTATTATCTTTACCTAAAACTGCATTCCATCCTTTAGGATGTTTTTTCCCTTTAGATATTATTTCATTTAATATCTCATCTCTTGTTTTAATTTTCAATTTTCTCAGCTTTTTTTGATATAATTCGTTTAATATTTAAATATATTATCATTTATGCTTATGTTATAGGTTATAAAAATTTATCATAAGGTGTTAATTTATGTTAGTAAAAGAAGTCATGACAAAAAAAGTGATAAAAATTGATTACATGATAAATGTTTTAGAAGCCTGTAGTTTATATAAAAAATACAAAATTGGAAGCTTATTAGTTACAAAAGATAATGAGATTATTGGTATAATAACTGAGAGAAATATTATTGAAAGAACAATATGCAATAATAAATCCCCAACAAACACAAGAGTATATGAGATTATGTCAAAGAATCTTAAAACAATTCACTCTCTTGATAAATTAGAAAAAGCAATTGATATAATGATAAAATATAATATAAAAAAATTACCAGTAACTTCTGATAACAAAATTATTGGAATTATTACAGTAACAGATATATCGAGAGCAAGACCTGATTTATCTAGGAGATTTATGGAATCTTGGGTTAGACCAAGATGGAAAGATTAAAATAAAAAATTTTTTTTAAATGTTTACCCATATTATTGGTATTTCACTGGGGACACTTTTTGTTTTTTTAATATTATTTTTTTTATTTTTTATTTTTCCCATAATTTACATCTCTTTTCTAATTCTTGATGCAAGAACTCTTGCTCTATTTCCAACAACAGTTAATTTTACTGCATATTCCATTTGCTTAGCTTCTTCGGGTGATGATATTTGTCCTACGATTTTCATATTTTATCGCTCCTCATATTATGCTTTGTAAAAAGGGTTTAAAAGCGATTGTTGTACAAATGTTACCTTGTATCTTTACAGTTCTTACCTAAATATAAAAAAAGAAAAAAAGAGGGGTTTTTTTTAGTTGCTCATTTGTTTTAGTTCCATGTCTATACTATTTGCTATTGGAATGAAATTTGCAATATTGAGAGATATTTTTACAAAGTTTTCAGCTTCTTCTGAATAAAAGAGTTCTCCAACTCCTTGAACTATCTCAATATCATATGTATTGAACGTTCCGGCTTGTACTGTTACTTGTTTTGTTGCATCTATTTCAAAGGGAGTTTTTCTCATTATTTTCCCTATCTTTGGTATTTGAATTACATTTGATATTTCTTGGTCTGTTAGAAATTCTGATATATCAATTACTGGTAGATATTTTGCTAGTGCTTCGGGTATTAGGTTTATTCCAAATATTTTTGCTAGGTTATTGATTAGATTTAGTATATTTAGCCATTGTGAGCTTACTGATCCATCCATTGTTATATTTACAGATGGTAATGCCCATTTTGAACCTACGCTTAATGGGAATTGAAATAGTTCATATGGGTTGTCAAAATCTAGTTGTAAATCAACGTTTAAAGGTATATCGTCGGGTAATAATATTCTAACTAGAAGTGCTGGTAGGTTGATATTAAATTGATCTAGTAAGTCTTGTGTATCTAGTTTAAGGTCTAGATTCATCATAACTTTTGTAAATGCTATTGTATTTTTTTCTGCGTAAATATTACCATTAATCACTGTATCTGATGGCATTTCAAAGGCAATTGCCCTGGGATCTTCACCAGTATATGAGTCAAATTCTATTTCTATGGTTCCTTCTATATCCTGTATTTGGAAAGCAAGGTTATATTCGTCCTGTGTTACATCTTCTACTTCTAAGTTGAAGTCACCTGCAGTTAAATGTATTTCAACGTCTCTTCCTTCAACTTCGTGGAATGAGAAATCAATATTGTTGATTTCATATGTCCATTCTTGACCTGTTTGCCATGAGGGTGCATTTGCATCAGCTAAAGCTGGTTGAATTATGTTATCTAATGGGTTTTTATCTTTTGTTTTTAATTCAGGTGGTGATTGCATATCTCCGCCACCAAGTTTAACTGTTGGATCGCCGAATAATACTCTTTCTTCTATTGTTTTTCTATCAATTTCATCATCGTTTATATTGCCAATGATATTTATATAATCGTTAATACCTTGAACCCAGATTTCACCCATTGTTTCTTTATTTTGAACAGCAAAAGCATGTGCAAATCTTGGCATTATCCATCCACCTAAACCTTGGGTAATACCATTATTTACATATCCATAACCTAGTGCTGAAACTCCAATAACACCAATGCCTCCACCTCCTCCACTTAAGAGGAAATAAGAGGATATGTCAGTTGGCGACCATTCGAGCATTCCATATCTTGGATAACTAATACCTCCTGCATCGATTATCTGCTGGAAAGTGACATTAAATTGTCCTGCATGACATCCATCTACGACTAAAAATGGATATTTTCCATCATTTGTAAATTTATGGACATCAAATATTGTGTAAAAATTTGCGAACTCAGCTTCAGTTTGTGCATCAGGGATAAAATTTCCACAAAGAGCTGGATTAGAGTGAGATTGTATATTTACCCATCCGCAACCTTGACTTATATATGGAATTACATCTTCAGGGTTTCTTATAACTACATCACCATTTTCAGAAGTATAACATTTTGTGGTTTGGAAACCAATGGTGCCTAGGTGCTTAGCTGTGTTATCACAAACTAATTCACCTTCATATATGCCATCTTGAATTATTCCGCCTTCATCTCTTGCTGGTGGTGATGTGTCTCCTCCTATTACAACTGCTTTTTTAAACCATGAGTCACTAACACTTGTTTCATATTCAATTATTTTATCAACGATTATATCAGCTTCCCATGAATATCTAAGAGGTATCCTACCAAGATAAACATCAGGATAATAATCAGGTAAATCAAAATCTGCATATATTGGTCCTTCAGCGTATATGCCATTATCATTAGTATCCCAATCATCCATCACTGGAAAACCATATTGATCGTAATAATAAACATCTGCAAAATATAAATCAGATGAATATGTTAAATCATATTCTATGCCTGGGCTAGTATAAGCTTCGTCAAAGTTGTTACTTGGAAAATCTGGAACATACCATTCTTTTGTTTGACCTTTACGACCTCCTGCTAATAAAACATAATCGATACCCCATTCTTCAACTTTATCTGCTAGATACATTTTTATATCTTCCCAATCTGCAACACCTTGATAATTAGGATAAATCTCATCAACAGTTACAACCTTGGTTTTAATGCCTCTACCTTCTTTAAAATCTGCTAAATCCTGCATATTATCTTCAAATTTTTCATGAGTGATAATTAAAAAATCATAAGTGTCTTCAGCAAATAAAGGAATTGTAGGTTCTTCATAATCTATATCGATTGTAATTGACTCTGGCACTTTGATATAGTTATTAAGAGGTGAATATTGAGCGTTACAATGAATATTGTAAAATAAAACATGTTCCCCATCTTGAATACCTGAACCTAATTTAATTTCGTAAGGTTCAGAAGGATATAAATTTCCACTGTTGTAAACAGTTTCATCTTTTTCTTCTCGTTCATAACCGTAAATTACAGGTTCTGTAGTTAATGCCTCTGGTAATGGTGTGGGCATTATTTCTTTAGATAGACTTATTGTATCCCACGATACACTAATATCACTATTTACAATCTTTGTACCCGCAGGAAATGTATATGTTTCAGAAATTATTGGAGTCATAGGTTTACCCATTTTTAATAATTTACTATCTGACTCTTCAACTTCAACCAAAATATAGTTATCAACAGTTAAAATTTCAGCTTGAGAAACTAAAATTGTGTCCTGCATTGAAAAGCTTTCATAATCTGTACTTAAAAATTTTTCTTTTGTTTCATTTTCTTCTTTATTTACTTGTAGTCCAACAGCTCCAATACTACCTAGGATTAATAATCCTACCACTAATAGTGGCAAAAATTTTTTCATACTATCTACCTCCACCTAAGATTAACAATTGTAAACTGAATATGTTATTTAAAATATAAACCTTTCGATGGTTATATATAAAAAGGTTAAACCTAAAAAAAGTTAGTTATTTGACTCTTATTAGTTATTATTTTCTTTTTACTATTGTAATTATTTATATAATAAATTATTATTGTCTATCAAAATTGATACTAAATTAAATAATTTCTTTAAATTAGCATTTACAATCTTAATAAGATAATAAAATTTATTTTTAATAAAATCCTTGTCAACAAAATTTTTTTGCTTATTTTTTGCAGTATTAACAATTATTCTAATTGAGTCTGTTTCCATACCTTCTTTACTTTGGCCATTATCTGAATAGTTACCACCTACAACAAGTTCAATGTTTTGTGTCCCTTTTTTTGCAATTGTTGCTTTAAAACTCATTGTTTTACTCCAAGAAGATTGATCAATTCCAAACCAAATCCAACTAACTTCATCATCCTCAACTCGATAAATTCCAATAGGTGGTAATGGTTTAGGAGAAACACTCCTAATGTTATTAAACATATTTTCGTTATTTACTGAGGGTAATTCAACTACTCCACCAAACCAAAAATAAGGTCTGGAAATTTCAATATACACCTTAAATTCAATTGTATCTCCAACACTAGCTGTAACGCTGTTATCAGTCCAATCTCCCCCTGGTGCTTTAATTTCTAAATCAGCAGCAACAATTCCATCATCATCAGAAATTATTGTTATATCACGATTAATAATATAATTCTCAGTTTGATTAAGATTTATTTCTTCAATAGATAAAACATTGCTTGCTGAAACAGGCATATTTAAAAACAATATTGTTACAAATAAACTTATTATAATTATCAAAAATTTATTCATTTTATACTTTACCTCCACATTTTTACAAATAACTATCAAATATTTAATATTTATAATTAACGATAGTTAATTAATTTTTAAAAAAACTAGTTTCAAAAAAAAATGCTTATTATTACAATTTTTTTTTTATTTAAAAATATTTTCAATCATCCATTGCGAATCAAAAGGAATTTGATCTTCATAATCTTGACCTACACCAATAAATAATAAAGGTTTACCAATTGTATACGCTACAGATAAAGCACTTCCACCTTTTGCATCTGTATCTACTTTTGTTAGTATGACTCCATCTATTCCCACAATTTCGTTAAAACGTTTAGCTTGTTCAACTGCATCATTTCCTGCTAGAGCATCACCAACAAAGATTATTAAATCAGGTTTTGCAACGCGTTTTATTTTTGCCATTTCATCCATAAGATTAATGTTTGTCTGCATTCTACCTGCAGTATCCAATAAGACAACATCTTTATGTTTTGCTTTTGCATGATCAATAGCATCATATGCAACAGCGGCAGGATCTGCACCTGGCCCATGTTTAATTATTTTTACACCAACATTTTTTGCATGAATACTTAATTGTTCTATAGCTCCTGCTCTAAATGTATCACCCGCAGCCATTACAGATGAATAATTCATCTTTTTAAGCATTGTTGCAATCTTACCAATTGATAATGTTTTTCCACTACCGTTCACACCAACAAACATTATTACAATTGGTTTTTCTTTTTTCTCAATAAAAGACTTAAAATCTAATTCATTTGATTTTAAAACATGGGCGATAGCATTTTTTAAAACATTTTCTACAACCTCACCTATTTGATTTTTTCTTAATGAAACATGTTTTAATTCATCTTTAATATCTTTTTTAATTGACTCAATAACATTAAACGCTACATCTGATTCTAATAAGCCAACTTCTAAGTCCCACAATAAATCATCTAATTTTTCATCACTAATAATTCGTGTAGTTTTTTTATCTGTTTTTACAACATCTTCTATACTTTTTCTTGCTCTTAGAGTATGTTCAAGTTCAGTTTCAATACTTTTTTCAATTTGTTCATCAATTTCTTTTTCTCTTTTTTTCCTGTCAATTTCTCTTCTTTGTCTTCTAGTTAAATCTTGTTTTTTGTCAATAATATCTTTTTTTTGCTCTGTTTTTGTTGGTATTTTTTCTTTTTTGTCTATTGTTTTTTCTTCTGTTTTTATGTCAGGAATTTTATCAGTTTGTGGTTTTTGAGTTTCTTTTGGTTTTTCTTCTATCTTTTCTTTTTTTATTACAGGTTCTATTTTTTGTTCAGGTATTTGTTTTTCTTCTTCTTTTTTTAATTCTGATTCAAGTTCAGCTTCTAGCTCATCTTCAAATTTTTTAAGTTTTTTCTTTAAAAATTTAAACATATTTTTTACCTAATTTCTTTTTTATTGTTGTTCTGCATATATCTGTTGTGCTTTAGCAGTTAATTGATTTGCTTCTGTTTGGTATTGTTTCATAATGTTTGAAAAATTATCTTGTGTTTTTTCTAATTGTTCAATTCTTTCATCGATTTTTTTAATTGCATCTTCTTTGTTTTTTTCTGTTATCAGTCCACTACCAATATCAAGTAAAATTTTAGAAGTATCGATAGCTTTTGCGTTTAAAAAAGCCCCTCCTCCAATTGGTACTAAAATTTCATTGTTTTTGTCTTCTTTTTTAATTTTTTCTAGAGTTATTTTTGCTTTTTTATAGTCAGCTAAAGCTGTTTGAATATATTGTAGTTGTAGTTCTAATGATTGTATTTGTTCTTTGTATTGTTCTATTTGAGCTACATATCTTGATAGTTCTTCATTCATAGTCATTTTATTCTCCATTTTTTCTTTATTTTTAGGTTAGTTGATAAATAAGGAAGGTATTAATAATCTATTTGTTTTTATATTTATTGAGCTCAAGTAAAGAAAAATAGTTATAAATATATAATGTATTGTGGTTTATTGACGTGTTGGGGAGGATTTATGGAAAAATCAGTAAGATGTGAAACAGGTATTGAGGTTTTAGATACTGAATTAAATGGTGGGATACCTGTTGGAAATACTGTTCTTATATCTGGTGGAAGCGGTGTTGGAAAAACAACTATGTGTATGCAAATTTTATTTAATGGAGCAAAAAATGGTGAAAAAGGAGTTTTTTTTACTTCTCAGGT
>Ga0272442_10006015_pt1 | contig 16092 bp, 9 predicted proteins | sample SSMForm2O_FD_200262 | JGI IMG/M metagenome (GOLD analysis project Ga0272442, IMG submission 200262) | Marine sediment archaeal communities from Little Sippewissett salt marsh, Falmouth, MA, United States - SSM-Form-2O | ecosystem: Environmental > Aquatic > Marine > Wetlands > Sediment ...
CTCTCCCTAGTCCCCTCGCTCGCCTCCTCCCTCTCAGCGTGTCGTCATCTGGTGGCAGGCCAGTTTCAGTATGCCCTCTATTGGTCCGGTGCTGGATGGAAAATCTATCCTCGTGTCTCCGAGTCGGCCGCGGTTGGCGCCTTTTGCGTTCTATTCATTGGCCTGATCGCCGTCAGCTTCGTCTCTCTTCTCAAACGTTTTGAGCGGCTTCGAATTCCCGTTTGCCTCAGCGCCTCGGCTCTGCTGCTTCTCTCGGCTCTCTGTCTGGACTGCTGTTTTCTGCGCTGGTGGGGTCAATCGACCCGCTGCCACGAGGTGAGTCTTTGGGGACGATGGGACGCGCCGTGGCCGGGCGTGGAAGTTGCCGGGACGCCTCTCTCGTGTAGAACGAAATCCGGCGATCTCTTAACGGACATCGTAACATTGACCTTGCGGGATCCTAAACGGTATGTGGGAAGTATGGGCTGCCTGCGTGAGTTCTGCGGAATGCCGCCGCAAGGAGAGAAACGAATTGTCTTCGATCAGCAGGTAAAGGCTTCGCGGATAAAGCTCGCGCTTCGGCTTCCCCAAGACCAGTCCTGCGGTTCCTGGACGCTCTTGAAGCCTGATACGGATATCGGAGAATTCGTCAGAGCGGAGACCACCTTCATGGTAGAATCCTATCAGCCTCGAATCGTAGAGCGTCCTGTCCAGCTCATTCAGTTTGATCTGTCTGAATTGCATCAAACAGATCACATTCTGTTGGCCTGGGAGAACGTCTCCGCGCCGTTCGAGATCGTAGGCCTCATCCTCATAGAGGACTCGTGATCGATATGCAAAAATGGGGCGTACCATCTCTTGAAGGAACTTCTTTCACCGGGTCCCCGCTGATTCTTTTGTTTCTGATCACCCTCTGTTTTTTCAGGACATGGGCATCGAGCGACGGCATCTATTATGTTGCCCAAACGGTCTCGATTGTCGAGGACAGAGATCTCAATCTGTACAATCAACCGCTGCCCTGTTACGGCAAGGGGCATCTTCCCGGCTACCTGTGGTCCCCTCAAGGCCGCGAGCGCACAGGATATGTATGCAACTGCGTCTTCTTGGGACCTTCGCTGTTTTGGATGCCTTCCTATCTTCTTTCCTCGTACCTTCTTCGCCTCCTGGAAGCAGGAGGGATGCCTCCAGTGCCGACAGGCTTTAACGCCGTCAACCTGAACGCCATCTGCTTCACATCTCTCGCCTTTGCTTGGGGCGGACTGGGACTCTGTTTCATCGTGATCCGGGAGCGAAGAGGGACCCATGCTGCCCTTCTTACGACCGCGCTTCTGGGGGGCGCGACTCCTCTCTTGGCATACAGCACAGTGGAACCGTCCTTTTCCCACAGCTTCTCCTTCTTCTTCTCCAGTCTTCTTCTCCTTCTTTGGTTGAGGTACAGGCAGCTTCCCTCCCTATCTCTGGCTGCATGTATTGGAATCGTCGCCGGCGCCGGGGCTCTAACGCGGCCACAAAACATGCTGCTGCTCTGTCCCATTGGGGGAGAACTCCTTTGGCGCGGCTGGAAGGGAGAAACCCGTCCCGCGGGCCGATGGCTTCTGGACCTGGCAGTCATGGCAATCGGAGCAGGTATCGTTTTTTCCCCGCAAGCCGCCTATTGGTGGATTACAGAGGGGAAGCTCTTCGGCCCCACGGATTGGCGCTTCTCAAGCTTTCCGGGAAGATATGCCCTCCAGGTGCTTTTTTCACCCAGAAAGGGTCTTTTCTTCTGGTCGCCCGCCTTGTTCCTGGCTTTCCCTGGATTTGTCTATGCGCGGCGGCGGACGAAAGGATTCGCCTTTTGGCTTCTCTTGGGCGTACTCATACAAATCATCATGAACGGATCGGTTGCACAGTGGTGGGGAGGAGGAGGATTCGGGGCCCGTCGATGCGTCTCTTGTCTGCCCTTTTTCGCCCTGTTTGTCTCTGAGGTTTTCTCTCGACTCGGTACTCGATGGCGTCGTCGCGCGTCCTTTTTCGTCATGGGCTTCATTTGCATCAATGTTCTGCTCTTGGCCGTATACTATGACAATCCCCTGGGAGACTATGAAACGCCCCTTCGTCTCTCGTCCATCCCGGGTCCGATCGCTTTGGGACGATCCATGTTTCATCTCAGCCTTGGGACGTTTTCCTATGGAAGGGAATTGGGCTGGACGCGGTATGCCCGTTTTTCAGAGTCCGCCGCCGCCGGAGCATCCTGCTGTCTCGTCCTTCTAGGCGTTCTGTTCTTGCTCGGGTTTCTGCGTCGGCGCACAGGGCATCCCACTGTCGCCTCTCTGGTTTTCAGCGCCTGCTTGCTCTGTCTCGGACTGGATGCGTTATTCTTCCTCTGGGACGCACAGGCCGAGCGTCACTACGAACTGAGTTTGATCGGGCGATGGGAAAAACACCTTGGCCCTTCAGGATGGCGGGGACACCGGCTGGACGATTTAGATGAAAACAATCTCCTTTGGGCCGAGCCTCTTAAGGTCGCGTTGCGACCGACCGAATCCTATGCCTGGAGCGTGGGCAGACTATCCCCGCTCCATCGACTCCCGAAATCAGGGGAACAGACTGTTCATTTGACGCATCCCGTACGGGCACGCCAGGTCATCCTATCGGTGGAAGCTGCGGAGAACGCTTCGCCAGGAGCGTGGCGCATCGCGCCATGGTCCGATGAGCCTGCCGCCGTGAGCCGCGTTGGGAAATCTTATGTTCAGCGCGGCCTCACTCCCATTCTCAGAAGCGCCGAGCTTCATCTCTTTTGTCTGGATTTTGATACCGCGGTCAACCTTGCCGAATTCACTCTGATCTGGGAAAAGGCGAGCCAGGATGTTTCCATTTCTGGGATATTGTTCGTGTGTGAATGAGTTCCCCATCCAACGTCTATCCCCACTTCGAGTTCATCGCCCCCTGGATCCATGAACGTCCCTCATGACGCCTGCCGTCTGCCGAAACAGCAACTAGCCCCTACCCGGCCAAGGACTCGTTCAGACTGCCTGTTCTATAGCCTTTCAGGTCCGCAGCGACGTATCGAAAGCCTGCCCGTTCCGCCTCGTTGATCACCGCGCTCTTAGATGGCTCGGCACAGAGCTTATTGAGTTCCTCAGGCAAAACTTCAATACGCACCACGTCTCCGTGGTGCCGCGCTCGAAACTGGGTAAATCCCAAGTTCTGAAGCTTTGTTTCCACGGCATCAACGGCCTTCAGTTTCCCCTCGGTAATCCGGGAGCCATACGGAATCCTGGAGGCCAGGCAAGCGAAAGAAGGCTTGTCCGCTGTCGGAAGTCCCATATCCCGAGAGAAAGCGCGGATGTCTACCTTGCTCATCCCAACGTCAAGGAGGGGACTTCGCAGTCCGTATTCCGCGGCGGCTTGGCTGCCTGGACGATAGTCGTCTGGATCGTCCGCGTTGGTGCCGTCCACGATCGTGGCGATGCCATGATCCTCGGCCGCATCTCTCAGCATCTGGCACAGACTCGCCTTGCACACGTAACAGCGGTTGGGAGGATTGGCCGCGAAATCTGGAATCTCGAGCTGTTGTGTTTCTATGGTCACATGACGCGCGCCCAACCGTTCGGCCAACGCCCGCGCCTCCTCTTGTTCGTGCTGAGGAAAAATCGGGGACTGGGCCGTGACCGCCAATGCCTTTTCACCCAACTCTTGAACCGCCACCGCGAGCAGAAAGGTGCTGTCCACGCCCCCTGAGAACGCGACCACCACGCTCTCCATTTGACGCAGTTCTTCTCTGAGACGCTCAAGCTTCTTCGTTGCAGTGTCGGTTGCCAAGGTGTGACTCCAACTAGATACCAGAGATGGAGGGCTTCTTCCCACAAAGAGGACAGTGCGGATCTCTTTCAAGTCTCACCCTTTTGAACCGCGAGGTCAAGACATCGCATAGGAGCAAAGAGTCGGTGAGCAGTTCGCCCTTTCCGAGCAGAAATTTGACGGCTTCGCCGGCCTGTAAAGTCCCCAATACACCTGCTGCGGGGCCAAACGTGCCTCGTTCGGCGGGCGATTCCGCTTGTCCTGGTTCAGGCGGGGAGGGAAACACGCATCTGTAGCAGGCCGTTTCATTGGGAATGACAGTCATGGTCTGTCCTTCAAAGCCGACAATACCGGCGTGAGAATAGGGTGTGCCCGTGAAGTGGCAAGCGTCCGCAATCAGGAACTTCGCCTCAAACTGATCCGTCGCATCGATCGCAAAATCGTACGCTTCCAGGATCTCCATCGCGTTGCGGCCGTTGAAAGCTTCCGCATAGGTGCGCACCTTCACATCCGGGTTGAGTTCCTTGATTTTCTCCTCGGCGGAAAACACCTTGGGTTTCCCAACATCGCCCAGTGTATGGATCACCTGGCGCTGCAGGTTGTGTTCCTCCACGACATCCGGGTCGAGCAAGCCGAGCGTGCCCACACCCGCGGAAGCCAAGTACAGTGCGGCAGGGGACCCGAGTCCCCCCAAACCGACCAAGAGCACTTTTCCCTCCAGAAGACGCTCCTGTCCTTCGATCCCCACACCCTTCAAGAGAAGCTGTCTCGAATATCGTTTCTTCTGTTCCTCGGTAACCGTCATGGCTCCGCTCTTTCGTACGCCACCACGACCATAAGCTTCTCCTCTCGCCCATCCAGTCGAACGATTTCCTTCTCCGGATCGAAATTCTGCCAAGAATCCCCGTTCACTGTGACCTTTCGCATGGGTTTTCCATCCGGATGACGAAGGCGAAGGACGAGTCCCGAAGGCGGGGAACGACGGGGCGCCGTGACGCTGGCTTCGATTCTACCCGATGCTGCGGCCGATCGGATCTTGTAGCTCACCTTGCCGAATTTCGTGGGGGCGTTGTCGACCTCTACGGCCATGCCGTCCCTCATCCAGCGGTTCGTCACAAAAGGCGCCAACCAGAGATCCTCCCCTCTTTCCATCACCAACATCTGCCGCGTTTGCACCAGGAACCAACCAGTTTCGTGCGTCTTGTTCCAGGCGCCTTGGTTGTGGAAATGCTCCCAGAAGGTGAGATTCTCCCTGCTGATGAGACTGGGAATGGCGTTGAAATACGATCGAATGAAGGGCTTCACCGCATCCATCATGGCGTATAGTTCCACCAGCCGAGTGTAGTACGGTTGCACCTTGGAAAAGCCCCCCAAGTGAAACCAGTCCCTCTCGTTCTCCGCCAGAGAGTAGCTTCCCATCCCCGGCAGAAGACACCAATAGTCCTCCAAATAGTTGACGATCCATTCCACCTGCCTGTCTTCCTTTGGATCCATCACGCCCAAGACCACCAGGTTATGGGCGCCCATACTCATATCCTTCCCCCAGGCGCGTCCGCCGTCCTCCCCCGGATACAGGTCTCCGACTCGGCCGAAGCAGCCAAAAATCGCAGGACAATACGGTATCCAGGAACCGTCCCGAAGCTCGACCAGGGGAGATCTTTCCTGTGTCCATCGATAGGCCCGAAGGATCTCCTCACCCAGGGCCTCCGCCTCATTCGCGATTTTCTCCGCGTCTGGATGACCCAGCCGCTCGTGTAGTCTACGGGCCCCGGAAAGCCCGGCGAAGAACTCGGCTTGCGGTCTCGCCTGGTAGGTAAAGCGGGACCAGTCGGCCGCCAGCCCAGGGGGCATCAGTCCGTGCTCCAATACCTTCTCCCCGTCCGGTGAGGTCCTCTGCGTCATCCGCCTTTGGTCCATGATCCAAGCGCATCCTTTTCGGACAGAGGGCAACACCGCTTCCAACCAAACGTCGTCTCCCCAAAGCTCGACATGATCCGCCAGGGTCCACAAATGCCAGCCAAATCCCATCAACGTATATCCTGTGGTGAGCCGGCCGTTCTCGTCATAGCGCGCCAGAAAGAAGTCCAGTCCCTTTTGGGCAAACTCTCTGTGTCCCATCAAATCCATACCGAAAATCACGGCGTGGGATTCGCTCTCCAAGGGACCGTACCTGTCCGACGCGGCCCATGCAGCCACCCGTTCCCCCGCCTGTTCGCTCCTGGCGGCCATCAGACAATGTGCCTGCGACGCGCGAATGAGATTCTCCAACCGTTTTTCCGGCAGTTGAATCTGCAAGGTATCTTCGAAAAGAGACTCCCAGTAGGCTTCCGTCTCTCTCAGCAGTTCGGAAGCGCATCTCAACTCGGAGGCCTCCGCGCAAGAAAGGAGCCAACCAGGAATGTAAAGCGCGCACTGCAAGGCTTCCTTTGCCTTCAAAGGCACTTCCAGAAGGATCTCTCCCTTGCCGGCGTCCACCCGAGGGACGGCCCTCTCAGGCAGGCGAAGAAAAGCGAGGAGATGGTCCCCTCTTCGAAGCCGAACGTCTTCCTCCCCCTTTTCCAGAACCCGTTCCTTGCCTTCCTCCTCATCGACTTGGAAAGACACGCGCAGCACAGCCTTCGCCTCTTCGTTCGAGGCGTTTTCGAAGGCCAGAGCCCCCACGAACAAGGGCCGATTGTCCGACCCTCCCGGCGCTACAAAGGCTGTCTGTCTGTACTGAACGGATCCCTCCCTGAAGGCCAAGACCGGGACGGGCATCCATCCCTTGTGAAGCGTTCTTGTCAGACGAGAGCAGGCCTCCCTTCCGAAGGATAGATCGACCTTCAAGGGGATCTTGGGTGAATACACGAGAGATTTCCGATCCTGGTTTGGACGCATCTCAGGATCGACCCTAAAGGTAACATCGCCGTTCTCTCCCACGATGAACTTTCGATTGTCACAGGCCAGGGACAGCATCGTGGGACCTTTGTCCTGGATCTCTCTATGTACGTGATGCATAGCGTCCCTGAAACTCTGGTCAGGCATGGAACGGACCCGTTGAAGGACCGTTGGGCGCTCCTCATATCTCTTTCTATAGTCTTCCAACGACGAGAATTCTTCGCCCGAAGACACAAAGAGATCGAAATCTGGCGCCCATATAGCGCCCTCTTTCACCACATCCTCGACAGCCACGGCACAGGATCCAAGGGGAAGGTTCAGTCGGATCGATGTTCGGTCGGCTTTGGAAAACCCGGGTCTGGAAGGCAGATATCGCACCCGAAGCAGTTGTTTCTCCCCCAAATCCCAGGACACACGATAGAGAATTTCTTCCCCCTCGGAAGGGATGATCTCTCCGTTGTACATCTCGAGGAGAGCTCGAACGCCTGGCCGGGGCCGTCCCAACGCGATCTGGAGCGCGGTTTCTTCGGAGGCCCCAAACGGAAACGCGGACAATCCGGACACGTGAACGCCTTGGCGACAATCAGGCAGAATCCATCTCACCTTCTGCACGCCGGCTGGGGCCTTACCCATGTCCTTGGCCTGTATGCGAAAAGACCATTCCGATCCTTCTTCTCGGATTTCTCCGGACAACACTTGCCAATCCCCCTGCCAGGCCGATTCTCCGACCCACCTCTCCACTCGAGCGGCGTTCACAGGAGGAACATCTGTTCCCTCCCGAAAACGAAGGCCCAGTTCTCTCAGGAATCTGTTCTCGAACCATTGGAGCCCGATACATCCTGTCCCGTCCCCGTACAGAGGCACTTGGTACGATCCATCCGACTCTACAGAAAGCTCCGTCCCGTGAAAAATATCCTTTTCCGTCAGGGTTTGCACGCGTCCCGGGTGGGCGCCCTGAAACGCGGGATCCCAGCCGAAGACGAAAGCGAAGGGGGACACGTCCAAGAGAGGACGATTTGGCGGGACGGCCGCGGAGGTCCCGGGCACCAGGAAGGCTTCGGACCAGTTGGCGCAGTCAAAAGAAATCCCGTCCCCAGCGTCCGTCACGGTAAGCGTCATCTCCATGGCGCCATCCAAAGAAACCCTCACGCTCTTCGCGGCATCGTCCTGTTCCATCCTTCCGCTATCGAAGCGTTTCTCACCATCCACGAAAACCTGAAAGACCACGGTCCCCCTCTCCTTCTTCGGCTGGGACTGCACGCCCACCTCAGCTAAAAAAAAGGCATACCTCCCCCCCAGTTCCACGAGTATCGTGCTCGGGGCGTGAACCCCGAGTCCTTTGTCATACCGTTTCTCTCCGATCTGGAGAGTCCGTCCCTTCTTACCCCTGGCCTGCGTTGCGGTGTCCACCCGCAACTCCCCCCACCCTTGCCGCCAAAGCACGATGGCCTGCTCCAGCGGCACCTTCTCCGAGGATGCCACCGCACCGCACGCCATCAAAGCGCCCAGCACACTTCCTTGAAGCATGGTCCACACCTTCCTACTGCGTCCAACGAACAATCAACGTCTCTCCGTTCTGAAATACCTGAGAGTAGCTGTCCCTTTCCTCGGCAAGGACCTGCTGGGACATAATATCCACGATGCGGCTCTTTCTGGGGAGACGAAGGGTACGCTCCCCCTCGCCGTTCGCGTGGAGACAGACGTAGCTTGCGTTGGCATACAAGGTATCATCCCTGTCGTTGAAGAGATGAACCCCGGCCCGCTTCGCCAGCTCCCTGTAGAAGGCCGCCGGCAGCAGCGGAGAAATGGCATAAATCGACGTCCAATCCCCCATGTCTTTCACGGCCAAAGTAACGTGTTCTGTGCCGGGTAAGACGCCTAAAGAGAAAGCCGTATCGTCTTTCACGTAGAAAGCTTCGCACAACTTCTCCTCTGGTCCCACGATGTCCCCGCACCCCTCCTGAAGGGCTTGGGCAAAGTCTCCTCCCTCGGGCCGAAAGTGAACTCTCGGCCCGATGAGGGCCTCTCTTGGATGGATCATGTTCATGGCAGTCATATCTGAGATGAGATCCACGTCCCTTTCGGTGTCCCTGAAGTATCCTTGCGCATAGCACCAAAGGATATATCGTCCTTTCCCGAGCAGCTTTCGTTTGATCGTCGCCCTCTCTGCATCCGTCATCTGATAGCAGTTGAGGAAGATTATGAACTTATACGGGGAAGTGTCCAGCCTATCCAGGTCGCACAAGAGAAGGTGGTCCACAGGAGCGCCGATTTGGATCAGTTGGAGCTGGGCGGACAGAAGCGACTCTCCCAGCATGCGGTTCCTGAAGGTCGCATAGGAACAAGACGCCTCATCCGCTACAACCAGAATTTGAGCGATCGAAGACCGGTCGAATCTCTTGGACGCCTCAGCCGCCCGATTGATGAGGGCCACTTCATCCATAAGTTCAGGATGATCGTAGTACCCACCGTGAAGATCAAAGTAGCTCTCAAAGGCTCCCCCGCAAAGAGCGAATCCGAAAGAGCGACGATACATCCATCGGGTCCCCAGGGGTGTATCCGAATAGCCCAAGGCATCCAACTGCACTTCCATGTTTCTGGTCCAGTCCTCCCCTTGATCGAAACCGGCTCGACGCATCACCTCCGGGGCGAGGAAGGACACCACATCGTTGTCGTGGTACCAAAGCTTACCGTGCAGTTTCACTGAGTGGGCTGGAGATCTCGAGTAATCGCCGCCAATGCCGGGCTTTCTGCTACTGTAACTCGCCGTGACGAAAAGGAAGTCCAAATTCTCGCTCTGATTGTATCGCTCCAAGGCATTGTGGCCGAACTCAGGATCTCCGCGAAACTCATACATGTATCCGTAGAAAGCCCCAATGGGTTTTCGTCCCTGAACCGCCCTCTTGGCCACACCCGCGAAGTGGTCAATCGTCTCCGGAACGATTTCGTTATAGAAAAGGTAGAAGTCGATCACGTTCATCTTTTCTTTGGGGTCCCTGAATGTTCCCTTTCCTAGGTCCCACCGTTCTTCCCTCTTAGGCACTTGGGCGGACCCGAGAGTCACTTCTTGGTCGTTCCACGCTTTCTGCAGCGCAAGGTCCGTCCCGTATTTCCCCCGCAACCACTTCCTGAAAGCCTTTTGCGTGTGGACACTATATCCCATGAGTTGATTGGACCCGCTGCTCCAGTGGTACCACTCTTCCGTATCGAGCCCAGAAAGAATATAGGCAAAAATATGCTTCCCGTAGGGCGAGCGCTGCACATGATCGATGAAACGATGAAGCGCGTCCGAAGTCATCCGTCTCCATTTCAGACTGGCTAGGCTGGGAAAAGGCCGCTTCTTGGGAACGGTAAGATTGGTGTTGGGTTCCTCGTAAAGTACCCCCCCGTGATCCAAAACTTCCATTTCCTCAGGATAAGCTTCAAGCCACCACCGAGGCGTTCCCAGGTTCACCCGAGGTAAAAGCAATGCATTCGGATTGGCTTTGAGAACGCGCTCGCACCGTTCCTCAAATCCGTGGTAGTCCCATGCATTCGAATCGACCGAGGTCGGCAGGGAATGTCCATAATCGCATGCCGTGACGTTCGTATTGAAAGAGAACACGGTGCAGCCCGCCTCAGAAAACTGCCTGAAATAGTTCTCCGTGGGACAATAGGTTTCGAAACAGGGAACCGTCATGGGTTCCCCATCCAAGGTGAAGGTGGAAACTCCAAGAACCTTCTCCACCTTCACGACAGGCCCAGGGACAGACGACTCTTCTGCGCCCCCCACGATCCCTACGCTCATCCCTGCCAGAACGCCAAGAAGGTTCCTTCCCGACATCTATGACCTCTTTTCGCAAGTATTCAGCGAACCCGAGTTGAGACTGGACTCCAATCGAGGAGAGAGACACTGCTTTCTCACTTGCTTCATCGGCGCGTTGGAATACCGTTAACCGCACCTCGAAGTGAAATCACCTCCCTCTCTTCACCCTATCCCGAAACGCCATGCGAGTCGACGAAAAGCGTGTTGTTCCGTCAAGCTCTTTTGCAGTCTTCGTCCAGTCCTGGACCGCATGGCGCCCGAGAGAGAGAAGACGTGATCCACGACGCGCACCGCCTCCACAGTGTGCTCCCGAGTGACCCGATCACTGTCTTGTGACAAAGCAAACAAACGCGCCATAGCGCCTCCCACGGTATAGGCGAGCAAAAGCGAAGCCAATCCCTCTTGGAAAGAAAAACCGTGATGCGGCGCGCCGTAAAACTGGTGGGTAAAAAGCTTAGTGCGAAGATATCTCTGTAGAGGCTCCACGCTCCCTCGAGACACGGGAAGTTCGTCCTGCTTAAGCCTTTCCAAACGCACATCAGGCATCTGGGGACTCAGGAACGCCAGGCTTCCATGTCCCGCCATGACTCTGAACCCGGCGTAAGCCCGTTGTATCCTCGCGGTCCACGTCCACGCGTCCGGTCTCTCCGAATCTCGCCTGCCGTAGAGCGCCAGAAGCTGAAAAAAACGCTTGTATTCAGAAGCAGAGGGCTCCATCTGTCGAACAGCGTGTTTCCTTTTCTCGCCTTCCAGGAAAATACTCCGTTTTCTCTTCAGCTCACTTTTGGCGGCGTCCTTCACCAAGTCCTTCGGCTCCGTTGCGGCCATCATCTGCAACAGTCGAAGACAAACGACCACACGATCGGACAGCGAAGGACCGTTCAAGGATATCGTTTTTTGCAGAAACGCAATCCATCCGTTCAAAGCCGACGAAGGTAATCCCTTCCACTCCTCTTCTTTTGCGGCTTCCAACCCCCCCGTGGCGGTTAACACCTCTTGCGCGAGCCGTTCCAGTTCTTGGCCTTTCTCCTCCACCCTCCTGCCTCGGTTGGCGGCCACGGCGGGACAATCGAAACGGAGTCCCACGGCGATCTCTTTCCCGACACGGGAGAAGACGTAAGGATACACGCGGCACGCTAGGGGTTTAGCCTCCACGCCGTACTCCTTGTGGATCAAGCAAGAGTCGTCTTGATCCAGAAAGATACATGGACCCTCGGGTCTTCTCCGAAGATAGAGAACGCCCCCCTTCTTGAAGGCCACATCCGAAACATCTGTAAGTTTCTCGATCCGTTCCTTCTCCTCTTCCGACACAGGCACAAACGTAGAGGTGCAGGCGAACCCACACCGCTCACAGTCAAAACATTGTCCCTGAGGCAGAATCATCTCATCCGCCAGTCCAACCGTTCCAGCCAGTCACTGATTTCTCTTTGGGCCGCGGCTCCGCAGTCCATCACCGCTGCCCGCTCGAAGCAATCCCTGGCCTCGTCCCTTCTCCCTGCCCAGTAAGCGGCTTTCCCCACTTGATACAGGGTTACCGCCTTCAGATGGGACAATCCTTCCGCCCCTTCCACGAAACGGTAGCAGAAGGAAGCCAGGTACGGATCGTAGGATCTGTTGCCCCACTGGGTGCAGTGTCCCAGATAGAAATCGGGAAGCGCCGAGGTCGGCGCCAGGCGTTTGCCCTCATTATAGAGATCTCTGGCCTGGTCTGGAGTCGACTGAGCGGCCTGTTGGAAAAGATCTCTCAACACGGGATGACTCAAAACTTGAATTTCCAGCTCCAAGCTGTCCGAATTCGCCCTGTATCCGTACGCTATACGCTGGCGTAGGACCTCCCTGGCCTGTTCCCACTCCCTACGCCTCTGATGGATGCCTGCTCTCCTGGCGTACGACTGGTCCACCCAAACGGGTTGAACCTTCTCCAAATCTGGAATGGAACGAAGGACTTCCAATGCCTTTTCATCGTCACCCTTCTTCTCGTATACCAAAGCCATTCGTAACAGCCACTTGGGATTGCCATTCTCTCTGCGAAAAAACTCCTCGATCATGGCCAAAGCTTGATCGTATCGTCCCTCCTTTAGATGTCGATCCGCTTCTTCGTACGGGGTTTCCTCTTCCTCTTTGGCGCTACCTAGGCGCGGACAGGGTCTTCTGAAAAAGGGCGGAAAGGACACTGGATCGAAAAGTCGCGCCGCGTCCCGAACAGCCTTGGGCGAAACGGGAATACCGTCCAGAAACGCCTCCCACTCCTCGTTTAGCTGGTCCAAACGCTTCCCGTACACCTTCTCATAGGAAGGGAAAAGACTCCCATAGAGGATCTTGAATGGGTCTTCACCGTAGGTCTTGATCAGATAGCCGCAAAAGGAACCTGCAAAGGTATAGCTTCGCCTCATGCTCAAACTGCCGAAACCTTTTGTGGTAACGAAGCGATGAGCAGGAACCAGTAGATTCGCTCTCTTGGCCGCCGCCACAGCTTCATGAACCGAGGGATCCTCGCAGTACCCTTCGTCCACGGCTACGGCCACCCCTTCCACCAGTCCGTACTGGGTGGAAATCTTGAGAAGGGGACAGCCAAACTCCTCGGCCATGACATGGACCAGTTCATGGCGAAGCGCAGCGGCTCCAGAAGAGGTGAGATAGGTGTGAAACTCCCTATTCCAGGGCACAGCAAAAAGGAATCCGCTAGCCCCCGTAGCCAACCATTCCTCCTCGCGGGTGGGATAGAAAAAGGCATGCACCTTGCGATGATTTTCTAATCCCAGAGCCTGACAGATCTTGTAGTAGTGCCACTCGCAATCCTCTCCCAGACGCAACAACTTCTCCTCGGAAGGTTTCCCCTGAGCGTGGTGAAGAACGAAATGCTTCGTCTCATGCGTACAGGGCAAGATCCTTGCCAGCCGCCTCCTCCCAAACCCAAGTCCTGTGGCATCCCGGGCGAACAAAAAACAGACCAGTAAGAAGAGTCCTACGCACAAGGAAAACCTCTTCGAGAAGCAAAAGGAAACCTTTTCCCATTCTCCTCCCTCCATCGACATCTTCCTCATGCGGTGCCAAGCGGTGAGAGAAAGAAAACCGATTCCCGCTATCACGGTCAGCGCCCTATGCCAGTAGAAAGAACTGTCCAATCTCAAATCGGTATCAAAGCCTGTATACCCGCCCACACTGGCCAAACCAATGATGAAGTTATGACAGGTCATCCTGGGACCCACGTAGCATTCCAGAAGGCTCCACAGGCTGGTGAGCGCGAAATATGCTAAACACAGTCCCCAGGCTTTCCACTTGCTTCCCACCAGTTCGCGACACAATATGCCTAATCCCAACCCATGGATGAGGACAGGCGGAACCACGTACAAATAGATTCCGATTCCCTTGCGAGAGAAGATTTTGCACTGTTCCCCCAAAAAATTATGAACAATATGGATGAGGACAGGAAAGGAAAACAAGACCAAAAGCCAACCCATACAATGGAAGGTCCGTCTGCAGAGAACGATAGGAAAATCGGTCCCACTCGAATCCCTACGCGGTTCAAAGACAGTCGCCCCCCAACTGAAACTCACCACATAACCGACCGCTCCCATGAAAACGGCCAACTCATATCCTATGGTGTCCAACAACGGAATACGAAGTCCTATCACAGAAAACAGGACCACGGCTCCCATGGAGATCCAAATTCTCTGTCGAAGGGACAGCTTCATTGGGACGTCACCTGTCCCGTGGCCCGCTCGAGAGCGGCCCTCGCCAAGATCCGAGTAGAGTCCAGAACGGGCAAAGGGGAACGGCTGGGGTCCACCAAAAGAGGAATCTCTGTACACCCGAGGACGACCGCGTCGCATCCCTTTTTATCCAAGCGACCGATCACCTCATTGAAACGTCCTCTCGCCTCTTCGGTAAAGCGTCCCATGACCAACTCCTCAAAAATGGTTTGATGGACCATGACCCTATCCTCTTCTCTGGGGAGGGTCCAATCGATGTGGGCCGCTTCCAGGCGAGATCGGTAGACAGGCCCTTCCATTAGGAAACGAGTCCCCAACACGCCCAGTCTTTTGTACCCAAGAGACTTCGCCTTAGACGCCACTTCCTCTGCGATGTGGAGCCAAGGGATCGGGGACCTAGCCGCAGCTTGATCGTAAGCCTGGTGGATGGTGTTGTCTGGACAGATACAGAAACGAGCCCCGATGGAGCAAAGCTTTTCGGCGGAGTCCACCATGAGATCAGCCACGCCGTTCCAGTCTCCTCCTTCGATCCTTTCCATATAGACATCGAACGGATGGGTGTGAACGGAGACTTCCGGGTGCGCATAGCGTCGTCCCAACCGTTCTTCTCCTTCCACACAAATGGTTCTGAAGCAGAGCGCGGCTCCCTCGGCGCTGCAGGCACATATACCAATATGCTCCATGATGTGCCTCCTTCTTCCCCTTCTAACCGACGTCATCCTCCGCCATGAGTCTGGAAAGCATCTCCTTCATAGCAAACCTGAATCGATCCGTGGAGAAACGAACGGCTGATTGCCTGATGGCGTCATCCTGCCACCGAACATCTTGAAATTGGGTCCATGTTTCCTTTAGGGCTTCCAGAGAGGCCTCTCGGAAGAGAAGTCCTGTCTCTCCATCCACTACGGTTTCAGTGGCTCCGCCCTTTCCCAAAGCGATGGCAGGGGCTCCGCAGGCCTGCGCCTCCACCAATGCAATCCCGAAATCTTCTTCGCCCGGCATGAGGAAGGCTCTACAACGTCTGTACAAATCTTTCAACTTATCGAAGGAGACATGTCCTAGGAAGGAGACCGGAGCCCCCTCTGATATACGTCTTAGGTGGGACTCCTCGGGTCCTTTCCCCACGACCTTCAAGGGCACCTTTGTCTCCTTCGCGAACTGGACGGCTAAATCAAACCGTTTGTAGGGCACCAAAGCGGAAACGGCGAGCAGGAAGTCCTCTCTGTCTGTTCCATCGGGCACAAAGGATTCCGTATCCACAGGGGGATGTATGATGGTGGAATCCCTGCCGTAGTATCGCTGAATTCGAGCGGCTACAAGCTTGGAAATGGCCACGAAACGGTCCACTCTCGGACAACTCGAGACGTCCCATGCTCTAAGACGCTGGCTCACCCAGGGCGCCACGAATTTCCGAAAACCCACGCCCGTGCCCGCTCGGAAATACTCCCAGTAACCGTCCCAAATGTAACGCATGGGAGTGAAACAATAACAGAGATGTTTACCTTGCGGACCGGGAATGGCTCCCTTGGCAACACAGTGGCTGGTGCTCAACACGAGGTCGAACTCTCTGAGATCGAAACACTCTATCGCGCTGGGGAAAAGAGGCAAATAGGCACGATAGCGTTTCGGGGCGCCTGGAAGTCGCTGGATGAAAGAGGTACGGATTTCCCTGGAACGAAGGTGTACAGAGAGCTCATCCGGCTCGCAAACCAGGACATGAACCGGGGCTTCTGGAAACATCTCGCAGATGACTTCAAGGACTTTTTCTCCTCCTCGCATACCATTCAACCAGTCATGGACCAAGGCCACTTTCAACGTGCCCCCCCTTCCGCCACTTCCCGATACACTCGAAACGTCTCTTCCGCCGCAAGAGTCCACGAAAAATGTTTCACGCGTTTGAGTCCCTCTTTCTTTAAGGCTTGTCTGCGACCTTCATCA
>Ga0272442_10006016_pt1 | contig 16091 bp, 11 predicted proteins | sample SSMForm2O_FD_200262 | JGI IMG/M metagenome (GOLD analysis project Ga0272442, IMG submission 200262) | Marine sediment archaeal communities from Little Sippewissett salt marsh, Falmouth, MA, United States - SSM-Form-2O | ecosystem: Environmental > Aquatic > Marine > Wetlands > Sediment ...
AGGCGCGTTGCCGGGCAACCATGGCACTGCGCACCGATGGTTGTGCCGATACGGCCGAGGCCAGCATGCTTACCTCCGGCAGGCGGATGGCATCGGTTACGTCCGTGTTGTCCAGAAAAACACGCTGCCGGCCGCTGTCGCGGCTGAAGGAAATGCGGATCTGCGAGCACAGGTTCCCCAGGGAAGCGTCGTCGTCAACGGCAATGCCCCGGTCGCGTGCGGCAATCCCCACTGCGCGGTACATTGCCCCGGTGTCCAGGTAGACAATGCCCATGCGTTCGGCCAGCATCCTGCCGATGGTGCTTTTGCCCGACCCTACCGGGCCGTCGATCGTGATAACTGGTGGTTCAGCCGGGTTCATGTCGCGGTATCCTGTCGGTCTGCGTACGGGGGCGCACGGTGTGTTCCCGGTCCGGTAAGAAAGCTTTCACCGGCGTCCTCCCCGGGGGTAGGAGCCCATGACCTTCATGAAAGCCGCATGGCTGGCAAGTTCCTCCAGCGCTTTTGCTACAGGGCCGTCCTGGGCATGGCCGGCGATATCGATAAAGAAAATGTATTCCCAGGGTTTGGTGCGCGACGGCCGCGATTCTATCTTGGTGAGGTTGATGCCGTGCGTGCCGAACGGTTCGAGCATGTTGTGCAGGGCGCCGACACCGTCCTTGATCGAGAACATAAGCGAGGTTTTGTCCTGGCCGGTGCGCCCCGGACCCTGTGTGCCGATAACCCAGAAGCGCGTGGAGTTGTAGGGGTTGTCCTCTATGCGTTCCCTGAATATCCTGATCGCGTGCACATGCGCGGCATGTTCGCTGGCGATGGCCGCGGCAGTCGGGTCGTCGCGTACCTCCATGGCGGCTGAAGCGGTGCTGGTTGTTTCCTCAATACGTGCATTCGGCAGATTTTTCTTCAGCCACTGGCAGCACTGGGCCAGCGCCTGCGGGTGTGAATAGACGGTGTGTATGTCGTCGAGGTTCGTGGCGTTTGAGAGCAGGCAGTGCGTGATCTGCAGCAGGATTTCGGAGCATATCTGCAGCTTGGAATCGATGAACATGTCAAGCGTTACGTTGACGACCCCCTCGGTCGAGTTTTCGATCGGCACCACGCCGTAATCGGCACGCCCGCGCTCCACCTCGTCGAAGATATCGGCGATGCTGACGGTATGGGTCAGTTCGGCAGCCTGGCCGAACTGCTGGACGGCGGCCATGTGTGAAAATGTCGCCTCAGGGCCCAGGCATACGACGCGCATGGGTTTTTCCATGTTCAGGGAGGCCGAGATGATTTCACGGAAAACCGGGCGTATCGCCTGGGAGGGAAACGGGCCGGGGTTGGATGACAGCAGGCGCTCGTAGATGGATTCTTCGCGCTCGAGCACGTGGAAGCGGGCGCCGGGCTTGCTGTGCTTGGTCCGGCCGACTTCAAGCACATGGCGGGCCCGTTCGTTGAGCAGCTCAAGCAGGCGGTCGTCGATTGCATCGATTTCATTGCGCAGATCTGCAAGACGTTTCTGCATTTCATCCATAGAGCGGCCCTCTTTTTGTGCGCAGCCAGCAGTATCCGAATGCCTGTTCTGTGCAGGTTGCAGTGCATGTGTGTATGCAAATGAAAACATATAGTAAAAAAAATACGTAAAATCAAACTTTTTTTGCAGTTGCGTGAAGAAGCGCCGGTGCCGGATGATGCGTAAAGCAGGGGGTGGCTGGTGGCAGCACAGCTGTGCAATGGCCGTGTCGGAGCATACGGCGGGCTGCACCGGGTGTGTCCTATGATGATCTTGCGTATCATGGCGCTTTACATTATAATGCGCAGCGGCATGTCGCCTGGCTGGCGGCATGCCGGATCCGGGGTATCGGCCGTTTTCCATCGGTGATCTCCGCATGCCGTGCACGGTCGTGCGGGATCGGGCGTTACCCCCGGCGCACGGGAACGGCGTGGAAGGACGCATCACCGCTGACGTCATGTGCTTTTGGATCGTACGGGTATAAGGCTGCTTTTGCCGGAAACGGCACATCTCCGGTATATCTATGAATCGGACCGTAAAAAAAGACGCGTTGTTTATTTGCATTTTTTTCTTTATAACCCATGCGTATTTTTTCCAGGGCGGGGGCTGGAACCAGAACTGCCGGGTGTGTCTTGTCCGTGCAATGCTGCACGAGCGGACCTTTGCGATAGGTTCTTTCCTTGAGCCTTCCGCAACCCCCGGTATTGATTTCGCCAACACGGGTGACTGGTCCTATTACAAGGGCAGGTATTATATCAACAAATCGCCGGGCCTCTCGATGCTGGCGCTCGCGCCGTTTGCCGTTGGCGAGTATGCCGCGCGGCATGTTTTCCCGTCAGATACCGCACGGCAGGTGCTTGCCGGGACATATGTCGCTACGGTTTTTACGGCAGGTATATGCGGGGCCCTGTTATGTGCCGCCCTTTTTTACATGATGAGTGTGCTGTTTAAACTGCCTCGTGCGCGCGCGCTGTTGCTGACGTTTTTTTTCGGGCTGGGCACGCTTGTGCTCTCTTACGCTACCACCCTGTACAGCCATGTCCCCGCGGCTTTTTTTTCGTTCCTGTCGTTTGTTCTGGCAATGCATATACGGCAGGGCGGATCGCGTCACCGTAAAACAGCCGCCGTGCTGTCGGGTCTTGCCGCCTCACTTGCGGTGCTCATTGAACCTTCCACGGTTTTGATGCTCGTTTTTGTGTTCCTTTTTTTGCTGGGTTTTGGCGGCGGCCGCACGATCGCCCTGCTGTTTCTTGCCGGATGTATCCCGTGCGGATTTCTGCAGTGTTTCTATAACGCTGTGTGTTTCGGGGGACCCTTCCAGTCCAGCTATGCGTACGCCAATGATGCCGTGATGGTCAGGGTCGACGGCAGCCTGTTCGGCGTTCCCAGGTTCGCGACAATGGCTGCAATGCTGTTTTTGCCCTACCGGGGGCTTTTTGTCTCCTCGCCCGTCATGCTCATGGCGCTGCCCGGCGCCGTAGTGTTGTTCCGGGCAAAACAACTTCGGCCTGAAGCCCTGTTGTGCGTTGCTGTATCGGTGGTTTTCTTTGTGTGGATGGCGGGGTTCCGTGCATGGTACGGAGGATCAACGATCGGGCCCCGGTATCTCCTGCCCGCGTTCCCGTTTTTTTTCATGCTGGCCGTGTGTGCGCTGCAATGCTGTCCTCGTATTTTTGCGGTGCTTGGCGCGCTTTCAATACTGATCAATACCGGTATAACAGTGATCGGCAATGAAATTCCCTGTAAGGTCATGAACCCCCTTGCAGACGTGATCGTGCCGAATATACTCAGGGGGGCTGTTTCGATCAACCCGACGCCCGTGTCGGATTTTTCAGCCTATCCGTCGTTGTATGCCTTGTTGGACATAGACAGCTGGGCCCTGAATTTTAACTCGTTCAACCTTGGGGAATTTCTTTTTCCCTACAGCCTGCTGAGCCTCGTGCCACTTGTTGTCCTGTGGGTCGTCGTGGCCTGTATCTGGCAACGCTGTTCGTCGTGACGGTCCGCCTGGTGCGGACGCCTCTGCGTGTCTGCCGGAGCAGTTTATCGCTTGACTAAACAGGCTCGTTTGCACTAGTATGTGAAAGACCTGTCCTGCTCACATTTCAGACTAGACATATGCGGCGTTTCGCACGAACGCTGCGGATTTCGGGTGCGGGACCTCTAAGCCGACCTTTTCGAAAACACAGTCATGAAAACCTATCTGCTCAATCCAACAGTCAAGGGCCAGGGACGTTTTATCCGCGAAGGCCGCTGCATGCAAAAAACAGCGTCATGGGTCGCCATCTGGCCGCCGGTAACGTTAGCGGTTCTGGGTGCAATCGCCGGAAGCTACGGCGATGTGCGGCTGCTCGACGGTAATGTCGAAAGCGTGACGCTCGACGGCCTGCTTGATGATATCGACGTTTTTAAGCCCGATATCGTTGTGGTCAACACAGGCTTTCCCTCAATTGAGGGCGACATGCGTGTCGCCGCCGTGATCAAGGAAAAATATCCGGCACTACAGATAGTGTCTTTCGGCGTTTATTTTACGCTGCTTGAAGAAACGGCAATGAAGAATTATCCGGCTGTCGATTTCGGGATCATCGGGGAGCCGGAGGAAACATTCAGGGAACTTATGGACTGCCTGAGTGCAGGCAGGGGCGATTACAGCGCCATCAGGGGTCTTGCATTCAGGGCGCCACAGGGGCTTGTCATCAACGAGCAGCGGCCACTGATTGAAAACCTCGATTCGCTGCCGCTGCCGGCACGTGATCTGCTTAAAAGCGAGCGCTACAGGCTGCCGCACAACGACAAAACGTTTACGCTTATCAATTCAGCGCGCGGTTGTCCGTTCAGCTGTATCTATTGTATTGTCACACCCTATTACGGCAAGGCGGTGCGCAGGCATTCCATAGAGTATATAATCCGCGAGATCAAGGACTGTAAAGACAATCACGGCATCGAGGAGTTCCTGTTCTGGGAGGAGGTGTTCAGTCTGGATAAGGGCTTTGTCAGGGCCCTTTGTGAAGCGCTGCAGGAAAACCGGCTCAACATTCGCTGGGCCGCTACAACACGGATCGATACGCTTGACGAAGAAACTCTGCGCATGATGAAGCAGGCCGGCTGTTATCTTCTTGGCCTGGGTATCGAGAGCGGCAGTCAGGATATCCTTGACGCTGCCAGGAAAAAGCAGACCATCGCCGGCATCAGAAATGCCGTGGAGATGTGCAAACGGGTCCAGCTGCAGACCATGGGACATTTCATATTCGGCCTGCCCGGCGAGACGCCCCAGACGGCACAGGCAACCATAGATTTCATGCTCGGCCTGGGACTTGACTACATGCAGGCCTATTGCGCAGTGCCGTATCCGAAGACGGAGTTCGGGAAGCTGGCCCTGGATAACGGATGGGTTTCGACCTTCGAGTGGTCGAAGTATGATTTCGGCGGCGACTCAATCGTCGATACGGAGACAATGTCGGCGAAGCAGACGACCTATTATCGCCAAAAGGCGTTCCGAAGCTTTTATTTCCGTCCGGTGTACATTGCTAAAAAGGTGATAGCAAACGTTTCGTTCAAGCAGATTTTTAAACTTTCACGGTTTTTCGAATGGATGAACTTGCGGTAGAAGGAAAACCGGCACGCTGAAAAAACAGTTGATCATGGTCATGCAGTCGCTGTGTGTATCATGGTGACAGGTGCAGCCCTGCAGGCAGCAAATGCATGCAGGGTTTTTTGTGAACAGGACCTTTCGAATAAAACGTTGCCCGGTACAATGACAGTCCATCCAAACCGTCCTTACCCCCTGCTTTTTATCCTGTTTTTTGTAACCTATGCCTACTTTTTCCAGGGCGGGGGCTGGAACCAGAACATCCGCATATGTGAAGTCCGGGCGCTCCTGCATGAACACAGCCTGAGCATCAATGCGTACAAGGAAGATTCACGGGAACCTTTTTGCGAGTTCGTTAACAGCGGTGACTGGGCATATCGTGACGGTCACTACTACTCGAACAAATCCCAGGGGCTTTCGCTGCTCGCGTTCGTGCCGTTCGGCATAATGGAGCGTGTTGCAGCGCATTTTTTCCCGGGCGATCCCGAGCGGCAGGTGTATCTGGGCGCTTTCGCCGCCAACCTTGTTGCAGTCGTTCTCTGCTCGGCGCTGCTGTGCCTGCTGCTTTTTTATTTTTTTACCTCGGTTTTTTCATTCCCTGACACGTATGCGCTCCTCCTGACGGTCTGCTTCGGGCTGGGCACGCTTGCATTTCCTTACAGTACCATTTTCTACAGCCATCTGCCGGCAGCTTTTTTTTCGTTTCTTGCCTTCGTCCTTGTGCTGCGGGCTGCGCACGGCAGGACCGCTCACGCCCGGAGCTCGCTGTTTTTTTCGGGCGTTGCCTCGTCGTGTGCGGTGCTGCTTGAGCCCTCATGCATATTCATCGTTGTCTGTCTCTTCTGCTACCTGCTGGTGTTCCCAGAAACAAGGCGCTATGGTGTGTATTTTGTGCTCGGCGGTGTTCCGGGCGGCCTGGTGCAGCTGTATGTCAATAGCGTGTGTTTCGGCGGGCCCCTCGCGTCGGGGTATGACTATGCCAACGACGCAGTCATGTTCCGGGTGAATGGAAAACTGTTCGGCTTCCCCCGTCCCGGCAATATCGCGGCGATCCTGTTCCTGCCGAATCGCGGCCTGTTCGTCACGTCGCCCGCTTTGGTGATGGCGGCGCCGGGGATCTTTTTGCTGTTGGGAAAGAGGAGCCATATCGCCGAGGCGCTTCTGTGTGTTTCCGTTTCGGCGGTTTTTTTATTATTCATTGTAAGTTATTTCGCGTGGCATCATGCTTCTACACCGGGGCCGCGCTATCTGCTGCCGGCATTTCCGTTCATGTTTGTTTTGGCCGCGTATGCATGCAGGCAATGGCGAACCGTTTTCGCACTGCTCGGTGTGGCCGGTATTGTGATCAATCTCGTGATAACACTTGTTGGCAATGAAATTCCTCATGACATCGACAATCCATTGACGGATTTTATACTCAAGAATGCATTGGCGGGCAAGGTCTCGGTCAATCCCGCGCCGTTTTCCAATTTTGAAAATTATAATATCGCGGAACTTGCCGTTACCGACCAGTGGCCGCAAAATTTCAATGCATTCAATATGGGGGAGTTTTTATTCCCGCACAGCGTGCTCAGTATCCTGCCGCTTGTTCTTTTTTGGCTGGTATGGGTCTATTGCTGGAAGCGTGTGATGCGACAGTGACATGAGTGCTGCGAGCGCGGCATGGAGCGGGACGGGTCGGTTCGGCATGGCTGCCTATCGATGTTTCAGACACAGGATGCTCAGGAAAAAGCTTGTCAGTATTGTCTGAAAGCCCAGGGTGATCAAGGTGACCGCGGGAATTATGATCCGCAGAAAGTCCGTGATTTCAAAAGGTCCGAACGAGCGTGCTCCCCAGAAAAAAACCGCGTAGACCGATACCAGCAACCCTCCGAGGAGCAGGATACTGCCGACCGTCAGGCCGAGTTCAAGGGACAGTGTATCGATAAAGCGCGTAAAGGTCTCCTCCTGCGGGAGCAGCCCCTCAATCATGGCAAAGCATTTCGTGAACATTGCAAACGTGATAGCCTGAAATCCGACAATAATTGCTATTGCAGCATACAGCAGCGTGCTGGTATTCAGGGAAAGAAAGCCCAGGTCCCTGGAACCGGGCAGCAGCCATATGCCGGCAAGAATACCTCCCAGCATCAAGAGCAGCCCAGGATACAGGAACAGCCACCGGGGGCTGTACAGAAGCATGAAGCGCAGATGGCGCCAGCCGTCCCGCCAGCTGCGCAGGTGCGGTGCCCGGCTGCGGCCGTCGGGGGCAAGCGTGGTAGCTACTTCCGTGATCCGCAGGTTGTTCAAGGTAGCCTTGACGACCATTTCACTGGCGAATTCCATTCCCGTTGTCCGCAGGTCGAGTCCGAGAATCGAAGAACGCCTGAAACCGCGCAGGCCGCAATGAAAATCTCCTGCAGGACTGCGGAACAGTAAGCGGCCGATGCCTGTCAGGACCGGATTGCCGAGATATTTGTGCAAAGGCGGCATTGCCCCGGGCGCTATGCCCCCCTTGAAACGATTTCCCATGACCAGGTCATAGCCTTCGCGCAGTTTTGTAATGAACGGCAGCAGGTTTGAGAAGTCATAGCTGTCGTCTGCATCACCCATGATGACAAATCGGCCTTTGGAAGCCTGTATGCCGCCCATTAAGGCGCTACCGTAGCCTTTTTCCCGGACATCAACAACCCGTGCGCCCAGTCTTTCGGCGATTTCCTGTGACCCGTCGGTGCTCCCGTTATCAGCTATGAGGACTTCACCCTCTATATCGTTTCCTCGCAGTGAATTCATAGCCTTGCGTATACAAACACTCAGTGTCTCGGCCTCGTTCAGGCAGGGCATCAGGATGGTCAGTTCTAATGCATTGTTTTCTGTACGTATCATAGATACTGTTTATTTCCATTGCGTGAAATGCCGGACCTCACAGCCGATCTGTTGCCGAAATACAGTGCATGTACCGGAGAATTTTCGATAAGGAATTATTACCTGTAGCGGCGGCGATGTCCAGAAAAATATTTTTTGGATTATCCGTGCCCGCATGGTACAAGGCATTATCGGGTAACCGGGAGGCAACCTCGGCACGGTAGGAGCCTGTAACAGCCCGGGCTGAAAACCGGGGCAGCGAATGCTCCGCGTGTAAGGAGAGAGGATCCGTGTATCGCAGATATCCCCGGCCCCGGTTTTTTCGCGATCGGGAGTGCTTCGGCAGGTCCGAAGAGGCACCGGTTCCAGCTTGCAGGCGGCGCGTGGGTGGACGGTTATTTGTTTTTCTTCTCGAAGTAGTCGATATCGATCGCAATCGCGGCGGCGAAGATGAGCATCCGTTCGACTGTTTTGAGGCCGCGGTCATCAATGGACACTGCAAAGGTGTCCGCCTTTGTAAAGGCTTCCTTGAGCATACCCGACCATTTCTTTTTGATGCTGCCGACCTGGCGCCCGCCAAGGAGAATATTGAAGGTCCATGGCCTGAGTAGCGGCCCTGCAACAGTAAGCGTGCGGCCGCCGAAATAGGGGACAAGGTCATATTTCCTGTTGAGGATCGAAAAACGCTGGTTGACCTCACCGACCGGCCCCTGGCTGTCCGAAACCGTTATCCGGCTGAAGATAAATTCAAAATGGCGCTTGACCCAGATGATTTCCGAGGTATTCAGTACGCTGATGCCCATAGAAAACGGCCGGGCACTTGAGAAGAGATTGCGGGAGATGAATCCTATCGCGCCGGTGCTTTCCTCTTCGGCGTGGGCGAGCCTTTGTCCGGCTGGTGTGGAAAACACGTACCGGTTGCGGCCCTCGAAGCTGCTGAGCAGTTCTATCGATTCAACCTGCTGCTTGACAAGCACCTGCTGTTCGGACAGGAGCGTTCCGTCCGGAGGCGCAGCAGCTGTATCCGCGGATGCGTCCTTCATCCGGCCGAACACCTGGGCGGCCGCGCTTCCGGCGGCTGCTCCGGTGATGCTTGCTGCCATGGCGGCGCTGTCGGTGCCCGCGAGTTTTTTCGATGAGCGCTCTGAGGAAAGCGAGGCAATGACCGCTTTGCGGGCGCGCTCCCACTCCTCTCCGCTGATCTCTCCGTTGCCGTCCAGATCGTATCTGGCCATCACGGCCGGATCATTCTTGATCTGCTGTTTCAGGTTGCGCAGTTCTTCGAGCAGTTTTTTTTTGTCGGTCATCATCGCCTCCGGCAGTAAGGATGTGCGCCCGCGTATCCGCACATACGGCGTTTGTCATGCGTATATGATGTTTTGTATGAAAAGACTATAGGCCGGGGGTTTTTGTGTGTCAACTGAAAAGCATGTGCCGGGTTGCGGCGGTGATGAGAACGGCGGCTTTTTATCGGGAGATTTTTTGTACATTCCCGCGTTTTGCTGTCCGGTCTGGAGCTTCATAGATGACAATTTTGGGCGCATGATGCTAAAAATTGTCACTTTCATGGCTGCAGGGCCTGTATGTCTGAACGGTATGTGTATGTAACGATATAATTTAATAGCTTTTTATTTTTTTTATTCCAATGGTATATATATTGCAGATTATTGCTCGAACGGATGTGTGAAGCCGGAGGCAGGGTGTTCCTCGGTGCACGCAGGGGGGATATGACAGTGTGTTTTCACGTGGTCAAAACTATGCGTACCCGCACAAGCGGGAATAAGGGTTTTACACTGGTTGAGCTGATGATTGTCGTCGCCATCATCGGTATACTGGCGGCCGTTGCAGTCCCGAATTTTGTCCGGTACCGCCTTCGATCGACCGTTGCCACTGCAACCGGATCATGCGAGGCCATACGGAGCGCCATGGCAGCGTATGCAACGAGTTCGGAAGGCAATCTTTTCCCGGTCGACCAGTGGGCGGACGGGCCTGCGGGCTGGGAGAGTTTGCGGAGTTTTATGGCGCCTATGGGCACCACATTTAAAATCAATATGGTGGACCAGGGGTTTAGCGACTTCAGGTATGAAACCCTGTCGCTTAACGGCGAGGACGGGGTGGATTATATTTTCATGTTCAAGACTGCCGGCGTCCCACCGTCGCATCCCGGATCTCTGATCGAAGTGCGCTCCAGCGGGATCTTTCGATGGACCGGCACGTTGTAGCCGGCTGCAATTCACCTGCATATGACCGACGATAGCCCTGATGGCATGCATGCGGCGGCTGTGCACGTTCCTCCGGATGCATGTCCTGATTATGAGCCGAAGTATTCCTGCCAGCGCCGGTCCACCAGACCAAAGGCTTCAGGCGCTTTTTCCGCGAGGGCCGTACGGTTATCCTCGGCGTAGGTTTCGGGGCCGCCTTCGCCGAGCTGCTGCCTGGTCGCGTCGATAACGATTTTGCTGCTCAAAAACAGTTCCCTGCAGCTCGGGTCGATCGGGATATGGGTCGATTGTTTTACAATCAGGCTGGCGGGGTCGGGCTGCCAGCGCGTGCCGACCGCGTGCATGACCCGGGAGAGATCGGTTGGATCGACGTCTTTGTCGACCACGATGACTACCTTTTTGCTGAACCCGATCATCCGGTATCCCAGGATCAGCATGCCGGTCTCGATGCCTTCGCCCGGCAGGCGCTTGTCGATGCAGGCGACGACTATCGACGGCGTGTCGGGCGGCGTGTGCAGCTTGAGCAGGTTCGGTGCGATCTTTTTCAGCCGGGCCAGATGTCCCACCTCCCATGGCAGCGTCAGGTACGCTCCGCCGATGCCCGGCCACAGGTTGTAGACCCAGGGATTGTCGCGGTGCGTGATGGTTTGTATGGTGATGTAAAACGTCCAGACCTTTTTGCCGATATAGCCCATCATCTCGCCGTAGGGGCCTTCTTCCTCGGTTTCGGCCGCAATTTCGCCTTCAAGAATGAACTCGGCGTGCGCCGGCACGAGCAGGTCGTTGGTTTCGCTCTTGATCAGCTCAACAGGGCGGCCGCGGAAACCGCCGGCAAGCGCGAATTCATCCTCGCCGATATCTGCAAGCCGTGTGCTGCTCATCATCCATGATACGGGGTCGATCCCGACGGCAACCGATACGGGCACCGAGTTTTCGCCGCGTTCGATCGCCTTCATCATGAACTTGTAACCGTGGCTCTGGTTGGTGAAATAGACGCCGACCTTGCGCGGCCCTTTGACCTGCATGCGGTAGGTGCCCACGTTTCTGCCCAGCTCGGGATCGTGCATGACGACCGATCCTGCGCTTATGTAGCGGCCGCCGTCGGACGGATTGTTTTGAATCCAGGGGAACAGGTCAAGGTCAGCCCGGTCGCCCGTGAGGATGACCTGCTTGCAGGGCGCGGCCATCCTGTCGATGACGACCGGCTCGAGTGTTTGCCACGTGAAGTCGCTTTTGCAGCAGCGCATAATCCGGCTGACCGCCTCGTCGTACATTTCGCCCTGATTGTCATTGGTCTGCGCGGATCCGAAACAGCGGGCAATGGCGCCGAAGCTGTTGTATATGCCGCCGATGACCGGGGTTTCGTACCAGCATCCGTTGATTTTGGTCCGCTCTGCGAGAAATGCCGGTGCCTTCTCTTTCATGCGGTCGTTGAGCCGGTAGGCGAGCGCGGTCATCTCGTAGGCGTCCTGGTCGATGTCCCTGATTTTGAGCAGTTTGCCCTGCTGTTCCAGGTCCCGGGCATAATCTCGAATAGAGTCGTAGGGAAACATGCACATCTCCGTTCACACTATGTGTGTAATGTATGGCGGGCGGCCCGGTGCCCTGAACCGCCCGTTCGGCAACAGCTTTTTTTTAACAGCGGGAACCCGTTTTGTCAATGAAAGGCGGCACCGTGCCCGAGGCGCACACGGTCCTGCGTGGGTTTCCGTGTTACGGGATGCCGGGGAAAAAGACGACAGGGAACGTGCACGCGGGGGACTGCGGCGCGACGAAAAAGACGGAGCCCCTGAAGGGCTCCGTCTTTGTACAGTACCGATGGACGTGGAGCGGGTATACACAGGACGCAGGTGCGTGGACGCGCCGGCAATCCGCCCCCCGTGATGAGGGTCAGTTTTTCTGCAGGCGTTCTATCAGGCTGCGCAGCTGGGTGTACATTTCTTCGGGCATGGCGGCGCCGAATGTCTTGAAGAATTTTTCGACATCCCGGGTTTCTTCAAGCCAGGCGTTCGTGTCGATGGCAAAGAGTTTTTCCATCGTTTCCGGCGGGATCTCAAGCCCGGTCAGATCGATTTCATCGATTTTGGGGATGTATCCGATCGGCGTTATCCTGGCGCCGGCCGTGTTCATGCACCGTTCGATGATCCATTCGAGCACGCGCAGGTTTTCGCCGAACCCGGGCCACATGAACCTGCCGTCATCATCAAGGCGGAACCAGTTCACGTTGAATATTTTCGGAGTTTTTTCCAGTTGCCTGCCGAAATCAAGCCAGTACTGGAAATAGTCGCCCATGTTGTAGCCGCAGAAGGGCAGCATCGCCATGGGATCGCGCCGTACCTCTCCCTGCTTGCCGAACTGGGCCGCTGTGCGCTCTGAGGCCATGGTCGCACCCACAAATACGCCGTGTTTCCAGTCAAAGGATTCATAGACAAGAGGCGCCAGGCGTGCCCTGCGGCCGCCGAAGACGATTGCGCTGATCGGCACGCCGTGATGGTGCTCCGTGCGGTTTGAAATCGACGGGCATTGATTGATCGGCGCGGTGAAACGGCTGTTGGGATGGGCGCCGTAGACAGTATTGCCTTTTTCATCGGTCATGCCGGGCTTCCAGGGCTTGCCTTCCCAGTTGATGCCTTCGGCAGGGGGGTCGCCGTCCATGCCTTCCCACCAGATGTCGTTGTCCGGCGTCAGCAGTACGTTGGTGAAAATGGTGTTTTTGCGGGCCGTCAGCATTGCGTTGGGGTTCGACTGCATATTGGTGCCCGGCGCGACTCCGAAAAAGCCTGATTCAGGGTTGATTGCCCAGAGCTGCCCGTCGCTGTCAATTCTCATCCAGGCGATGTCATCGCCGACCGTCCAGATGCGGTATCCTTTGTGTCTGAGACCTTCGGGGGGGATGAGCATGGCCAGGTTGGTCTTGCCGCAGGCGCTCGGGAACGCTGCCGCGATGTAAATGATATGCCCCGAGGGGTTTTCAACGCCCATGATGAGCATGTGTTCGGCCAGCCAGCCTTCTGATTTGGCGAGGAAGCTTGCGATGCGCAGTGCCAGGCATTTTTTTCCCAGCAGAACGTTGCCGCCGTAGCCGGACCCGACACTCCATATGGTATTGTCGTGCGGGAAATGCAGGATCAGGCGTTTCTTGTCGTCGAGCTCGGCTTTGCCGTGTAAACATTTGGTAAATTCTCCGTCAGGGCCCAGCTTGCGCAGGACCCGTTCTCCGATGCGTGTCATGATACGCATGTTCAGGACGACGTAGATGCTGTCGGTCAGCTCGACACCGATTTTGGAAAACGGGGAACCGACGGGGCCCATGGAGAAGGGGATGACGTACATAGTGCGACCCTTCATGGAATCGTTGAAAATCTCCGCGGCCTTGCTGTAGCCGTCCTCCGGGCTCATCCAGTTGTTGTTGGGGCCTGCTTCTTCCTGTGTGGGCGTGCAGATAAAGGTCAGATGCTCCGTGCGCGCAACATCATTGGCGGCCGTGCGGTGGTAGACACAGCCCGGCCACTTTTCCTGGTCAATCGGCATGAGTTCCCCGGTTGTGAGGGCCTCGTTTTCAAGCCGCTGTTTTTCCTCCTCGGACCCGTCGATCCACATGATGGCATCCGGCTGGCACATCTCGGCCATTTCGATGATCCATGTTTTCAGCCGGGCGTTCTGGGTCGGCCATTGCGAAACGTTGTATTTCTGCACCATCGTTCTACTCCTTTTTTTCTGAGGTTGTCGGTTGACGCCGAAATTTTTCGTTATTTTTTCCGCTCGATCAAACGAATCAGGTCCGCTACATGACAATGGGCCTCGATGGGATGACGCAGTTTCTTTTTAGGGTGTATTTCATACACGTTGCACCGGCCGTCCCGATGCACATCCACATATCCTTCCTCGGTTAAATCAGAAACAATCCGGTGCACGGCCCGCTCCGTTATGCCGACCACGTCAGCTATATCTCGCAAACGGCAGTTCGGGTTTTCTGCGATGCACAGAAGTACATGGGCGTGGTTGGTCAAAAAAGTCCAGGGTGATTTAATGTTTGCTCCGTCTGCCATTTTGTCCTCCTGTAGTAGGAGGTTCAAATATATCGCAAACTAATTCATGAGTCAAGAGTTATGATAAATAATACATGAAAAAAATATCATTTATTAAGCGGAATCAGCGCCGTGGGTCCGCTTGTGAGCGCGCGTGTCGTTTGCCATGCCGGAATCGCGTCTGCATGGTCTGAAGACGCTGTCCACAGCGAAGCTGCGGTATATGCTGAAGGTGCATAAAAAAAGCACTTAACGAAATACGCTAAGTGCTTGATGGTACGTATGAGCCGCGACGGGCTCGAACCGTCGACCTACGGATTAAAAGTCCGTTGCTCTACCGACTGAGCTAGCGGCTCATTATGGTCAGCGCTCTCGGGGCTGCTGAAAAAACTTAGGCAGTATAGCAGAAAATCAGAAAAAAACAATACTTAACATTGCAGTCGCTGCAATGCAGATCGGCCTGATGTCGTGTCATGGTTTTCAGCAGGTCTCAAACGGGTTGGCACGCATGATGTTTTGTGAGCGTTTCATGCCGACCGATACCATGCATATGGGCACCCCGATCAGTTCTTCGAGTCGGGCGATATAGTCCTGTGCAGCCTGCGGCAGTTGGTCGTAGGTACTGACATCGCTGAGATCATCCTCCCAGCCCGGCATGGTTTCGTACACAGGCACACTTCGTTCAAGAAGAGACGGATCGTTCGGGAATTCGCTGAGCAGGTGCTCCCCGCAGCGGTATCCGGTGCAGATAGCGATGTGCTCGATCCCGCTCAGGACATCGAGCTTGGTAAGCGCGATGCAGCTGATGCTGTTGAGCCGTACCGCATGCTTCACCACGACGAGGTCGAACCATCCGCAGCGGCGCGGACGTCCGGTGGTCGAGCCGAATTCGCCCCCCTGCGCGCGCAGGAGATCACCGGTTGCGTCCGTAAGCTCGGTCGGGAACGGCCCTTCACCGACGCGGGTCGTGTAAGCCTTGGTAATGCCGAGGATGGTATGCAGCTGGTGCGGGCCCACGCCGCTGCCGATCGCGGCCTGAGCGGCCGTGGTGTTGGATGAGGTCACAAACGGGTAGGTGCCGTGATCGATATCGAGCATGGTGCCCTGTGCTCCCTCAAACAGTATTTTTTTGCGTTGCGCGATGGCCTCCTGCAGGTACAGCGACGCGTCGACTCCGAAGCTTTCCAACTGGTTCCTGAGCGAGCGGATCGCATTCAGAATATCGTCGGCTTTGAGGGGCTCTTCGCCGAGGTACTGCGTGAGGTAGAAATTTTTTTCCTCGAGGTTCGTTTCGACCTTTTCGCGCAGCAATGCATCATTGAATATATCACCGAAGCGGATCGCGTTGCGCGCGACCTTGTCTTCATATGCCGGCCCGATGCCGCGTCCGGTCGTGCCGATTTTGTTTTTCCCTTTTTTGCGCTCGCGGGCGATATCGATTTTTTTATGATACGGCATGATCAGGCAGGCGTTTTGGCTGATCTTCAGGGCGGACGGATCGGTGAAATAGCCCTGCTGCCGGATCTGGCTGATTTCTTCGATCAGGGTTGCAAGATCGATAACGACCCCATTACCGACGATACATTGCTTGCCGGGATTGAGAATGCCTGAGGGGATCTGGTGCAGGATCGTCTTGGTGTCGCCGATCACGACCGTGTGCCCTGCATTGGGGCCTCCCTGGAAGCGCACGATGACATCAGCCTGTTCAGTAAGGATATCGACGATTTTGCCTTTACCTTCGTCACCCCACTGTGTCCCGATGATTACTACATTCGGCATGATAGCTGATCTTTCCTGAAAATATGTTTCACTGCGGTATGTATGCCTGTGATGGCGCTAGCGGTTTCCTGAATGTCCCGCCGCGGCCGTATGGCCGCTACCGTTACAGGGGCGGATACGGATGGAACGCGGGACAG
>Ga0272442_10006018_pt1 | contig 16090 bp, 10 predicted proteins | sample SSMForm2O_FD_200262 | JGI IMG/M metagenome (GOLD analysis project Ga0272442, IMG submission 200262) | Marine sediment archaeal communities from Little Sippewissett salt marsh, Falmouth, MA, United States - SSM-Form-2O | ecosystem: Environmental > Aquatic > Marine > Wetlands > Sediment ...
TTGATCGTGATCGTACACTGATCGGCGTCGGCGCCCATCAAGCTCACGGCAATCGGCACGCTCTGGGCAGGCACCGCGGCACTGAACCCCACTCCCTTTTCAATGGAGAACGAGTAGCTCGGAAAGCTCGCACTCGGCGCGTTGCTCCAGTTCGGGTCGCTGCCGCTCAGCCAGGGCGCCGGCAGGCCGAACGGCTCGACGTCATTGAGATCCGCAGCGAAAGAGCGATCGTAGAAGGTCTTGAAATGCCCCGGTTTAAGCCGGGCGATGTGATTGTCCATCGGCAGAAAACCATCTGCTTCGTACTGCTTGTGCTGGTCGTCCACACTCTGCTGAACGAGAAACAGATCGCCGACCTGCAAATCCTCGGTCAGGGGGTACACGGGGATGATCTGGCTTGCCCGGATGGTCATGCACCAGTCTTTAGCGACCGTTTCCAGTTGGCTGCTGCGTTTGAACGAATTGCAACCCATCAGACATGCCGCGATAAGTCCCAGATAGATCGTCCGTAACCTCACGTTCCGGCTCTCCTTTCCCTGGTTGCTGGGCCCACATATCACGCTCCGTCAATCCTCGATGCACGCACACCCCTCCATCGGGCCACGGCGGAGTCCCCTACATGGCCCTCGGTCCCCGCGTCGTCGCATGCGGCTCACCGGTTGCGCATGGCACCCCATGCCTGCAAAAGCGAAAATGGGGGTGAAACATCATAGCAGAAAAGCTCCCGGTGGCCTTCACCTCAGATAAGCCAAAGACTACTCAGCCGATCGAATCAATGCAAGGCATCCCTGCCTTTTCGTTCCCTTTTTCCGTGAATAGTCCAACGATGCCTTCGCTGCCGTCCCCAACGTTGGGTGCGGCGTATGGCGTTCGCGCCGCCGTGTGCCTGTCCTTTTCCCCGACCGGAAGACTATTTCCGGCGTCCGCTGACTTTGTTAGGATAACGCCCGTCTGCCGCGCGCCCAACAGCGGGCTCGCCCGCACAAGGATCAATTGCTGTTCACATAGGCTAAGGAAGGAAACACGATCATGAAAAAGCTAACGCTTCTGTTGGTTGCCTTCTTGCTGGTGTCCTTGGGTTGCTCCAGCGTCGAGCCCAGCGCGAAGAAGGACGCGAGTATTGATGCGAAGGTTCGCCAACTGCTCGACAAGATGACGGTCGAGGAAAAGGTCGGCCAGATGACCCAGATCACCCTCGACCCCTTCGCCAAGTCGGGCAAGGAAGGCCACCTCATCCTCGACGAAGACAAGCTCCGCGAAGGCATCGTCGAGCGTCACATCGGCTCCATCCTCAACTGTGCCGGCCAGGCCCGAACCGTCCAGAACTGGCAGGAGATCATCACCCAGATCCAGGACATCGCCACCAAAGAGACCCGCCTCGGCATCCCCATCATCTACGGCATCGACTCCATCCACGGCACCAACTACGTCCTCAACTCCACCATCTTCCCCCAGAACATCGCCATGGGCGCCGCCGGCAACGTCGATCTCATGACCAAACACGGCGAGATCACCGCCTTCGAAACCCGCGCCGCCGGCATCCCATGGAACTTCAATCCCGTACTCGGCCTCGCCCGCCAGCCCATGTGGTCCCGCGTCTTCGAAACGTTCGGCGAGGACCCCTACATCGCCTCATGTCTCGGCGCCGCCTACATCGAAGCCCAGCAGGGCGACGACATCTCCGATGTGACCAAGGTCGCCACCTGTATGAAGCACTACCTGGGCTACAGCGTCCCCCACTCCGGCCGCGACCGTACCCCCGCCTACATCCCCGAGCGCCAGCTCCGCCAGATCTTCCTCAAGCCCTTCGCCGCCGCCGTCGAAGCCGGCACCGCCACCTGCATGGTCAACTCCTCCGAGATCAACGGCGTCCCCGTCCATGCCAGCACCTTCTACCTCAAGACCCTCCTCCGCGACGAACTGGGCTTCAAAGGCTTCGTCGTCAGCGACTGGGCCGACATCGAAAACCTCTACACCCGCGAGATGGTCGCCAAAGACCGCCGCGAAGCTGTCAAGATGGCCGTCATGGCCGGCATCGACATGAGCATGGTCCCCTACGACTACAGCTTCTATGACACCCTCGTCGAGCTGGTCAACGCCGGCGAAGTCCCGATGAAACGCATCGACGAAGCCGTAGCCGACATCCTCTTCGTCAAGTTCCAGCTCGGCCTCTTCGAAAGACCCTACCCCGTCAAGAGCATGGCCCCCGACGTTGGCTCCGAAGCCAACACCCAGGTGAACCTCCAGGCCGCCCAGGAAGCCATGACCCTCCTCAAGAACGACAACGAAACCCTGCCCCTCACCAAAGACCGCAAGGTCCTCGTCACCGGCCCCTCCGCCAACAAGCTCTCCCTGCTCAACAGCGGTTGGACCCTCACTTGGCAGGGCGACAAGGAAGAGCTCTATCCCCAGGAAAAGCACACCATCCTCGAAGCCATCCAGGCCAAGGTAGGCGAGGACAACGTGACATACGTCGAGGCCGTCGCCTTCGACCGCGAGCTCGACATCCCCGCTGCCGTAGCCGCCGCCCAGAATGTCGACACCATCATCGCCTGCATCGGCGAGCCCACCTATTGCGAAACCCCGGGCAACATCGACGACCTCACCCTCACCGAACCGCAGTTAAACCTCGTCGAAGCCCTTGCCCAAACGGGCAAACCCGTCATCCTCGTCCTCGTCGAAGGCCGCCCCCGCGTCATCCGCACCATCGTAGACGACGCTCAGGCGATCCTGCTCGCCTACCTGCCCGGCATGGAAGGAGGCCAGGCCGTTGCCGACGTCCTCTTTGGCGACGTCAATCCCAGTGGCAAGCTCCCCTACACCTATCCCAAATTCGCCGGCGGCTTCACCACCTACGACTACAAGACCAGCGAAGAGAAATCGACCAAAGGACTCAACGTCCAATGGCCCTTCGGCCACGGCCTGTCCTACTCCACCTTCGTCTACCATGGCCTCCGTGCCGACAAGAGCGTCCTCCGGCCCGGCGAGACCTTCACGGTCACCGTACAAGTCGAAAACCAAAGCGGCCCGGCCGGCAAGGAGATCGTCCAGCTCTATCTCTCTGACCTCGTCGCCTCAGTCACCCCCTCGGTTCGCCAGCTCAAACGCTTTGGAAAAGTGCTCGTCGAGCCGGGCCAAAGAAAGACCGTCCGCTTCGAACTGGACTTCGAAGACCTCGCCTTCATCGGCCGCGACAACAAGCCCGTCGTCGAACCGGGCGAATTCAAAATCACCGTCGGCCAGCTCTCCGTAATGCTAACCGTCCCCGAGTTCGAGAGGTAACGCCACACGCAGACGCGAACCGCCTCCCACGCCGCGGGACGAGTCCGCCCGGATTCGCCGCAGACAACGCTTCCCTTCTGCCCGCAGATCGCGCATAATCGCCCCTTTGAATCCCGAAATGACACCGATGGATTGAAAGTACCATGCGAACCTATCTTGACTGTATCCCCTGCGCGATCCGCCAGGTTATCGACTCCGTGCGGATGATCACCGACGACGAAACCGTCCACGAACAGGTCCTCCGCGAGGTCCTCGCCCTCTGGCAAGACGCCGACATGCGGCAGAGCCCCCCCGCCCTGGCCCAGAAAGTCCACCGCATCGTCCGACGCATCACCGGCGTACCCGACCCCTATCTGGAGCTCAAGAACCGCTACAACCACCTGGCCCTGGAGATGATCCCCGAGCTAAAACAGAGAGTCGCCGATTCGCCCGACCCCTTTGAAACCGCTGTCCGCTTATCCATCGCCGGCAACATCATCGACTTCGGCGTCAACGCCACACTGGAGGAAAGCGCCGTAGAGGAAACGATCGCCCGCTCGCTAACCGATCCCCTCGACCGTCAGGCTCTGGACCAACTCAAGGCCGCCGTCGCCGAAGCCAACGACATCCTCTACCTCGGCGACAACACAGGCGAGATCGTTTTCGATCGCCTCCTCGTCGAGCAGTTGCCCACCGAAAAAGTAACCTTCGCCGTCCGCGGCGCCCCGATCCTTAACGACGCGTTGATGGTAGACGCCGAAACGGCGGGCTTGACCGACCTCGTAGAAGTCATCGACAATGGCGTCGATGTCCCCGGCACCATCGTCGAGCTCTGCTCGCCCGCTTTCCGCGAGCGATTCGACAAGGCCGATCTCATCATCGCCAAAGGGCAGGGCAATTTCGAAACCCTCAACGACACCGACAAGGATATCTTTTTCCTGTTGCAGCCCAAGTGCGCCGTCCTCGCCCAACACTTAAGCTGCGAACTCGGCCGCCTCGTCGTCGTCCGCAGCAACCCCGCGCCGGCGCCACCCGTTGCCTAGATGGTGTCCGGTCCCTTTTTCGCCCTGGCGAAAAAGGGACCGGACACCTTCACCCTGTAGACTTGTAAATACGTTCCACCGAAAAAGGAAACCAACCATGCCCATGTTCGAATACAAATGCCAACAGTGCGGCCACGTCATGGAAGTCCTCCAGACCAGCCGCAAGCCAACCAAGCAGACCTGCGCCAAGTGCGGCAGCACCGACACCAAAAAGCTCCTCTCCGGTTTCGCCGTCGGCCAGAGCAAACCATCGTCCTCCGCCTGCGACTCCTGCGCCGCCGGCCCCGCCTGCGGCGCCGGCACCTGCCCCGGCGGAACCTGCCCCATGTAATAGACTTCGTCCTTTCCTGCCCACCGGCAGGATGGGCTTCAGCCCATGCGGTGTGCTTCGGATTACACACCCGCCCACAATCCGCCTTCCCCTCCGTCCCCACCCCCACTATAATAACCCCCACTGGTTGTCACCAACGCCAATGAGACAAGTGCCAGGAGGATACGTCATGCTTCATCCCGCCCGATCCCCTCACGAGTTCACGTCCTTTCTTCACCGAGCCCTGCTGGCCCTTCTGCTTCCCACCGCCGCGCTGGCCATGGTGCCGGTCTTCTCGAACGCCCAGCAAAAGGACCCCGAGATAGAGCCGCTCAACCGCTTCCCGCGCATGGTCCAGGAGTACTTCGTCAATCGCCTCAGACGCGTCGAAGCCCAGGCAGACCGCCGCCGCGCCGCACTCAAGACGAAGCAGGACGCCGAAGCCTACGTCAAGACCGTCCAGGAGAAGATCCGGCGCTCCTTCGGACCCTGGCCCGAGCGAACCCCGCTCAACCCTCGCATCACCGGCGTCGTCGAACGCGACCAATACCGCATCGAGAAGATCATCTTCGAGTCTCGCCCCAACTTCCTCGTCACCGCCAATCTCTATATCCCCAAGGGCCGCGACTTCCCCTTGCCCGCCGTCGTCGGCACCTGCGGCCACTCCACCAACGGCAAGGCCAGCGAGTTCTACCAGAGCTTCTCCCAGGGCCTCGCCCGCCAGGGCTACGTCGTCCTCATCTACGACCCCATCAGCCAGGGCGAGCGCCTCCAGTACGTCAACGACCAACTCAAATCCGAAATCGGCGTCGGTGTCCGCGAGCACCTCTACGCCGGTAATCAGCAGTTCCTCGTCGATGAATTCATCGGCACCTGGCGCGCCTGGGACGGCATCCGCGCCCTCGACTACCTCCTGACGCGCAAGGAAGTCGACCCCAACCACATCGGCGTCACCGGTAACTCCGGCGGCGGCACCATGACCACCTGGCTCTGCGGCGTCGAGCAACGCTGGACCATGGGCGCCCCAAGCTGCTTCGTCACCACCTTCCGCCGCAACTGCGAAAACGAGCTGCCCGCCGATACCGAGCAATGTCCCCCCCGTGCCCTGGCCCTCGGCCTCGACCATTCCGACTTCCTCGCCGCCATGGCCCCCAAGCCCGTCATCATCCTCGCCAAGGAAAAGGACTACTTCGACGTCCGTGGCGCCGAGGAGGCCCACCGCCGCCTGCGCCACCTCTACGGTCTGCTCGGTGCCCAGCAAAACGCCGGCCTCTTCGTCGGCCCCACCGGCCACGGCTACTCCCAGGAAAACCGCGAAGCCATGTACCGCTGGTTCAACGCCGCCACCAAAATCTCCGACGCCCAGACCGAGCCCGACCTGACCATCGAAAAAGACGAGACCCTCTACTGCACCCCCAACGGCCAGGTCTGCGAGCTTGACTCACGCCCCATCTACGACTTCACCAAAGCGACCTCCCAGGCTCTTGCCCAGAGAAGGCCCAGCGACCTGGCACTCCCCCAGCTCCAGCAGCGCATCCGCAAGACCCTGCGCCTCTCCGAGCCCCAAACCGACTCGGCCGATCCATACTACCGCGTCCTCCGCAATTGGCGCTCCCGCAAGTATCCCAAGCCCTGCTGGACCACCTACGTCGTCGAAACCGAGCCCGGCATCTCCGCGATCGTCTACCGCCTGGGCGACGAGCAACTGTACTCGCGACCGCACGCCGAAACCAAGCGGGCCATCCTCTACGTGTCCCACCTCTCCAGCGATGCCGAGCTCCGCGACGAGCCCCTCATCCGCGAACTGATCGACACCGAACCGGACGCCACCCTCTACACCGTCGACCTCCGCGGCATCGGCGAGTCCCGCCCCGACACCTGCAACGAGAACTCCTACTTCAGCGTCTACGGCAGCGACTACTTCTACGCCATCCACGCGATCATGCTCGACCGCCCCTACGTCGGCCGGCGCACCCGCGACGTCCTCCGCGTCCTGGACTGGCTCGAAGGCATCGGCTACGAGGAGGTCCACCTGGTCGGCAAAGGCTGGGGCGCGCTGCCCGCCACCTTCGCCGCCGTCCTGTCCGATCGAGTCAAGCAGGTCACGCTCAAGAACGCGCTAACCTCCTACACCGAACTCGCCGAATCACGAAACTACAACTGGCCCCTCTCCACCCTGATCCCGGGCGTCCTGAAAGCCTTCGACCTCCCCGATTGCTACCGCGCCTTGCAGCCCAAGCGCCTCCGCCAGATCGACCCCTGTCCCCCCAACACCAAGCCCAGCCCGTGACAGTGGCAGCGGCCTGCCGACATGGGGGGGGAGTATTGGTTGGTGATGGATTTTGGATGACGCCTCGCCGCGCCGGACCCTAGAGTGGGCTACGCGCCGCTTGCGGTGGCGCCGATTCGTTGGGGTCAATGGTCTCGGGAGCCGCTTCTTCGGCCTGCTCCAGCAGACGCATGATCGCCGCCTCGCTCGCCTTCTCCTCCCCATCGGGCCCGACAAGCGAGTGAACCAGGTCGCAGCACCAGGCCACGCACGCCATGTTGGCACCTTCGGACTCCACATTGAGACCGATCGTATCGACCAGTTCGTGCTCGGCCAGCGGCGTCGTCATGAAGACCAGGGCCACGAAGCTCAGAAGGAGAAATCCGGTCAGGAACCCCAAGCCGCCGGCCAGCAGAATATCGAACGTCTCCGGGAACGATATCTTGAATTGACCCGTCAGGAATACGTAAGACAGCCCGTACAGAATCGCGAAACAGCCGCCCGCCAGGACGATCATCCCCAGCGCGGTTGAGTACGCCGAGGCTTTCCCGCTGGCAGCCGCGAACTCGACAACACTCGGGGCCAGGAACACCGCCACATAGATCGAGACGATGCTGCCGAACAGCAGGCCCCAAGTCTCGTAGAACCCCAGGCGAACCGCCTGCCACGCGAACAATCCTCCGATCAGAATGGCGATCCAGAATACCATCGATGCTATCCCACCACTCGTTTCAGCTCTTCCAGGCTTGTCAGTCCGGCCATCACCTTCTTCAGACCTTGCCTCCGGAGATTGGCTCGGCCCTTTCGTGTCCCTTCCTCTTTCAGATGGCCCAGGAAGGAGGCACCCTGGGCAATCTGCGCCTTCATGGGTTCGTCGACGACGAGCAGATCGTAGATGCCCGTGCGACCGTGGTAGCCCGTGCGGTTGCAGTGCTTGCACTGCCCGGCTTCGCAGACGCCCGTGTGGTCGAAGCCCTTCTTAGTGAGCTGCGCGACCTGCGCGTCACTCAATACCGCTGGCTGCTTGCAGCGAGGGCATAGGCAGCGCAACAGCCGTTGCGATACGATCAGGTTCAGACCCGATGACAGCAGCAGGGGGGATACCCCCAGGTCCAGCAGACGAACCAGGGCCGCGGCACCGCTTTCACAGTGCAGAGTGGCCAGAAGCAGATGCCCCGTTTGTGTCCCCCGCAGCGCGATCTCCGCCGTTTCCTCGTCCCGAATCTCGCCGACACAGATCACATCCGGGTCCTGTCGCAAGACGCTGCGCAGCGTCTTGGCGAAGGTGATCTCCGCCCGCGGGTTGATTTCGATCTGGCTTGTCTCCGGCAGAACCGCCTCAATCGGATCCTCGATCGTGATGACGTTCCGCTCGTACCGGTCGATCGTGTTGAGCATGGCGTACATCGACGTGGTCTTGCCACTGCCCGTCGGTCCGCAGACGAGGATCATGCCCGATGGTTTCTGCATCACCGCGCTGATGGTCTTGCGGTGCTTGGCGCCGGCGCCAAGGTCGGCGAGCGTGCAGGTGGCCGCGCCTGCGTTCAGCACACGGATGGAGAGCTTCTCCCCGTTAAGGGCGCCGGCACTGGCCACCCTGAACGAATAGGCTAGATCCCCGCGTCGCGCCAGGAAGGCCCCGTCCTGCGGTCGCCTGCGTTCAGCGATATCCATGCCGGAAACGGCCTTGACGCTGTTGATGACCGCCCGACAAGGTTCGGCCTGCAGTTCCTTGACGGATCGCAGAATCCCGTCGATGCGCAACCGAATCGTATACGTGGATTCGTCCTTCGGATCGATCAGAATATCGCTGGCCCGTTGACGAAGGGCGTCGGCAACCATGGTCTCCGTCAGATCGAGAATCTGCGCGTCGTCGCGCCGCCGCTCTCCGTGCCCATAGATCTCGTCCAACGTACGACCGGAAGAATCGATCAGACTCAGACCCAGAACCTCCCCGTAGTATCCTGCCGCGTTCGGATGAATGCTGGCCAACGCCCCGTGTACCTGCTCTTTCAGCGATTCGAAGAACCCCAGCGGACTCCGTCGACTCTTCCGCACCGCCCCGACGACCGCCACGACGAGCAACAGGGTCGGCCCCGTGAAAAGCGACACCAGGCTGGCCGAGGTCTTGTACGATTCGGGAATCAGAGCGCCAAACTGGACCTGCTGCACGCAGTACATGCACAGGTACACCCAAGCGATCAGGAGCACGAGCCGAAATGGGTGAAATGGCAACGCCGTCAGCCCCAGGCTCGGAAGGGCTCCCAAAGCCCAACCTCTGGCCAGAAGCAATACGACGCCCGGACAGATACTCAGCATCTCCATGTAACCTCGTACACTACGCGCAGCCGAGATGCAGCGTCACCTTGTGACAGTCAACACCTGTATGCGAATACCCAAAAGCATTACCGTCAAAAAGTCCCGTCTGTCGCGGGGGATTCCGGCCTACGCTCCGGGCGACATCAAACGGCACTGAGGTCTTCCAGATCCGAATCCGACTCATCGAACGCGATGACACTGTCGGAGGCATCCAGGTCCGCGAAGCTGTCTTCCAGCCCCTCGGTCAGATCGTCCACGGCCGCCTTCGCCGGCTTGGCCTTGGCCGCCGGTTTCGCCGGCCGAGGCGGCGTGATCTTCTCCGGCTTGCCGCCAATCTGGCAAACGAACGTCAGCGGACCGATCCGCACCGAATCACCCGCCTTGATCGCCTTCTCGCCTTTGACCCGTTGGCCGTTGACGAACGTGCCCCATGTCGAGTCGAGATCCCGGACCTTCAGGAACTCCCCGTTCTGACTGATCTCGCAGTGCCGACGAGAAATCGTCGGCAATTGGATCAGCAGATCGCAGCCATGGCGCCGACCGATGACCGTGACACTGCTGGGTAGAGGAACCGTTTTCTGTGATCCGTCTTTCTTAAGCAGTACCAGATTCGCTTCCATCTGGCTGGCCTCCACGCTCAATTCACCGGACACTCCAACACCCGCCATTATAGCACCTCACCCGCTCTCCAACAACGACTAATCCGCCATTCTAGCCCCCGCGACCGGGCCGCCAACGACGGTGCATGCCCCAAATATACGAAAAATGTGCACTTAAATGCTCCTAATGCCCGCCTGAGCGTGCGACGCCTCCCTTGCCTGCCCCCCACACTCCCTAAGTCCCGCCCGACGCACAAACGTTACGCCAAATCCGGCGACCGCCGAACGCCCCCGTCACAATGGCCCAGGTCGTTTCCCAGGCCGCAAGCATTGCAGTCGCTGCCCCGGTTCTGGTATCATAGGTTCAAATGGCAGATCCCCCTTCAGGAGAGCATGACACCATGACCACACAGCGATTGACGATCATTGTCCTTTTCGCGCTCTTCCCTCTATCGGCTTGCGGCCAGGACGCCACCGCGCAGAAGAAGGAGGTATTGGCCTATCTCAGGGGCCTCGGAAACGGCTCGTTCCTCTTCGGACAGGTCGCCACCTGGGTGCACGACGAGAATCCGGACATGGATCACCCCACCAACTGGCTCAAGAAGGTGGTCGATCACACGGGAAAGATGCCCCGCTACGGAACCGTCACCTACGATTTCCACGACGACCCATTCCCCGATGCCGCCTGGAACAACGGCGTCAAGAAGATGTGGGACCGCGGCATGATCGTAGGCGTATTCACGTTCTACGCCAATCCCGCCGGACGAGCTTGGAATGCCCCCCTCGACATCGATCCCATCTTCGCCCCCGATGACAATCCCACCAAACGCAACTTCTACAAACAGATGGATCGCATGGCCGCCAATCTCCAGTGGCTGAAAGACCAAGGCGTCCCCGTCGTATACACCCCCTTCGTCGAGAGCAACGACAAAAACAAGTGGCACGCCAAGGAGACAAACCAGCACGCCATAAAGCTCTACCGCCTCGTCCACGACTACTTCAAAAACGACAAGGCCCTCGACCATATCATCTGGGCCTACCACACCACCTCCAATCACGGCGCCCTGGAAAACTACTACCCCGGGGACGCCTATGTCGACATCCTCGGAAAATCAGCGTACGGCACAGGCTTGAACTTCTCCGAATACGACTGGGCCGTGCAGAAGAAGAAAGACGCTGGCAAAATAATCTGGTGGTCCGAACTGGGAATCCGCGGCCGCTCCAATCCCCCCCGCGATTGTATGGACGTGCTCACAAAACTACAAAACAGCTACCCCGAACTCGCCGGATTCGTCTTCTGGTCCGACAGCGGCTTTTATAACGTCGTCGGCAACAACAACGGGCCCCAGCTCATGGCCCGCCCCGAAATCGTCACTTTGGAATGATCGACAACCGTTTACGTCGCAAGCCCTGTGCTTTTGTGGCCGATACTGTGGAGGATGGCTGCGCCCATGAGAATCTTGTTACTTAGTCTGGTGATCACCGCATCACTGTTTAACATCACGGGTCTCGCCTCGTCGGAGGACCATCTGACAGGCATCCCTGTGGTAATCAACGAGCTCATGGCCTCCAATAGCACCACGGCTCGAGACCCGCATGGCCAGTATGATGACTGGATCGAGATTCACAATTTTGGCGACACGCCGCTCAATATCGCTGGCATGTACCTCACCGATGACGTGACGGAACCCACCAAATGGCAGATTCCAACGGACAGTCCTTCCGATACCATCATCCCCGCTCATGGATATCTCTTGATATGGGCCGACAACGACACCGCCGATGCAGGCCTCCACGCAAACTTCAAGCTCGACGCCACCGGTGAAGAGCTTGCCCTCTTCGATGCCTCGACCGCAGGAATCGGCGACGTAACGTTGATTGACCACGTCGTCTTTGATGAGCAGATCGATGATATTTCCTCTGGCCGTTACCCGGACGCCGGCGACAATTTCAATTTCCTGGTTGCTCCCACCCCCGGCGCCGAGAATACCGTCGCCTACGCCGGCGCTGTCAACGAGCCCCAATTCAGTCACCCGCGCGGGTTTCACAGTGAGCCGTTCTCCGTTGTCCTCACGACGCAAACGCAAGGCGCCACAATATACTACACACTCGATGGCAGCCAGCCGCACGCCGCCGGCGTCCCTTACACGGATCCCATTCTCATCGATAAAACCACCTGTCTCCGGGCCAGAGCCATCAAGGAGGGCTGGATGCCCTCGAAAACGATAGCGTCCAGCTATTTCTTCCTCGACGATGTCATACACCAGCCGGCGCATCCGCAAGGCCTTCCCACGCGTTGGGGTTCAAGGACCGCCGACTACGAAATGGACCCCGACATCGTCGATGACCCGCGCTACCGCGACAACATCAGCAGCGCCCTGACATCGATCCCCACCATGTCCGTTGTCATGAACAGCGACGATATGTTCGGCGATAGTGGTGTCTACGCCAACCCGGGCGCCGACCGGGAGATGCCCGCCTCTGTCGAACTCATATATCCGGACGCCGCGCAGGAGGGATTTCAAGTCAACTGCGGCATCAAAATAATCGGCGGCGCATCACGCAACATGAGCCTCAAAAACTCCTTCCGCCTGCTCTTCAAGGGCATCTACGGACCTTCGAAGCTCAGGTTCCCACTCTTCGGCCCCGATGCCGCAGATCAGTTCAACACCATCGTCCTGCGCTCCAGCTTCAATGATGGATATGGCTGGAGCGGCGCAAGGTTCTATGAACAATACACGCGGGACAACTTCATCCGAGCGCTCCAGAAAGACATGGGACATATCTCCCCCAACAACATGGCGGTGCACCTGTATATCAACGGTCTGTACTGGGGACTCTATTTCCCCTGCGAACGCCCCGATGCCTCGTTCTCAGCCAGCTACTATGGCGGAGAAGAAGAAGACTGGGATACGTTTTCACACAGTGGCATTACCCTCAGAGAAGGCAACGACGACGCTTTGCAGCAGATGAGAGCCTTGTCTCAGCAGGTCTCCCATTCATATGCCGCCTATCAGCAGCTTCAGGGCAACAATCCCGATGGCTCCCCCAATCCGGATTACCCCTGCCTGCTGGATGTGACGAACTACGTTGACTATCTGATTCTGAATTACGCCGTCAACAATGAGGATTGGCCCTGGAACAACTACTGGTTCGCGCGAAAACGAACCGCCGACAGCACGGGCTTCAAGTTCTACAGTTGGGATTCCGAGATATCCTTATACATGCCGCCTCGCGCGCACATGCAACTCAACCGCACCGCGGATTACAGGAATGTGGGGCAGTTTCACGGATACCTCGCGCAGAACAACGAATACCGATTGTTTTTTGCCGACCGCGTCCATCATCATCTCTTCAACAACGGCGTTCTCACCCCCGAATACACGAGCCAACTCTATTTAGACGTCGCCGACCAGGTCGAAATGCCCGTGATCTGTGAGTCCGCGCGCTGGGGCGACATGCACCACAGCCAGCCACTCAACCAGGACGACTGGTACGACATGCGAGACTGGCTCCTGGAGAACTTCTTCTATCAGCGACACGATATCGTTTTGCAGCAGTTGAGAAATGCCGGACTCTACCCGAACGTTGCAGCGCCCACGTTCCATGTGAACAACGCCTATCAGCACGGCGGTCATGCCGATCGCCTGGCCGGCCTGGCCATGCAAAGTCCGTCCGGCACGATCTACTACACCCTCGACGGATCCGATCCACGCCAAACCGAAGCGCCCTTAGAGCCGGGCACTGCCGCGAATCTTGTGACCGACGCTACCGCCAGGAAAGTGCTGATACCCACCGGCCCCATCAGTGATGCCTGGAGAGGTGACCTCGCCTTTGACGACGCGGCCTGGATCAGTGGCACAGGCGCGATCGGATACGAAAGAGGCTCCGGATATGAAGCACTGATCGACATCGACGTGACAGCCCAGATGGTCAATGGCAACACCTCCTGTTACATCCGCATTCCATTCACCATCACGGAAGATCCGGCCGATTTCGATCTCCTCATGCTGAACATGCGCTACGATGACGCCTTCATCGCCTATATCAACGGCGTCGAAGTCCAGCGCGTGTTCTTCACCGGCACCCCGGCCTGGAATTCCCAGGCCCAGAGTAACCACGAAGCCGAGAGCATCGAGTACTTCGATCTGTCAGCCCACCTCAGCGCCCTGCGGCCGGGCCAGAACATCCTGGCCATTCACGGCCTCAATGTCTCCGCCAATAGTTCCGACTTCATCATCGCTCCCGAGTTGACAGCACGGCAGGGGGGTACTCCTGGTGACAGCGGGATTTCACCCGCCGCCATGGAATACACCGAACCGATCACCCTCACCGCCAGCGGTCAAGTCAAATCACGAGCCCTCGACGGCGATACCTGGAGCGCCTTAAACGAAGCGACCTTCGCGGTCGGCCCCGTCGCAGAGAACCTGCGCATCACCGAGATAATGTACCATCCCCAGGAAACCGGCGACGCAGACGATCCCAACGAAGAATTCATTGAACTGAGGAACATCGGCGCCGAAACGCTCAATCTCAACCTCGTGAAGTTCACCAACGGAATTGACTTCACCTTCCCCGATCTCGACCTCGCACCGGGCCGGTATGTCGTCGTCGTAGCAGACCAACAGGCCTTTGCCGCCCGATACGGCGCCGACATCAACATCGCGGGTCAGTACGCCGGCCGCCTGGCCAACGACGGCGAGAGGATCAGACTCGAAGATGCCGTAGGCCAAACCATACTGGACTTCAAATACAACGACAACTGGTACAGCCTAACCGATGGCAAAGGCCATTCACTGACCATAGTCGACGAGATCAACACACACCCCGACAACTGGAACCAAAAAGACGCCTGGCGCCCCAGCGCAAACCCAGCAGGCTCACCCGGATGAAACGATAGGGACAAATCCCTGAAATGATCCCCCGCCAGCCAACGCAGTGCGGCACATTTTCCCCCCGGAAAAAATGTACCGCATTCCTTCAATTCCCGAAAGGCGTGCCCTCAGCACGTGGTCACGGCTTGACCTTCGCGTGCCCCTTGGCCTTGCCGTTGTTTTTGGCATAGCCCTTGGCCTTCGTCTCGGCCTTCACCTCGGCCTTCACCTCGGCCTTTGCCTTGGCCTTCGCCTTGGCCTTCACCTCGGCCTTCGCCTCGGCTTTCACCTCGGCCCTCACCCTAGCCTTCACCTTAGCCCTGGCTCTGCCTCGCAGGCCGGGCGGCACGGACTCGATGACCACCGGACGCCAATCGCTCTCCGCACGCACGCTCATCTCCCAGCGGTTCCGGTAGAAGCGGTAGAAATGGCCCTCATGATAGTAGCAATCAGACCGTCCCACCACGACGTACACCCCATAGCTCGAATCGTACATCAGGTCACGGCCACAGTGTCTCATACGATGACCGTGAGCCTTCGCATGGGCCGGCGGCCCCTGGACAATCTTCCGCCGGTGACGGCGATTCGGTGTGCGGTGGACATGCACGGTCCCACAAGAGGCCAACAGAACCACGGCGCACCCGCAAACGATCACCTGCCAAAATGCCCTTCTCGCTGCCATTCTCATTCCTCCCAGATACAGCGCGTGGATATGCCCCCCCCAAACAAAGTATGAGGAACATCCCGCGACAAAACAAACGTGGCACTGGCACCCGCGACGTCTCAGCAGGGTATCCGACGCCGCCGCGACGACAAGTACGGTGGACCCTTTCCGATCTTATCGGAAGAACCGCCCTCGGCCCGTCGCCGAAAGAAACTGAGCAAACCGCGTGACGTGCCCCGGGGAGCCTTTCCCAAGAGGCCCTGTTGATCTCGACGCCAACGGAGGTATCATGGGGGGCAGAAGTTCACGACAATGGCCGTCATGGACAACCAAAAGGAGCCAAAATGAACCATCGCCTCCAACATAGCCATCGATCTGTCTGGCTCGTCTGTGCCTTCACTGCCCCTATGCTTCTGGGATTGCCCGCACAGGCACAGCCCTCCGGCGGACCCTATGGCCCGATCCACCAGACCTACACCGTGCCCGCCAACGCCAACCATGTTTATTACGTCGCCCCGGACGGCAGCGACGACGCGCCTGGAACGAGCCCCCAACAGTCGACGACGTTGGAGAAGGCCATCGCCAAGGCCGTCACCGATGACGCGATCATCCTCCGCGGCGGCACCTACCGCACAGGCGACCTCCGGCTAAACCAGGGCATCACCATGCAGCCCTATGCCGATGAGCGACCCGTCCTCAAGGGCACGCGCGTCGCGACCGAGTGGATAGCCCTGCGCAACAACGTCTGGCG
>Ga0272442_10006019_pt1 | contig 16090 bp, 14 predicted proteins | sample SSMForm2O_FD_200262 | JGI IMG/M metagenome (GOLD analysis project Ga0272442, IMG submission 200262) | Marine sediment archaeal communities from Little Sippewissett salt marsh, Falmouth, MA, United States - SSM-Form-2O | ecosystem: Environmental > Aquatic > Marine > Wetlands > Sediment ...
GCCCCCCGCGCGCCGTGTTGATCAACATGACGCCCGGCTTCATCTTGTCGATCGCTGCGGTGTCGATCATGTGGAAGGTCTCCGGCGTCAACGGCGCGTGCAGGCTGATGACGTCCGCTTCCCGGAGGAGCTCATCCAGCGTCACGTAGCGCACGCCGAATCGGTCGACGAGATCCTGACTGACGACTACGTCGTGGGCGACGAGATTGCAGCCGAAACCGTGCAGGATGCTCAGCAGGCAGGCGCCGATCTTCCCTGTCCCGATGACAGCCGCTGTACGTCCATGCAGGTCGAATCCGACGAGGCCGTCGAGCGAGAAGTTCCCTTCGCGGACACGGTTGTGCGCCATGTGGATCCGACGGTTCAACGCCATCATGACTGCGATGGCGTGCTCCGCCACTGCGTAGGGCGAGTAAGCCGGCACGCGGGCGGTGCTGATCCCGAAGCGCTCGCACGCCTCCAGATCCACGTTGTTGAAGCCGGCGCAGCGCATAGCGATCATCTCGACACCGAGCGTCTCCAGTGCCTCGATCACCGATGCGTCGAGGCAGTCGTTGGCGCTGACGACCACGACACGTGCTCCCGCGGCGAGGGGAAGCGTGTCCAGGGTCAGCCGGGGGTGAAGAAGCGCATCGCGTAGCCGTACCGGTTGCTCTCCTGGTAGAGTGCGTTGCGATACGGGGCGGCGTGGAAGAAGGCGATCCGGAGGCCGTGCTCGGTCTCCTTGGCCATCAACCGGGCGGCGATGGAGGTCTCCCGCGCCAAGTGGCCGCACACGTACGACAGCATCCCCTTGGCGATGGTTCCGTGTTCCTCGAGAAGCTCCTCGAAGGCGTCATAGTCGAGGGTCCGGACCGCGCTCTCCGTGACGGCCTGCAGGGTGGCCGAGCGTATCCTTGTCCCGAACAGTCCCATCTCGCCTGCGATGTTGCCGCGTTTCAGCCGTGCGACCTCGATCGGATCTCCGCCTTCGACCGCCTTCAGCACTGCCATGTCCCCGGAGTCTATGATGAACATCCGGTCCCCCGTATCGCCTTCTTGACAGAGTGACTCCCCGGCGGCGAACGTCATCACCCGGGTAACCCCTTCCACGGCCCGCAACGACACATCGTCGAGGTCGGAGAAGCACCGAATCTTCTTCAGCAGATTGAGCATGACCCTTCCTTTCGAGACATCGACAGAGCCGGGCGCCCTGTGTTGACGGATCCATTCTAGTCCTCCTACGCGCGCTTGCCACTCGGTCCCGGCTGATGCGACAGGACCGCACCGGGCGCGGTGAAGGCACTACTCCCTCTGCCTCTTCAGTCCCTTGAGGGCGTCGGCAACCGCCCGGATCGTCGTTCCCGCGAGGAAGCGCACCAACGAGTCCCGGGCAGACTTCCAGATTGGATGCAGGGAGCATGGCTTCCCGCGGCTGCACGGTTCGAGGAACAGCGGGCAGTCGCTGAGGATCTCCGGATCGTCGAGGCCGCGACGACGTCCTCGATCGTGACCTGATCTGCGGGTCGTGAGAGACGGATGCCTCCGTTTCTGCCGTGGATTGTGTGGATCAGGCCCTCGTGCTGCAACCGATTGACGATCTTGGCGAGGAGGGGGTAGGGAGACGCCGTCGCATCCGCGATGCTCCCCTCGTCTGCACCGGCCCGTCGGCCGCTCGCATGGCCGACTCAGCCGGCGCCAGGACGACGTATCTCACAGTCTCGTCGAGTAGATCATATCCTGCCTCCGGAGGAGTCCATACTCCTCTGCGCCTCGCAAAGAAAACGATCTTCCGATGCTTGATGCGGAGGTCTCTCGTGTGGCTGAATGCCGAGACGGATCGGTTCGATTGCCCGCGATCTGGAGGCTCCTAGACCGCGCGGGGGACGCCCTTGAACGACGCCGGATTCGCCCGGCGGCGGGTGGGCGAGGAGGAGGGGGAACACGGCGGAGGACGAACGGCGCGGCAACACGATGCTGACCGGGCTTGCTCGGTCGGCGACGCCTGCGTCTCCTGCGGGACCTGTGCGTGGGGCTGCCCGAGAGAGAACGTGACGCTCGTCGACGATCGTTCGACGTGGCGTCGGAACTGCGAGATGGGCTACGCGTGCTACCTGTGGTGCCCGCAGAATGCGATCTCTCTTGAAGGGGTCCCACCGACGGATCCGGTGCATCACCCGGATGTCACGCTGGACGACATGCTTCTCCGATAGCCAGGCTCAGGGATGCGAGCGGCCCTCGTTCCGCGGTTCGGGAAGAGGCGACCGCGGGGGGCGAGGCCCGTGGAGGCCGATCGGGCGGAGGCTTCGATGAGTCTCCGATAGATGCTGTGGATCGCCGCGCCGGCCGGGCCGGTGTCCTGTTCGACGGCGCTTTCCCCCTCAACGAGACAGCTGGAGACCGCCCTGTCGTAGGGGATGCGTCCCAGGACGGGGAGCTCGTGGTCGGCGGCGAATCGCTCCACCCGTTCGGTTGGCTCGACACTCAGATCAGCCTTGTTGATTGCCAGGTATGCGGGAATCCGGAAGTGACGCACCACGTCGAGAGCCCTCTCCAAGTCGTGCAGGCCGGAGAGGGAGAGGGCATCGGCGGGGGAGACGGTGACACATGCTCCACATCCCTCACAGAGGTAGGGATCGATGTCGAACGTCTCGCTCACCGCGTGGAAGCGGCGGACCTCAAGACAACGGCCACACCGCGTGCAACGCGTGACATCCCGCACAGCCTCCTTCGATCCCTCGTAGTCTCCTTCATCCGTGGCGCTCGGGGGCCAACAGAGGGTGAAGGTTGGCTGCGTCGACGTCGCCAATCGGCGAGGGCTTTTCGTGGGATCAGGGCGGCGTAGGCGGCGGGAATCTCTCAGTCGAACGGCACGGCCAATAGGATCGGAATGCCTTCCGTAGTGCAGTACGTCTCGACACGATCATCGCCGATCCGGTGACGATTGACGACGACCGGCACGTCGAGCGTCCGCGCAACACCGAGGGCGGCCCTCAAGTCGTGCAGTTGAAGGGTGTGGGCTCAGTGACGAGCAGCGCCACGTTGGCCCCGTGCATGGCGGCGATGGTCGGGCAGCCTGTGCCGGGTGGCGCATCGAGGATCGCCCAGCCGATCCTCGCGGATCTCTGCCTTGAGGGCATGGATGGTCGGTGTGGCCATGGCCTCGCCGACGTTCAAGCGCCCTTGAGCAAACGGAAAGCCCTGGGCATTCCCCCTCTCGATGACTTCCAACTGATGCGGCTTTCTGGTAATGGCGTCGGCGGGAGAGACCCATCGACAGCGACCGCATCCGTGACAGAGGGCGTCGTAGCGAAGAACGCCTTCTTCGACCACGGCCGGCGCGCCGAGCTCGCAGGCCGCTGCGCGCCTTCCGCAGCGCGTCCAGCGCTCCTCATCGATCTCCGGGAGCAGCTTGTCCACCGATCGGCTCTCCTTGAGACGCGAATCGAGGAAGAGGTGCGCGTTTGGCTCCTCTACGTCGCAGTCGAGGGATTGGATCGGTTCCTCGCCGACCAGGCCAAGTGCGAGGCTGACGGCCACCGTCGTCTTCCCGGCTCCCCCCCTTCCGCTGGCGAGCGGGACCCTCACGTTTGGTGTGTTCCTCGATCACGGAACGCGTGACGTTGACAAGCGTCCGCTTCCGACGCGTCGCTGAGCTTCCCCTGCTTCCACGCCTCGATCGCCTGGCCTGCCGTTCCCGAAAGGCCAACACAGACCTCTATCCCGTTCTCTCTGAGGATGGCAAGGGCTCGCCGTCCGGCCCCGCCGCATAGCAGGACATCGATGCCCATGGAGGCGAGGATGTCTGCGGGAAGTCCGCTCCCTCCGGCATGTTCGGAAGTGTTGTCGAATACCTCCACCGTCCCGGATTCGGTGTCGTAGACCGTGTAGGTTGGGACCCGTCCGAAGTGCTCGCCCAATACGTCATCGAGCCCGCCTGGCCCGACCGTGGGCACACAAACCTTGGTCATCGTTCTCTCCTTCCTCCGACGTGTCGCCTGATCGTCGGTTCTCCGGCATGCTGGAGCTCGCCCGCCTGGTAGGCCGTCACAGCTTCGCGGGCGGGTCCGGTCGCACCGACGAAGACTTCGATGCTCGCGGCCGCAAGCCCTCGAAGCGCGTTGGGACCGACATTTCCGGTCAACACCACTCCTGCTTCATGATCCACCATTGTTTGCGCTGCCTGGACACCGGCCCCGTGGGCACCTGGATGGTTCTCCAGTGCTTCGGTGGCCGGTGTCTCCGAATCGACCCAGAGGAAGTACCGGGCACGGCCGAACGCCGGATCGACCGGTACATCGATGTCCTTCCCCGTTGCGGTGATACAGAGTTTCATCTTCACATCCTCTCCACCGCGACGTCGGCTACTCCTTCAGTATGCGGATCCGTCGCTGCGGTTCTCGCAGCTCTTCTTGGCGGCGGCGAACCTGCTGCCGGAGCTGATCCAGTCCTTGTTCCTCCGGATCGCGCGGGTTGTCCGATGTTGTCCCTGGCGCCCACCATCCGGGATCCCCCGAACCCCGGGACTCCTGCGCTTCCCTCGGCAGTGGGTTTCCCCGGCGATAGACCGGTCTAGGGACGGTCGTGCTTGGCTGACGCGCCCTGGGTCCATTGGCCCACCCTGCACTGGCACTGCGCAGAAGCCTCGTGCACCTCCCGGTCATCGGACCGATGCCCTGAGGCCCTGTGGCATCACATGGCGGCATCACAAGCCTCCTCTCTGCGCCCCGTGTCCTTCTGCCGGGCGTGTGCCGGGCAACTCCTGGGAACGAAGCGTTGTGGATATTACGAGCATATGCACGCGCGATGCAAGGCCGAACACCACCTCACCTTTGTTCCCGGCACTCAATGCTCCCATGCTGTCGACAATATGCCACGCAGGAAGAAGATGCGCCATTGCGGTGGGGTCGACGGGTACAACCTGTACAAGCCGTCGGCGCTCCCAGTCCCAATTGGAGACGATCGGCCTTGGGCTCGATGAGCTGTAGGCCATGCGGCTTTGTGACTATGACGGTCGACAACAAGAGGAGGTAGCCAAAGCCGTGGGTGTATCTCGAGGTAATCTAACGGCTCTTGCAGGCCGGGCGCCGCAAGGTGCTTGATGCATTGGTGGGTGGCAAGGCCCTGCCGTTTGCGGATGCAGAAGAGGTGTGCATAAGACCAGTTGGGATGCGTGGCACGGGTCGACGCGGGTGCCGTTTCGGAAAGAGCAGGGTTTCGCACGGAAACGGCACGCAACGCCAGTGGAGCGACGGTCGCTTGTAGAGGTGTCCGCACGGGGTGGGAGGCCGAGCAGCGGCCGGCGCACACCAGCTCCGTCTCGGGAACACCGAGAGCCGGATCTTGGTGCGCTGTCTTGCCTTCTAACGAGGATGTGCAGGTCACGTCCGACGAAGCACTTGACGGAGACGGCTCGATCGGATAACGTGCATAAGAACAATATGTGGATAGAACGCTCTCAGAGGAGGTCCAACATGCCGAGAGGAGACGGGACCGGTCCAAGCGGGCAAGGGCCGTTGACGGGGCGGGGTCTAGGAGGCTGTGTCGGTGGGATACGCAGGTTCCTTGGGATGGGAGTGAGGCGGAACCTCGGCTCGGCGTCGCGGCTTGGTGCGCGCGCGGAGCGCGGGTGGGGGATTGGCCGTGGTCTGGGAGTTCGGCGGAGCAGCGGCCGCGGTCGCGGGCAAAGGTAGACACGATTCGAGCAGGATGGATCGAGGCGACGAGCGCACCGAAAGGAGGTTATCGATGCCTGGTGGAGACCGAACGGGACCGCTGGGACAGGGTCCGATGACGGGACGAGGACTAGGCTACTGCGGGGGCTACGCCGATCCCGGATACTGGAGCGGGTGGGGTGGCGGGCGTGGCATGGCGTGGGGTCGCGGCGGGGGTCGAGGTTGGGGTCGTGGAGGCTTCTGGACTGCGCCCCGCGGGGCCGGGATGATGGGTTCCTTCCCGTATGCCGCCCCCTCACCGATTGTCAGCCGGAGCGCACAGGCGCTAGCGCTGCAGAGCCAAGCAGAGCAGTTGAAGGCGATGCTCTCTCAGATTGAGGAGGAAATCCGAGATCTCGAGGAAGCCGGGAGCGCAGACTAGTCGGGACATCAAGGTGGAGATCGGCACGCACAATGCACAGTACGTGCATACGCACATGCTGTGGGGCGTGCCGATCCCGTTGTGTTGGATCCACCGTGAGCGTGTCCGAGACTCGTCCTCGTGCACCGACGGGGATCGGCAATCAGCCGGTAGTTGGGAGGGTCGGCCGGAGGTTGAGATCGGTCGCAAATCGCCTGCTTCAACGTCATCACTGCCAGCTCCGCGCAGTCGGTGTGTTCCTCAGGCAGGCCGTCGAGGGCGTCGGAGGTGGTGTGGCTGCAATGCCATGGCCTCTGCAAGCGGCATGCCCTGGATGAGTCTGGTCAGCATGCTCCCGCAGGCAAGCGTTGGGCCACAGCCATCGGTGAAAAAGGTTGCCTTGGCGATCGCCTCTCCTTTCAGCCGGAGAGAGATCTCCATGGTGTCGCCGCACGGATCATTCACCACGACGGCGGCGTCTGGTGAGGTCATCCAGACCAGGTTGGCGGGGTAGCGAAGCTCCTTCAGTACTCTGGCGGAGAAGGCGGATTCCGCATCCTCCTGCAGCCGCTGTTCCAGCCAGTCGAAGAAGCGATCCAAGTCTTTTGTCATCGCTCCCTAGCACCTCCGGTAGCGTCTCCACGGGTCGGCTCGGCGTGTGGTTCCGCTGCGAGTGTTCCGCTTGATCTCTGCAGGATTCCAGCGTGGCGAGTCGACATGCGGCTCCCGGGGGACAACGCCGTTCACAGGGCCGGCACGTCTTGTGCTGTGCCTGGATGCAGGACTCCCGCCGAAAAGGGATCATTCGTGGGAGAGCGGTCGAGTCACCCATTGCTGCACGGGACTACGCACCTGACGACATGCTTCTCCTCTAGCCGTCGATCACCCGCTGGGCCTTCCCGGAGCTGCGGGGGATGCTCCCGGGCGGCGTGGAGCGGACGTCCACGTGAACCCCGAGCATGGTGTAGATCTCACGGGACACCTCCTTGACCATGTCATCCTGGTCACCGGCCTCGAAGCATGCGGGGGTCGGCTCGATGAGGACGCGAAGGTCATTGAGAGGGGTTCGCGGGAGCCTGACGATCTGGTAGTTCTCCGAGGCGCCGTTGACCCGGATGATCGCCTCTTCGATCTGCCTCGGGAAGAGCATCACTCCCTTGACCTTGAGCATGTCGTCGGCGCGTCCGAGGATCCGCGAGTGCCGGGGGAGCGTTCGACCGCAAGGGCACCGCTCCTCGATCCGGATCACCAGGTCCCTCGTTCGGAAGCGAATCACCGGAAACGCTTCCTTGGTGAGGGTCGTGAAGACGAGTTCTCCGCGTTCTCCGGGGGCAACCGGCTCGCCGGTCTGTGGGTCGAGCACCTCCATCAGGAAGTGGTCAGCATTGACGTGGAGGCCTTCGCCTTCGCCGCAGGAGAAGGAGACCCCGGGCCCGATCACCTCGGTCAAGCCGTACTGCTCACACGCCTTCATCGACCATGCGTCCTCGATCTTGCCTTTGAGTTCGTCGCTCCACGTCTCCGCGCCGAGGAATCCTAACCGGATTCGGAAGTCCTTCGCGGGATCGAGACCCATCCCCTTGGCGACCTCGGCCATGTGAAGGCTGTACGAAGGGGTCGCGGCGAGGGCGGTTGCCCCGAAATCCTGCATGATGGCGAGCTGCCTCGCCGTGTTTCCGGCGCCCATCGGAATGACGGTTCCGCCGATTCGAATGGCGCCGAGTTCGTGCCCGTGAGCCCCGGTGAAGAGGCCGTAGCCGTAGGCGTTGTGCAGGACGTCCTCCCGTCTGAATCCACCGGCCCACATGCTGCGGGCCATCAGGTCGGTCCAGTTCTCGAGGTCCTGCTCCGTGTACGGGCCGACGACCGGGCGCCCGGTCGTGCCCGACGAGGCATGGATGTAGAGCACCTCCGACATCGGAACGCACGTCAAGTCGAAAGGGTAGTAGTCACGCAGGTCGTCCTTGGTCAGGAACGGGAGTCTCCTCAGGTCCTCGAGCCGATTGATGTCCCGGGACTTCACGCCCGCCGTCGCGAACCGCTCGCGGTATCCCGCGTTCTTCTCGTGGGCGTAGCGAACCAACGCTTGAAGTCGCTTCAGTTGCAGCGCCTCCAGCGTCTCCCCGGGCATCGTCTCGATCTCACGGTCCCAGCACTTCCGCTCCACGTCGCCTCCTTCCGGTGCGTCCAGGATTCTGAGTCCTCGATGTACTGCTGGTGTACCGCAAAGGTTCCCGCATTGTCTACTGTGCAGGGTCTCCGGAAGCCACGGGGATAGCCGACAAGAGATCCGGGCCACTCGTCGTACGGGTGCCGCAGCCCAGGTCCTAGCGAACCTCTCATCCTCGACGCGCGTAGACGCCACTAGGCGCCCTTTCTATCTACTCTTTCTCGCTACATCCTCGCCTTGGTTCTCACCCCGCGCTTCGAATAGACTGAGCATATCGAGCGGGCCGGCGGAGACTCAGCGAACCGCCACCGACGCCGAAGGGCGCTGAGCCACGCGGGCCGCGTGCTCCAGGGAAGGGGGAACCATGCTCAATGATCGGTCGCGTCTGGTCGGGCGTCTCGCGCTTCTTCTCTTGCTCCTGACGCTGGTCGGAACCTCGTTTCCGATTCGCGCAGAGATTCTGACGAGCGACGACGTGCTGACGGTACTGCAGTCGGTGCAGTGGCTCGCCGCGGTGGACGTCGAGGCCGCCGCGACCGTCTGGATGGAGGCGGACGCCCGGCAGGAGTGGGGACGGCTCACAGACGACGAGCTGGCCTCCCCAAGCCTCGCGGCCGCCTTCTTCGACCACATGCTCTGGCTGGTGCGGGTCACCCGGGACGGCGAAGCGTTCGGTGCGCTCTACCAGCCGTGGGTCGGAGCACTCCTCGTATTGGAGATCGACCCCGTCGCAGTGACAGTTCGGAACCTCGTGCTGCGGGCCGTGCCGACCGAGGAATGGCCGCAGCGGGATCCCGAGGGACTCTACCGGAGTCTCGTCGCGTCCTGGACGGCGGCGGCGGAGACGTTCGATCGCGTCGTGCGCAACTGGGGAACCGAATCCGCGGATTCGGTGGGCGAAGAGAGCTGGCGCGGGATGCTTGACGTCCTCGACCAACAGCTCTCGACGCTCCGGACGATCTGGAGCGCGGAAGACGGAACGTCGAGCGATCTGCGGGAGACCCTTGTGGGACTGTTGGCGCGTGTCGCGGCAGCGGACGTGTCCGGCCTGCTGGCGCCACTCGCCGACGAATCGGACGCCTGGTTGGAGCTCCTGGGGCCAACGCGTGTGACGGCCGAGGGAGGGCAGGCGGAGGCGATCCTGACCTCGGCGCACAATCCGTATCTCCTGCTGTGGGTGCGGATCGACCTCGATGCCGGAGGGCAGGCGATCGACGAAGTACGGCTCCTCGATCTGCTTGCACCCTGGACCGAGACGGAAGGAGGGGAGTCATGAGGATTCGGATCGACGCGCGATCTGCTGTTGCGGGGGGATCCCGCGGGAAGTGTCGACGCTTCCGGCCGGCGACGGCGCTGTTCGTCGCTGCAGCGATTGTCGCGGGAGCCGCCTGGACCACTTGCGCACAGGCTCCCACCTACAACCCTCTTGCGGATCTTCCGGCAGCGGCAGGGATGTACATCAAGGCGCGATACTACGGCGAGCCGATCCTCCGCTACGGGAACTGGTACGGACCCGGGTATTGGGGCGGGGGAACGGACTCGGACAAGCCGGGGTCGAAGGCGCCGGTTGACGCGTTGGACGCGATCGCCCAGCGGCACGACTTCGCCTATCAGATCGCCGAGGAGCAGGGGGAGCGTCTTGGGAAGGCTGAAGAAGAGCGACTCAAGGCGATCGCCGATTCCATCGCCGTGCGGGAGGCAAAGAGGCTGAACAGCGATCCACACAAGTGGAACCCACCGGCGTTCGATCCGACGACGGCGGCCCACTACCGCGAGCGGATCATCTTCGGGTTCAGCTACCTCGCCCCCGGCCGCAAGGTCAAGTCGTTGGGCCACCGTCTCTTGGACGATCCGATGTCGACCGACGCAATCCTGACGACGAATTACGACGAGGCCGCACTGCAAGCGGAAGTCGACAAGCGGATCGACACGTGGAACAACGAGGTCCGCGTGCAGGGGGCATTCAGCCTGGTCTTCGTCAAGAACCACGAGACCGTGCCCGAGGGGGGGAGCACGTCGTTCTATCTCCAAGCGATTCCCGACTCGCCCGACGCCACCTGGGATGCGCAGGCGACGCGGGATGTCGACATCAGCGTCGACAAGGGTCCCGGAACACTGTCGCGCGGGCGGCAAACCCTGGAATACCCTGTGGAACTCGAAGCCCACAGCCGGCTGGGCGGGTGGTGGAGCACGGAGGGTGACACGATCACCGTTACCGCTCGCCCTGCCGAGGATTTGAGCAAGGCGAGGATGATCATCTACCCGGCGACGACGACGTTCACGGTCGGCCGAGCCACGACGCTCGAGCTGACGGCCACGCCGGGCGTCCTTGCGGATTGGACCCCGACCGACGACTCCGAAGGCGCCCCCTGCCGTCAAGTGACGTTCCGAGCGACGCTCACGGACAAGGACGGGTCCCCGATCTCCGACCAGCCGATCTGGTTCGGGGACGGTGCGAGACTCTCCGGTTCGTCGGTCACTGACGACACCGGGGTCGCCAGATGGGCGGCGACGATGTGCGAGGACCTTCTGGACGGGGGGACGTTCCACGAGATCACGATGCACGCTCGCTACGACGGACACCGAAGCGGCACGCCGATCCGTGCCGGCTCCTCCGCCCAGACCATCTTGCGGCTGGAGGCACAGGGGATGACGTCGGTGCGCGGGCGCGTGGTCGATCAGCTCAATGACAACCTGCCGATCGGTGGTGCCACGGTCGTCATCCAGGGCCCCCATGACTCGAAGACCGTCGAGACCGATCGAGACGGTGCGTTCAGCGCACCGTTCGATCTGCCGGTGTCGCCTCAGCAGCGCAGCGAGGTCGAGCTGACGTTCTCCGTTTCCGCGAGAGGGTACGCGGACCGCCAGGAGACGAGCAACGCGGCGCAGGCGCATCACGCCATCTTCCTGTGGCCCCTCGAAGCGGTGATCACGGGTACTGTGCGCGACGCCGCAACGCAGGAACCGATCGACCAAGCGAGGGTCCGCTTGATCACGGAGTTCGCCGAAGAGACGGCGGAAACCGGATCGGACGGCACCTATAGGATCGAAGGCGCCTTCTTCTTCGATGAAGCGACGCTGCAAGCCACCGGTTGGGGATACAGCGGGTACCGAAAGCGGTTCACCGTTGCCAGTGAGACGCCGACGGTGGACTTCGGCCTGCGGTACGGCGAGACCGCTCTCAGCGGACGGGTGACCATCGGTCCATTCAAGCCGGTTGCGGAGGCAGGGGCGACGGTGACGTTGGTCTGCACATCGGGGACGTTCACCACGACGACCGGCGAAGACGGGCGATTCGGCTTCGCAGAGGCGCCCCTTGGGGAGAGCGTGACGGTGACGGTCGAGACCGACGAGTTTGGATCGCACTCGAAGACGGTGCAGATGGACGTCTCGAACAAGACCGTCGACTTCAAAATCGGAGTCCCGAACTACGTGGTCCTTCTGTGGTCCTCGCCCGCGGACCCGGGGCCGGGGCAAGGGGTCACGGTGACCGCACAGCTCTGGCCGGGTTTCATGGGCCTGTACGTTGAGCTCTCCGTCTCTGGGACGGACGGCTACCGGAACTCGGTGACGACGCACACCGACGTGATGGGAAGGGCGTACCTCTACGTCCCTGGCGCCAAGAAGGGCGTACTCGATCAGGTGACGGTTCGCCTGATCCACGAGGACATCGTCAAGCACCTGACCTACAGGTTCTAGGGAGGAGAGACCCATGAAGATCCGAGTCGCAAAGGCGGTGGCAGTCCTGACGATCGGGCTGTTCCTCTTCTCCCTTAGTGCGTGGAGCGAGGACGAAGGGATCCTTCTCTTGTCGGAGGGACCGATCGTGGAGGCGGAGGACCCGGGGCTCGATCTCTCGGTCCTGGTCAGCGGCACAGCGGGGCTCAGCGCGACGGGGACGGTCTGGGCGTTGGCCGGAGCGGAGGCGGTGCTGGTCCTTGATCCATTCGAGTTCCGCGCTCACGGCGAGTTCGGGACGAACCGAATCTCGCTGGGCGTCGGCGCGGACACGGTTCTCGCGGGGATCCGGGTCGGAGGCGACGTTGCGTTCGTGGGCGGCGCGGCGGTCGTGGACCTCCACGCGTGGGGCGAGATAGCCGGGATCTCGTTGACCGGGAGCGCCAGCATGGCTGGGAACAACACGAGCTTGACGCTCGGCGCGAGCACGGATCTCGGCGGGTTCGGGGTTTCAGGGTCCGTGGCCGTCGCGGGCGGCCAGCTGGCCAGCGCCGGCGTCGGGGTGAATACGGACCTCGGCGGGCTGTCGATCTCCGGGAACGCCGGACTGCGCGCGGGACTCCCGACCGTGGGCGCGAGCGCGGGTTTCGAACTGGGCCCGCTCCATCTCGGGGCCAGTGCGGGGTACGACGGTGGACTCGGGCTCAACGGGAGTGCAACGGCCGGGGGGCGGTTCGGGCCGCTGGAACTGGCGGTGATCGCCCTCACCGACAACACCGGGTTCGGGCTGGAGGGGTCGGCGGCCCTGCAGTTAGGAGCCGCCTCCGCCTCGGCCACGGCGCGTGTTGCGGGAGCCGGAGTGAACGCTGAGATCAGCGGGCGCCTGCCTGTGGGGTCGATGGCTGCGACGATCTCCGTTGGGTTGGACAATCAGACGGGATTCGGCTGGGCGGAGTTGAACGTCGAGATGCCGTTCTAGGGACGGCATCTCGACGTCATCGGTCCTGAGAATCACTGCGCCTTGAGGCTACTCCTCGAGCTTGAACGGCGGATACGCGTCGGTCATCAGCGCTGCGTAGGCGCAGACGCGGTACGACCAGCGGTTCATGCCGACGACCAGTCGGAAGATGTCCTTGGGGTACTTCCCGGTGAACAGGAGCGCTACGCCGGCAAAGATCGTCAGGATGAACACGAGGCCCCATGATTGGAAGCCGCCGCCGCCCTGGAAGACCGCCCCGATGATGTAGTGCGGCACCGCCAGCAGCCACCACTTCACCAGGACGAGACCCCGAGAGAGCCGCTCCGGATATGGGACGTCAAGGTCCGCGGGGTATCCTCCGGCGCGCAGGCGGAACGGCGGGTAGCGGTCGGTCCCCAACGCCTGGTAGCTGTAGTAGCCGACGCGCCATGTCCACCGCAGGACGCCCACGTTGTAGTCGAACAAGCCGCGGGGGTAGCGCCCGGTGAACAGGATCGCGACGAACGACAGGATCCACGAGACGCAGAACGCGAACCAGAGGAACGGCAGCACGATGAAGTGGGGGATCAGCAGGAACCACTTGATCAGCCACAGCGCCGGAGAGGGCGCATCGGTCATGTCCGCCCGGAGGGTGAGTGGGAAGCCTTCTGTAGCGGGCGCTTCCGGCCTGGGTCGCTCGTCTCGCGCTCCGGCCCGCGTACTCCTTGCGATGAGGAGGATGACGAGCAGGCCGACCCCGAACAGCACGATCCCAACCACGAGGGCGCCGATCCCCAGGCCGAGCAACCACGGTACGTGTGCGGCAAACGAGCCGACGGCGTCGAGTCCTCGCGTGCCGTCGGCGTTCATCATCACGAGCATCCAGTCGCCCGGTTCGATTGTCCATGCGAGGGTCTGGGTCCCTTCTCCGTGGACGCTGGCTCGCCAGAACGTCTGCTCGGTCGGGAGGCCCGGCGCCCCTGCGCCCAGGAGGTCCCGGTACGACATCGTCCAGGTGCGGTCGGACCAATAGTCCCTGAAGTCGAGGTCCTCGATCTCCGCGTGAGGAACACCTGTGAGGTAGGTCGCGAGATCAGCGCGCGGGGCGATCCCGATGAAGACCGGCTTGACTGACGTCAGCCGGATCCTCACGGTGGTGGGGAACCGCCACCACCAGATCCAGTCCCCTTCGAAGACCGCCTCCCCCGTAACCGCATAGGTGTCGCGTTCCAGATCGGCCGGCGCCAGCGTCAGGAACCCATCCGAATCGGCGAAGCCGAGGTTCACCGCGACCAGCCCCCCGCCGCCGAACAGCAGGGCGACGCCGACCGCCAAGACCAGACTCCCCAGTATGAGACCAACGACTTTCCCCGCACTCATCTCTCATCCCCCCCGAGATAGGAATCGATCCACCCGAAGCTCCGGATCGTCTGGAGGCATCCTAGTGGATCCCCAAGAGAACGACAACAGACGATGCCCGAGAACAGGTTGCGGGCTAGCTGCCGCGTGGTGCATGGTGACTCTCGCCGTTCGGGCGATCGCCGCGCAGGCCCTCCGGTCCTACGGCCTTCGACGCTCCCGAATCCGCCCTCTCGAAGGCGGCCGGGGTGAGGCGTTCGGCGTGACGGCGGGAGACGGAGAACGATTCGTCCTCCGGCTGTCGAAGGACGTCTCGGCGATGGCGTTACGCGCACAGCTGGACTGGCTGATGTCGCTCTCGCAGACGGGAGAAGTCACGGCTCCCCGTCCGTGCCCCCTCCGATCCGGTGAGCTGTTCGGACGTGTTTCCGGTCCCGCGATGCGTGAGGAGTACCTGTTCCATCTCGTCGACTGGATCGCCGGCGAACGTTGCGAGTCCCCGGAGGCCTTCCTGATCCCTGAGAGGCTTCGGTCGATCGGAGGCGTGGTGGCGCGCCTGCACGACCACGCGAGGGCGCCGGCATCGACCCGGATTCGGGGGCTCCCGGTCCTCGACGAGGAGTGGCTGATCGGCAGGCTCTCATGCCTCTCCTCCCACCGCCTCGCAGGACTCCTCGATCGGGAGCGGGTCGCCGCGCTACGTGCGAGGATGCACGCCCTTTGTCGCGCGCTGCAGGGTCTCGGGCACGAAGAGGACGCGTTCGGGATCATCCACGGCGATCTCGGTCCCCACAACTGGGTCTTCCGTGGAGAGGAGCCGCGCCCAATCGACTTCGCGGAGTGCTCGCTCGGTTTCTTCCTCTACGACCTCGCGGGGGTCGTGTGGTCGTTCGCGGGACGGGAGGGCTTCCATGAAGCCCGGGGCGCCCTGTTGGAGGGGTACGCGCCTTCCATCGCCCTCCGGCAGGAACTGGAAGCCAGGATGGATTGGTTCCACACCGCCTACACGCTCGGCTGGGTTCTCGCCCAATCCGGCACGCCGTCCTACGGTGGGCTGGCAGAGCACGTTCCCGACGTTGTCGACCGGATGGTGTAGGGCCGGCGACGATCCGGGATCCTCTTCGTTGCGAAGCGCGAACATGGATCGTACTCTACTCTTCGGAACAGCAATCCGGAACTCCGGAAGGAGAGCACAAGTGACCGCACCGACGCTCGTGGTGATGGCGGCAGGGATCGGAAGCCGATACGGGGGGATCAAGCAGATCGATCCGGTCGGTCCTCACGGAGAGGTCTTGCTCGACTACGTGGTCTACGACGCGATCCGTTCCGGGTTCGAAGACGTGGTGTTTGTCATCCGCGAGGAGATCGGCGCTGCCTTTCGCGAGTTGGTGGAGCCCACCATCGCCGGACGCGTGCGCGTTCGGTACGTCGACCAACGACTGGACGCGATTCCGTCCGGTTTTGGCGTGCCTCCTGAACGCCGCAAACCTTGGGGAACGGCGCACGCGGTCCTCGCCTGCAAGGAGGTGCTGGACGGTCCGTTTGCGGTGATCAACGCCGACGACTTCTACGGCCGCGGCGCGTTCGAACTCCTTCACGAGGACCTCATCTCCTCAGACACGTCGGGAGGGAAGATTCGGATAGCCCTCGTCGGATACCCGCTGGAGAGGACCCTGACCGATCACGGACACGTCTCTCGCGGGCTATGTCGTGTCGCGGCCGACGGGACGCTCCAGGAGATCCGTGAGCGCGAGCGGATCCAGCGGTTCGGCGAGGCGATCCGCTTCGCCGACGAGGAGAATCGATGGCACGACGTGGCGGGCGACGCGGTGGTGTCGATGAACATGTGGGGGTTCCCGCGGGTGTTCCTC
>Ga0272442_10006020_pt1 | contig 16087 bp, 16 predicted proteins | sample SSMForm2O_FD_200262 | JGI IMG/M metagenome (GOLD analysis project Ga0272442, IMG submission 200262) | Marine sediment archaeal communities from Little Sippewissett salt marsh, Falmouth, MA, United States - SSM-Form-2O | ecosystem: Environmental > Aquatic > Marine > Wetlands > Sediment ...
CTCTTCTGGGGATGATGGCAGACACAGGAGTTGCAGGTGTCAGCCTTGACCACCTGGTAGACATCCAAAAAGCAAAAGAACTGGTAGGGGACAGGGTCGCAATCATAGGCAACATCAACCCCCCGGATACCCTCTTCCTGGGCAATCCGGAAGACGTACGGGCCGAAGCTCTCGAATGCATTGCCAGGGGAGTGGACATCCTCGCCCCGGGCTGCGGAATTCCCCCCGGAACGAAGCTCGAGAATATAAAGGCTATGGCTGAGGCGGCAAAAGCTGCTGCAAAAGAATGACGAAAAAAGAAGGAAAAACCAGTAGAAGGAGAGGAAAAAAGAAAAGAAGAGGAAAAAGAAAAGGAAGAGAAAGAAGAAAAGGAAGAGAAAGAAGAAAAGGAAGAGGGAGAAGAAAAGGAAGAGGGAGAAGAGAAGCACAATACAAAAGCAATGAAGCCATAGCTTCATTGCACTTTTTTCATCCGGATAGCCGGTTGCTTTCAACCCCCACAACTTTCAAACTTCCAATTTATATTTTTTTCGCAGAAACGTATTTAACTTTCAACTGTGTAGTTTTATAAAAGGGGGAGTGTACCATCGTCAGCAAAGACGAAGTTATCGAAGTTCTCAAAACCGTTTACGACCCTGAGATTCCAATCAATGTAGTTGACCTGGGGCTAATTTATGGGGTTGAGGTGAAAGGGGACACAGTAGATATTGAAATGACCCTGACCATGCCGGGCTGTCCGATGGGAGAAGTCATAGCCGAGAACGTAAAGCGGAAGGTCGAGGCAATGGAAGGCGTAGAGAAAGCCGAAGTCAAACTTGTCTGGGACCCGCCGTGGACACCCGAAAGGATCTCGGAAGATGCCATGGGGAAGATTATGAAATGAAGAGGAATGAAATACATAAAAAATATGAAATTAAGATATGAAATTAAGGGGGTAAAGATATGGGAGACCAGGGTCTTACGGACCTGCCGATGAAAATCAAACTGCCTGAACGGGAAGCTGCAGGCAGGAGTTTGTTCGAAGAAATTCTTGCAAAGCGGAGATCCATACGCGCATACTCGGAAAAAGCACTTTCCGAATCGGACCTAGCCCGCTTCCTCTGGGCTGCCCAGGGGATCAGTTCGGAAAAGGGCTTCAGGACAGCCCCGTCAGCCGGTGCCCTCTACCCGCTTGAAGTGCACCTAGTTGCCGGAAACGTAGCAGGGATCGAGCCCGGGGTTTACCGGTACATCTCAGAAGAACATTCCCTTATCGAGGAAGTTTCGGGAGACCTCAGGGCAAAACTTGCCGAAGCTGCCCTTTCCCAGCCCATGATCAGGAACGCTCCTGCAAGCCTGGTGATTTCCGCGGTCTACCCTCGCATAACCAGCACGTACATGAAAAGGGGCGTCCGCTACGCGGTCATGGAAGCCGGTCACGTATCCGAAAACATCTACCTGCTGGCAACGGAACTCGGGATAGGGACCTGTGCCATCGGGGCATTTGAAGACGAGGAAGTAAGAAAGGCGCTCAAGCTCCCGACAAACGAAGACCCGCTTTACATAATGCCGCTGGGATACCTGTAAGCGAAAAATAAATGGTCATCAAATAACATCCAGCTGGCGCTTTAGGCAAGAGAAAAAAGCGGCTGGGTTTGAATCTTTAATAAGACCCCGTACAACCGGAATTAGTTGTATCGTGTCGTTATTTTCTTTCCCTGCAAAAGCCCGTAATAGCGTTCGTTCAGGGACTCGTTTGAATAAATAGGGATCACTTCGTCCATGAGCTTTTCAGGGAAGAAGTAACGTTCCCGGTGGGAAGCTGCTTCACCTTCTGCTCCCGCTTCATGCACCAGTATCCCGGCTTTTTTCTGCTTTGAGAGGATAAGGAAAAGTGTCTCTCTCGCCCTGATCAACCTGGAGGTAAATGCAAGGTCAAAGTCGATTCCTGCGAGATCAGATGCGCAGCTCAAGGCATCTTCGATTCCCTTTTCGGTAAGCGGGGTGTCAAGCCAGCCGGCAAACCTTTTTTCAAGGTTCAGCCTGGCTTCCCCGTGACGGACAAGTACCAGATAAGTCATTTAAGCCACCGTTTATTTTCATCCCGGCTCATTATTCCAGCTCATTTATTCCGGCTCATTTTTTCCGGCTCATTATTTCCGACTCATTATTTCCGACTCATTATTTCCGGCTCATTTTTTCGATTCTGGCCTGAACTCAAGTTTCGTGTCAAAAAGCAGGTGCCAGAGATCTCCTTTCTTTTCCATCCTTTCCGCATCGATTGCAGCCCCGGGTCCTTTGATCTCAAATACGACGGATTTTTTTCCGAACTTTGAATTTCCGAGCCTGCTCTCCATCCTGCTGTAGTCCAGGGCATCGGCAAGCCGCAGGAGGGCTGCTATCTTCAGGGTGATTTCCTGAATTTCTTCAGGCATTTCTTCAAAAGAGGTTTTCCGCAGCTTTTCCAGCTTTTTTGCCCCGGCTTTTTTCCTGTGCAAAAAAGCGGTCCAGGCAACCACCGGGCGGAGCTGTTCAGGGAGTTCTGCGGGAGGGTGCCGGAACAGGATGTCCCTTCCTGCCTTATGGTGCTGGTCCAGATCCGTCGAAATCCCCGTATCGTGGACAAGGGCAGCTATTTCCATGAGCCGCCGGTATTTCCGGTCCAGCCCGTGGATAGGAGCAAGCAGGTCGAAAAGTTCAAGCGCGTTGCGGGCTACGTTATCGGCATGGCTGCGTTCGATCCCGTACTTAGAGTAGAGGGACTCCAGGAACAGAGGTTCGGGAACGAAATTTTTTCTTATAGGGTTGTTATTTCTCAAGCCGGGATTATTATGTTTCCACTCAGGATCGTCTATCGGGCACATATGGAATTCCTTTTATTTTAATTCCCAATCTTTCCATTATCTGCAAGCTTATAATTACATATTTTAATGCCCGTTTTTATATAATTGAAAGTAACTAATTTACTGATTTAAAAAACAATGGTCTTTTGGCAATTAACTTGTGTCCCACAAATATAAAAAGTTTATTTTGAAAAGAGAAAAATTATTTCCTTAAAAGAAAAATCAAGGATTAAAATCATTTCCTTCAATTCCGTGAACCTTAAAAAATTAATAGACTTTTGGGAGGGGACAACTGGCTCAAAACCAGTTTAAAATCCATCCTTGAAATCCATCCTTGAAATCCATCCTTGAAATCCCCGCTTAAAACCGGTCCCAAAACCCGGAATAAGAGCCCCTGCGTTCCTTAACCGTTATATAAGATGCCCCGACTCTTAATAAACAATGATCAAGCTCAGCTTCAAGCAGGGTACCCTCCTGATCGAAGGAAACGTCCGGGTGCCCAATGCGACCTGGGACGAGCGCAGCAAAAGCTTTAGAGCCCCTGCCATGCAGTACCGGAACATAACAAATTACTTGGAAAACTCCGGGATCGAGTTCATAGACGAAGTCCTCGACCTCCTCCCCTGCCCGGACCTCAGGCAGGCTTACGAAAGTTCCGGGAAAAAACTGAAACTCCGGGACTACCAGGCCGAAGCCCTTGCCTCCTGGGGAGAAAACGAAAAGCAGGGCGTCCTTGTCATGCCCACGGGAAGCGGAAAGACCCTGGTGGGAATCCGGGCAATTGCTGGCTGCAACACCCCAGCCCTGGTACTCGTCCCTACCCTTGACCTGCTTGAACAGTGGAAAAAACAGCTTGAAGAAGCCTTTTCAATGGAAATCGGAAAGCTAGGGGGCGGGGAAAAGAAAATCCTCCCGATAACCGTGTCAACCTACGACTCCGCATACATCCACGCCGAGACCCTGGGAAACAGGTTCGGGCTCCTTGTCTTTGACGAAGTGCACCACCTCCCCGCCGCCGGCTATCGGAGCATAGCCGAATTTTCCGCAGCCCCGTACAGGCTTGGGCTCACCGCCACCTACGAACGGGAAGACGGGTTGCACAGCGAACTGAGCAGGCTGGTGGGCGGGAAAGCCTACGAAAAAAAGGTTTCGGAACTTGCAGGCGGACACCTTGCCCCTTACCGGATCGAAAAAGTAAACGTGGCGCTCACGGAAGAAGAGCGGGAAGCCTACGAAGAACACTATTCCGTATTCCTGAACTACCTCAAGAAAACCGGCATCATAATGAAAAGCCCGCAGGACTTCCAGAAACTGGTCATGAAAAGCGGCAGGGACCCCGGCGCCCGAAAAGCCCTCCTGGCAAGAAACGCAGCTAGGGACCTTGCCTTTAACAGCGCCTCAAAGCTCGATAAACTGGCTGAAATCCTCGGGGAGCACAGGGAAGACAGAGTCTTCATCTTCACCGAACACAACCGCCTCGTCCACCGGATCTCCCAAAAATTCCTGATCCCCGCAATCACCTACCGGACCCCCGTAAAAGAGCGGAACTCAATCCTCGAAAAGTTCAAAAACGGGACCTACCGAGCGGTGGTAACCTCAAGGGTGCTCGACGAGGGAATCGACGTCCCGGAAGCAAGCGTCGGGATAATCATGAGCGGAACCGGGAGCAAGCGGGCTTACGTCCAGCGCCTGGGCCGCATCCTCAGGAAAAAAGAAGGAAAAGAAGCCGTGCTCTACGAAGTCATAGCCTCGGAAACCTCGGAAACCGGGACCTCACGCAGGAGAAAAGGAGCCCTGGACAATTCAGGCCGCGGGGCAGGGAGCAAGACAAATAGCCAATCAAAAAAGCAGGCAAAGCCCAGAGGAGGTGAGTGACCTGCTAACATCCGACCTCCTTGTAACCCGCATCTCCTACGGAAAGATCAAGCCCACATACACTTCCTTTGATACCGAAACCCTGGAACTTGCAAAACTCCTGATCGAGACCTTCGAGCAGCATGTAGGAAAGCCCTACGGGGACCTCCTATCCGAACTGGAAGGCCTTGAAGAGATGAACTATCGCTTCATCCGGGGCCTTGCCCAGCTCCTCGGGAGGAGGACTGTTATCGAAACGGATGCATCCGTATACCCCACTTCCGCCAGGGAAGCCGTTTTCGAAGCCTGCGGGGGAATGGCTCTTTCCACACAGGAAAGGGAAGCCGCCCTGGAAAAGGCAGCCGGAAAATTCCAGGTATCCGTCCCCGAACTTGAAGAAGCCCTATGGGCTGACCTCGAAGAAAACCAGGTCTTGAAAAGCTTCGAGCTCATCTCCCCGGCAGAACTCCTTCGAAAGTACAACATTTCCCTGACCCAGACCTTGCTTTTCAAAGCCGTGGACATGGACATCCGGATCACGGGGGATTACCAGAAAATCCTCTGGAGAATCCTCAAGACCGGGCTCATGTACACCCTTGAAGATGGAGGGGAAACTGGAGAAGAGGGTGAAGAAGGAGAAGAAAAGAAAGCAGGAAAAGGAAAGAAAACAGGGGTTGGAAAGAGAACAGAGGAAGGCGTTCACCTGCACCTTGACGGGCCTGCCTCCCTTTTCAAGATGTCGGAACGCTACGGGAACTCTTTTGCCAGGCTTTTCCCTGTCCTCCTTCGGTCCGGAAACTGGAAGTTGAAAGCCGGAATCCTGCACAAAGGGTATCAGGGAAAACGCATCCTGGAATTTGCCCTTGACAGTTCCGAAAAAGCGTTCAGGATGCCGCTGCCCGAAGGACCCGAATATCCCGAAGCCAAAACCGGACCTGGATCCGAATACAAATCCCCGGCCTCCATCTCCGGTGACCAGCTTGGAGAAGCAAGAGCAGGGTACGAAACCCAGGCCGGAATAGACATGCCTGAAGAAGGCCTGGAAGCCCCGGAAAAAGAAAGCATCACCTATGACAGCGCCGTAGAAAAGATATTCGGAGGCCTGAAACTCGGGAGCTGGGAGATCAGGAGGGAGCCCACTGTCCTGAAAGCCGGAAAATATGCCTTTGTCCCGGATTTTGCCCTTGAGAGAGACGGGACGGTCGTGTACCTGGAAATCGTGGGTTTCTGGACTTCGGAGTACCTGAAAAAGAAGATCGAGAAACTTGAAGAAGTCAAAGAGCAGGTCATTCTGCTGATAAACCGGAAGCTGAAGTGCTCGGAAAAGGACTTCCCAGCACAGGATGTTATTTTCTATGAGAAAAAAATCCCGGTCAATGAAGTCATGCAGATCCTCAGACGCTACGAGGATGAGAAACGTGCGGAGGATAGGGAAAAAGTGCAGGATGCGGAGATTCCGCTTACCGGGGAGATAATCAACCTTGAAGCTATTTCAAAAGAAAAGGGAATCGGGACCGATGCCCTGAAAGATGTGCTTTCCAAGCGGCTTGAGGAAGCCGGGGAATCTGAAGAATACGTGCTGCTCGAAAACTACGTGCTGCACCGGGACCTTCTAGAAAAAGTTGACGGAGAACTCGAAAAACTTGAAAATTCGGGCACATACGCCGATGCCGTAAAGGTCTTTGAGGGATTTGAGCTTGACAGGAGCCTCTATTATCCGGTGCTTGAAGAACTTGGGTATAAGGTTAGCTGGGTCGGGCTCAGTGAGGATGATGCAAAGGTCAGGAAGGAAAAAGCCTGAAGATAGAAGGAAAAGAAAATAATGGCTTGCTCGGAATCATGAATTCTGCCCCATGCAACCGGAATTAGGAATATCCTGTCGTTTTTGTTCACGGGCGACGAAGGAGCCCGGCCTTTCCAGAATAAAAAGGAAAAAGAAAGAAAAAGGAGAAAAAACACAAAGCAAAAAGTATAAGTGTGTAGGAAAAAGGAAAGGACCTAAAAAGAAGAAGAAGGAGAAGAAGAATACACCAGTCTGAAAGGATGGAAAACAGGAAAATTAGATGCAAAGTCGGAATATTGACGTGAAATGAACCTAATGAAAGTAAGAAGCAATTATAACAGTTTATTTTGCAAGTACTTTTTTTCATAAATTTCGGGCAGGGCCGCTTGCTTCGCAAGCGGTGAGGGCCCATATTAACGATACGAAGAAGAAAGAATACAACTTAAATTGGAATCAGCATTTAACCTCATCACAAAAACCAGGGCCATTTAAAGCAATATTATAGGATTCTACAAGCCCTTTTTTATTTCTAACCTTAACTCTGCTCATTTAGGGAATAAATTCAAATTTAGCTTTTTCTCCATATCACTAATCTTCTTAGGCACTTCCGTTAAAATCATTTGGCCGTCTAAATCCATCAGGTAAACTTTGCGGAATTGTTCAATAAGGTCTGTTGGAGAATACTTACTTGTCAGATTAGCCTTTTTTATATAGTTTTGGATTTTTACGTACCCGTAAAGGGACAAAAACGAGATGAAAATGTGTCCAAAAAGAGATTCGTTGTCCTGTAAATAAAGCCTATCAGCTTCCAGCGTATTCTTGTAGGTATCATAATGTTTTTCCACCGTATCTCTTTTTTTGTACATAAAAAAAACATCTTCAGGTTCCAAATCTACATCTGATACAAGCAGAATTTTTCCAGCTTTCTGCAGGCTCTTGTTAAACGTCTTGGTGCTGATTTTATTTTCATCATGTTTCTTATAGAGAGTATATTCCTCTTCTTTTTTCATTTCACTATCCTCAAAAAGATACAGAATATTTTCCCCATACTGTTTCTTTCCACATTTTATGAGCCTTTCATGGTAGAAGAAGTGCTCAGAAGGGTTAATTTGTTCATTATAGAGGGTAGTATTTCTTCTTGTAGGGACGATAAAAGATAAGTTGTGCTCTTTTAAGATTTTAATAGAGCCCTTGGAATAAAAACCTCTATCAAGTATCAGAGTCCTGTTTTCAATTCCACTCTCATTGACTGAAAGCGCAAGTGACTTAATATCTCTCACAGATCCGGGAAGAATTCTCACCATTGTTGGCAGATTATCATTTGCTGTGCAGAAGAGTGCAAAGTTCACTTGAGGGATATGGAAATGCTCTTTGTTGTATCCCTTTTCAGCGAAATTTATGGCTTCTGAGCGGGTAAAAATAGCACTCAAGTCATAAACAAGGTGTTTATCTTCGCTGAGCAATCCTTTGAAGACAATGTTCTGGCCTTTACGATTAACTCCAACCTCTTTTAGCACCTTGGACAACGCTTTTGGGTTCATTGAAGGAGTAATCTCTGATATCGGGTAGAGTCTTTCCCAGGAAAGATTTGCTCTTTTCAAGGGAACATTGCCAGCAATACGTACCAGTGCAAGAGCATAAATTTCTTCCCAGATGTCACCAAAAGCAGTCTGAAGAAGAGGTTTCAAGTCTTGCATTGCAAAGTCGAGTAATGCGGAATTCCCATACTCCCATATAGATCGAACTCTTTTGTTTGAGATCACAGTTTTCTGACTGTCGATTAGACCTTTGTTTTTGTCGAGTTTCCCAATATATGTTGATTTTTTCCTTCGCTTCTTTAGCTCTTTGTCCCAGTAAGTGGTGGATCGATATACATAATGTCCGTTACTGAATTTTTTGACTTCCAGACCCTTTTCACCAAGCTCACGTTGCTTAGCTAACCAGATATTTACCCATTCTTCCATTATACCCTATAGGGTATAAGTTTTATATAAAACTTTCGATTTGTAGTTATCATACTTTTTCGGCATCAGAAGAGCTGAATATGAAATAATTACAGAGAATTAAATAAACATAAAAAATATATGCGGAGAATTATTTTTATAGATAGGAGGAAAAAAGAAGAACGGAAGACAGGTCACCGAAGAAAGTTACTCCCTATTTTTGGCGGAGTTAAGGTTCTAATTTTCATTTCCTTTTGGTGAGGGCCGCCAGGAAAGCTGGCGGAGTTTCCTATATTTCCCTGACTGAAAAGGTTTTAGGGATCAGGAAAAGCTGGAGCCGGACGTTTTTATTTTTAGGCGAGAAAGCTAGTTTCGCGTCAACTGCAAAATATCGTATAAAATCGGTTACAACTATTCAGAGTTGGCCAATTCTTGATGATTGACGCGACACTAGATGTGGCGGCAATTCCCATAGCGTCAATCACCCATATCATCAAGATCAAGAGCCACTATTCCCTCTTTTCTAAGGGTAGCCTTCCCCTCAATCTTCCTTGCGAAGATGCCGTAGTGATATTCAAGGTTTCCACCAAGGTTAAGGTATCCAGCTTTTTCATTCAGAGATCCGATTAGCAAGCGAGCGTCTTTTTCACTGAGGTCCTGCCATTTGCATTCCATGAGGAGCATTTTGCTCATACCTTCATTCACAGCCAGCAGGTCTATTTCGTAACTGTTTTTTCCTCGTGGTACGCCCTTTATCGTTCCCCACTGGCGCCCGATCCTCTCGAACTCGAAGGGGATAAGTTGCCTGTTTTCAAGGAGGAATTCCTCGACTATCCTTTCAAAGGCAAAGCCGACAAAGGTATCGAAGTTTCCGGAGAACATTTTAAACAGTTCGTCTGTCCTTCCCTGTTCAAAGTAGGAATCATACCTTTTTATGAAACCGAACCAGAACCTGAGGAAAGGGTCCTTTATGGAATAGATCCCCCTTTTTGATTTCCGGGGATCGTCCAGGATGGGAGTTTCCCTTGCGATGACATTGTACTCCCTGCGGAGAATATCCAGGTACCTTGATGCCCTCCCGCTTTCGCCTTCAAGGAAGGAAGCAATTTCTCCTGCTGTGTTTTTCCCTCTTGAGATGGCTTCAAGGATTGAAAAATACGTTTTGTATTCCCCGCCAAACTCCGTTGCCAGGATATTTCGCCCTTCGTCTTTCAGAAGCGGCATCATGCTGTCGAAGAACAGCAGCCTTGCAGCCTCTTCAAAAGGAACGGGGCCGATCCCCTCAAGGAGTTCATAGTACTTCGGGATGCCTCCGAACACGGAATAGTATTTGATTGCTTCTTTTGGATTCTTTATTCCCAGGTCCCGGAGAACTTCCAGTACGGTGCCCAGGCCAAGCGGGCCGAGCTCCAGCATGGTGTCCGCCCTTCCGTAAAGGGGATGGGCAGAGTCGACAAAGATCTTATTCATCAGCGAATAGCTCGACCCGCTTATGAAAACACAGCAATCTTTATCCCCTCGCTTGAACTCGTCCGCAAGCTGCTGGAGGTCCGAGTAGACACTTTTATCCATGTCGTAAAAATTCTGGAACTCGTCCAGGAAGATGTACTCCCGGGTCTCAAAAAGATACCTGAAAAGGTCTGCCGCTCTCAGGAAACCCGGAAGTTTCGAAGTTTCGGAAAGCTCCTGCAGGAAAAGCTCCAGCGTCTTGTATTTCGGCACAAATATGTACTCGAAGTTTTTCTCTTTGAGGAACTCAAGCGCAAGGCGCGTCTTGCCTATCCGCCTCCTCCCCGAGATCACCGCTATCCTGAACCCTTTCAGGCCGCAGACCCTTTTCAAGACTTCCATTTCTTTTTTGCGGTCATAGAACTTCATCGAAAAACCTTCATCCAGGCAGTGAAATTTTATCCAATCAAATCCGGTGTAACGAAAATTATGTACAGGGGACTCGAAGTTTATGCATGTGATGATTGCATACGTTGAATGTAGAATACATGGGATGTAGATTATGTGAGATCCGGGACAGGTATTCATGAATAACACAAAATCCAGCATGTTTTAGAAATATCATACATGAGATGTATTATACATTGCATGTAGTCTACATAGCATGTATTATACATGCCATGTATTTTAAATTTTCCAGTATCCCAGCTTCTAAGAAGTTGATTGGAATCGCGCAAAAATTCGTAAACAAAAATGAAAAGTGATTTTAAGGAGTAAGTTAAGCAATAAGGTATAATTGTCATTCAACGAATATACCATGATAATATCTGTGTTGGGGTAAAATGTCGACATCAAAGGAAAGACAGGGTTCAGTTTGTAAAGATGCTAAAAAGAATTCTGGCCAAAAGAAGCTCATTCCGGGAGCATCTATCGTCATACTCCTGCTCGCAATAATTTCTTTCACCTCAGGGTGCGCCGAAGATGATACCGATCCCGTAAACACAGTGAAGGCTATAGGAGATATCACGATAACAAAAGCAAATGAAGTCTACGGCATAACAGATATGGACCCTAACAAACAGCTTGTGGATTTCTACAAAACGATGGAAGATCAAATGGGTTCAGAGAAATCCCTTTTCATTGACCTGTACGAGCTGGAATACAAGACCGCTTGCATAAAAAATGTAACAGCAAATAATACTGTGCCATTAAGCTATGAGAATCCCGGCGAATTTGATGATTATGTTTACGATTCAAACTGTGCTGTTGTGAATTTGCTTAACTCCTACCTGTCTGGCTCTGTTGCTGATTCTGCATTATCTGATTTTTGCGAGGACGATGGTGTTCTGTCCGTATTGCAGGATCTTAAGGATAGAGGCGTATCGAAAGATCCGTTCAAGGATTTTGTTGTCACCCGAAGCGGTTACTTCGAAGGTCACGAGGAAGTTCGTCTTGTATCGACCAGTATGAGGACCGAGGATGGATTGTTCTGCGACATGGATGTCGCCTATGAACAGGTCACCGACGAGAACGGCGATTCTGTTTGGAAGCCGGTTAAAGTCACTGATTTTCGTGTCCGCGGCCCCGGCGGCGAGATCGATGAATATGATTACATGGGCTACGCCCCATATGGCAACGAGGATAAATACTATCATTTATGGCTGAAAAAAGATTGCAGTTACCCATTACTTGAGCTGTTCCTCGACGATCTCAGCCCCGACAACCCGATTGATTTGGAAGCTATACAGGATAAAATCTATGCTCTTGATATAATCGAAACAGATTCTAAGGCGAGTGCATTTGGTAGAACTGAAGCTGTAAAGATAAAAAGTAAGAATCTTGGTGAAATCGGAGTGTCTGGAAAATGGAAAGGGAAACAGTTTGAATCGTATCTCGCGCTGCCGGTTAAAGAGGGAGGTAGTTATTGGTATTATTCCACGTATGATGCTGATGGTAATTTAATATGTTTGACTGCTTCGAGTCCAAAGCAGGGATATACTTGTTATGCATCTCGAGATTCGGATAGAAATGTTTGTTATGGTTTAAGTCTGAATCAGAGGAGTGCATTTATTGAATATAGTGATGGGAATAATCTGGTGAAGGGTAAAACTTGGGCCGCGGATGGGGTTCCCGATAAAGCTCGCTATTTGAAACCGTAGGGGTTTTATTAATCTCATCTTTATCAACTGTTCTCTGGATGATGCGGCCATTCCTGTTCCATTCTGTTCGCGATATACTGGTATGTTGCTTCATCTGCTGCCCCCGCCAGGAACCCGATTGCCGGTTTAGCTGCAAGTCCTGCGCCTCCCGAGAAATATCCTGCTGCTGCAGTTGTTCCCCACTCGGCAAACATCCAGAATACAGTATTTGCCACCTGTACCTTTAGTTCATCCTCGCTCTTGTCATGGAAACAGTAATTATATCCGTCATTCTTGCAAAGGAATTATTGCAAAAAAACTGTTGTAAAGAAGCTGTTGCAGGGAAATTCATTCCACATATTCCACGTTCATCTTTGCCGGCCGGAAGAACGTCATGAACTCGTGCACCTCAGGTGGAAAATCCGTATTCACATTGAGCCCGAGCTGCTTAGCTTCCTCGGCTGAGAGGGGCGTAATGTGGATCATCTCCCCACTGACCAGCTTTTCAACCACTTCATCAACCCAGATCTCTCTGCCCTCCTCGGAACCAGCTTTGCCGGACATGCCCGGATTATCAGCTATTCCTGAACCATCAACCTTTCCCTGATTATCAGCAGTTTCCGAACTATTGGCCGTCCCCTGATCACCGGCAATTCCCGGATTACCAGCATTCACCGGATTGTCAGCCATTCCGGCTTTGCCAGCCTTTCCCACGTTGTTATTCATTTTCGGCTTATCAGCCAGGAGTTCTTTTGCAACCTTCCGGGTGAGTTCCAGGGCTTTTCTGGAGATGTCGCTCATGACAAGGGTGCTGTCGTCCGCGTTTTCTTTTTTCGTGTCTGCGGCGTAGATCCAGGACGGGGCGGGGTAGAGCCCGCGCACGAAATCCCCTATCTGGGGGTCGATGGGACCGATGACTGCGTCTTTGTCCATTACGATTTCATCGGCTGCAAGGGCGATTACCGTGCCCCCGGACATGGAGTAATGGGGGATGATAACCCTGGTCTTTTTCGGGTGCTTTTTCAGGGCGCGGGCAATCTGGATGCTGGCGTTTAGCTGACCCCCGGGGGTGTGCATGATCAGGTCGAGGGGGTATTTCCGGTAGGTCCGGATCCAGCGCAGGATCTGCTCGGCATCTTCCTCGTCTATGAACTGGTAGGCTGGAAGCCCGAACATCGAGATTGCCTCTCGCCTGTGGATCATGGTAAGCACTTTGCTTCCCCAGCGCTTTTCCATCCGCTTCAACCTTGCCTGGCGCTGCATGCGGATCACCTTGAGCTGCCACTGCGGATAGATTATGGCGTAGAGAAATAGAAACAGAAACAGAAGGGTGAGTATATCCCAGAAACTGATGGTGGTGCTGTCAACTGCGGCCAGAAAATTCCTCCCTGATCATCCCTTAAAATTGCCCCGAAAATTTCCCAAAATTTCCTGAAAATTCCTGAAAATTCTCTTGAAATTCTCCTGAAAACTGCCGCCGGGTATTATCAAAGCTGTCCGAAAAAGGATACAGCTCGAACCCCCGGGCTTAATCAGATAATAAATCCCCATACTAACATTGTCCTGTTAGCTATTAATTTTTAGCCCCAGGCACGACACAAAAAATATACAAAAAAAGAAATGGGCAAATGTGTCTGACGAATACACTGTAGTCAACAACCCAAATTCCTTCACCAATCCCAGGTGAAAGTTTAACCACCGAAAGCAAGGAAAACACGGAACAAAAATGAATAGGGGTACAATACTTCCGTGCTTTCCGTGTCTTCCGTGGTTGTAATGCAGGTGTAAGTATTTACTTCAGGGACTGTAAATGGCGTCAATGCGTGAGAAATTTAAGCCCCATTACCCCGGAAAAAATCAGCATTATGCAAAGAACCCTTCCGATATCGCAGGACTCATTGAAAAGCAGGATGCCAAGGACAGTGGTTCCCAGGATTCCGATCCCGGTCCAGACGGCGTAGCCGGTCCCTATGGGAAGGGTCTTCAAAGCCTGTGCCAGAAGATAGAAGCTAAGGAGCATGCAGGCTACCGTGAACACACTGGGATAATACCTGGTGAAGCCTTCCGTGTACTTCAAGCCGATTGCCCAAGCAGCCTCAAAAATGCCTGCTATGAAAAGAATGAGCCATTCCATTAACCGCCTTCATCATACTGAAAACACTTAAACATGTTGGCACCACGCATCATTCCCGGCACAAAATCCATCACACATTCACCACAGATCCATCACAAAACATTCACAAAAAAGCATTCACGACAAAGCATTCAAGCCATGCAGACCAATATTTCCATATGGCAGCTCCGAAGTACCTGATGCGCTATCTCAGGGTTCAGAGAAACGAATTGCCTGCCCTTTTCAAGATAACGGAACGAGTCCCGGCAACGTTTGAAGCTGACATGCCGCTCGAAGAGCTCTGGCAGGTCCACGACAGGGAAATGGAAAAATACCGGATACTCAAGCGTGAACTTGAAACCGACGCCCTGAGAGCCCTTGCATACCCCGATGCCTCAGACAAGTTGAAACTCCTGACAGAAGGCTTCCTGGAACTCGAAAAAGCCTCCCCTTCCCTCCTTGACCTGAAGGTCGCAATCGTTGACCGGATCCTGGAAAGCTGCCACTGCTGCGAGCGCCGCTGCGAAGTCAACCGGAAAGCAGGCGAAAAAGGCTTTTGCAGGCTAACCGATAGCTCAAGGATCGCCTCGGAGTTCCTGCACATGGGAGAAGAGCCCGAACTTGTCCCTTCCCACACGATCTTTTTTACCGGCTGCGTTTTTGCCTGCGTCTACTGCCAGAACTGGGACATCTCAACCTGCCCGGAATGCGGGACCGAAGTCGAGCCCCGGAAACTTGCAAAATTGATAGACCTCCGGAGGCTGCACGGGGCAAAGAACGTAAACTTCGTAACCCCTACCCCCCACCCGCACACCGTCCTGAAAACCGTCCGGGAACTTTCGGAAAACACCCCGATCATCTGGAACTCGAACATGTACCACTCCCCCGAAATCGCCCGCCTCCTGGAAGGCGGGGTGGACGTCTACCTCGCGGACTTCAAGTACGGCAACGACGAATGCGCCCGGAAGTACTCGAAAGCCAAAAACTACCTGGAAGTCGTCCAGTCCAACTTCGAATTCGCCTACGAGACCTCCGAAATCCTGCTGCGCCACCTAGTCCTCCCCGGCCACCTCGAATGCTGCACAAGACCGATTGCCGAATGGGTCGCCGAACACATCCCCAAAATCAGGTTCAACCTGATGTTCCAGTACAGGCCAACCTACCGCGCAATCGAATACCCCGAAATAGCAAGAAGTCTGACGCCGGTAGAAGAAGCAGAGGCGATCGACATTGTGAGAGAGGCATGGATTGAGGATTTGCTGATTTGAGAAATGCTCAGTAATAATTATAATTGTATGTATATATAATATCACGTGCATATAAGTAGATATGAAAGGAGCCGGGGGAGCCTGCAAATTTTTAGGAATTCTTTTCATTTTAAGCCTGCTGCTGTAGGGAGTTTGTGCAGCAGAAGAAAGCAATGGAACAAATACGAGTTTAGACGACTCAATAAATAGCACGGTAGCAGGCACAATAAACGACACGACAAACGGCACAATAAACGCTACGATAAACGATAAGATAAACGGTAAGATAAATTATACAGAGATGTTTCCAAGGATTCTTTTATTGCCGCTGTTTCTTGGATCTCTTCTTTTTTTGTGCTGGCTGTGCCGGTTTTTCGATAGAATGAACTTCTGTTTTGTTACTTTCTTACTTATATCATTATTATTGGTGCCTCTATGGCTTCACCCGGTTGATTTGATCTCAGAAAAAATTCTCTATATATTCATTGGTATGATACTGCTTTTAATATTCGCTGTTATTTATTGTGAATACCATAGAAATAGAAATAGGGAAATACAAAATAGAAATAGAGATAGAGATAAAGATAAAGATAAAGGCAATAAAAGAGATGAAAAGTAACTATTCAGGGTAAGGGAGGTACATCTTCAATAGCCGTATCAAGTGAACCTATAACAGGCATGTTATTCTTAATTAGTGTAGATATGTATCCTCTAATTCTACAAAACACATCTGCTCGC